>Ga0187847_10004318_pt1 | contig 10506 bp, 5 predicted proteins | sample June2016WEW_4_10_FD_132458 | JGI IMG/M metagenome (GOLD analysis project Ga0187847, IMG submission 132458) | Peatland microbial communities from SPRUCE experiment site at the Marcell Experimental Forest, Minnesota, USA - June2016WEW_4_10 | ecosystem: Environmental > Terrestrial > Soil > Wetlands...
TCCGAACTGGTATTTTCGGATCAGCAAGTATTCGATTCCTTATCTGAAGCATCCGTCGGTGCCGCGGACCTGGTTTCTGGATCAACTTGCAGAAGTGCCGGGGGATCTGGAGAATTTTGTGCTCAAACCGTTGTATTCGTTTGCGGGATTGGGCGTGGTTATTGCACCATCGCCAGCCGATATTGCGGCGATTCCGGCGGCGAAGCGCAGCGAATATATTCTGCAGGAGCGGCTGAATTTCACGCCTTTGGTGGATACGCCATACGGATTGACTAAAGTCGAATTGCGAATCATGTATGTGTGGATCGATCGGTTGGTTCCGGTATTGACGATTGTGCGCATGGGCCGCGGGCTGATGATGGGCGTGGATCACAACAAGAACATGGCGTGGGTGGGATCGTCGGCGGCGCTGATTAGCGCTTAGTTGGTGACCAACCCGCGCCTCGGCAGAATCCTTGTTTGTTCATCACCGCATCCAGTGACCGGAATCACGGGCTAAGTCACCGTGCAGTGTCATCATTACGTTCCTCAAGCCGTCCCCGGCGATCGTAAGGAATTCTATGGCCACTTTGGTTTCTTCCAGCTCTCGAGTTTTGAACTCCAGTCTGGCATCGCGCATTATGAGCGCCGACGAGGCAGCCGCACTGATCCAGTTCGGCACGCGCATCGGCATGAGCGGATTCACGGGGGCCGGGTATCCAAAGGCGGTGCCACTGGCGCTGGCCCGGCGTATTTCGGATGCAAATCTGCGTGGCCAGAAGGCGCAGGTCAGCATTTTTACGGGCGCTTCCACTGGACCCGAACTAGACGGTGCACTGGCGAAGGCGGGCGGCATCCAGTTGCGGCTGCCCTATCAGTCGGATCCGGAGACGCGCAAGAGAATCAACGCCGGTGAGATGGAGTACATGGACATCCACCTCGGCCAGGTTGCTCAGTACGTGGAGAATGGTTTCCTTGGCAAGATGGACTGGGCGCTGATCGAGGTCACGGCGATTCTCGAAGACGGGCGGCTGGTTCCCAGCTCCTCGGTGGGCAACAACCGAACGTGGATCGAGCAAGCGGAGAAGGTGATTGTCGAAGTCAACGCCTGGCAGCCCGCTGAACTGGAGGGCATGCACGATATTTATTATGGGATGCAGCCCCCGCCCAACCGCCAGCCGATTCCGCTGGTGCATGCCGGGCAGAGGATCGGCACTCCTTACCTTCACGTTCCGCTGGAAAAAGTCGCCGGGGTAGTGCTGACCGATTCACCCGATCGAAACAGCTCATTCAAAGCGCCGGACATTAACTCGCGCCTGATTGCGGGCCACATACTGGAATTTCTCAGGTGGGAAGTACAGAAAGGGCGAATTCCTGCCTCGCTGCTGCCGCTGCAATCGGGCGTGGGAAACATCGCCAACGCGGTTCTATTTGGCTTGCTGGAAGCGGGGTTTGAAGATCTGACCGCCTACACGGAGGTGATTCAGGACGGCATGATCGAGCTTTTGCGCAGCGGAAGGCTCATCTGCGCTTCGGCGACCGCGTTTTCTCTGAGCCCGGAAATGGGGGCGAAGGTCAACGCCGAAATGGCAAACTACCGCGAGAAGATCATTCTTCGCCCGCAGGAAATTTCGAACCATGCCGAGATCATCCGGCGGCTGGGGGTGATCGGCATGAACGGAATGATCGAAGCCGATATTTACGGCAACGTGAACTCGACGCACGTTATGGGCTCGCGGATTCAGAACGGCATAGGCGGTTCGGGCGATTTTGCGCGAAACGGGTACCTCGCGATCTTCATGGCTCCCTCCACTGCGCAGAAAGGCGACATCACCACCATCGTGCCCATGGTGTCGCATGTCGACCATACGGAGCACGACGTGGACGTGGTCGTGACCGAACAGGGCCTCGCCGACCTAAGAGGGCTGTCACCGCGGCAAAGAGCCAAGCTCATCATTGAAAACTGTTCGCATCCCGACTATCGTTCCCGGTTGCGCGATTACCTGGAGCGCGCGGAACGCCTGTCGTTCGGCAAACAGACTCCTCACTTGCTCAACGAGAGCCTGAGCTGGCACGATCGCTATGTGCGAACCGGACGCATGCTTCCGCACGAAGAACGCTAGGAGTTTCTCGGTTAACTTCGCACTCATTGTTGAATCAAGCCGAGGTTCCGGTTTGCCCAATCCCGGTTGACCCGACCGCGATGACACTCTACCATTACGCCTTCACGGACAAGGACGCTTTTCGGCATTGCCCGTAGAATCGAGAGCATAAGGCGGCGGGCAAGCGTGTCCGCCCCACAGAAGCCATGGAAATCGTTGGACAGACGGTGTCCCATTACCGCGTGCTTTCGAAGCTGGGAGTGGGCGGGATGGGAGTGGTTTATGAAGCGGAGGACCTCCGCCTCGGACGGCACGTTGCCCTGAAATTTATCCCCGATCATCTCGCCAAGGATCAACGCGCGCTCGCCCGGTTTATGCGGGAGGCGCGCGCTGCATCGCAACTCAACCACGCCAACATCTGCACCATCCACGACATTGAAGACAACAACGGGCAGCCGTTTATTGTCATGGAGAAACTGGAGGGTGAGAGCCTGAAGCAGCGGATCCATGGACACCCCCTGGACATGGAAAGCCTGGCGGACATTGCGGTGCAGATGGCCGAGGCGCTCTCCGCTTCGCATGCCAAGGGAATTGTGCACCGCGATATCAAGCCCGCAAATATCTTTCTCACTCCTGGTGGACAAGTAAAAATTCTGGACTTCGGCCTCGCGAAATTAGCCAGGGACGGGAGCGTGGGCACCACGACCGACTCATCGCTCGAGGATTCGTTGACCCAGGTAGGAGTAATTCCGGGGACCGCTGTGTATATGTCGCCGGAGCAAGCGCGCTCGGAAGATCTCGACGTGCGCAGCGACATATTTTCCTTCGGCGTGGTGCTTTTCGAGATGGCAACCGGCAAGAAGCCGTTCACCGGAACGAACGTGGTGTTGACGCTTCATGCGGTGATCAATTCCAAGCCGCCATCGCCGCGGTCGCTCAATCCGGCGGTGCCGGTCGAACTCGAAAAGATCATCGGGAAAGCGATGGAGAAGGATCGCAACCTCCGCTACAAGAACGCGACGGAGATGAAGGCCGACCTTGTGCTCCTGAGGAAAGGGACTCCGCCGGGACTGCGGAGCGGGCTGCTACAGGCAACGGGATTGCACGCGACGACCAAGACGTTCCAAAAGCGGAGCGCGAAGCTGGCTTGGATTGTCCTGGGATTGACGGCGTTGCTGCTCACGGTCGCGGCATCAGTGGGGGTGTGGTGGTTTCAGCATAGAGCAGCAGTGATTGAGTCGGGCAAGCGGACGATCGCCGTGCTGCCACTGCAAAATCCGAATCACGATGCACAGAGCGAGTTTCTGCGGCTGGCGCTGGCGGGTGAAATTGCCAACGTGCTGACGCATGCACATGCGCTGGAAGTTCGGGCGTTGACGTCAACCCAGAAATATGACGTCGGAGAAGCGGAGGCAGCCGGCGCCGGCCGCAAACTGGGCGTCAACACGGTGGTGGCGGGCCACCTTCTGACTGAGAACAAGATGGTGCAGGTCACGCTTGAAGCCGTGGATGTGAAAAACGACAAGCAGATCTGGACCGACACTTTTCGGGCGCCGGCGGACAACCTGATCGCCTTGCAGAGTCAGATGACAAATAAAATACGGCAGAATTTGCTGCCGTTGCTGGGCGTGGCGAGTCCACCGGCGGAAACGGGAAGCGTTCCCGCGAATCGCGAAGCCTATGAACTCTATTTGCGCAGTGTGTCGATGGCGCACGACGGGACAGAGAATAAGGACGCCATCGCGAGACTGCGGAAAGCGGTGGATCTTGATCCGAATTACGCGCCTGCATGGGTAGAACTGGGACGCCGGCTCTACTTCGATGCCATTTATTCGGGAGGCGGGGCGGCGGGATATCAGCATTCGGATGATGCCTACAGACGGGCGCTGGCGCTCGATGGTGGGAGCGTGGACGCGGCTGGATTCCTCGCGGCAAACGAAGTCGAGACCGGAAATTTGGATCGGGCCTATCGTGATGCTCAGACTCTGGTGGAGAAACGCCCGGATAGCGCGTTCGCGCACTATTCGCTGGCGTATGTGCTGCGCTATGCCGGGCAACTGGACAAGGCGCAGAGCGAGTGCGACCAGGCTTTGCAGATCGATCCTAAGAATTTCAACTGGCGTTCGTGTTCCTTTGCGTTCTTTGAGGACGGGAAATCAGCCCGGGCCATGGAGTATTTGAACCTGGATTCGGGCTCCGAGTGGTCGAACGCGGTGCGGGTTTGGGTGCTGATGCGGCAGAAGAAGACGGTGGAAGCGCAACAGGCGGCGCAGCGGATGACTCCGGGTGCGATGTGGATGCGGGAGCTGACAGAGGCTTGCCTGAACCAGATGCCGGAGACGGAGGTTCACCGGCTGGCGGTGCTGTCGGAGAATCGGTTGTTGCCGGAGCAGGATCCGGAATTGAAGTACGCGCAGGGTACGGTGATGGCGGCGTGCGGCGAAAAAGAGATCGCGTTCACGTTTCTGCGCCGGGCGGTGCTGGAGAATTACTGCGCGCGCCAGGCATTGCTGTCGGACCCTCTGCTGGCAAGCGTGCGCGAGGATGCGGAGTTCAAGCAGATTGTGCAAAGGGCGGCGGATTGCCAGCAGAGATTCACTGCCGCGGCGAAGGTTGGGAAGTAGGCCGGCGCGGAATATTTGCTCCTTCTTTGAGCAAAATCCATCAGATGATCATGTTTGTAATCTTGAGAAAGTCTGGGTGTGGCCTGGTGCCTAAATGTCTTGCGGTTGCGGCCCTGGCGGGGCTGCTGGCGGCGTCGACCGCGATGGTTGCGTCGGCGCAGACGACTTCGGGGCAGACGACTTCGGCGCAGATCGCTTCGCCGCGGGGCACTTCCCCGCAGAGCGGCGGGAAGAACGCAGCCGATCGTGGCGTCCATCAAAAGGCCGATCTCTTCTACGAGCCTTTGCCGCAGGAAACCGGCGCGGCGGGGCTGAAGCTGATGCTGCGGCGCTTGCAGACAACGGCGCGGCTGATGCAGACAGTCGCGCATCCGGACGATGAAGATGGCGGTATGCTGACGCTCGAGGCGCGCGGGAAAGGCGTTTCCACGCTGCTGATGACGCTGACGCGCGGCGAAGGCGGACAGAATAAGCTGGGCAGTAATCTTTTTGACGGCCTGGGCGTCCTGCGCACTCTCGAGTTGCTGGCATCCGATCGCTATTACGGCGTCGAACAGCGATTTTCGCGCGTGGCCGACTTCGGATATTCGAAGACCCCAGAGGAGACTTTTCAGAAATGGCAAGGGCATGACATCCCACTTGATGACATGGTACGGGTGATTCGCACCTTTCGTCCGGATGTGCTGGTGGCGCGTTTTTCCGGGACAGAGCGGGACGGGCACGGACATCATCAGGCCTCTGCCATATTGACGAAAGAGGCGTTTCGCGCAGCCGCCGATGCGAAGCGGTTTCCCGAGCAGATCGCCGAAGGACTCCTGCCCTGGCAGCCGAAGAAGCTGTATATCGGCAACGTATGCGGGTTTGGGGCAATGACCTGCGATGCGGCGAACTACACGCTGCGTCTGAATACTGGAGTTGTCGATCCTGTGCTGGGGGCATCGTACATACAGTTCGCGATGCAGGGTCTGCGCCATCAGGAGTCGCAGGGAGCGGCGAACTGGACGGTCGAGCCGGGCGATCGATACACGTTCTACAAGCTGGTGGATTCGGTGGTGGAATCTCCAAAGGATAAAGATAAAGATGGGCACGAGCAGAGTTTCTTTGACGGGATCGACACGACGCTGCCGGGGTTGGCTTCGCGGCTGGGGGGCGAAGAGACGAAGGTGCCTTGGCTGCGAGGCCAACTGGAGTCGATTGCGTCCGAAGTAAAGCGTGCTGTCGACAAAGGCGATGATGATCCCGATAGCGCGGTGGATCCACTCGCGAAAGCCGTCCAGAGTCTCGATGACGTAAGCGCTCGCCTAAGAAATAGCGGAGTGGCGGAGTTTGCGAAAGCGGACCTGATGGCCGTTCTCCGGGAAAAACAGCAGCAGGCGCAGACCGCGCTCAACTTGGCGCTGGATGTGTCGTTGAAAGCAACGGTCGCTTCGCCCACGGATCCCGGAAAGACAGTGCCCCGATTCAAAGATGCGCTTACCGTTGTTTCTCCGACGCAAGGGTTCCAGGTGATTGCCAAGTTGCACAACGGGTCGAAATATTGGCTGATGGTGGACGGTGCCGATCTGGACCCGTCGCAAGACTGGGTTAAGCAGACCGACGCCGGTGAGATGACGATCGCTCCCGGCCAGAGTTACTATGCCAACTTCGCGCTGAGGGTTCCAATTGACGCGCCGGAGACTCGGCCCTACTGGCATCGCGACAACCCCGAAACCGAAGCGCTGAACACGGTGGACGACGCGAGATACGAGACTCGGCCTTTGCCACCGCCGCCCTTGCGGGTCACCCTGCGTTACGAGACCGTGGAACGCAACGGAAGGCATTCGCCGTTACCTGATGCAGCGGGGAGCCGCGGAGCCGGGAAGGCCACGCCCATAGGAGAGATTTCTGCCGCGGTGTTGGTCCCATTCGTGGATGAAGATGGCAAGACAAACAAATCCTCGCTCTCCGTTGCTCCCGCATTTTCTCTGAATCTCGAACCCGGCGAACAGGTTCTGCCCGTGCACGGTGGCAAGAAGATAACCGTTACAGTTGGCGTCCGTTCCAATCTCACTGGAGCACCGAGCGGAACGCTGCGACTGAAGCTTCCGGATGGGTGGACATCCGAACCGCGCGAGTTGCCTGTAAATCTGCCGAGACGCGGCGATAAGCAGGATTTTGTGTTCCAGCTGTTTCCAGCCGGCTTGCAAGAAGGACGGACCGAGGTTCGCGCCTCCCTCGACGCAGGTGGAAAGAAATACGGCGAAGGTTACACGTTGGTCACGCGAGAGGACCTGGGCACAGCCTATTATTACCAGCCGGCGATTCAGCATGTCAGCGTCGTGAATGTAAATGTGCCCAAGGATTTGAAGGTCGGTTACATCATGGGCGCGGGAGATGAAATTCCTACCGTCCTCCAGCAGATTGGGGTGAATGTAACACTAATTCCGGCGGAGAAGCTGGGTGCGGAAGATTTGAGCCGGTATCAGACGATCGTGCTGGGGATTCGCGCTTACGACACGCAGAAAGATGTAATCGCAAACAACCAGCGGCTGCTCGACTTTGTACAGGCGGGCGGACGCCTTGTGGTGCAGTACAACACGCTCAGCGCCGCGAGTGGAGAATTCAATGCGGGCAGGTTTACTCCGTACCCGGCAACGCTCGGCCGGGCGCGGGTTTCGGTGGAAGAGGCGCCGGTTGCGATTCTCGACCCGGCGAATCCGATCTTTCATTCTCCAAACCAGATAACTCAGAAAGATTTCGAGGGGTGGGTGCAGGAGCGCGGGCTGTATTTTATGTCGCAGTGGGATTCCAACTTTACTCCACTCCTGGAATCGCACGATCCGAGCGAGGGCGAGCAGAAAGGCGGGTTGCTGATCGCGCGCTATGGCAAGGGTATCTACATCTACACGGGGTATGCTTTTTTCCGGCAGTTGCCGGCCGGCGTTCCAGGAGCGGTGCGGTTGTTTGTGAATCTGATTAGTCGCGAATAGCGAGAAAATGCGCTTTGCGCTTTGCGCTTTGCGCTTTGCGCTTTGCGCTGTTCGCCGTTCGCTGTTCGCTTTGCGTTTTCTGCTCTTTGCTTGTCGTCGATTGTCCTTATTGATGGAGCGGAGAGCATCCGCGAACGACGAATAGCGAACAGCGAGCGGCTCAAATCATCCATGCAGACCACCGGCAGTTCCGAGCAGGCCCTCTCCGGCGGAACTCCACTCGTCCGCGGTATTGGGCTCGGCTCGGCCACCGCGCTGAACATGATTGACATGATCGGCGTGGGTCCGTTTATTACGATTCCGCTGATTGTGACTGCGATGGGCGGGCCGCAGGCAATGCTCGGATGGGTGCTGGGCGCGGTGCTGGCTATTTGCGATGGCCTGGTGTGGGCGGAACTCGGCGCGGCCATGCCTGGTTCAGGCGGGTCTTATCGATACCTAAAAGAAATCTATGGTCCCCAGAAGCTGGGGCGGGCCGTGTCTTTTCTATTTATCTGGCAACTCTCATTCAGCGCTCCGCTTTCGATTGCCTCGGGAGCGGTGGGACTCTCGCAGTATGCGGCATTCTTTTGGCCGGGACTGGAGCGAGTATGGACCGCCCATACGTTGAGCCTGAACGTTCCACTGCTGGGTCCATTGCAGGTAACCTGGATGGCGATGCCCGCCACTTTGCTTGCCATTGGAGTGTGCGCGCTCACCGCCTTTCTGCTTTACCGGCGAATCACCGCCATCTCGCGGCTTTCGACGCTGCTTTGGGCCGGCGTAATGGGGACGATCGGGTGGATCATTTTCGCCGGCCTCACCCATTTCAACGCGCGGCAGGCGTTCGATTTTCCTCCGGGCGCGTTTTCGCTTTCGCCAGATTTCTTTCGCGGGCTTGGTGCGGCGATGCTGATCGCCGCTTATGACATCGGCGGATACTATAACGTTTGTTTCCTCGGCGACGAAGTCAAGGAGCCGTCGAAAAATATTCCGCGGGCGCTGTTCCTGTCGATTCTGGCGGTCGTGTTTCTCTATGTCTTGATGAATGTGAGCATTCTCGGCGTCATCCCATGGCGGGAACTGGCGCGGTCGGGCGCGGCCAACAGCAAGCTCTATGTGGTCTCAACGCTGATGGAAAGAGTTTATGGACACGGAGCGGGATCGATCGTCTCGGTTCTGGTGATGTGGACGGCATTCGCATCGGTGTTTTCGTTGACGTTGGGGTATTCTCGCGTGCCCTACGCGGCGGCGTTGGATGGAAATTATTTCCGGATTTTTGCGCGCGTCCATCCGGTGCACCGGTTCCCCTATGTCTCGGTGCTGGCGCTGGCGGGAGTGGCGGCGCTGTTCTGCTTCCTGCGGCTGGCGGATTTGATTGCCGCGCTGGTGGTAACGCGAATTATCCTGCAATACCTGGTGCAGGCAGTGGGAGTCATCGTGCTGCGCATACGGAGGCCAGAGATGCCGCGCCCGTTTCGCATGTGGCTGTATCCGCTGCCGGCGCTGGTGGCGGCTGCGAGCTTTGTTTTCATTCTGATTTCGCGCACCGGCTTCTTGCGGGAGATTCGATATGCCACCCTGATCCTGGTTACCGGCATTGTCGTCTATTGTGTGCGCGCCTGGCGAAGGCAGGAGTGGCCGTTTGGGGAAGAGTCGGTGGTCGTTAGTCGTTAGTCATTCGCCGTTCTCGAAAAAAAGTCTATGGCGAAAAGGTTGTGTGGCGGCGCGACTATGCCCGGCTGGACGGGGCAAGGCCCCGTCACCACACGGCTTATTTTTCAACCTACAGTCTATTTTCTGGTGGGGCCGTGATGTTTCTTCCAATCGACCCCGTCGCGTCCGCCGTGTTGAGCAATCTCCGTGAGAATGAGTTCGGCGTTCAGCCGGCGCTTGGTGAGATGAGCGGCGATTCTCTGCTTCGCCTTTTTCGCTGGAACCTTGGGATCGAGAAACACCAGCACCGACGGGCCCGCTCCACTCAGAGCCGCTCCCAGGACACCGGAATCTCCCGTGAGTTCCTTAAGCGCGGGCAGCAGCGGACAGAGCGGCGCTCGATAGGGCTGGTGGATGCGATCTTCAAGGGCCGAGGAGAGCAGATCGCGCCGGTCCTGGATAAAAGACGCAAGCAGCAACATCGAGTTCTGAATGTTAGTGACGGCGTCGGCGCGCGAGTACTGAAAGGGCAGCACCCGCCGGGCCTGCTCGGTTGAGACTGAAACTTCGGGGACGGCCAGCAGCAGCGGCCACTTTCCTTTCGGCTTCACTTCCACTACTTGCGCCTGCACCTGATTGGCCATGCGTGCCACGGTAAGCGCGCCCATCCAGCAGGCGGAGGCGTTGTCGGGATGATGCTCGCGCATCGAAGCTTCGCCGACGATGCGGTCATTTTTCCAGCGCAGATGACCAAAATGTACCGCGAGCGCGATGCCAGCCAGGCGGGCGGCGGCTGACGATCCGCAGCCTCGACCGATGGGAATTTCGTTTTCGATGTGGATACGCAGGGGCGCGATCTTGCGATTCTCGGATTCGAGCACCTCGCAATAAGTGGTGACGATGAGGTGGTTCTCCATGCGGGCACAGATGTGCGCGTCGCGGCCTTGGGCGGTGACGAAAAAATCAGGGGCGCGTTCGGCGCGCAGGCGGAGATGGAAATCGAGAGCGAGGGCAGCGGCGTCAAAGGCCGGGCCCAGATTGGCCGAGGTCGCCGGGAGGGCCAAGCGCAGAGACCGATCCTGCGATGTGGGACGTGAAGGCATAGATTAAAAGCAGCTCTCAGCTCTCAGTTTTCAGCTCTCAGTAACCCCTGTTCTGCGACAACAGTGGACAACACAGAATTCTTACTGACGGCCA
>Ga0187847_10004321_pt1 | contig 10504 bp, 8 predicted proteins | sample June2016WEW_4_10_FD_132458 | JGI IMG/M metagenome (GOLD analysis project Ga0187847, IMG submission 132458) | Peatland microbial communities from SPRUCE experiment site at the Marcell Experimental Forest, Minnesota, USA - June2016WEW_4_10 | ecosystem: Environmental > Terrestrial > Soil > Wetlands...
GACGGCCCCGACGCTCCCGCTCCCACAGCCTCGGATTCAAACGGCGTGCTAGGTACTGTAATTCTTTTCTTGATTGGCCGATGAGCCCGGAGAGAATAGATTCTGCGAGGCGGGATGAACCTTTCGGAACTCGAATGGCTGCTGGCTGTGGCCACATCAGTCGGCACTACAGCCGTTTTTGCTGTTCTAATCGTCCGGCGGAGGTGGAGGGATTTTCCAGTCTTCACCTCCTACATGGGCTTTGATAGCGCCGTCGTGCCGATGCTGATCGCAATCCTGCGATACGGCCCCCCCACGTGGTATGCAAGGGTTTACTGGCCAATAATCCTAGTTGAATTCGCTCTGCAATTGGGCGTGATCTGGGAGATCGCGCGAGTTGTGATGCGGCCTACCGGAAGTTGGGTCCGAGATGCCAAAAAGACGTTTGTCCTCTGGGGCGCGGCGGGAATCCTGCTGGCCGCAGCGCTGCCGTGGCTGGTCACACCCCCGGCGGCGAGCGTGCTTGAACGCCTCGAGGTGCGGGGAAACCTTTTCACCAGCCTGGTGATCTGCGAGTTGATCGCGGTGGTAACGCGTACCTCGAAGAGCCTGGGGCTGGGCTGGCGTAATCATGTGATGGCGCTGGGCAACGGGTGGACAGCCTGGGCCTTGGTTGCAATTTTGGTGGATGGGCTGCATAGCTACTTCGGCGCCGGGCGCTATTTCGGAGTTCTGGAGCAAGTCAGGATGTTTGCCTACCTGATTGCTCTCGGCTACTGGGCGGTTCAATTCTGGTTGGAGGAGCCGGCCAGGCAACCTATTTCCCCTGAGTTAAGCAATTACATCCTAGCTTTGCACAGGCGGATAAAAATGGACCTTGACACGCTGGACGCACAGAGGTAACATTATTCCGATGACCTTTGCGCTCTCCTATCTCGTCTTTGGAGCCTTGCTTTGCGGCATCGCAGGGGTGGTTACCGCCGATTGGCTTTCCTCCCGCACGCGGTCGCAGCGGGATTGGCACGATCTTGTTGCAAGCCTGCACCAAGTAGATTTTGCGGGGGTTTCAACGGTCGCGGTGGATTACCTGACCCCCCGGCGCGGTCAGATCGATATCGAGCCTGACAAGATTTGGGAGTGCCTTGGCGGTTACGAAGGTCTGCGAAGAATGCGCGAGAACGCCGAGATCATGCTCGCGCTGGCCGCCTATGCGCAGCAGTGGAACTTCGAAGAAGCCGTGATCGTCACCGAGCGAATGAGGCATGACGCAGCTTTGTTGCGCCGTGCAATCCACCGTGTTGAACTGGGTTTGCTTCCGGGTCGTTTGCTTAGTCGTTACCGCTATACCCTCCCCCTTCACGCGCAAGAGGCCTCTTCGGCCTACTACCTGATGCGCCAGCGCCTGCTTTCGCTTTATGAGACCAGCCACATCTGCCGGTATCCCGCCCTCGCCGCCTCTCTCTAACGAGATTTGCAGGCGCCAGACCTGGCGCGGTCCTACCGTTTGGCCCTGCTGCTGCGTCTAGAATTAGACAGGGTCCTACATGACATTCAGAGCTTATCCGCCTTCCGCCGTTCTGTCACTGGCTGTCCTTTGCCTCCTGGCAGGTGTTTCGCCTGCCTCAGTCTGTGCCCAATCCTCCGGCAGTTCAGCCGTGCCGCCAGAAAAAGGCCAGAGTTCCTCATCCGCGCAAGCGTTTGCACAGGAAAGAGCGCCATCGCTGGTCGATCCCGCCGGCCCTACCATATCGCTGGTCAGCGCAGAGCCGGTCTTCGCCATGGCCGCGGCACTGAATGCGTGCGGCTACGACGAGGGTCTGGACGAGAGCGCTCCGGTCCGCAAGCGGGTGAGAGATGAAATCAACCTGGCGCTCACCAAGAGCGAAGACGCCCGGACCAAACGAGACAAAGTCTGTCTTTACATCGCCCAGCACCGCATGACGGGCGGAGAGCGCGACAACGCGCAATACATCTCGCTTTCTCTCTATCTCACCCCCCCGCCGGAGTTGGAAATCGCGGCGGACCTGACCGAGATGCCACCCGACTCGACCCAGGTGGTCGACATCGTGCCCCTGCTGCGCGACTTTGCCGCCGCTGTCGATCTGCACGGCATCTGGCTGGCCGTGCACCATATCTATGACGCCGAGGCCGACCGGCTCCACGATTCTCTGACGAATATGATCGTTTCGACCAACCTATACCTCAAAACGCCGGCCGAGACCTACAGCGGGCGCAGGTTTGTCGTGGTGATCGAGCCCATGCTCTCGCCGCGCACGGTCAACGCCCGCATTTATGGCACCGATTACGTGGTCGTGGTTTCGCCGGTGGACGGCGCCATCCGCATGAACGATGTGCGCCACACTTACCTGCACTACATGATCGAGCCGCTGCTGTTTTCGCGGGCCGTCGCCGTGGATCGCATGCAGCCAATTCTCAAGGAGGTGCGCGAGGCTCCGCTTGAGTTCCGATACCGCTCCGATACGGTACCCCTGACGATCGAGTGCCTGATCAAGGCCATCGAGGCCCGCACCATGGACACCGGCATTCCTGAGTACAAGATCCCAGCCAATGCAGACCGCTCGGAGATGCCGCGCTATGAGCACGATCGGCAGGTTTATCAACAGAAAGCGGAAGCGGTCCGCCTGGCGGCCATGCGCCACGACATGAACCAGGGGTTCGTGCTGACGCAGTACTTTTATGAGCAGTTAATCTCATTTGAGAAAGATCCTGCCAGCCTGCGCGACACCATTGGCGAGATGGTCTACAGCATGGATGTGGATCAGCAGGTCCACCGCGCACGCCAGATCGAGTTCGACAAGGAAGCCGACGAAGACGTACTGTCGCGCAGCAAGCCGCGCAAGCTGACTGGATTGGACCTAGCTGAGGCGCGCCTCGCGGCAGGCGATGTGGCCACGGCCAGCGCCATGGCCCGCCAGGCACTCACCTTGCACTCGGACTCCTTCAATGAGCTGGAAGAGGTGGCCAATAGCTCCCGAGCCGAATTCATTCTGGCCAGGGCGGCCATCCTCACCGGTCAACCCCGCCAGGCCATCGACGGATTCCAGCGGACACTGGCCACCAGCAAAGACCCGCGTCTGCTCTCCTGGTCGCACATTTACCTGGGCCGGATGCTGGACCTGGACTGCAAGCGCGACCAGGCTCTCGCCGAGTACCAACAGGCGTTGAAGGTACGCGACGGGCTGCAGGATACGCGGCTGGCCGCCGAGCGCGGTGTCAAGACGGCCTACGCCGTCAAGGGCCACAGTTGCGAAGAGGAGAGCGACGATGATGCGCCCGTTCCCCCGCCCCTTAAGCCCCAATCTGACCAGTCCAGGCCTGACAAGCCGGAGGCTTCATGGCCAAACGGAACGGTAAGTCCCCGATAATTCCGCGCAGTTGACCCGAAAGAGTGCCGATCGTTCGATAATGAGGTAGGGGGTCTATCGGAGACATAGACTCCGATTCAAAGCGGACTTTCGGGACAGCCACTCAAGGAATCGGATCGAGGAGCATGTGGAAGCTATTCTTGCTGAATTGGAAACGGCACTCGAACATCGCTTCGCGCGTCCTGAACTGCTGGTGCGCGCGCTGACGCATCGCTCGCTGGCCAACGAGCAAGCGTCGCAGGAGCCGGCCCACAGTGAGCGAGCATCTGGGGAGCGAGTTTCCGGAGACCGAGTCTCCGCCAACGGCAAGCAGGAAGCAGAGGGAACCGGCGACAACGAGCGCCTCGAGTTTCTGGGCGACGCGGTATTGGGACTGGTGGTGGCCGACTCCCTTTTTGAGCTTCACCCGGGGTGGCATGAGGGCGAATTGACCCGCGTTCGCTCTCTCCTCGTGAGCCGGAAACACATAGCGGAGGTTGCCGGCGCAATCGGGCTGGGCAACCATTTGCGCCTCAGCCGCGGCGAGGAGCATAGTGGCTTGCGGCGCAAGACCACCGTGCTTTCCAATACGATGGAGGCTGTGCTGGGAGCGCTCTTCCTTGACGGAGGACTGGAGCCGGTAAAGACCTTTGTCCGCCGTTCGGTGATGGGAGAGACCGCCGAGCAGTTGGCTCGCGAGTTGGACTCCGGAGACGCGTTGGGCAATTACAAATCCGCATTGCAGGAACATATGCAAGCCTCACGAGCGGGCGCACCTCTCTACCGGGTCAAGAGCGAAAGCGGGCCCGACCACCGCAAGCGTTTTCTGGTCGAAGTCCGAGTCAAAACAGCGGATGGAGAGCCGGGCAAGCAACTGGCTCGGGGCATGGGAAGCACCAAGAAGAATGCCGAACAGGATGCCGCACGGCGAGCCCTTGAGCGGTTGCAGGCAGCGCAATTGAAAGCCAATGCGACCTCCGCGGTCCAACTCGGCGCCGAAGGGGAGGAAGCAGCACAGAGATGAGCATTCCTACCGAAGGGTCTGACGCATTTCAGAGGTGGCTGGCGTTGCTGCGGCTCCATCTGCCCACTGTGCCCGAGGCTTTCGCTTCGCTGCTGCGGACTGTGGTGGTGGCGCTGTTTCTGCTCACCTTTGTGCTGCAGCCCTACCTGATCCCCTCCGAAAGCATGGAGCATACATTGCTGGTGGGCGATTTTCTGCTGGTCAACAAGCAGGTCTTTGCTCCGGCCGGCAGTCTGTCCCGCTGGCTCTTGCCCTATCGCGAGGTTGCGCGCGGCGACATCGTTTTCTTCTACCACTCGCAGCCGCCGTTTCTGGTCAAGCGGGTCGTCGGAGTTCCAGGCGACCGGCTGCGCATCGCCGATGGCCGTGTCAGCGTGAACGGCGCTCTGCTCGACGAGCCTTATGCCGCCTTTGAGCCTGCCACACGAGACCCCTTCCGCGATGATTTTCCCGCCACGGTCTACACTGACCCCAATGTGGAGCCGGCTTGGTGGAGGCAAATGCAATGTCTCACCCGCGACGGCGAATTGGTGGTGCCCCAGGGCGAGTACTTTGTGCTCGGCGACAACCGCAACTACAGCAAGGACTCCCGCTTCTGGGGCTTTGTCCCGCGACAGCAGATCGTGGCCCGGCCGTTGGTGATTTACTTCTCGCTTACCCGGCCCTCTACCACCGATGTGCAACAAGCCGCCCAACAAGCCTCGGATGATAGACTCGGACACGACAGGCAGCTCTCGGCCAAGCTCTCTGCCTTTGCCCGCTGGAAGCGCATCTTCCACGTTGTGCATTGAGTTTGAGAGATCAGGGAGCGGAGAACAGAGATCAGAGCAGCAAGCAGGGGTTTGTGATCGGGCATTCGGGTCTTTAGCTGGTCCCTGCCTCTGATCTCTGATCTCTGACATGAGTGACAGGATGACGAAGAAAAGGACCGCCGGTTCCAAGACGCCAAATGAGGAGCAGCAAGCTCCCGAGCCCGCGGAAGAGCGGGTGGAAGAAACGCCATTTGAGGCCGTCGCCAGCATCTGTTCGATCCTGGTCATTGGGCTTTTCATCCTCACATTTCTAGGTCAAAACTTCGTCATTCCCTCCGGCTCGATGGAAAAGACACTGCTCATCGGCGATCACCTTGTGGTGGACCGCATCACTCTCTCCCCGCCTACAAAGTGGATGCCGCTGGTGCACTACCGCGAGCCCCGGCGCGGCGATATCGTGGTCTTCATCAAGCCCGTGCCAGATCTGGATGCGGATGGTAACCCTCAATATCTAATACTGGTGAAACGGCTGATCGGTGTCCCCGGCGATCACATCCATCTGCACAACGGCATCGTGATCTTGAACGGTGTTGCCCAAAATCTGCCGAAGGATGGGGATAACTCCGATGGCAATCCCGGCGAGAAAGAGTATCTCGACGAGTTTCCGTCCATTCCTCCGGCCATGAATGCGAGTGCTACCGAGGCATGGGCCGTCGATTTTCCCAATCACTTTGAAAACGGCGACCTCGTTGTTCCGCCCGGCAAGTATTTCATGATGGGCGATCACCGGCACAACAGCCTCGACTCGCGCTACTGGGGCTTTGTGCCCCGCGAGAACATCATGGGCCGGCCACTCTTCAACTACTGGTCGTTTGTCACTCCTGAGGATCAGTATTCACAGACCGGCATCGGCAACACCTTGACTTGGATGGGCCACGTTGCCTTGCATTTCTTTTCCGATACCCGCTGGAGCAGGACCTTTCATCGGGTGAGATGAGCGACGGGAAAGCTGCTGCAGAATTCGCTAGATCAGAAGGTGCTGGACCATAGATGAAGAAGGAAGCTGCGTCAACTGAAAAAACCGGTACCCGAGGCACCGTGCAAGAAACGCCCTTTGAGGCCGTGGCCAGCATTTGCTCCATCCTGGTCATCGGCCTTTTTATACTGACCTTTCTGGGCCAGAACATGGTCATCCCTTCTGGCTCAATGAAAAAGACACTCCTGGTTGGCGATCATTTGTTGGTGGACCAGATCGCTTTCTCTCCGCCCACAAAGTGGATGCCGCTGGTGCACTACCGCGAGCCCAGGCGCGGAGACATTGTGGTCTTCCACAAGCCCGTGCAAGCAGAGAACGGCGAATACATGATTCTGGTGAAGAGGCTAATCGGTGTTCCTGGCGACCATATCCGCCTGCGCAACGGCATTGTGATCCTGAATGGCGTGGCACAGGACCAGCCCCATGCCCAACCGACAACGCCGGAAAACCATTCCGACTTTCTCGACGAGTTTCCCTCCATGGTGCCGGTTTCTACTCCTGATCCTAACGAGGGCACTCCCGAAGCCTGGGCAATCGATTTTTCCAATCATGTCCAGAATGGCGACCTGGTCGTGCCGCCCGGGGGATACTTCATGATGGGCGACAACCGGCACAACAGCCTGGACTCGCGCTACTGGGGCTTCGTGCCCAGGGAGAACATTATCGGCCAGCCTTTATTCAACTACTGGTCGTTTGAGACTCCCGATGGCCGATTGGAACAGTCCGGCATCAGCAATAGTCTGGCCTGGATGGGCCACGTAGCGCTGCACTTCTTCACCGAAACCCGATGGAACCGAACCCTGTATAGAGTGAGATGATAGTGAGCGGTGGTCAGTGATCAGGAGTCAGTAAACGCCCGGTCTGCTGTCCACTGACCACTGTTCACTGTTAAGACCATGATCGACGACTCAAAACCCCGGCAACGAAGACGCAAGCGGCTTTGGCTCGCCCTGACTGCGTTGGTAGCCATAGTGGCAGTCATCTTTGTGCCTCCCTTCCTGAGCGTGAGCCGCTACAAGAGCCGCATCACTCACCTCATCTCCGCCTCGCTCGGCCGCCCGGTACGCCTCTCATCGGTCGAGGTGCGCCTGTTGCCCCGGCCGGGCTTTCTTCTTACCGATCTCACCGTCGAGGAAGACCCGGCCTACGGCGCCGAGCCTGTTCTGCACGCGAATACGGTGGCAGCCTCGATTCGTTTGCTCTCGCTGTGGCGAGGGCGCCTGGAGATCGACACCATCAGCGTCGACGAGGCCAGCCTGAACGTGGTGCGTGTCGGTCCGGGCCAATGGAACCTCGACTCGTTGCTGCGCACGGCCACAGCCCAAGACCAATCCGCAGCGGGCAGTGCCGGGTCGGGCAAGCCAAACACGCCTGTCAAGCTGCCTTACCTTGAGGCCACAAACTCGCGCATTAACATCAAGAGCGGCACGGAAAAGCTGCCGTTTTCGTTGTTGGATGCCGATATATCGTTTTGGCAGCAGAGCCCCGGCGACTGGCGCGTCCGTCTGCGCGGCCAGCCCGCCCGCACAGACCTCAGCATGGAACCGGCTGATACCGGCATCGTCCGCCTGGAGGCAGAGCTGCGCCGGGCGCCTGAACTGCGCCAGATGCCGGTCCATCTAGACCTCGAATGGCGCGAGGCGCAACTTGGCCAGCTTACCCGGCTGGTCTTCGGCAAGGACCCCGGCTGGCGCGGGGACCTCACCGGCGAACTTCATCTTGACGGCACCGCGGACCAGGCTCAGATCAAGACACGGCTGCGCGCCATCGGCGTCCATCGCGCCGAGTTTGCTCCCGCCGAGCCTATGGACTTTGACGCCAACTGCGCTTTTGGCGCCCACTTCACCGCTCGCGCCATCGACAACCTGGTGTGCGAATCTCCGCTCGGCTCGGGGCACATCCGCCTGACGGGGGATCTTCCCGGCCAAGGGGGCTTACCGCACTACTCCGCTGAACTGGATCGCGTTCCCGCTGCCCTTGGCCTTGACGCTTTGCGCACGGTTCGCAGCAGTGTGCCTCCCGGCCTTGTGGCCGCCGGATCGGCAACGGGAAAACTAACCTATGCCCCCACCGCAGAGGCTAAATCGACGCCGGGACAGGCCGTGCCAAAGCAATCGCGCCTTTCCGGTCGCGCGCGCGTTGCAAGATCGCCTCTGGCGATTCCGGGTCCGCTGACCGGCAGCATTGCCATCGACGGTTTCCAACTCAGCGGCACAGGACTCAGCGAGCCTATTCGTGTCGCCAAGCTGCTTCTGGAGCCCGCGCCCGCATCCACGTCAGGGCCCGGAGGCCCGGCGCCAGGCGATTCCCAGGCGCTGGTGGCAACAGTTGCTGTCCCCGCCGGTGGCGCAAGCCCTATAACGGTCTCTTTGCGCCTGGCGCTCTCTGGCTATCAGGTAACCTTGCGCGGCCAGGCCTCCATCGGCCGGACCAGGGAACTGGCGCACATGACAAGCATTTCCAACGGCGATTTTCTCGACGCGCTGGCCGGCGATCCCCTTTCCCTTGATCTAATTGCCGAGGGCCCCTGGATACCGATTTTGCCATCGATTCTGCCACAGATTCTGCCGCCGATTCCGCTGCCGGCCCAGACGTCCGCTCACGGGCTGGTTCAGGCGCATTCGTCCGACGGCGTCCCACCCTCTGCCGAGACCGCTTTTTCAGCCGACAGACTCACCGGAACGGTAACCCTGCACAACGCCAACTGGAAGGCCGATTATCTTGCCAACCATATCGAAATCTCCCAGGCTACGCTCCACTTGGCCGCCAGCGAATTCCGCTGGGATCCGGTCGCGTTCTCATACGGCCCGTTGAAGGGAACGGCCAGCCTCTCGCTGCCGGCTTCCTGCGACGGTCCCCCACCCTGTTCGCCGCGGTTCCAGATCCAGTTCGGCGCGCTCGACGCCGCCGTGATCCAGACAGCGTTTTTGGGTGCGCATGAGCGAACGACGCTGCTTTCTACTCTGATCGATCGCCTTCGACCCTCCGCCGCCGCACCACCCTGGCCTCGCATCCAAGGGACAGTCAAGGCCGAGTCGCTCCTCCTCGGATCGGTCACGCTGCATGATCCTGAGGCCTCGGTCTCCACGCTCGCCACGGGAGCGGAGATCACCGCCTTCGACGCCTTGCTGCTCGGCGGCCGCGTCCATGGTGCCGGTACCTTCCATGCTGCCCAAACCGTCAAGGACAAGCCTTCTTACGCGCTCGAAGGCCAGTTCGAAAAACTCAGTGCCCAGGCCCTGGGCCCGTTGCTCGGAATGCGCTCCTCCGGCGGCGCCGTCGACGCCAACGGCAAGATCGAGCTCTCCGGCTTCACCGGCGACGACCTGGCGGCCTCGGCCCAAGGCGCACTTCACTTTGAGTGGAAGCGCGGATCGGTCACGGCAGCTACCGGCTCAGGTCCAGTTCCGCCAGCGCTGGCGCGCTTTGATCTTTGGAGCGGCGATGCTGAGATCGCCAAGGGTTCCCTGACGCTCAGAGGCAATCAAGTCAAACGCGGTACACACACGGAGCCAGTTCAGGCAAACGTGATGCTCGTCGAGAAGCCTAAGATGGTTTTCACCGCTCCCAAGACAGCGCAGGCCAGGCGGTAGGCCATTTGTTCACTCCTTCGTTGTTTGCCCCATCGCTTGCAGCGACGCGACAAATGGTGCGCGCAACAAGCCGCGTTCCGTCACGATGGCGGCGATGTACTTTGCCGGCGTCACATCAAAGGCCGGATTGCAGATGCCAACTCCATTGGGAGTGAGCTGCTTGCCGCCGTGGTGCGTGACCTCAACCGCCGGCCGCTCCTCGATGGGAATCGCTTCGCCGGTCGCGGTCGCCAGGTCGATAGTGGACCAGGGCGCGGCCACATAGAACGGAATGCCATGCTCATGCGCCAGAATCGCCACGTTGTAGGTGCCGATCTTGTTGGCCGTGTCGCCATTGGCCGCGATGCGATCCGCGCCGACGACCACGGCCTGAATGCGCCCGGCCCGCATCAGGCTGGCGGCCATGTTGTCGCAGATCACGGTTGTGGGAATGTTGTCGGCCATCAGTTCCCAGGCCGTGAGCCGCGCGCCTTGCAGAAACGGCCGCGTTTCGTCGGCATAGACATGAATCCGCTTGCCCAGCTCGACCGCTGAGCGAATCACTCCCAGAGCCGTCCCATAGCCGCACGTCGCCAACGCTCCGGCGTTGCAGTGGGTCAACACTCCGCCCTCGTCGGGTAGCAACACTCCGCCGTAGGCCCCCATTTTCTTGCAGGCGGCAATATCGGCCTCGTACATCGCATGGGCCTCGGCCAGCAGGATTGCCTTGATCTGGTCAAGGCTTGCGCCCTCGGCCATCAATCCCGCGAAGACCC
>Ga0187847_10004322_pt1 | contig 10503 bp, 7 predicted proteins | sample June2016WEW_4_10_FD_132458 | JGI IMG/M metagenome (GOLD analysis project Ga0187847, IMG submission 132458) | Peatland microbial communities from SPRUCE experiment site at the Marcell Experimental Forest, Minnesota, USA - June2016WEW_4_10 | ecosystem: Environmental > Terrestrial > Soil > Wetlands...
CCAACCTGGCACATACACAGGGCAAACACGTTACCAGTTTCGGCTCTCAGTTCCGCCGGACGCAGATCAACGGCTACCAGTCGAACTTCGCTTCGGGCACCTTTTCCTTTACCGTTCAGGGCTTCACCAATAACTCGATGGCCAACTTCCTGCTGGGCGATCCAGATATATTCACCCAGGCCGGGGGCGACTTCACGCGTGACCTGCGTGGCTGGGAGTTGGGCTCCTATGCACAGGATGAGTACCGCATCAGTTCGACGCTAACTTTGAACTACGGCGTGCGTTACGAGATCACGACGCCGTTCAGCGACATCCACAACCGCATGATGGAGTTTGCGCCGGGCCACCAATCCACCGTTTACCCTAACGCTCCAAATGGCCTTCTGTTTCCCGGCGACTCCGGTGTACCCGACACCATTGCCCCCGTCTTCAAAAGTGACTGGGCGCCCCGTATCGGCTTCGCATGGGACCCGCTAGCCAACAGCCGCACGGTGATCCGTTCAGCCTATGGCATCTTCTACGACGAACTGATGAACGGCGTGGGCATGCCGTTCCGCGCCACCAGCAGCGCACTGGGGCAAACGGTGGTACGCACTCTTACCGGATACACAAAGATCAACTACGCCAACCCGCTCGGTACCGTAAGCAACCCATTTACGCCCGGTCAGTTTGCTCTTCCCGCGTCCACCTTCACCATCGATAGCCACCTGTTGCCGCCCTACGCGCAGGACTGGAATCTTACTATCGACCAGAGCCTTGGTAAACAGAACCTGTCCGTCGGATACATCGGGTCAAAAGGAACCCGCTTGCCGCGTTTGGTCGAAGCGAATCCTGCGATCTATGAACCCGGTGCGACCTTCGCTAACTCCCCTCGGCGTCGGCTTTACTCCGGCTGTACGCTGACGACCGGCACCTGCACGTTGGGCACTGCCGGACTGGTAGAAGGAAATGCGAACTCAACCTTCCACTCGGCACAGGTCTCACTGACTCGGCGTGGCACGCCGGACCTGAACTACACGCTGGCATACACCTATTCCAAGGATCTGGATTACTCGTCAAGCCTTCACATGTCTGGTCCCGCTCCCTGGCTCGTGCTTGGGGAGCTTGACATAGCCCAGAACAACCAGGATCTGAGCGCTGAACACGGACGCTCGCTCTTCGATTCGCGCCATCGTTTTGCCGGGAGCGTGACCTATGCCGTTCCGTTCGCGCGCAATTTCACAGGTCTGTCCCGTACGCTCCTGGATGGCTGGCAATTCAATGCTCTGTTAGCCGCGAACTCCAGCACCCCATTTACCGTCTACGACTCGGCGAACGTCTCGTTGCAGGCACCGCACCCCGGAGTTTCCGGCATGTTTGGAGACCGGCCCAACGTCGTCGGTAACCCGAACAAGGGAGCACCGCACGAGGTGTCGCAATGGGTATCTCCTTCGGCATTTCAGCGGCTCGATCCGGTTGCGAACGCTGGGCAGTTCGGCGACGAGGGGCGCAATAGCGTCGATGGCCCGGCCTATGGGAGCCTGGACGCTTCACTCGATAAGAGCTTTGCGATAGGAGAACAGTCAAGAGTGCAGTTCCGGGCCGAAGCCTTCAACGTGACGAACCATGTCAACCTGATCCCGCCCGTTTTCGACATGAACTCACCTGCCTTCGGGCAAATCACTGAGGCGCAGGCCCCGCGTGTCCTTCAGTTCGCTTTGAAGTTTGTACGATGAACCCGCCTCCGAAGAAAGAAACCATTATGAAAAGCAATCCAATTTACGCATTTTTCTTGCTTGCATTCGCTTCTGTCTGTTTGGCTCAGACGCCGAGCGATTCAGCTTCTCAAGGCAATCTCGCGCCGCATCCCTCGGTTCTCGGAGAGACCGGCGGTCCGCTCACGTTGCATACGCTCGTACTAAGGCTCAACAACAGCTTTCAAGCGGTCTCTAAGGCACGGGACAGTCGGGGTTATGTCCTGGATAATTCGTTGCTCAAGACACACAGCGCAAACCTGGGCGCTCTGAAGAAAGCGATACGGGGGAAAAGAGGAGAGTCGCAGGTTGCGTCTCCGTCCCAACGGCGCGAACTGAAGGCCGACCTGCGAGCATTAGACGACTCATTCGATCAGTTTCTTCTGGTCCACGAAAGCCTCAACAATCCTAATGTAGTCGTCTACACGGATGTCAAAGAGGCGTTCTCAGCGCATGACGCGGCTTTAAGGCGCCTCAATCAGTCGTTAAATGACTTGGGGATAACTTCGTAGCCGGTGGATTGCAGGCAGGACATAGCGATTCACGTGAATATCAACCGTCGTTTCAAACCCATCGGGCAGGCCAAACCAGTCTGACGCAAAACGGCAGCACATCACATGGCGGGAAGACTGGTGCCCGCAACAAAGAGTGGGGTTCAGCACATCGGACCCCACATCAGTATCACGATTCCAGCCATCTGCTTGAGCAAATGGCACTGAAGTGCTTTGTGCCGGTGGTGGTGCTGACTACCGACAAGACGCTGACCTCAATGAACATTCCTTGGATACTCCGGTTGCAGCCGGATACAACTCCGGCCACTGCACTGCGGATGCTGGTGGCAGCAGAATGCCGCAGCGGCGCAAATTCGGAGCGGCTCAGGAATGTGCTGGCTTCAGATGAAGGAATCTCCGGCTTTGCGTTTCTGCCCACGGGCGAGCCGCGCAAACAGTAACGCTCACTCTCCGCAACAGATTGCAGCCGGAGCAGCACGACAGACATGGCTTATTCGAGTGAATCAGAATTGAGAATCGGCTCGGTGGGACAAACCTTCCCAAAAAGGAATGGCGGGGGTTCCTCAATGGATAGTGCTCTTCCCGATGTCCGGCTTTCATTTTGTGCCTATTTCATCCGCATCCATGGTCCTGAAAGCGACCCTACGGTGAGAGTGCTGTTAGTTGAGACCTCAAAAGCACAGTCTATTTATGAGGGATTCGGATCGTTGTCGCAATGCGAGCGATGGATCGTTCAACTCACAGGTTGGATCATTCCCAGAGATGTGCTGTCTGTTCTTCGCAAACGCCTGAAGCAGAGGCAAATGGTTACCATAAAAGGAGTGCGGGTTTCTCGGCGCGAAATCGAATCTATCGGATTGCAACGTTCAGACCGATAGTTATGAGAAGCCTGCTTCTTCTCAGCCCGTCGTTTGGCCCGTTTCCGTCCCTGTTCTGAATTTCGGCGTTGCACCAGGGCATCCGCACCTTCGGTGACCCCGGAATATCCATGCTCAGCGATTTCAGCTGCTCGTGCACGATAGATCGCCTGCGCCTCGGCAACGAAAAATATCCATTCAAGTTGCTGAATAGCTTCCCAGTCTCTGCAATTTCATCCCACCTTTACAGCATCAATCCATAGATGGATGCCAGGCATCAGCATTAGGATCGATGTTGGCCTCCTCCTTAATGCCGAAGACATAAACCCCAGGATCGTCGAAGATGATGTGCAATCACTCATAGTCCCTTTGCGGCACCTGAAGACTATCACTTCAGGTTGCGCAAAATCACTACCACCTGTCCTCCCGTGCTCATGACAGTCGGTTGTGCCGACACATGGTGCGCGGGAGAGTACTGTACGCACATTTGGAGGCTTCATGAAGATTCGACCTCAATCTCTTGCAGTGTGCCTGCTGTCGATTGCAGGCGTGCTTTTCTTGGGAGCAGTTCAAACCCAGGCACAAGCTACCACCGCTTCGATTCATGGAACAATCACCGATCCAACCGGCGCGGTCCTCGCAAACGCTGCCGTCACTGCCGTAAACACAAGCACAGATGCTGCAAACGCTCAAAGAACCGACAGCAAAGGTTACTACATCTTCCCCGACCTGCATATAGGCGGTCCATACACGGTGACCGTGGACAAAGAAGGATTTCAGAAGTTTATTTCAACAGGAATCATGCTGGACTTGAGCTCCGCGCGCGAAATTGACGCTATGCTGCAAATCGGCACATCGTCGCAGACGATCCAGGTCAATTCAGCGACAGTCCAGGTAGAGACCTCTGATGTCCAACTCAAGAATGTGGTCGGAGCAACGGAACTCGAGGAACTGCCAACGCTTGGTCGCGATGCCGTCCAGCTTCAGAAGACTGCGCCTGGTGTGGTTGAGTCCCAGGATCGCAATGGCACTTTCTCGACAAATGGCAGCCAAACCGGAGAAAACGCCTTTCTTCTGGACGGTACCGACATCAACGATATTTTCTTAAACCAGCCTGGCGTTACGGTTAACCCGGATGCGCTGGCCGAAGTTAACATTATATCCAGTACGCTCGATCCGGAGTTCAGCCGGAACTCCGGCGCCATCGTCGACGAAGCCTTGAAAAGTGGAACAAATCAGTTCCACGGAGACGGCTTCGAATTCTATCGCGATACGTTCTTGAACAATGGCAACTACTTCTCAGCGACCAGGCCCGTTTTTCACCAGAATGTTTTTGGCGGCACGCTAGGCGGACCGATCCATCAGCACCGTGCATTCTTTTTCTTGGCTTATCAAGGCCTGAGAAGTCGCACGGCGCAAACACAGCTTACACAGGTATTCAGCGGCGACCAAAGGAATGGAAACTTCTCAGCGGATGGCGGGCTGTCAAGCAACCCGATTCCATTCCCCAGCGGGATGCAGGGACAAGGGGGATTTTGTCCTGCGGGAACACCGTGGAACAAATGCTTCCCGATCGGGCAGATTCCAACGTCGGATTTCAACCCGATTGCCAGCAAGCTCCTGAACAAGTACGTTCCCCAGGCAAACTTTACAAGCGGCGGCATTAACTACTACAACTTCAATGCCCCAAACACCGCCGGCGACGATCAGGGCATCCTCCGCATTGACGATCAGTTGACATCGAAAGACGCTCTCTGGGCCTCCACGATTTTCGATTCAAGCCCCAGCTCGAATACCTTGCCGCTACCTGCGACTCAGTCGACCGGCAACGGAGCCAATTTGCCCGGCTTTGCAGCCAACAACTCGGCGCACATCAAGGTCTTCAACGCATCGTGGACACATGTTTTCAACAGCAACACGCTGAATGAATTGCGAGGCGGCTACTTCCGCAACAACTTCGCGGAACTGAATCCAGCACCCGCTACTCTTGCGCAGCCTTCGTCGTTCGGATTCGACATCATGCCGCAGGATACAGATGCCGCTTCTCTGCCCTACATCGATGTAAATGGATATTTCGCGCTTGGCTTCAGCACCAATGGGCCCCAGCCCCGCAAGGACGAAAACTATAACTACTTCGACAATTTCAGCAAAGTTGTCGGCAACCACAACTTGAAGTTTGGAGCGAACATAGAGAGGTTTATATTCAGCAATCCCTTCCATGTCAACAACAGCGGCGCGTTCCTTTTCAACTCCTCGGCAACGTATAGTTCAGGCGATCCAGCCGCCGACTTTCTCCTCGGCATCCCGGCGACCTACAATCAGGGGTCCGGCTTCTTTATCAATGTCAGGGCCTGGCAGCACTATGCGTATGCGCAAGATCACTGGAGGGTGTCTGATGCTCTGACGCTATCCTATGGCCTTGGATATGACGTCGAGACTCCGTTCGAAAACCTTCAATACAAGGGCGTGGGTGTTACCTGCTGGGTGCCCACCAACCAGCAGTCCAAAGTATTTCCAGGCGCCGGCCCAGGCTTGCTCTACCCCGGCGACCCCGGTTGCAACAGAAACGGCAGCCCCACCACGCATTGGAATCACTTCTCTCCGCGAGTCGGGTTTGCGTGGTCTCCAGACCTTCCGCTAGGCAACATCTCCGGTGCGCCGGGTCAGCACGCGCTCGTCATTCGCGGCGGATTCGGACTTTATTGGAACCGCGTATCTGGGGAAGGTTCGCAGGTGAACCAGAACGATCCGCCATTCGCCCTGAGCAGTGTGGGCGCTGCCGGACTCGGCGGCAATCCCAGTTTTGCGAATCCGTTTCAGGATATCGCCGGAACCCCAGGAGCATCCTATGCAACGAATCCATTCCCATATGTTGTCCCAACATCGGGCAGCAACGTAAACTTCTCCTCTCTCTATCCGTTGGAGATGGACAATCTCACTGCGGCCTTCAATGTTCCTTACACCTATAACTTCAACCTGAATGTGCAGCGCTCGCTGCCCAGTAGCATGGTGCTGGAAGTCGGCTACGTTGGTTCGCTTGGCCACAGGATGATTCGCGCTTACGACGGCAACCGGACGACTCAGGCGGGTCACGACGCCTGTTTGGCCGGCACCGGAACAGCCGCGCCGATTGTGCTGAATGGACACACGTTCTCCTGCATGCAACTGGCGGGCGAGCAATCGCTCTACTTCCCTGGCGACAAGACGCAGCCAGGGGTTCTTGCAGGGTCGCAGGTCCCCGGAGTGTTGCCCAACGGATTGCCATATTACCTGTCGATCGGCGACATGCTTACCAACGGCTATTCCAGCTACAATTCGCTACAGGTCTCTCTGACCAAAGCTCCCACGCATGGCTTGTATTTCGGTCTCGCGTACACCTACAGTCACGCATTGGACAATGCCTCCAGCTTGGACGATTCTGTCGCCAACGCCTACGGCACCAACTATGTTCCGGGATTTGAACACCTGAGTTACGGGAACTCTGCCTACGATGCCCGCCAACGCCTGGTGGGCCGGTATAACTACGGAATTCCATTGCCGCACAGCCTGCGCGGAAATGCGTTTGCACGTTACGCGCTGGCTAGCTGGCACCTCTCCGGAGTTACAGCGTTGCAGAGTGGCTTCCCCGTCCTCATCTATGACGCTGGAGTCTATAACTCGCTCTATTGCGACCAGTTCAGCTTCGTCAGTTGCCCAGACGTTCCCAATACGTCTACCTTCAACATCAAGACGCTGAATCCAAGGCGCCCCGGCAACTACTGGTTCGATCCGTCCACCTTCACCCAGGAGCCGATCGGCACCTTTGGAAATGTTGGCAGGAACTTCTTCCATGGACCCGGATTCAACTACTCCAACTTTGAGATCTACAAGAATATCCCGGTTGGGGGACCGGAGAGTTCGCGCTACGTTCAGGTCCGCCTGGAAGCCTACAATGCATTCAATCATGCCAATTTCGCAAACCCAAACGGCAATTTTGGCGCCGGATCGCCGGTCTTCGGCTCTATCAATTCCGTCGATCAACCCGTCAGTCCAAGCGGCGATCCACAGCCGGCGCGGGCAATTCAGCTTGCTGGAAAGCTCTATTTCTAGCGGTCCAGCCGCGCTCAATAACGGATCTACTGAGCCGGCATGAAACGAGAGAACCAGAGCACCCACTGTCGCCAGAAACGATGCGGCGACGGTGGGTGTCCGCTGTCTCATTCAATGCGGCGGCCATGCAACCTGCCGCAACAGGTGAGTTTCAAGGACCGGCCATCAGTGACTCGACTTCGCCGCATTTCGCAGACTGCATTCTTCATATTATTCGCGTGGTTGCTGGCGCGCATGAAGTTCGGCGACCTATCGGGAGCCGATGGAAGGATGGCGTATCCGGTCAATTTTTTCTTCAAGCTGGACCCGCTGGCGGCTTTGGTCAATCTGCTAGCGGGGCACACCCTCTATCGCGGGCTGGCGTGGTCGCTGGTCATCCTGATTCCAACCTTCCTTCTGGGACGCTTTTTCTGCGGCTGGATCTGCCCCCTGGGCAGTTTGAATCAGTTCCTCGGCGGCATCCGTCCGAAGTTCATGGGGCGTAAAACGCTGATTGAGGCCAATCGCTATAGGAAGTGGCAAGCGGCAAAGTATTTTCTGCTGGTTGCCGGGCTGCTGGCCGCGCTCTGCCGCAGCAGTATCGTTGGTTGGATCGACCCCTTCAGCCTGCTGGTGCGATCGATGGGAGTGTCGATTCTGCCAGCCGCAGCCAGCAAGAAGTATTACGTCGTCAACCAGCCGCACTATTGGCCGAGCGTGCTGATGGGCGTCGTATTTCTGGCGCTGTTGTTGATGAATCTGCGGGTGACGCGCTTTTGGTGCCGTGCGTTGTGTCCTCTGGGCGCGCTGCTGGGCATAGCAGCGCGATGGTCGATTCTTGGATTGCACAAGGATGCGGCCACATGCAACAAATGCAGCCGCTGCCTGATCAACTGCCAAGGCGGCGACGATCCGATCGGCGGCGCGCCATGGCACAAGGCAGAGTGTCACCTTTGCTTGAACTGCGTGGAGGCCTGTCCGCACGGGAGCCTGAAGTTCCGATTCTTTCGCAAACTCCAAACGCCGCCAGAGGTTGTGGGGACGAATCTGAGCCGGCGCAAGGCGATGGCCGCCGTGGCAACCGGGTTGGCCGTCTCGCCTTTGTTGCGCGCACAATCCGCGCTGGGCAGGAGCCGTAGCGAGCGGCTGATCCGGCCACCGGGAGCACTGAATGAGACTAACTTTCTCTCACGATGCATCCGCTGTAGCGAGTGCGTGAGGGTGTGCCCCAACAACGCGCTGCAACTCGCGTTTACCGAGGCCGGGCTGATGGGTTTGTGGAGCCCGATCGTAACCCCGAAGATTGGCTTCTGCGAGCCTAGTTGCGTGCTGTGTTCAAAGGTCTGTCCAACGGGAGCGATCCAAGAGCTGACGCCCCGAAAAAAGGGTTGGATCGCGGAAGAGGGTGGATCTTCAGAGCCGCTGCTCATCGGCACAGCGGTTTATGATCAGAGACTTTGTCTGCCCTGGGCCAAGGCCACCGATTGCGCCATCTGCCTGGAGTGGTGCCCGGTGACGCCCAAGGCGATCTACGTCAAAGACGCCATGGTGATGGACGCGGAAGGCAAACCCCGGACGCTGAAACAGCCGCACGTGGACCTCAATCGTTGCGTGGGCTGCGGGGCGTGCGAGTTCTCTTGTCCTCTCCAGGAGCGACCTGGAGTGTATGTGACCAGCAGCGGAGAGAGCCGTTCACGCCTCCGTTCTTAGGGTTGCTCATTTGACTCGCCCAGCCTGCGAGATTGTCCCCGGCGCAGCCAGCCGAAGACGCCGGCGGCTGCCAGAACAGCAGCGGCAATCCAACTGATCGTGGCCGCGCGGTACTCGGATTCTCGCACACTGGCCAAAGCAGTCTGCACCAGCACGACTTCCAGTTGAAGCCATACTCCAGCAAGAAACCAAAACCACCACGGGCGCTTGCGCATTGTAATCGTGAAAAGATCGTCGTCGTTCGTCATGATCATCCTCTTCTGCCGGATGGCTGATCTTTCGTCCACCATTGTTCAGGATCGTGCTGTTTTCCGTAGCCGAAGGCGTTGTCCATGATGCGGAAGACGCCGTCCGCGGCCCGCGCAATCGAGGCAGTGGCCTTCACCGCCTCGTGAATCCAAGCCTGATCGCCCTTCGTGTAGGGGCAACTGGCAAGACACACGCCGCAAGCCGAACCCGATTTCTGCCAGTATTGAAAGCACTTGTACGAGTCCTCGAACCAAGCTTTGTGTCCGGGATTATTCCACGGGCCTTTGGTTTTGAAACTCGGCTCGTCGTCGAACGAAAGCGCGCGCGAAGGGCACGCCTCAGCGCACTTCTTGCACGTCTTGCAGAATTTGACCAGGCCGAAATCGACAGGTTTGTCGTATGCCATGGGCAGATCGGTAAAGACCTTGCACAAGCGAACCGCGGGACCGAACTCAGGTGTGACCAGCTTGTTGAGGCGGCTCAATTCGCCAATGCCTGCATCGAGCGCGAACGGTATGCTCTGTGCCGTATCGTTCACGCAGGGTATCGCCTCATAGCCGAGGCCACGGATAAACACAGCCAGCGATGACACCACAAAAGCAGAGTGGCTATAGCCGAGCGCCGACGCTGCATCGCCCAATGCCGTGGGCGAACGAGAAAGGAGGTCGAGATCCATGGGGATGGCGATGGCTACTACCCACTTCATCTTCCGGGGGATCACGAACTTGGTGTCGGTTACCGCAGGTACATCGACATCTTCGAAAACAATATCTTTGTCTTTCTCCTTCTCATCTTCTGGCGGTACTTGCAGGTTGACATAGCTCTCATTCATCGGCGCGATGCCGACAAGCCGGGCGCCGTAGAGTCGTGCCGCGGCCTTCACGGTGCTCGCCATTTCCTCCGGCGAAGCCGCATAACGCTGGGCGCTTGGCTCAGTTGGTATGCGCGCAGAGCTGCGCGTCCACGACAGCAGGCCCGTGCCGGGTCTGGCGCTTCGCATCACAGTCCAGGCGCCCTCGCTCAACTGCTGATCGGGCAGGCTAAATCCGGGTTTCCTTTCGTTTATCCACGCAACCAAACGCTTGGCCTTGGAGGCTTGTTCTGCTTCGAACGAACCGGCGCCGTCGCGCTGAGTTTTCAACTGCATGTAGATTGCAAAAATGTCCTTGCCTGAAAAGCGCTTGTAATCGGCGTTCGTCTCACCCAGTGTAGGCCGGACCACAGTCTTGATCCACCGAGCGCGTCTCCGTACGCTGCCCGAAGTGCTGGCGCCCCCACCAGTTCCCGTCACTAGCGCCCAAACCGCCCCGAGAGCGCCGCTTGCAGCAACGAATCCACCAGCCTTCAAGAGGCTGCGTCGTCCTATAGGCTTGC
>Ga0187847_10004331_pt1 | contig 10492 bp, 10 predicted proteins | sample June2016WEW_4_10_FD_132458 | JGI IMG/M metagenome (GOLD analysis project Ga0187847, IMG submission 132458) | Peatland microbial communities from SPRUCE experiment site at the Marcell Experimental Forest, Minnesota, USA - June2016WEW_4_10 | ecosystem: Environmental > Terrestrial > Soil >...
CGCCGACTTCCTGCTGGTGGAAGGAAATCCGGCCGCAAACATCAGCGACATTCGCCGCTGCCGGCTGGTGATGAAGAATGGCGTGCTCTTTCAGAGCGCCGAGGCTTACAAGGCGGTCGGCGTTCAGCCGGCGGATTAGGCGGAAGTCCAGGGAAGCCGCGCGACGAGGGCGTCCCGCGCAAACCAGGGGGTCTGCCCCACGCTATCGTTCGTGGACGTCTTCCAGGTAGGTGTAGCCGTGCAGGCCTTCCTCGTAAAACTTGAGGAGGGCGCCGGTTTCTTCGTAGGTGAGGCGGCCTTCGCGCAAGGCGGATTCCACATCCTTCCGCAGCTTCGTCACCAGGTAATCGAACGGGAACTGCACGTAATTGAGCACTTCGCGCACGGTGTCGCCCTTGATCACGGAATCGAGGATAACTTCCCCGGTCGGCCCCAGGCGGACATGCACAGCGTTGGTGTCGCCGAACAGGTTGTGCAGGTCGCCCAGGATTTCCTGGTAGGCGCCGAGCAGAAAAGCGCCCAGGTAATAATCTCCGCCGTTAAAGGGGTGGAGCAGGAGCGTGCGCTTCACGTCGCGCCGGTCGATGAAGGCATCCACTTTGCCGTCCGAATCGCAGGTAATGTCGCCCAACACAGCGGGGCGGCAAGGCTGCTCCGCCAGGCGATGGATCGGCATGATGGGGAAAAGTTGTTTGATGGCCCAGCTGTCGGGCATGCTCTGGAAGAGCGAGAAATTGCAGAAATACGTATCGGAGAGCATGGCGTCAATGCCCTCCAGCTCTTCCGGAAAATAGTCGAGCTCACTGGCCAGCCGCTGGATCTTGCGCGTGATCGCCCAATACAGGTTTTCCGCGATGCAGCGCTGCTCGAGAGAGAGATAACCGAGGCTGAACAGGTTGAGCGCCTGATCGAGCGCCTGCTGGGCGTCGTGATAGCTTTCGAGCAGGTTCTTGGCAGTGAGGCCGCGCGAGGTTTCCTGCAGGTCGATGAGCGGCTGTTCGGCGTCGGCGGGGGGCTCGGTAGGAGCCTCGCCCTCGCCCATTCCCGACACGCCAAGCACGTTGAACACCAGCACACTGTGATAGGCGGCGATGGCGCGGCCGCTCTCGGTGATGATGGTTGGGTGCGGCACCTCGACTTCGTCGCACACGCTCTGCGCGTGATAGACGATGTCGTTGGCGTATTCCTGCAGGGTGTAATTGACGCTGGATTCGAAGTCGGTCTGCGAACCGTCGTAATCGATGCCAAGGCCGCCACCCACGTCCAGGTACTTCAGGCCCGCGCCGGCCCGGTAAAGGTCCACGTATACGCGAACCGCCTCGTTCACCGCTCCCTTGATCTGGCGTATGTTCGTGATTTGGCTGCCGAGGTGGAAGTGGAGCAGGTTGAGGCAATCGGCCATGCCGAGGTCCTTCAATTCCTGCAGCGCGCGCATGGCTTCGGTGGCGGAAAGGCCGAATTTGGACCGGTAGCCGCCTGACGACTTCCAGCGGCCGGAGCCGCGGCTGGCCAGCTTGACGCGCAATCCGATTCTGGGACGTACGCCGACCCGCGCCGCGTATTTCAGAATCAGATGCAGCTCGGTATATTTTTCGACCACTGGAATGATCTGGCGCCCGACCTTTTGCGCCAGCATCGCCAACTCGATGTATTCGTCGTCCTTGAAGCCGTTGCAGATGATGGGGGTGTCGTTATCGGCGAGCGCCATCACCGCGATCAGTTCGGGCTTGGAGCCGGCTTCGAGGCCGAAGCGGAAAGGCTTGCCGAACTCGATGACTTCTTCCACCACCTGCCGCTGCTGGTTGACCTTGATGGGATACACGCAGCAGTAGTCGCCCTGGTAGCGATGTTCGGCGATGGCGGTTTGAAAGGCCGCGTGCAGCTCGCCCAAGCGATGTTTGAGGATGTCGGCGAACCGCACCAGGATGGGTAGATCGATGCCGCGCAGGACGAGCGTGTCGATCAGTTCCTTGAGGTCGATGGAGCGCGCCGGATCCTTTTCCGGGTGCACCAGAATGTGGCCGTTTTCACCGACCGAAAAGTAGCCTTTGCCCCAGCTCGCTACGTCGTAAAAGTCGCTCGCGAGCTGCGGCGTCCATCGTTCGGTGGGCTCGACCACGACGGAGCCCTTACGGCCATTTCTTTCCAACTTGGGACACCTCTCCTTAAACCACCAGTGTCCTTCGAAAGCTAACGGCGTGGCAAGAAAAAACTTGCACGGACCCGAAGAACGGCAGTAATGCCGTAACATTGTTGCAGTGCCGTCACAGAGTAGTGTCCGCTGGGCACACGCCGCGCTGCTGTTTGGCGCGTGCGGCGCAGCATCCTCCCAATTGTTCGACCACCTGGGGGACTGGGGCGTCTTCGTATTCCCGATTCCATTCGGGCTGGCCGCAGCGTGGATCACTGTGGGAAGCGTCGTACCGGGGCTCGCGTTAGTCATCCTCGACGCCGCCGTCTGGCTAATAGCGTTCCGGATGGCGGCCGCGCTGGCCGCGAATGGTTCGACCCTGCAGACGATCGTTGGGATCTACCTGGCAGGACTGATCGGCGGTTTGGGAGTGGGCCTTGCAACCGCACTCGTCATGCGCCAGGCGCCTGCGATGCGGGCCGTAGGAATGGGCGCGCTCGCCGGCGGTGTTTGCGGCCTGCCTTTTGCGTGGTGGGTGATTGCAGGAAATCAGGTGCCCATCCCGGAATGGGCCTTCTCGACGCTGTGTTTCACCATCTGGCAGGCAGCGGTGGGCGTCTGCCTGTGGCGCGGCTTCCGCGTGGGCAAGCCCGAACCAAGGCGGGCATGATGCACCAGCCGTAGGGGCGAGGCTGCCTCGCCCGGGGCTGCGCCGCGATGCTGTGGCTGAATGCAACCGCGAACGGGTTTCGCTTTGCGCGTTTGCGACCCGCGGGCCGGGCATGCCCGGCCCCTACGGATTCGGGTAGGGTGGGTGATCGGGACACGGCGCGCCCACGCCTGTCCGGCGACATTTCGCAACCGTTCAGCCCGTCGCGTCATCCATTCAATGGGTAATCTTGACTATAAAGTACAGATTGGCTAAGCTGGTTACAGGCCAATGGCTTAGGAGTCTACGCCGGTGAGCGATTCGAGCAATACGATCGAAACGATTGCGAATCAGGAATATAAGTGGGGGTTCGTCAGCGACATCGAAGCCGACGCCATCCCGCGCGGCTTGAGTGAAGACGTCGTCCGCCTGATTGCCGCCAAAAAGCACGAGCCCGAGTGGCTGCTCGAATGGCGCCTGAAAGCCTACCGGCACTGGCTGACCATGACCGAGCCGACCTGGGCCAACGTGCACTACCCGAAGATCGACTATCAGGACATCATTTATTACGCCGCTCCGAAGAGCAAAAAGGACGCACCCAAGAGCCTGGGCGAGGTGGACCCGGAGCTGCTGCGCACTTATGAGAAGCTCGGGATTCCGCTGAAAGAGCGGGAAATCCTGGCCGGCGTCGCAGTGGATGCGGTGTTCGACAGCGTTTCGGTGGCCACCACGTTCAAAGCGAAGCTGAAGGACATGGGCGTCATCTTCGGCTCGTTTTCGGAGGCGGTGCAGGAATATCCGGACCTGGTGAAGCAGTACCTGGGCACCGTGGTGCCGTCGTCGGACAACTTTTTCGCGGCGCTGAATTCGGCGGTCTTCAGCGACGGTTCGTTCTGCTACGTGCCCAAGGGCGTGCGCTGCCCGATGGAGCTGTCCACGTACTTCCGCATCAACGCCAAGGACACCGGCCAATTCGAGCGCACGCTGATCATCGCCGACGATGGCGCCTACGTCAGCTACCTGGAAGGCTGCACGGCGCCGATGCGCGATACCAACCAGTTGCATGCGGCGGTGGTGGAGCTGGTGGCGCTGGATCGCGCGCAGATCAAGTATTCGACGGTGCAGAACTGGTATCCGGGCGACAAGAACGGCAAGGGCGGCATCTACAACTTCGTCACCAAGCGCGGGGCGTGCCGCGGGGTGAATTCGAAGATTTCGTGGACGCAGGTGGAGACAGGCTCGGCGATCACCTGGAAGTATCCGAGCTGCCTGCTCATCGGCGACCACTCGGTGGGCGAGTTTTACTCGGTGGCGCTGACCAACAACTACCAGCAGGCAGACACCGGCACCAAGATGATTCACATCGGCAAGAACACCACTTCGACAATCGTGTCGAAGGGGATTTCGGCCGGCCACGGGCAAAACACCTATCGCGGCGGGGTAAAGATTCTGAAGAACGCCACCGGCGCACGCAACTACTCGCAGTGCGACTCTATGCTGCTGGGCGACCAGTGCGGCGCGCACACGTTCCCGTATCTGGAAGTGAAGAACACGTCGTCGCAGGTGGAGCATGAGGCATCGACCTCGAAGATCGGCGAGGACCAGATTTTCTATTGCCGCCAGCGCGGGATTTCGAGCGAGGACGCGGTCTCGATGATCGTGCACGGATTCTGCAAGGAAGTGTTCCGCGAGCTGCCGATGGAGTTCGCCGTGGAGGCCCAGAAGCTGCTGGGCGTGAGTTTGGAAGGAAGCGTAGGGTAACGAGGACGGAATGGCATTGTTAGAGATCAAAGATCTGCACGCCACGGTTGGCGAACGGGAAATTCTGAAGGGCATCAACCTCAAGGTGAATGCCGGCGAAGTGCACGCCATCATGGGGCCGAACGGCTCCGGCAAGAGCACGCTGGCGCAGGTGCTGGCCGGGCGGGAACTGTACCACGTGACCGGCGGCGAGGTGACTTACGATGGCAAGGACCTGCTGGCGCTCTCGCCGGAAGACCGGGCCCGCGAAGGCATCTTTCTGGCGTTTCAATACCCGGTGGAGATTCCCGGCGTCAGCAATATGTATTTTCTGAAAGCGGCGCTGAACACGATTCGCAAGCATCACGACTTGCCGGAACTCGACGCGATGGATTTTCTTGAGCGTATCCGCGAGAAGATGTCGGCCATGAACATGGATCAGACGCTGCTGAACCGGCCGGTGAACACGGGCTTTTCGGGCGGCGAGAAAAAGCGCAACGAGATTTTCCAGATGGCGGTGCTGGAGCCGCGGCTGGCGATTCTGGACGAGACGGATTCGGGCCTGGACATCGACGCGCTCAAGCTGGTCGCGGCCGGCGTCAATGCGATGCGCAGCGCGGACCGTGCCATGGTAGTGGTGACGCATTACCAGCGGCTGCTGAGCGAGATTGTTCCCGACTTTGTGCACGTGCTGGCCGAAGGGCGGATCGTGAAGTCGGGAGGCAAGGAACTGGCGCTGGAACTGGAAGAAGGCGGCTACGCGGCGCTGGGACTACAGGACGAAGCCGAGGCGGTGAGCAAGGCATGATGGCGGTGTCGCAACAGATCGGCAATTGGCTGGAGCAATTCACCAAACAGGAGCCGGCGGAATCGTGGCTGCAGAAGCTTCGCGAGAACGCCTTCACGCGTTTCACCGAGCTGGGCTTCCCGACCACGCGCGACGAGGAATGGCGTTTCACGAACGTGGCGCCGATTGCGCGGACGCAGTTTCAACCAGCCGTCGGGTCCTTCGCCGGCGCTTTTTCGCCGCCGGTGGGCGTGGAATTGCTGTTTATCAATGGCTGCCGGATACAGACCGAGCTTCTGGAGCTTCCCAATCCGCTGCCGAAAGGCGTCGCAGTGGAAGATCTGCCCGGAGCGGAGAACCACCTGGGCCGTTACGCGGACTACAAAAACAACGCCTTTGTAGCGTTGAACACAGCGTTTCTGGGCGAGGCCGCCGTGATTCGCGTGAAGCGCGGCACCGTTCTGCAGCGCCCCATCGAGATCACCTACCAGGCTCAGTCATCCGGCGCGCCGTTTGTGACTCATCCCCGCGTGCTGGTGATTGTCGAATCCGGCGCGCAGTGCAGCATCGTGGAATCCTACCAGGGATCGGGCAGGCCGGGCGCAGGCTACTTGACCAACGCGGTCACGGAAATCGTCGCCGGCGATGGCGCAGTGGTCGATCACTATAAGATCCAGCGCGAATCGATGGACGCTTTCCACATCGCCACTTTGCAAGTCGCGCTCGGCCGCAGCGCCAATTTCACCACCCACAATATTTCGCTCGGCGGCGCGCTGGTACGCAATGACATCGGGGTGACACTTGCCGAAGGTTCGGAAGCCACGGTGAACGGCCTGTACCTGGTGAACGGTACGCAGCACGTCGACAATCACACCGTGATCGACCATGCCAAACCGCACGGCGCCAGCCACGAACTCTACAAGGGCATTCTGGACGGGCGCGCCAGCGCGGTGTTCAACGGGCGCATCCTGGTTCGCAAAGACGCGCAGAAAACCGATTCCAAGCAGACCAACAAGAACCTGGTATTGTCCGACGATGCGGTGATCAATACCAAGCCCGAGCTGCAGATTTTCGCCGACGATGTGCGCTGCACGCACGGCGCCACCATCGGCCAACTGGACGCCGAATCGCTGTTTTACCTGCAATCGCGCGGCATCGGCAAGGCGGAGGCGCGCGGCCTGCTGACGCAGGCGTTCGCGCAGGACATCATCGACCGCATCAAGGTTCCCGAGTTAAAGGATCAGCTGGAAAAGGTCCTGGCAGAGAAATTCCATGAGCGCTCTGACCACTGAAATCGCGGCTGGCTTCGACGTGGAGAAGATCCGGGAGGATTTCCCGGTTCTGAAGCAGACCATTCACGGCAAACCGCTGGTGTATCTGGATAGCGCGGCAACGGCACAGAAGCCGCACGCGGTGATTGACGCGATTCGCAAGTTTCACGAGGTGGATTGCGCCAACATCCATCGCGGCGTGCACGAGCTGAGCCAGCGCTCCACGGCGGCCTACGAAGAGACGCGCGCCAGGATGAAGCGCTTCCTCAACGCGCGCAGCAAGACCGAGCTGATCTTCGTGCGCGGCACCACCGAAGCCATCAACCTGGTGGCGTCGAGTTGGGGCCACAAGAACGTCCGGGAAGGCGACGAGATCGTCATCTCGGCGATGGAGCACCACTCCAACATCGTGCCGTGGCAAATGCTGTGCGAAGCCACCGGCGCGAAGCTGCGCGTGATCCCCATGAACGACCGCGGCGAGCTGCTGATGGAGGAGTACGAAAAACTGCTCAACCCGCGGACTAAGATGGTCGCGGTGGCGCATGTCTCCAACGCCCTGGGCACCATCAACCCGGTCAAGGAGATCATCGCCCTGGCGCACCGCGCGGGCGCTCTGGCGCTCGTGGATGGCGCGCAGGCGGCGCCGCACATGAGGGTGGACGTGCAGGCGCTGGACGCGGATTTCTACGCGGTTTCCGGCCACAAGATGGTGGGCCCCACCGGCATCGGCATTCTGTACGGCAAAAGTAAGCTGCTGAACGCCATGCCGCCTTACCAGGGCGGCGGCGACATGATCAAGTCGGTCACGTTCGAAAAGACCACGTACAACGATTTGCCGTATAAGTTCGAGGCCGGGACGCCCAACATCGCCGGCGGTATCGGGCTGGGCGCGGCCGTGGATTACCTGAGCGGCGTGGGCCTGGACCGGATTGCCGCTTATGAGCACGAGCTGCTGGTCTACGGCACGCACGCGCTGGAGCAGATTCCGGGGCTGCGCATGATCGGCACGGCGCGCGAAAAAGCGGCGGTGCTCTCGTTCGTGATCGAGGGCATTCACCCGCATGATATCGGGACGGTGCTGGACCGGCTGGGAATCGCGGTCCGCACGGGGCATCATTGCGCGCAGCCGGTGATGGACCGGTTCGGCGTACCGGCGACTACGCGCGCTTCGCTGGCGTTTTACAATACCAGGCGCGAAATCGACGCTCTGGTGGCCGGCATTCACAAAGTAAAGGAGGTCTTTTCCTGATGGTGCACGACCTGTACCAGGAAACGATTCTCGACCATAGTAAGCATCCGCGGAACTGTCATGAGCTCGCCGGCGCGAACCACAAGGCCGAAGGCTACAATCCGCTCTGCGGCGACAAGCTGAAGCTGTATTTGAAGGTGAATGGAGACGTGGTCGAAGACGCCAGCTTCGTGGGCAGCGGCTGCGCCATCTCCACCGCGTCGGCCTCGTTGATGACGGAAAGCCTGAAGGGCATGAAGCGCGACGAAGCGCTCAAGCTGCTGGAGAAGTTCCACGATCTGCTCACCACCGATTCGCCGGTGACCAAGGAACTGGGCAAGCTGGTGGTATTTTGCGGCGTGCGCGAGTACCCGGCGCGCGTCAAATGCGCCACGCTGGCGTGGCACACGCTGAAGTCGGCGCTCGAAAACAAGGAAGAACCGGCCTCCACCGAATGAGTTTGAAGGATTCCATCGTCGCCGCGCTGCGCAAAGTCTACGACCCGGAGATGCCGGTGAACATCTACGAGCTCGGCCTGATTTACGGCCTGGACGTGGACGAATCCGGCAACGCGCAGATTCGCATGACGCTGACGGCGCCCAATTGCCCCGTGGCCGGAACGTTGCCGGCCGAAGTGGAACGTGCCGCGCGCGCAGTGCCGGGGGTCAACAGCGTCAAGCTGGAACTGACGTTCGATCCGCCGTGGTCGAAAGACCGCATGTCGGAGGCTGCCAAGCTGGCGCTGGGCATCGAAGACATCATCCCCGTGACGAGGCTGCGCCGATGAAGTTGAGCGCCAACGAAGAATACGGCGTGCGCTGCCTGGTGCGCCTCGCCTATGCCACCGAAGCCGGCGGCGGCCTGACCATACCCGAAATCAGCCAGGCCGAGGGCGTCTCACCCGCCTATGCCGCCAAGATTCTGCGTGTCCTGCGCAAGGGTGGTTTCGTCAAAGCCGCGCGCGGCAAAGATGGCGGCTACAAACTGGCGCGCCCGGCCGGAACCATCGTCATCGGCCACGTCCTGGACGCGCTCGGCGGCCGCCTGTTTGAAAGCGATTTCTGCGACAGCCACACAGGCCAGGCCGCCATCTGCACCCGCTCCGTCGATTGCTCCGTCCGCTCGCTCTGGCGCGCCGTGCAAGTTGCGATTGACCAGGTCCTCAGCAAAGCCACCCTCCGCGATCTTCTGCAAAACGAGCAAGAGATGAACTCGTGGGTGCGGACGATCCCAGGACCGAGCGGGCTAAGGGTGATGTAGGGGCGGCCACGGCGAACACTGGGAACTGACAGATCCCGGTGAAGGCTGCCCAGTTCACATCCGGCCCACCAACACGCTACCCGGTTCGGAAGCGAATACGATCTTGTTCCACGATCCAAAGCTCACCTACCGGCGCCCGGTTGGCCAGGACCAAGGCGACCCTATGGATGAGAGCGAGGACGGAGTGTTTGTCCTGCCGTTTCGACCGAAGAACAATGATACCGGCATACTCCGACGGCGGGTAAGCCCGGATGTTTGCGAAATCCAGGTCCAGCGTAACCAGGACTCGAGCCTCTTCCCGGGACGCGGACGCAATCGCCGAATCCTCCGCTCCCGTCAAGCGTTCATCGGAAACAGTATCGGCCTCCCACCCACCACGGCCCAGGATCTCAGCGCACCCCCGCGGCAGGTTTTCATCAATTTTCAGCTTCAAAGGGTGTGTTCCAAGGGAAGCTCGGCCGTGCCTTCGCGCGCGAGTTCTGCCGCGTAGGCGAGAGCGGCCTGAATATCCAATTCCTTTATGGGAGGGTAACTGGCCATGATTTCTTCGTGGGGTACGCCCGTAGCGAGGTTATCCAGAATGACGGAAACCATCACGCGGGTGCCGCGGATACAGGCCTTTCCGTGACAGACCGCGGGGTTAATGGTGACGCGCTGCTGCCACTGGGCCATGCCTCATTCTACCTCGGGCTAAGCCGCTTCTTGGGTTGCTCCGTTGCGGTCCCCGCAGCGCGCCCCGCGTAATGCAGGCGTGCAGGAGCGATTGACCAGGTCTTCAGCAAAGCTATCACCGGCGCCGCGGCAAGGCATTTGCCAGAGCACTAAGAGTACCTTCCTGCACTCGGTAGGACAGACGATCGGTTTGTGTCGTCTGTCAGGCTTTGCACGAACCACAGAAGACAGACGATCAAAACCGATCGTCTGTCCTACCGTTCCAGCTCCGCCACCCGGCGTTTCAGTTCCGCCACCTCGCGGCGCATGTCGGGGAGCTTGGCGAGGTTGGCGAGCTGCTCCAGGTGCTGGCGCAGGGGGCGCGCGGGGGTGCCCCAGACGGTCTCGCCGGAATGCACCACTTTCGACGTGAGCACCCCGCAGCCGGAGCCGAGCACGGCGCGCGATTCGATCCGCGCCTTGTCACCGATCCCCACCTGGCCGCCGATTACGGCGTGATCCTCCACCACCACGGAGCCGGAAAAGCCGGTTTGCGCCGCCACGACCACGTGCCGGCCGATGCGGCAGTTGTGCGCCACGTGCACCATGTTGTCGAGCTTTGTGCCCTCGCCGATCACCGTCACGCCGAGCGCGGCGCGGTCCACGCAGGAGTTGGCGCCGATCTCGACGAAGTCGCCGATCTCAACGCGGCCTACCTGCGGAAACTTGTGCCAGCGGTCGTGCTCCCGCACGTAGCCGAATCCGTCCGCGCCAA
>Ga0187847_10004350_pt1 | contig 10464 bp, 9 predicted proteins | sample June2016WEW_4_10_FD_132458 | JGI IMG/M metagenome (GOLD analysis project Ga0187847, IMG submission 132458) | Peatland microbial communities from SPRUCE experiment site at the Marcell Experimental Forest, Minnesota, USA - June2016WEW_4_10 | ecosystem: Environmental > Terrestrial > Soil > Wetlands...
GGACCATTTGCACCAGGGTGGCGCGGGTCAGGGCGCTGACAGGATTCAAGGAAGCGTTGCCTAACACCTTCACCCAAATCTCGTGGCGGAGCCGAGTGGTGACCGGACAGCGTAAACCGGAGGCGATGAGCGCCTCGGCAATTCGACGGCAGCGGTCGGAGCGCGAACCGTCGGGCTCGCCGAGAGAGATACGGTTACCCTCGTTGTGTTGAATCACTCCGGGAGCTGGAATTTCGGTGGAGAAGTAGACGATCGACCCAACTACCCGGCGCGCTTCGATGGCCTCGGAAATCACTCCGCCGGGATCGACACGCTCCAGTCGCAAACCATCCCACTCACCGCCGAAACCCTGAAAGTACCACCACGGGATTCCATTTTGTGTGCTGACGACAGTGGTATCTGGCCCGAGCACCGGCTTCAGATGCGGCGCCAGTTGCGGGAGGCCATGTGCCTTCACGCCAAGAAAGACGACGTCAACCGGCCCTACTTCTTCGAGAGAGCCTGCGATGGTGGGATGCGCGACGAAATCTCCCTCGGGGCTCTTAACCTCGACGCCGCGCTCTTGCATGGCCTGAAGATGCGGCCCGCGAGCGAAGAGGGTGACATCGAACCCGGCCTTGGCCATGCGGGCGCCGATGTAGGCACCGATCGCGCCGGCACCCGCGATCAGGAATTTCATCGGTTTGTATCCACGCTGGTCATTCTGTCGTTAATGCTCTCGTTAGGTGCGCCGGTCATCGGTGAGCGCAGCGGCTACGGCTCGGCGGCGAATTTTTCCGGTTGCGGTCGTCGGAATACTCTCCACCAGATAAATCTTGGTTGGACATTTGTAGACGGCCAGAAACTCGCGGCAGTGTTTGATGAGTTCGGCTTCGGTCGCGCCTCCGGGTTGGTGCAAGACCACGGCGGCGGCCACTTCTTCGCCCAGAACGGGATGCACGCAGCCAAATGTGACCGCCGCGGAAACGGCGGGATGCCGGAGCAGAATTTCGTCGACTTCGTGCGGCGCTACGTTCTCACCGCCGCGGATGATGATGTCTTTGATCCGCCCCGTCAAATGCAAGTAGCAGTCCTCGTCGAGCAATCCCTCGTCGCCGGTGCGGAACCATCCATTCACAAAGGCGCGGGCGTTGGCTTCGGGATTGTTTTCATATCCGCGAAACACGTTGGCGCCCTGAATGGCGACTTCGCCGCGCTGATTAGTGCCAAGGTGATTGCCTTCGCGGTCCATGATGCTGATGCGCAAGCCGGTGCCAACTCCCACGGAACCGGCCTTGCGATGGCGCGGCGGCAAGGGATTTGAAGTCATCTGGTGAGCAGCCTCGGTCATTCCGTAAGCTTCCACGAAGGGTACACCAAAGAGTTCCTCGATTTTATGAATGAGCTCGGCCGAGAGCGGCGCGCTGCAGGAACGGATGAAGCGCAATGTGGCCGCTTCCACGGGCTTTTCGTGAGACCGGGCCAAGAGAAGCTGATGCATGGTCGGCACTCCCGAATACCAGGTTACGCGATGTTCCCGCACGGTCCGCCAGAAAGAGAGCGCGTTGAATTTGCCGGGAACAACCACGGTCCCGCCGGAAAGCAGGGTTGCCATGGTCGAGCCAATCAATCCATGGATGTGGAATAGCGGCATGATGCACAGCGAAACATCCTCTTGCGAAAGCGCGTAGGTGTTGGCGATATTCGCCGACGAGACTGCGAGGTTGAAGTGCCGCAGTGGAACTCGTTTTGGCCGTCCGGTGCTTCCGCTGGTGTGGAGGACGAGAGCAATGTCGTCCGCCGTAGGCTCGGGTGCCGTCGCTCCGGTTGGCGCATCCACAAGGTGAACGTTGCCCTGGTCGCTCATACCGACCGAGATTACCGGGATCTTACGGTCGGCGGCGGCGCTGCGCGCGAATTCGGCGCCAACGGGCGGGCAAAGCATAACGCGGGCATTGGTATCCCCGAGGAAAAATAGAAACTCTTCGTACGGGTACGCCGGGTTCAAAGGAGCGGCGGTTCCGGCGATGGAAGCTGCGAGAAAACTCACAATCGCGGGCAATCCGTTGGGCAACGCAATCGCGACTGAATCGCCACGGCGAATGCCAGCCGATGCCAATGCATTCGCCATGGTCAGCACCTGCTGCCGCAGCGAATCGTAGGTGACACGGATTCCAAGCTCGGGAACGATGATCGCCGTGTGGCTGTCGGCAAAATGTAAAACGTCCAGGAGTGTGTTAACCGACTTCAGAGTCATTACCGTTCACCAGGATCAATGCAACGCTGAATTATAGTGCTGCAGTGCAGTCGCCGGACAGCTAACGCACTGTAACAAAGAAATACGCGGTCATGACGACGCCCAGGGCGATCACTACGGCCCGCACCTTCCGAGGATCAGCCTTCTGCGCATAATGCGCACCGAACCAGCCGCCGGCAAGGGAACCGGCGATCATAACGCCGCATTGCGGCCACAACACAGCGCGAGCCACGATAAAGGTGACCACCGCCGCTGCGTTGATGGCGACCGCGAGCAAGGTGCGGATCGCTCCCATGGCATGAATGTCGCGCATTCCCATCATTGCGAGCATGGCCAGGGTGATAAACCCGATGCCCGCGCCAAAATATCCGCCGTAAACTGCCACCAGCAACTCCGCGATCGAACCTACGACGATCGCGTGCCGGGAGATATTCCGCAGATCGTCCACGACGGCAGTCTTGCCCACCAAGGCGCGGAGCGAATTGCCGAAGGCGAACAACAAGGTTCCACCTAACAGGAGCCAGGGGACGAGACGCAGGAAAGTATGCTGCGGAGTTTTCAACAATAACAGTGCTCCAGCCCAGCCGCCGGCGAGGCTCGTGGCGAGCAAGGGCAGCAATAAGCGGGGTGGTGCGTTCAGCCGTCTTATGTAGGCTAGGGCGCTGGCGGCGAGACCCGGCCACAGCGCGACCGTATTGGTTGCATTGGCCTCCACGGCTGGAATGCGTAGCAACAACAACGCCGGAAAGGAGATGAAGCTGCCTCCGCCAGCCAGCGCGTTCAGCGCGCCAGCGATGCCGCCGGCGAAGAGTAAGAAGACAGCCTGGCCTAAGCGTAATTCCATAACTCGCAGAAGAAACGGCGCGTAGAGATGCAGATCGCCCAACACAGCAGCCCAAGCACGAGCGCCGATTTTAGCAGGAATGAAACGGCGAACACTCGATCGATTCGTGCCAACGTAAGAGTCGCGTTGGCTCAACTAACGGTTTAACCTCGGTTTCACTTGGGGCGCGAGATTTTTTGCGGGCAAATTCCTGCAAAATACAATCGCGCCAGCAGAGGAGGGAAACTTTCCCTTGACAACGCTGATTTCAATGTGTTAAACCGACCAGTCGTAACTGGTCCGCTTTTCATACCGGACATGCACTCATTTTTTGCTTAGTAATCTTTCGGTTCGTGGCCCATCGAACAAGGCAGCGTACTGCCCGTATGTGTATGCCTTGACGACAGGTCCGTTTTGCAAATTATCCCGGGAGAAAAACATATGCGCTCGCTCACAACGTTTTTCGTGCTTCTGGTGGTTTCGATGGCGCCAGCTTCTCTCGCCAATGCTCAAGGCACGGAAGCCGCGAGCAAGACGGACGGATCGGCTTCCGCCACGAAGGCAGAGGTCAGCCAGTTGCGCAGTGAAGTTGCCGCCCAGCGCCAGACAATCGAAGAGTTGAAAGCTCTGGTCGAGAAACTGGTTGACGGAAAGCTTCGGGCAACTGACGCCGGTTCGGCTCAGGTTCGGCCCGTGGCCGACGCCACATCGGTAAACGCTAGCGCGCCAACCCCTTCGATGCCCGCCGACAGCGCGCCCCGCCTGCTGAATACGCTTCTGGTGCAACCCGAACCGGTAACCGAGTCGGCGCTCGTGGATCAGGCTGCATCTTCCGCGCCCAAGAAAGACGCTCCGCTGACCGCGGGATGGAATGGCGAACACTTTTTCATTCGGAGCGCCGATGGACAGTTCACAATCAGCCCGTATGGCTACGTAGACACCGATTACCGCGCCTATAAAGGCGACGGCGCGCCCGCCGACACGTTCCTTTTGCGCCGCGCTCGCTTCGGGTTTCAGGGAAACTATGGCTCGCATTTCGATTTTGCGCTGCTTGTGGACGCAGCTTCGACGAGCGGGTCGGTCGTGCGGGACGTGTACCTCAACGTAAGAATCAAGCCCGAGTTCCAATTCCAGGCCGGGCAGTTCAAAACTCCATTCGCTCAAGAGAGCGGCATCGGCTCCACCAACATCGACTTCATAGAACGTGGCTTCCAATCGATGTTGTACCCGTCGGCAGCCTCGGCCTTCCGCAGCCCCGGAATTGCGTTTCACGGCGACATTGATGGCGGCGTCGTTCAGTACTGGGCTGGTGCATTTAACGGCAAGGGGTACGCAATCGCTAACACCACGAATCAGCCGGAATTCATAGGGCGACTCCGTTTCTACCCTTGGCGCAAATCCACAAACAATTGGTTCAAACAGTTTGCCTTTGGCGGATCCTTTGACTTGGCGCGTTCGCGGGGACTTTCCGGAGATCAAAGCTTCAGCGGTGCACTGCCCGACGGCGCTTACAACTTCTTCCCGCAGTTCGCTATTAACGGGGATATTCAGCGCTACAACGGTGAGTTCACATATCTCAAGGGACCTTTCGCGCTGCGCGGCGAATACGATCAGCTGAATATGGACCGCACCAATATCGGAGCCCTGCAAGTGGGTTGGCTGGGCTACATGAGCCTGCCGCCCATCCGCGCCAAGGCGTGGGACCTAAGCACCACGTACTTGCTGACGGGAGAAAAGCGGCCGGAAAATGGCACACCGAGGGTCCATCGGCCGACGTTCGGTCCCGATACTCCGGGCGGCCAGGGACGAGGGTGGGGAGCGTGGGAAGTCGCCTTCCGATTTACTGGCATCCAAGCGAACGAGCCGGGTGCGAGCCTGTTCGACAACGGCGTGGTTACGGGCGAAGTGCCGACGTTTGATTACCATACCTTCGAGTACACGATGGGACTCAACTGGTATCCCAATTATTGGGTCAAGTATATGGTCAATCTCGGAATCGACCAGTTGAAGGAACCCAGCACAATCGGCAACCTACCGCAGAACTACTATGTGGTGACCCAGCGCCTGCAGTTCCGATTCTAGAACCTGCCCGTTGCGGTGCGCGTTAGGGAGGGAAGCGGTTGGAATGTTCAACGAGTTTGGTACATGCCGGGGCGGTTCGCCGCCGTCGGAAAGGGAAATCGCAGGAGGGGATTCGATGAGAACGAGGATTCTGTTAACCGTGATGGTTGCCGCGATGTTCTTGATCCTGTGCGGCTGCGGAAATGTTGCAAACTGTCCCACGTGCGGCACGACGACCGGCGGCCAGTACGCCGTCATCGACGTCATCGCCGTTCCCGAGCATAACAATACGGGTGAGCCGGGCGGTCCGTTCAACTCCTTCGACATCAGCTGGATCGCGCAAAACCCGAGCGGCACCGGACACAACATGGACTACGTCTCGGACCGTATCGGTATCGCCGTCCAGGTGATCGACACGACTACCAACATCGCGGTGAACTCCATCGCTGGAGCGAACGGCGTGTCGGGAGCTGGCAACAACGCCAGCCCGTGTGTTCCTACCATCCCACCGATCATCGGGGTGAACGGCAATTTCACTCGATTCGGATGCAGAACCGCGCCTCCTGGAACGACGGAACCTTTCCACCTTTCTTCCGGATTCGGCGCCAACGGTTTGCTGGGCGGATTTACCGGTGCTCAGTGTTGTGCCTCGCGGGGCAACGGTGTGAACCCCATGTCTGGACCTGACGGCGAAGTGGCGACACCGGACGGCAAAACTCTTTTCACAGGAAATGGCAGCTCCAGCGTAGTCATTTTCGACCTCACGACGAATCCCCCGACGGTGATCGCCGATATTCCAACGGGCGTGTCGGCCGATTATGACGGCCCCAATGGAATCTCAGCCTGCCTCGCCTCGTGGAACGGCGAAGCCGGGTCCAACGAGCAATGCGGCGACGACCGTGGCGACGAGATATCGTACGATCCTACCGATCAGATTCTCGCCGTCATCAATGGCGATCCTGGACTTCCTTTCATTACCTTTATCGATGTTTCAGGCATAATCGCCCGCACGTCGAATTGTCTGCCGGTCGATCCCGTCACTCCTTATGGTCCCGCTGCCCTTGGTAACCCGCTTGGGAACGGATCATCCTCATCGCCAAGTACAACCGGCGGCTTTAATCCTCCGAGTTGCATTCTTGGGCAAATCTATTACGATGGCGCCTACCCCATCGACAACACCGTTGTGGTCGACCAGAACAATGGGTTCCCATGTCCGGATCCGTCGAATCCAACCACGCTCTCGGGTGTCTCCGGGACTGGGTTTACTCCTGCCGCCGGGACAGCTGGAAGCGGCTCAGCATACACGATCCCCTGCCATCACGGACCGATCCTCGACACCAATACTGGCATCTATGACCCGACCTGTAACCCGACCTTGGGAGGCGCTATATGCGAAGCCGCCATCTCCCCTGCTGGGTTGGGAGGTCACGCCTGGGATCCCGCCACGGGATATTTCCTACTTTCGAACTCGAATTCGACAACCAACCTTACCGTCGGAAGCGTAGATGTAATCAATCCCAAGAGCCCGGTCGGTCCAATTGTGGTCAACAGTTTTCCGATGCTGAACTGCATGCCCACCGGCGTTACACCGGGGCCAGGGAATTACTTCCTGATCGGCTGTGCTGACCATGACGGCGAGGCTTTCCCGGCCAACGAATACATAGTTCACAACACTCCAAGCCTAGCGATCGCTTGCACAGGGGTGGCGGCTACGAGCAGCAACTGCGTGCAAATCGACCAGACCGGCGGCGTGGACGAGACGTGGTACAACCCCGGCGACAACAAATACTACCTTGCGGCGCGCGACATGCTTCCCGGTCCGCAAATGGGCGTCATTGATGCCGGATCGAACACCTGGCTGTACAACCTTCCGGTCAACACCAATGCGCATAGCATCGCGGTCGACCCCGGCAATAATCATGTTTTCATGCCCCAGCAAGCTGGCGCCATCTGCGGGACGCAGGCCGGCGCGGGATGTATTGACGTCATCGCGCAACAATGAGCTTGGGACGAAACCGAGAGTAGGGAGGATCACATCCGTCTCAGGGGCTCGATACCTGAGCCGGGTGTGCCGACCAATGCAGAATCAGACCAGAGAACGTGATATAGTTCGCGCAAGACGGGATTTTGAGTTCGATGTGGGTGAAGTGATTTATGGAAATTTTCCGTAGAGCGGCAACGGTTTGGGTATTGGTTTTTTCGATTCTGGTCGTTCTTGCGGCCGCAAGTGAAGCCCCCACAACAAAGCCTACCGAAGTCCCCGCAACCGTGATCGCCCACTTGCCTTTGCCGCTGGCGACGGGAAGTCAAATGTTGCTGCAGAAAGAGAACGGGAAACAGTATCTGTACGTCCAAGAGAACGCCAAGCAAGGCTTCATGATCGTGGACGTGACCAAGCCGGAGAAGCCGAACCTTTTAAAGCGCACGGTGGAATCGAATCAGGCGACTGCGGGTAACCTACAGATCGTTAGCCCCGATGTGGCCATCGCGGAAGCTCCGGAAAGAAAACCGACGACTCTGACCCAGAGCAACCATCCCACCGAAACGGTTCGCCTGCTCGATTTGAGTGACCCGCGCAATCCGAAGACACTGGAGACATTCACCAAGGTCACCAGCCTGCTTCCGGACGGCGGCCATGGCTTGATCTACCTGACCAACAATGAGGGCTTGTGGATTCTTCGCTACAGTCGCCCAGCCCCACTGGAACCGGCCAAGAAAAAACCCCCGTGCGACTCCGAATCCGAGATCATGGCCATGCCCCCGGATTGCGACTAAATCCCTAACCGAAGCGCTTCGACTGCAACCCAGCTATCGCGAGACCGAACTTGCCGAGCATTCCTTGTCGAGCGTCTTAATCGAACTAATGGTCAGCGTCGTTGGGGATGGCGAGCCAGCTCTGGCTGCGCTGTCGGAACTGGTGCTCATCGACGGTGACTCGGTACCCGTGACCTCAACGCGCTGCCCCATGTAACGGTGAAGTTTTATCTTGCCGGTAGCCTGCAGCTCATAAGTCACGGCTGGGTTCTGCTTGATCAGAACGTAATCGCCGCTCGCCCGGTCGACACAGCCTCGAATCGTTTCCTGTCCCTTGGAAGTTTTCGACGAATCCTGGCTCATGGTGCTACTGTCTTGCGCCAGAAGAAAGCTGCTTGCCAGCAGTAAAGCGAAAAACAGTTTGCTCATAGAATTCTCCTCTTTGTCACACTCCGACAGCATTGAGATGGTAACGCGACCGCAACGGTTGCAATAAATCCGCTGGGGAGCAGATCGAGCGAAGCTATTTGACGCGCGTTTCCTGGTAGTGCAGCTCTTTCCATTGCCCGGCTCGCTTCACCCAGAGTTCGCTGATGTACACACGGGAGTACCGTATTTGCGCTCCGGGCGGAAACTGTATGGTGGACTCGTAGATGACGAGAGCAGCATCCGAGGACAGCGGAATCAGCTTGTAACCCCACAGCGTGTAGTTGAAAACATTCTGCTGTACAAGTTCATTGACCGCTTGCGTCTTACTCCGTTCGCCCCGGCCATCGACCTCGACGCCTTGATAGTCGTCCGCCAACAGGTCAGCGTAGCTTTTCTTATCCTTGTTCTTCAGCGCCTCCCATTCGGTTTTGATTTTCGCTTCGAACAACTCCTTCAGCGCAGGGTCCGCAGAGACGGCAGTGGCTTGGTTGCTCTCAGCAGGCTTCGAAGGCAGGGCAGGCTCTTGCGCCAGGGCAAGAGATGCCAGCCCCGCAATACAAGCAAAGATGAAATAAGTTCGCATCATTCCTCCGCGAAGAAGTGCAGCGAAATCTTATCAGGGATGCGCCGGGTCTGGCGCAGGTGAACGTTATTGAGCATGGCTGATTTTGCAAAATCGTCTACCACCAAGGACACGAAGGTACACCAAGAAACTCGATTGACGGGACCTTGGCGGCGCTGCCTGTCCTTTGCAACTCAAGCCCGTTTCAAGGTTTCCGGTTATCGCGTCGTCAAAGTGAACTACGACCTCTTATTGCAAATCTTTGGCTTTCGTTCGCAGTGCGGCCAGCAGCGGCGCAGGCAGTTCGGCATAGCCTTCCTGGACAGCAAACTGCTGGCCATCGGTGTAGATCCATTCGAGGAGATTGTTGATCGCCGCGGCGTGAGCTGAGTCCTTGGATTTAATGCGAAGATACATCCAGGAAAAACTGGTAATGGGAAAGGAATCGGCTCCTGGTGCATTGGTCAACGATGCGGAAAAGCGATCCCAACGCGGCGCTTCTATCGCCTTGCACGCCGCCGCAATACTCTCGGTGGAAGGCGCAACAAACTTGCCCTCAAGATTCATGAGCGCGACTCGTGGGATATTGCTCTTCACCGCGTATTGATATTCCACAAAGCCGATGGAGCCGGGATTGTTTTTCACCTTGTCTGCCATATCTGCGCTGCGTTGCGCTGGCGTTCCGACGGGCCACTTGGGAGACGCTGTGGTTCCAACCTGGGCGCGAAACCTGGAACTCACCTTGGAGAGGAAATCTGTGAATACATAGTTGGATCCCTTTCCCGCGGGGCGGGTTACCACCTGGATCGTGAGGTTCGGCAGAACGATCTCAGGATTAAGCTTTGCGATCTGTGGCGCGTTCCACTTCTTGACGTCGCCTAAGAAAATCTCGGACAACACTTCCCCCGAGAGTCGCAACCCCTGGTGAATGTCAGGAAGGTTATAGATGGGAACGATCCCGATGATCGCGACGGGCAGTGCGATTAAGCCTCCGTCTTTCCGCTCCTGCTCCGCGAGCTGGGCTTCCCCGGCGCCAAAATCGGCTGCGCCATGTGCGATCTGCTTGATTCCTTCGCTGGTGCCGGATGGAACGTATCGCATCTGAATGTCGCGGTGGAGTTTGTCATACTCCTGTGCCCATCGGCTGTAAAGAGGCGCGGGAACCGTTGATCCAGATCCCACCAGGACGACCGCGCCTTGGGCATGAACCGGAATGCTACTGAGACCAAGTCCCACCGGAAGCAACAACCAGATGGGCAAAAGCAAGCGACGCCCGTAACGTTGCACGGCACGGCTCGTCAGCAAAAATCTTGCCGATGACCTCATCGAGTTCCTCCGCATGGTTGCCTAACGCTCAAACACGTGCATCTTAGGCTATTGGAGTACGGAAGCTGGCTGATGACTTAGACTACCATTGGCTTTGCGTTAAGATGCTGTATGTCTGGATTCCCGGACGCCTCGCATCGCGCAATTTAGTGCAGTGCCAACTTGATCATCTTATGTCGGACACATTATGTCGCATCCGGACGTTGAAGCTGTAGCGCGTGAACTGCTCTCCGCGTTTGAAACGGGGACGATGGTCCCCATCCCGCCCTCCCA
>Ga0187847_10004352_pt1 | contig 10460 bp, 8 predicted proteins | sample June2016WEW_4_10_FD_132458 | JGI IMG/M metagenome (GOLD analysis project Ga0187847, IMG submission 132458) | Peatland microbial communities from SPRUCE experiment site at the Marcell Experimental Forest, Minnesota, USA - June2016WEW_4_10 | ecosystem: Environmental > Terrestrial > Soil > Wetlands...
CCCGTTTCCGCCAACTTCCTGTTTGCCGACAACCCGTTCCGAACCGGCAGAATGCGACAGACAGGGCCAGCCCAGTTCCTGTGGCACTCCCCGGGTCGAACGGTCGAACGTAACAAGCGCTCACCGCCTGGTCTTGAAATCGACCGTATAATTTTCGAAGGGAGAACCTCCTGGCGGGACGAATGCCGGGCAGGTAAGCACAAAACTGTAACTCCACTCTGGTTTTAGTGTTATCGGCAGCTTAATGGACAGATTGCCGGGCAGGTACTCAGGCTTACCAGTGATGGGAAAGTGTTGCTGTCCGTCTAGACCAGGTTTGATGGTGTAGTGCCCGGGATCGAGCGGCTTATCGAACGTGACAATCAGCTCCCGAATGGTTGGGTCGACATCCTGAGAATGATTTGGAAACGACTGGAGACCGGTCACGCGAACACAACTCTTTTCGAACCCGGCTTTCATTTCGGCAATGCGAGGCGATAGCTCTCGATAGAACTGGACCACTGCGGGCATGAAGGAGCTAAACGTCGGATATTTACTGCGCTGTGCCGCATACTGGCGGAGCAGGCCACAGAGATCATCCATCCACAGAAAACCGTTAGCTTGCTCAGCGTAAATCCTGCCCCCGGTTTCGCGGCTGTCATGGCCGTGCGATTCAAAGTAAAGAATCACGGCGGCACGGACGAGCGATTCCTGAATCATCACCTCAGAGCTTCCATAAGCATTCGCTTGCATCTTGTCTGCGACATCTTTGTATACCTCTTCGGCGGAAGCGAACTTGTCCTTACGCTCGTCCACCAACGGATTGATGAAAGAGTGGTTGAACTCGTGGATAATCATGCCAAGATAACCTTTGTCGTACGTGGGGTCGCCCGAATCGTCTTCACTCCAGGAGCCGATAATCGCGTAGAGTTCTTCCTGTCGGTCGGGAAAAACTACTTTGGGTCCATAGTTGCCGCCGCCGTTGTTCATCCCTAAAATAAGATTGAAGCGGCCCCTTGGAACCTCCCCGTAGAACTCTTTGTACCAATTGAGATCAAAATCGGCCATGATGGCACCAAAGCGCTCTTCTGCCAGGTGATACATAGGCTGATGAGCGGCAAAGAACTTGTGGAAGTCGGCGTCACGATAGAACTCGCGCAGCAGTTGCGCAAATTGCAGTGCGTTTCCCTTGCCCCAACGCGAGTCGGGTATGTCGTCGCTGAAAGGAAGCAACGCGCTCAGAGCTGGAGGAGGAGACAGATGAACAGCCATCGACATGGGCGCATCAAAGCCGACGCCTCGCTCAGTTGCAAGCCTCTTCGCTAGCATAACCGCGGGATGCTTTTCATAGGGGCGAGAAGTAGCGGTCAATGTCGGACGTGTAGCCCTTCAACGGACTCATGTTGTACTCGGGATTTCCAGCCAGACGGAAAACAATGCTGACCAACTCAACACGCTCGTCGACATGCGCGCTGGGAGTTAATTCGCTGGCAAGCGCAAAATGGCTGCAGATGACGACTAGTACAAGTGTGCAGGACAAGCTTAGACGGTGAAAGGGCATCTGGGTACGCGAGAGCATGAGTCGTACTCCGTTTGGGCGAACGGGAGAGCCTACTCTGGCCTCTGCGGTATGTCAATGTCGGTAGCACACGCTCGTCGGTAGCACATGCCTGACAAATTCGGTCCGTGCATGCTCAGACAGCACAAGTGCAAGGTTATATCGACGGCAGCCGTGCGCAATTCCAAAACGTCACTACGGTCGCAGATGTTCAAGCTGATCTGGATTCCCGCTTTGCGAAGATGGCTATCGAAGTTGCCAAGCAGAGCACGCCTGAGGATGACAAACCGCGTCCGAAGGTTGGCGCAGTGGCGGTAAAGCACGGTCAACTCTTAGGAACTGCGTGTCGCACTGCTGTGGAAGAAAAGGGCAAGAAGAGCGGACAGCACGCAGAATTTCGTCTCACTTCTGCTTTAGGCGGTGGTGATCTCGAAGGTGCGACGATTTATACAACACTGGAGCCTCGCCTTAGTCGCAACGATCCAAAAGTGTCGTGTGTGGATCGCCTAATTTCAGTCAAAGTGGCTCGTGTTGTAATCGGTGCTCTTGATCCCGACCATCGGGGAAACGGGCTTAGAAAACTCGTCTACTCACCTACGATTGAACTCTCATTATTCCCGGCTTCGTTGAGAGCGGACGCACGTGATTTGATTCAAGAATGGAAAGAGTTCAGTGAAAAGCAACAAAGCAAAGAGGCTTCCGTCAACCCAGCGGTAAAAGCACTGCGTGAACGTATCCTCGAACATAAGAATGAAGAAGTACACTGGCACGACAAAAAGAGCGGTAGGGGGCTGGCCCACCCGAAACCAACCTTCCAGCACCTCGGCACTCCTGTCCCCATCTCCTATCCGATGTTAGTATGGCCGTCGGTGAGGATGTGAACGGTGATTGGGCGTAGCGTCATCCGGCTTGCGACAATGCTCCGTCCCCTGCTGCTCGTGATGGGGTTGCTGGCGGCAGCGGGAATTGCCGTTCAGGCGCAGAAAACGAGTCGTCCCGTCGAATCTCCTCTGATGCAGCAAGTGCACCAGGCGCTCAGCCTCGCCGCGCACGGGGACAAGCAGGGCGCAATGAATCTTGTGCTCCACCTGCTTGAGCAGCATCCGAATTTTGCGCCGGCAATCAAGCTGAAAGGCATGTTGCTGGAAGAGACCGGACACGCTTCCGAAGCAGCCGCCGCTTATGAAGAGGCTTTGAAACTTGCGCCGAATGACCCGGATCTACTGCTCGAAGTCGGCACCTATCGACTGAATGCCGGACAAAAGGAAGAAGCCATTCAGTTGCTGGAGCACTGCGTCCGGATTAATCCTCGCGACGGCGACGCGCAGTATTATCTCGCTCAGGCCTATCACCTGAATGGGCAGGACGACTTGGCGGTGCACGCCATCCAGCAGAGTTTGAAATCCAAGCCGGACAATGCATCGGTCTGGCAGAAGTATGGAGAACTGCTGTGCATCACGGAAGAGTGTGAGCAAGGGCTGAAGTGGCTGCTCAAGGCACAGCGCTCGGACGCGTCACTGCCGCTGATCGATTTTGACATCGCAGTGACGGATCTCAAGTTGATGGATCTTGCCGGGGCCGCGCAGCATGGCGAGCGCGCAGTGGAAACCAATCCCAACGAAGTGGCGGGCTGGCGATTGCTGGCTGATGTGGATACAAAGCTCGCCAAGTGGCAGGAGGCCAAGCACGCGTTTGAGCGCGTCCTGGCATTCAAGAGTGACGATGTGGAGGCGTTGCTGGGGCTTGGCCAATGCGAACTGGAATTGAAGAACTATTCCACCGCGGTTGAAAAGCTGCAAGCGGTGTTACGGCTGGCGCCCACGCAGCTATCGGCGCATTTCTATCTGTCGCGCGCCTATGCCGGGATGGGCAAGACGGCGGATGCGGAACACGAGGCGGCACTGCATCACTTGATGACAGAACAGTTTTCGTTCGTCCGTTCGCTCGAGAGCGAGGCCAGCGAGAATCCGATCAGGGATCAAGCTTCCCGATTGCTGGCAGAGCATCGCGAAGAGGACGCCTTGCAGCTGTACCGGAAACACTTCAAGGGAACTGCGCTCGCGACAGCGGATGGGTATGTGTTTCTGGGAAAACTATATCTGGCTAAAAACGATAAAGAAAACGGCTTGCGCTGTCTTCGTCACGCGCGGGAAATTCAGCCGACGGTGCGCGGAGCTCATACCTATGAGGGGATCGCGGCGCTGGAACAGGGTGACCTGAACCGGGCAGAGAATCAGTTCATGGCGGAACTCGCAAACGACCCGAACTATCAGTTGGCGATTGCGGAGATGGGCGAGGTCCGCTACCGGCAAGGGCGATGGTCGGATGCGGCGGAAGAACTGGCCAAGTCGCGAACCGTGAATCCGGAGTTGCTTTACATGCTTTGCGATTCTTACTTTCACATTGGAAAAGTGTCCGATGCCGACTTAAATGCCGAGACGGTCGCGGCGTATGGAAGGAGTAATCCCGATCTCATGAAACGACTGAACGATCTTCTCGTGCGTAATGGGCAGAGCGAGCTGGCGCAGCGGTTGGCGGTGGGTCAGGCGCGAAAGTAGGGAATGCCCTGGATGGGATCTAGAGCGCTATGGCCTCATTTCAAGGGTTATGCTGAAGCGCCGTCGTAAAATATCCGAAGGAACTTCTTTGCATGAGGGTCGGTGACAAAGTAACGCTGATCGGCATTCCTCCGAATCTACGGGATGACAAGGAACTAATGACCCGCACACTGTTCGAGAAGTGCTTGGGGAAGTCATTTGTGATCGCGGAAATGGAATCCTTTGAAGGTGTGCCGTTCCCACTGGCAAAACTAGATGTTGGCCACGTTCTTGGGAACGAGCCCTGGAAGCACACTATCTGGGTGGAGGCCGAATATCTGCAAGTGGAGAACAAGTGCCTTCGATAGAGTGGAAATTGCGACCTGCTCTGGTAGTGACCTGTCTAGGAGTGATCTTCTTCGGTTGGCTCATCGTTACGTACCTTCGGGGCACCCTAATGATCGGATATGTCGATTCTGCGATTGCTAGGGTGCGGGCGGTCGTGTCTGCCGAGGACGAGTTCGCAAAATCCCATCCGGAGGCAGGTTATACGTGCACGCTTTCGCAGTTGCCACAGGAAGGACAAATAGCGAGACTGGCGCACGATGAAGGACAATAGCTACGCTTTCGACATCCTAGGGTGCCAAGCGCCAGACCTCGGGAAGCCAAATTTGCTGTACCAGGTAGCCGCCCGTCCCCTGCATTCGGGTTTGCCGGCTTTCTGCTCAGATCAGTCTGGAATCGTAAGGTCTGATGACGGCGGTTCTGTCGAAAGATGTCTGGCCAAGGGCGTCCCTCTGGGCAGTTGACGTAGTATTCCCGATTTCACTCACCCCCCTTCTGCTCTCAAGACCGATCAGGCAGGAAGCTGCTCACGGCGCGCTTTCTGTCACCGTCAGGACCTGATCCGCTTTGACGTTTTTCAGAACCTGTTTGATGCCGCTCGGCCATGTGAGTTCCATGCTCTCGATAACGCTAGCCGAGCCCAATCCGAAATGTACCCGCTTATCGCTTGAGGAGCTGTAGCTCAACGCTGTTGTCGCCTGGTTGTACTGGGAGCCCAATGACGTTGTTATCTTGACCTTTGTTCCCAGACCGTCGCGGGTGGATTTGACGCCGACCAGTTTCAGAATGATCCAGTGATTGTGGTTGCTGGAACGGTTCATCCATATTTCCGGCGGACCGTTCAGCACGGTCACGACGACATCGATTTTGCCGTCATTGTTGAGGTCGCCGAAGGCCGCTCCGCGATGCGGAGCGGGAATGGAGAAGGACGTTCCGGCCTTTGAACTCACGTCCTCGAAAGCCATGTTGCCCTGGTTGCGAAAGACGCGATTGGGGAGCGGAAAGGGCCGGTGCGCGATTTCCATGGCATTGTCGAGGATGTCAGCGGTCGCGGTGAAAAGATCTTTGTTGCCGTCGTTGTCGAAATCGAAAACACCGACCCCCCACCCGGTAATATGGCTGGCGATGGCGCTGATTCCGGCCGCGCCGGAGACATCCTGAAACTGACCCTCGCCCAGATTCTTATAGAGGGGAAAGCCTTCCCCGAACATTGCGGTTTCAAAGATGTCGGGCTTGCCATCGTTGTCAATATCCCGGAAATCCGCACCCATGCCGGCCATGGCCTTGCCGAATGCGTTGTATGCAACGCCCGCGAGCACTGCAACATTGGTAAAGGTTCCATCTCCGTTGTTGTGGAGAAGATAATTCTCAAAGGTATCGTTGGAGACGAAGATATCGGTAAATCCATCGTTGTCATAATCGCCAAACGCGAGGCCCATCCCTTTGCCAACGTACTGGGAAATGTGGGACTGTTCGGAGACATCGGTAAACGTGCCGTCGCCATTGTTGCGATAAAGAATGTTCGGTTGTCCCAGGAAGTCGACCGGCGAGCAGTAGGCCGGGAGTCCTTGCTGAACGCAAGGAGCCGCAGTTTTGACGTCGTAGTTGAGGTAGTTCACCACAAAGAGATCGAGCAGCCCGTCATTGTTGTAATCGAACCATCCTGCAGCCACCGAGAATGCCTTGCCGAGCTTGGGGATCATCCCACCGACTCCCGCCTTAGCCGTCACATCGGTGAACGTGCCGTCGCCATTGTTATGGAAGAGCTGGTTGCGGTTGACGCCCGCAACATAAAGATCCACAAATCCATCATTGTCATAGTCGCCGGCGGCCACCCCCATGGAATAGCCGATGCCTTGCAGGCCGGCTTGCTCGGTTACATCAGTGAACGTGCCATCGCCGTTGTTGCGGAAAAGCCGGTTCCAGTAACTCGGATCGGTCTTTTCAAGCGACGGGATAGCCGCACCGTTGGTAAAGAAGATGTCCAGCAAACCATCGTTGTTGTAATCAAAGATCGCGACGCCTCCGGTCATGGTTTCGAACGTGTACCGATGAGGACTGACGCTGTTGTTGAGCGCGAACTTGATCTTCGATCGTTCGATGATGTTTTCGAATTGGATTGCCGCTGCGGGAGCTACCGCATGCGCAGGCTCTTTGCCGGAGATAGTTCGGCGAGACTGAGCCGCCGGATGAGAGGCGGATGCCGGGGAACCCTGGGCGAAAAGGCTGGCGACGGTCCAAAGCAGACACAGCGTCAGCTTAAGCAGGTCCCCAGGGATCGCAATTCTCGATTTGTCGTTATCGCCAATTTTCACTTCGCTTACTACTTTATCTCCGCCGGTTTCAACACCGCAGTATTTCGCTCGTCGTTGGCGATCGTGCGATAGAACTTCTTCAGCTCATCCATCTTGTTGACCGGCACACTGAGTTCCTTGATTTCCATACTGCGAACGTAGTGCAGAGTCCGCCCGTTGGCTTCGGTCTTGCTGTGATAACTGCCAAAGCTATAGTCGACATCGATCGGCGGCGGTAATTCGTCCACTTCATAACCGGGCGGCAATGCAATATCGAAACTGTCGGAATCCCGCCACGGCCCCTCGAATTCGAGTGGAAATTTTCGCGGTTCCTTCGTCTCCAGGATGCCCGACGATTTGATTCCCAGCACGCGGGGACGTACCAGCAGAAGATTGCCGGCGAGTCTCGCGTAATTGTCGGCATGGAAAGAATATTTGAAGCCGAACGGCTGCTCGGTGTGTTCGAAGTTGAGCACACTTGCCTTCTCGATTTGGAAATTCGAGAGCGATCCCGCGAGCAGGCTCTCGATCGGTTTGATGCGGTCGCTGGTGCTCATCAGTGAGCGCAGGCGCGAGCGCTCTGACGAGGCCCGATCTCCTAGACGCACTTCCTGGACATCCCCTTTCAATGTTCCCGTCGCATCCAGCGTAAGTTTGCCGACGCGTTGGATACTATTCATGGAGGACGGTTGTTGCGGCAGCTGTACAAGTTCGCCGCCGTCCGGCGTTACGAGGAGGCCGTAATTGGCTTGCAGGTATCCACCAATCTGGCCAAACGGCGTGACGTCATTGGTTGGATCGAAGAACAGGATCCGGCCTAGTTTGGGATGTTGCATCACGGCAATCAACGACGGATCTTTCACGTCATCCGGCAACCGGATGGCAAGAATCACATGGTTAAACGCCTGATGTGCTGGCGTATCGTGACCTACCGATCCTCTCTGTGTGTTGATCACCACATGGTAGGAGTCCACCCCGATTTCGTGCAGCATGGCGCGCATTAACGTCGCTTTGTCTTTGCAGTCTCCATAGCGGCGAGAGAAAACATCGGAAGCAGTGTGTGGTTGCCAGCCTCCGATCCCTAGCTCGATGCCGACGTAGCGAATGTCATGCTGTTCAAAGCGAGCAATCGCTTGCATCTTTGCAAGCAGCGTGGTCTGGCCAGCCACCAAACTGCTTACCTGTTGCTTGATCGCATCGGAGGCCTCCATCTGCCCGCTGATCAGGCCTCCGTACCAAGTCCCCATGCCCTGCCAACTGAGAAATTCGTTTTTTCGAGATGAGCCACCCGGAGGAATGAAAGAAACGATCATCTGGCCGGCAACGCCTTCCCTGGGAGGCATGTCCGGTTCGTTCCGGATCGCTTTCACATCGCTGACGACCCACTGCGACACAGCGCCGCCTTCGACCGGCTTCACCTCCGGATAGGAAAGCCACGATGCCTTGTATTCCCAACCGGCGGGAAGTTGCAGCGAGTAGTGGCTCTCGCGCGCCGGGTCCGCGCTCTGGAAATCCCATCTATCCTGCAACCAGAAGGGCCGCTCCTCCACCTCGTATTCGTAACCAACGATGTTTCCGGGATCTGAAGCGGGAATGCGCAGCACTCTGAACTTGACGTCGGAGACCAGTTCGCCGCCGTCGATAGGAGCGGATACGTCGAGCGCTTCTTTGTCCTTGATCTCATAGTCTTTGCCCTGAGCAGGGATGCACCATCCCCGCAGACTATTGATCTTCCGTTCTCGATTAAAGAAGACAAGGACAGTCCCGTGCTCGCGGCCTTCCGGACGCAGGATTTTGTAAGCCTCGCGCACGTGCGTTCGGATTTTATCCGCGGACAGCACCGTCACGTTTGTCTCGGAATAGAGCAGCACCGCGTCCGTTTTCTCGTCAAAGGCGGGCAAATTGACGCCGACCAGAGAATGCATCCACGAGGGGGCATCGCCCGCCTCGGCACGCGTCGCACTTCCCGCCACGAACAGGGCGATGCAAAGAAAAATCAGTAGCGCTTGCCAGCTATTTGCTCGCATCGGTCCCTCCCGGCTGTACAACAACCTGCACTCCGTCACTGGTGCGCACTGCCTGAAAAAAGTTGCGCAACGACGTGTAATACTTTGGTTCCAGCAAGAGCGCGTCAATCGTCAGCTTTCTCGTCAAGCGCAGGGTCCCTGTACCTTGTTCCACCTTCGCGTTGTAGACCACCAGTTTCAAGTCTAACTGCTGCGCGGGCGGCACACTGCTCACCTTCCATCCTGGTGGAAGTTCGATCGTCACGTCATCCATCTTCTGGTAAGGATACTCAAAGTAGATGGGCTGAACGCGGTTGGCATGCTCAAAGACTCCCTTCTCACCCGCCGTAAAGATAGCAGCCGGGAGCAGCACACGCCTGCCGGCATTCGATGCCCATCCCGGAATCTTCAGGTCGAATTCCGCCACCAACGGCGTTTCAGAACTTGTCCAATCTGGCTTATTGGTCAGCTCTGCCTCGGCGGTCACCGCGATTTGCGAGGTCGCGCTCTCTTCAAGAGCCTTCTTGCGCGACACTTCATCGGCGTGCCGCTCCTCCACGCGCAGGTGCATTGCTTCCAATCCGACGTAGGTGACCGTCAACTTACCTTCGAGATCGCCAGTATCTGTGAGCCGGAGTTTGCCCACACGTTCAATTCGGGACTCCGCAGGCTCCGGCAGCGTGGTTTTGATCCAAGTTCCGCCGTCCTTATCCAGACGCATGCCCTGCACTCCTGTCTCCGACCAAGGGAGCAAGCCGAATGGCGCGAAAGCCGCACCCGGATCAAAGTAGAGGTCCTTTCCTTTCAACTTGACGAGCACCACATTGGAGTTTAATTTCGCGCTTTGCATCGTTACCGGGTTGAAAAAATACTCGCCGCGATCCGAGACCCAGCAGCCGTAAGCCTCAAAGCCGGCAGCCCGCGCCAATCCAAGGAATAACCAGGTGATTTGAGCACCATTGCCATAGCCGCGCTTCCAGACATCCTCCACATTTTCATCCCACTTCTGTTTTTCCCGCTTTTTCTCCTGCTCCGACTTCTCAACCTCAAAAGTGGTATTCCGAATCTGCTGGACACGGTCATAAATCTTGCGCAGTTTCACATCGTCAGGGTCGGTGGGGGAGATAATTTGCGCAACCGCTTGCTCCATCGCCTTCCGCTTGCCGATAAAACTCTCCAGGTATCCATTCCACTGCTTTCCGGTCTGCTTCCAGAAATCGTCTTTCTGCTGGGAGATGATGCCGCGCGTATAGATAAAATCCACCCGCGACTTAAATTCATTGGGAGGAGGCATATATTCCTCCGTTACGAAAGCGGGTATGTTGGCGGCTTCCATACGAACGATACGGTCGGGGCCCTGTTTTGGCTGGGCGTCCGGCGTGAGCCCCTGCCAACTCCAGCGCAACTGGAATACTTCGTAACCATTCCCCTGATAGGGTTTCAGCGAAAATTTCGCCTTCTTTGTGAAAAGCTCATCGCTCAGAATCCAGTGCGAGTCAAACAGCATGTACTCGCCCAAGTCGATGGTGTAGGAATACTCGATGATGCTGCCCACTTGAACCTCGGGGAGAGTAAAAGTCTTGGCTAGATACTTAACGCCCCGTCCCTTGACGAGTTCCTTGTCGAAAGCCTGGCCGCCAAACTCGACGATGGATCCGTCGGGCCGGATCGTTCTGGCATGCACGCCCACCACATCCTGCTGTCCTTTCAGAAATGGGATTTCGACATTGGCATACTTTCG
>Ga0187847_10004353_pt1 | contig 10457 bp, 9 predicted proteins | sample June2016WEW_4_10_FD_132458 | JGI IMG/M metagenome (GOLD analysis project Ga0187847, IMG submission 132458) | Peatland microbial communities from SPRUCE experiment site at the Marcell Experimental Forest, Minnesota, USA - June2016WEW_4_10 | ecosystem: Environmental > Terrestrial > Soil > Wetlands...
ACGCTGTGGCCCCTGCCGGCTGCCCCAGTTCCACGGTGGCGCTTCCCCCGGTCGTCAAGTTCGCGAGTGGGTACATCAGCACACGATTGTTACCGGTGTCTGCGACCCAGAGGTTGCCGGCTGCGTCAAATTTAAGATCTGTTGGACCGCAGAGGGTGGCGAGGCCTGTGCCTCCATTGTTACAACCAGTGGCCGATGTATTAGCCTGCCCGATCGCTATGCTCGCAGTTTCACCGGCGGTAACAGGCGCAGGAAAGTTCAGTACACGACTATTGAAGTTGTCCACAACCCAGAGATTTCCTGCGCTGTCGATCGCGTTAGCGCTTGGCATTCCAACCGTGGCGCTTGCCGCGGCGGCGGAAGGACAGCCGGTGGTTAAGTTTGTCGCGCCGCTAATCTGACCGATAGCCAGGGTTGCAGACATGCCAGTGCTGAACGGAGGTTTGAATTGCAGCACGCGGCAGTTCCCGAAATCGGAGACATAGAGATTGCCGGCGTTGTCCACCGCAACCCCGCTTGGGCCACTCAATGATGCCGCCGTGGGAGGATCAGGCTGTTCATTGGTGCTGATGTCGCCTTGCCCCAGCGCCACGATAGCGCTTTGGTTCGCGGTGAACGGAGCGTCATACACTAGAACGCGGTTATTCGCATTGTCCGCCACAAAAACATACTGCGTAGACTGGCCGCCGCCGCAACTGGACAGCAACGCGGCAACGGCAAGAACTGCCACAACCGCGAGGCAGGCCACTACACGATGCATTTTCATATAACTTCCCCAATAAACTAAAGCGACTGAGTGGCTAACAAATAGCCACGTTCACGCCGCCTGGCGTAAACAGGCTTGGGCAGTCTCTCGCTTGGATGGTCGCCAATCTTTCCGTAACGTGATTAGACCCACGTTACGTCCGGATACGAAATGATAGATGTGATGCTCGACACCTCTCCTGGCCTCGTAGGCGCGTAAGATGGCCACGGTAAGCGTGGGCAGAAGCGATGGATGGATGTTGAGGATGCTGTTGGGAAAGGCATGCACAAACTCCGGCGAGACGATGCGCATGTAGCCCGCGAGGCAGACCAGATCGACTCGATGCTCACGTAGTGCGGCGATCAGCTCCGCGTCGTGCTCGGCGCGCTTGCGACCGGCGGATGGGATGGCGATGGCGGTAAGGCTGAGGTTGCGCGCGGCAACCAGGCCCGCGGCGTCGGGCAGGTTGGAGAGCACCACCGCGATCTCCGCACCATGCAGACGGCGCTCTCGGATCGCTTCCGCTATAGCGATAAAGTTTGAACCTCGCCCAGAGAGCAGAATCCCAAGTCGCTGCAAGAGATGCCTCCTCATGCATCGTACTGTATTCGCATCGCTCGCAAAACAGCGATGGCCTACCGCTTGGCAGGCCACTGTTGTTCACTTCAGAATTGTTGGAGCACCGAGCGGGAATTGAACCCGCGAATACTGATTTTGCAGACCAGCGCGTTAGCCACTTCGCCATCGGTGCTCTTAGTCCGCCGCTCGCGTTGAGTCTTCGCGCGGGCGGCGGTGAAGATCGTTGTTGCTACTTCGGTTGCGCGGTTGTGCGCAGATACGGCTTCACCGTCTTGTAGCCGGGGAATATTTTATCTGCGTCCTCGTTGCTGACGGCGCCGGTGATGATGACGTCGCCTCCCTGCTTCCAGTTGGCCGGGGTTGCGACCTTGTGCTTGGCGGTGAGCTGGATCGAGTCAAGCACGCGGATGATCTCGTCGAAGTTGCGGCCGGTGGTCATGGGATAGGCCATCGTCAGCTTGATGCGCTTGTCCGGGCCGATGACAAAGACGGTGCGGACGGGCGCGTTGTTGGCGGGCGTGCGGCCCTCGCTGGTGTTGCCATCGTCGGCGGCCAGCATGTCATAGAGCTTGGCAACCTTCAGTTCGGGGTCGCCGATGAGCGGGAAGTTGACCGTCGCTCCGCCCACGTCTTCGATGTCCGCCGACCACTTTTCGTGGTTGCCGACCGGATCCACGCTGAGGCCGATGACCTTGGCGCCACGCGCTGCGAACTGGGATTCAAGGCGGGCGACGGCGCCCAGCTCCGTAGTGCAGACCGGCGTGAAGTCCTTGGGGTGTGAGAAGAGAACCGCCCAGAGGTCGCCAATCCACTCATGAAAGTGGATGGTTCCCTGCGTGGTCTCTGCGGTAAAGTCGGGAGCTACGTCATTGATGCGGAGTGACATGAAATTTTACCTCGTAAGTTCGATTGTCTTTCCTGGCCCGTGTGATTGGATGTTGGTCTGGTCGGATTGGATGAACTTGCGCGCAATAAAAAACCCGCCCGGCTCGTTGGCTCTGGGTGGGTTCTGCGTTGCTCGAATCGAATCTTCGCTTGCTACGATTCGCCTATCCGCACACCCACTCTGTACAACCGCAGCAACAGAGGCGGCAGCAGGTGAGGTTCGTGTTGGGCGTCATCGTCATGGCTAATCTTGTCTTCTTGCAGCTTGTGCCAGCACCGCATCCAGTAGAACTGGCTTGAAGCAGTTTGCTCCAATGCGGTCTACTTGAAAGATACGTTCGAGGAGGCTCTGTGTCAACTTCGGGTTCTGCAACTTCTGCACCAACGTCGGTCCTGACTGCGCAAACTTCGCAGCAGGAGTACGCATTTGCGCAGGTGGACGTCTTCGCCGAGCATCCTCTGGAGGGCAATGCGCTGGCCGTCTTCACCGACGCGCGCGGCCTCTCCGCAGTCGAAATGCAGGCGATTGCACGCGAGACCAACCTGAGCGAGACGACCTTCATCCTGCCGCGCGCAGCCGAGGTGGAACGCGAGCGCGGAGTCCAGGTCCGCATCTTCACCACGCGCGAGGAGCTGGAGTTTGCCGGCCATCCCACGCTTGGCACCGCGAGCTGGCTGCATCTGAATCACCCCGTCCTGCGCGGCGCGCGCGAGATCACGCTGGAGCTGCGCATCGGCCCCATCAAAGTGAACTTCACCGAGCAGCAGCAGGAACCCGGCGTCTTCGCAACCATGCGCCAGAACGATCCCAACTTCGGCGAGATGCATTCGCCCCGCGCTGTCGCCGACGCACTCGGCCTCGCACTCGACGACATCGACCTGACGCTGCCGATTCAGACCGTCTCCACCGGCGTGGCCTTCTGCATCGTCCCTCTGCGCTCGCTGGAGGTCGCCGCGCGACTTGCCATACCTCAGCCGGTCTCGCAGGAGTATCTTGCGCAGAGCGATGCAAAGTTCTTCTACTGCATCACTCGCGCTGATGCCGGTTCGGGCGCGGAGTGGCACGCGCGCATGCAGTTCTACAACGGAGAAGATCCCGCCACGGGTTCAGCCTCCGGCTGCGTCACCGCATATCTGGTTCGCCATGGGCTCGCTGCCAGCGGCCAGAAGATCGTCATCGAACAGGGCATCGAGATGCTGCGTCCCAGCCGCATCACCGTTCAGGCTGCGATGGCTGGTGACAGAGTCACGGATGTGCGCGTGGGCGGCCGCACCATTCCTATTGCAAGCGGACGCGTTTTCCTGCCGCGTTGCACTTAATTTCAACAGGTCCACTATGGAAATCACCAACAGGGACGCATACTTTGAAAATTCGGTGAATGCGCAAGGAAAATTTCTCTTGGTTTTCGTCTTCTATTCGCAGTTGCCAAGATGGGTAACCCTTCGTACTGTGGGGAAGCGCTGAGGAACGAAAGCTTACTTGGCAATAGCAATCCGATACCCGTACTTGAATCAGAAAAAGTAATTGTTTCTCACACAAATTGAGTTGAGAGAAGCCAACGGCCTCGCGGTCGCGGCTCTCCGGCACACAGTTCCTGGCTGAACTACCCCGTCGAATTGGCTTCGGGTCCTCAGACACATCGTCTGGCGACACTCCGATCCACTCGAACCGCGGCAGTCCGGACACCTGCCATCCCGGAGTTCCGCCTGGCAACCCGCGTACCTGCCGCCGGCTCTCTCTTCCCCGCGGTCTGTCGCGCCGGCATAAGCTCGTTCGGCGGCCGGGGAAGCTGTCTCCACACGGAGCAGACAGGAGAGCTTCGCCCCCAAGGGTGTGGCTTCAAGGGTTGTCCCTCCTGCCGGCTTGGTCGAAGCAGCTCCCAAAGTCGCCGTAGCCGAGTTCCTCGGCCCGGACCGCGGGCCAACTACCACTGCCCGTCGGCGTGTCTGCCAACCAACAGACTCGCCCGACGGCACAATTCGCCAGGCTGCACCGCTCGACCCGGTTCTGAAGCCGGTCAACAGTGTCAGCAGGCAGAAGAGAGAAGTCATGCGCCCCAAGAAGACCATTCTCTGCGTCGACGATAACGAACAGATACTCTCCGTCCGGACCTTCCTGCTGGAAACCAGAGGCTATCGCGTCATCGCCCTCACCGACCCGCACCAGGCGCTGGAAGTGATTGCCAACTCCCTGCCCGGATCGCTCGATCTGCTGCTCGCGGACCTCATCATGCCGCAGATGGACGGCAACGAACTGGTCCGCCGCGCCAAGGATATGCACCCGCAACTGCCCGCGCTGATCGTCTCCGGCACCGTCACCGCGTACGACCGCGCAGGGCGCGCAGACGTCTTCCTGCCCAAAGGCGCGTGCTCGCCAGCTGAGCTGCTGGAACGCGTCCGCATCCTGGTGGCGCGCAAGCGCGGCCCCAAGAAGTACTCGATGCCCTCCGCTCCCATGGCCCCCAGCCGCAGCATCGCCGCCGTCTCTGCCTAAATCACTGGATTCAACGCATTGCTTCTCGACCCTGAACCTTTCGGGCGGCTTGCCTGTGCATGTGCCCGTGAGACGATAGACTCCTTGACTCAATACCGACTAGTTGGTACCGTACTAATCAGTACGCGTGAGTGGGAGGAGCGTTATGGCTAACCGAAAGCAATCCAACCCCCTGGAAAAGCCGCCGTCCAGGACCAGGCTGCTGAATGCGGCACTCGATCTGGTCCGCGCCAGGGGCTACGCCGCCACAACCGTCGACGACATCTGCCACCGCGCGGGAGTAACCAAGGGTAGCTTCTTCCACCACTTCAAGAGCAAGGACGATCTGGCGCTGGCCGCTGTCGCGCACTGGGAGGCGAAGACGGAGGACCTCTTCGCCGGGGCACCGTACCACGAACCGGCAGACCCCTTGGACCGCCTGCTTGGCTATGTGGACTTTCGCGCCGCGATCCTCGCCGGCGAACTGGCCGACTACACCTGCCTGCTGGGCACTCTGATTCAGGAGACCTACGCGACTCACCCGGCGATCCGTGTCGCCTGCGAGCGGGCGTTATCGGCGCACATTGCTGAACTGACCCGCGACCTGGAGGCTGCGCGGCAACTCTACTCACCCACCGCCCCGTGGAGCGCGGAGAGCGTGGGCAATTTCATCCAGGCCGTGATTCAAGGCTCTTTCATCCTTGCCAAGGCAAAGCAGGGCCCCGAGGTTGTGCACGAGAACCTGGAACATCTGCGCCGCACTCTGCGCGTTCTGTTTCAGCCAGATTCGCATTCCGATCCAGCGAAGGCGGTGGAATTCGCCTCCCGACCGGAGGCTCCTGATTCCCCTGTAAAGAAGAAAGATCGCCAGCAGCCGGCCTTTCATCCCAAGCCGGTGGAGGAGCCTGAGGCGGAACTCGAACCAGAGGAGGAGTACGACAGCCGGCTCAGCCACTTCGTCGACTAAGGCAGCAACCTCAATCTGAAGCGCGTACTCGTTCCCGAGCGCTTTCTCCAAGCGCTGCGTAAACCGTAGCGCGGCAGCACTACTCCGCCAGAGCCTCGCGCGCGGCTTCGAGCACCAGCTCGACCTCGGCTGGGCCGTGGGCTACGCTGACGAAGGCGGCCTCGAACTGGCTCGGCGGCAGCCATACTCCGGCCTCCATCATTCTCCGGTGGAAGCGGGCAAAGGCCTCGCTGTCGGATGCGCTGGCCGAGGCAAAGTCCGTCACCGGATCGCCGGTGAAGAACCAGGTGAACATCGACCCCACGCGGTTGGTGGTCAACGGCACGCTGGCTTTGCGCGCCAACTCTGCAACTCCATCCGCAATGCCTTGCGTCACGCGTTCGAGCTGCGGATAGATTTCGCTCTCGTGCTGGATGAGGTGCTTGATCGTCGCAATCCCTGCGGCCATTGCCAACGGATTTCCGCTCAGCGTTCCGGCCTGGTAGACCGGCCCCAGCGGGGCGAGATAGTCCATCACGTCGGCGCGTCCGCCAAAGGCTGCGCAGGGCAGGCCGCCGCCCAGGATCTTGCCTAGCGTGGTGAGGTCGGGCCCCGTCTTCAGTTCAGCCCCGTAGAGCTGCTGCGCGCCCCCCAGCGAGAGGCGAAAGCCCGTCATCACCTCGTCGAGGATCAGCAGCGAGCCTTGTTCGGTCGCGATCCGCCGCAGCCCTTCGAGGTAGCCCGGCGCGGGGGGAATCGTCCCCGCATTTCCCACCACAGGCTCGACCAGTATGCATGCGATCTGCGCCGGATGGGCGGCGAATGCTGCCTCAACCGCGGCGAGATTGTTGTACGGCAGGGCCAGCGTGTGCTGCGCCGTCTCTGGCGGAACGCCTGCCGAGCCGGGGATTCCGAACGTTGCCACACCCGAGCCAGCCTTGACCAGAAGCGCGTCGGCGTGGCCGTGGTAGCAGCCCTCGAACTTGATGATGAAGTTGCGCCCGGTAAAGCCTCGCGCCAGCCGGATCGCCGACATGCAGGCCTCGGTTCCGGAGTTGACGAAGCGCATCTTTTCGACCGAAGGAAAACAGCGGCGGACTAATTCTGCTAACGCTGCCTCGCCGGCGTGGGAGGCGCCAAAGCTGGTGCCGCGGCCGGCGGCCTCGCGGATCGCCTCCACCACTGGAGGGAACGCGTGGCCCAGGATCATCGGGCCCCATGAGCCGAAGAGGTCCACATAGCGGTTGCCATCCGCGTCGAAGAGAGTCGCGCCCTCGGCCCGCTCGATGAACGGCGGATCGCCGCCTACCGCGCGAAAGGCACGCACCGGCGAGTTGACTCCGCCGGGGAAGAACTCCTCTGCCCGGCGCGCTAGGTCGCGCGAGTGCGCAAGCGGCTTGATCCTGCTATCAGATCGCATTGATCCAGTATAGGAGAGCGTCTCGTCCGCCGCCGCCAGACGAGCCCACTTCCTCGGCATCTGACCAGAACTCACCTCCCGGCGGAACTCGTCTGCCGCATTTATCCTCATGCGCGGCTGATAGACTGGTGTTTCGCCACCTTGCGCGGCGAAGTGCGGCTCTGTAGACGGCAGCGTCCCAATCCGTTCGCACGCCCGCTCCAGAGGTGCGCATCGCAAGCTGGAACAGAGCAGGCCGGTTTGGCGCAGGTTGGCTTGCAGGAAAAAAGAGAACTCGAGTGACTGAAGTGTCTTCCAATCCGCCCGCCCCGCCCCTCGCAGACCATCCCCTTGCAGACCAACCGGCCCACGCCACGCACGCAGACGCGCTCCACGCAGAGCGCGCAGATGCGAAGCCCGCTGCGAAGGCCCGCGCCACCTACTCCGATGCCGGGGTTGACATCACCTCGGGCGACCGCGCCAAGCAACGGATCAAGATGCTGGCGCGCAAGACATTCAACAAGCATGTGCTCTCGGAGATCGGCGGATTTGGCGGGCTGTTTGCTCTCGATCTGGAAAAATTTCCCCAGCCCGTGCTTGTCTCCAGCGCAGATGGCGTGGGCACCAAGCTGAAGGTTGCCTTCGAGTTGGGCATTCATCACACCGTCGGCGCGGACCTGGTGAACCACTGCGTCAACGACATCGCAGTGCAGGGTGCGACGCCGCTCTTCTTCCTCGACTACCTGGCCACCGGCAAGCTGCGCGAACAGGATAGCGAGACGGTGGAGACCGTGGTGCGAGGGCTCTCCGAGGCGTGCAAGGCCAATGGATGCGCCCTGATCGGCGGCGAAACGGCGCAGATGCCCGGCTTCTATGCCGACGGAGAATACGATCTGGCGGGAACGATTGTGGGCTGTGTGAATCGGCCGGACATCATCACCGGCGACAAGATCGAGGCGGGCGAAGTGCTGATCGGGCTGCCCTCGAACGGGCTGCACACGAATGGCTACTCGCTGGCGCGCAAGCTGCTCTTCGAGGTGGCGGGATACGCACCCGACCACTACGTCAACGAGCTGAAGGACAAGGTTGGCGCGGCGCTAATGAGGACGCATCGCAGCTACCTGGCGATTCTCAAAAAGCTGACCGGCGCGGGGATTGTGCACGGCATGGCGCACATCACCGGCGGAGGGATTACGGAGAACCTTCCGCGCATCCTGCCGCGTGGGACGGCTGCCGTGGTCGATCTGGCAAGCTGGACCGTGCCGCCAATCTTCGACCACCTACAGCAGCTCGGCGACGTGGAGCAGAGCGAGATGATGCGCACCTTCAACATGGGCATCGGGATGATCGTGGTCGTTCCCGCCGAGCAGGTGAAGAAGGCCAAGGCCGTGCTGAACCGCGCCAACGAGCGCTACCACATCATCGGCCGCATCACGCGAGGCGACCGCCGAGTCACCTACAACTAGAGCGGCGGCGTTAGTGCGACTCGCGGAGTAAGGTTTCCATCTGGATTGAGAGGTCCTTGTAGGCCACCTCGTCCAGAACGCCGCTGTGACGCCAGCGTACGACGCCGCGCCGGTCAAGGAGAATCATGTAGGCGGCATCTGGGGATTGGAAGCTCAGGCGCCGTTTCCACGCTTCCGTGCCGCCGTAGACGGTGATGACGTTCTCCCGGTCCTTCGGGGGAGTTCCCCTGCGCATTCCGCTGTCGATGAACCAGCTTCCCAGACGTGCCATGCCGCCAATCATCGGGATCTCGTAGAAGGTGACCTGCGGATTGTCTGCGAAGTCCTTGCGGAAGCGTCCGATCCAGGCCTCCACGGCGAATCTCGAATTGTAGGTGAAGCCCAGCGCAATCAGAGCGACGCGACCGGAGGCCGCGTCGGGCAGAAGGGCCTGTCGTCCGGTGAGGAATTCGCCCTTCAGGGGAGGCATCGGCTTGCCCAGAGGCAGCACCGGCTCAGCCGAGGCAAGCGTGGAGATCAAAATGGAAGCCATCAAGATCGTAGAGACCATTCTCATTCGATGAGGTTTCCTATGTCGTGGGTTGCTGGATTCTCGACAGCCTTCACGCTGCGGGAGTGCAAGCCTGCGTTGGATCACCCACGCCTCATGCCGCGGTCCATGGCCTGGTTGGCGAGGCGGTCGGCGTCCTTGTTCTTGTGGCGCAGCGCGTGGGTGATCTCGAAGGCTTCGAGCTGCGCGATCTTCTTCTTCGCCTGATCATAGAGCGGGCGCAGGATGGGGCTCTTGACCTGATACTTCCCCTGGATCTGCTTGACCATCAACTCCGAGTCGGAGACGACGCGCAGGCGCGGATGGCCGTGGGTGAGTGCGTAGTCAAGCGAGGCCAGCAGGCCGGAGTACTCGGCGAAGTTGTTGGTCTGGATTCCGAGAAACTCGGAGAGTTCGGCGAGAACCGCGCCGTCGGCGTCCTGGATCAGCGCGCCGAAGCCCGCCGGGCCGGGGTTGCCGCGCGCGCCGCCATCGCAGTGGGCACTGATCCACGGGCCGGAGGAAGTGGCTGGGCGCATAACGCGACGGGAGGCTGGGCGGGACTCGGGGAAGAGGGTGGGTTGGGCCGGGCTTGAGGGCATGGGATGAGTTTATAGGTTGTTGGTTGCAAGCTGACAGCAGACTCGTTGGTTCGACCACCGGTAACCGGCAACGAACAACCTCTTGCCCGCTCACCTTTTCGCAGCGCGGCGGTCTATTGAAGTGACCCCTTACCCTGGCTCCGGAGTCAGAGACGATGAATGCAGATGCGATGGGACTGGAAGGCGGGATTTCGCCGGTGCTTTCGACGATGGTTGGCGGCGGCCGCGCGCGATGCGCGAACGCGTTCGCACCTGCGCTGCGTCTCTCCGCACTGATGGATGCGGCGGCCCGTGTGGGCGCAACTCGCTCTGGAGCGATAGAATCGTCTCCAGCGATGGCCAAGCCCGCGGCGCAATTCGGGACGAAGACCGACAGGAACGGCGGCAAGCTGACTGAGGCGCAGTTGGACGCGCGCGCCCAGCAGCGCACCGAGGACGACGATCTGATCCGCGAGGCGCAGCGTGGAGACCGCACTGCCTTCGACTCGCTGGTGCGCCGCTACGACCAGCCCGTGCTGCGGCTGGCGCTGCACATGCTCAGCAACGAGCAGGACGCGCAGGACGTGCATCAGGAGGCGTTCCTGAAGGCGTATCGCCACATTGGGAACTTTCGCTTCGAGTGCTCGTTCTACACCTGGCTCTACCGCATCGTGACCAACCTTTGCCTGGACCACCTGCGGCGGCGCAAGAGCCGTCGCGAGGACCCGGCCACGGTGCTGGACGCGCGCGGCGACGAGATGGACCTGCTGTCGAACATCACGGACACCCGCGCCATGGCCAATCCGGCGCGCGAGCTCGACCGCAAGCGCATGGGCCAGAGCATCCACCAGGCG
>Ga0187847_10004355_pt1 | contig 10454 bp, 11 predicted proteins | sample June2016WEW_4_10_FD_132458 | JGI IMG/M metagenome (GOLD analysis project Ga0187847, IMG submission 132458) | Peatland microbial communities from SPRUCE experiment site at the Marcell Experimental Forest, Minnesota, USA - June2016WEW_4_10 | ecosystem: Environmental > Terrestrial > Soil >...
AGCCAGCACGCACGCCGCGATCTCCACAAAGCTCTCGCCCAGAAAGCGCGGATCGCGGCCCACGAGCACACGGTGCGGCTCCGGCTGCGTCTTCACATAAGCGGCGATCCCCGCCACGGCCAGCCGGATATTGGCCACCGTAAACTCATCGGCCACAATCGCCCGCCAACCCGAAGTGCCAAACTTGATCCCTTTGCTCATCTGTATCTTCTCCCGCGCCGTCTTTTTTCGGCCTCAATTTCATACTGCTTGAGTTAGCAGCGTGAGGCAAGCCGGAGCCGGTGCCCCTCCCTCAAACTCCTCTCGGATTCTGGTCACACTTTCGACAGGAACGTGCCCGGCAACAGCAATCGCATTGATTCGCCTCCAAAGACTGGGATGATCCGACAACAGTTCATAAAAGGTGCTGCTTTCACCGGGCACGCCTGAGCGGTGGTACAGATTCGCGAGTGCCTTGATTGCAGCCTCCCCTTCACCGGTAAACCCCACCGCGATCCGATCAGCCTCAAGCTCGAAGCGCCGCGAGACGAAGTTGAAAATCATGACGGGAATCAGGATCGCGCCAAACTTGAAAAGGAACTGCCAGATGAGTGGCAGATGCCACGCGGCTAAGGCCGTAGCTGCGATCCCGAGATATGCCAATGCGCCAATTCCGCGCTCCTTTTTCCCATGATTCTGCTGGGTGTGCGCCAACTCATGTCCAATCAGGAAATCGAGTTGCGCGCCGTGAAACCAGTGGATACAAACATCGGTCATCCCGATGAAGCCCCCTCCACCATGGGCATTTATCAGTCTGCCTCTGCCAGTTGGGTAGACGAAGACGCCAATCAAATGCACACCCACTTGCCTTGCCATAGCGTGAGAGCGCTTGAATAGTTCGCCTGACTTGACAAGCCGAGGTTTCAATCCCTCCGCGGATCGTAAGCCAACCTTCGCATAGAGCGCGAGAAGCCCGGCACCGCCGATCCAAAGAACGCTGAGAAGACTCCGGCCAAAGAGAGCGTCAATACCGGCAGCAAACAAGAGTAGCGGAACGGTCGAAGAAAGGCTGGCCCAAACCGAAAGGCGAAACAAATCCGCAATCGTCCAGCGCCTCTCGCTAAGGCCTCTGCCAGTCCAACTGGCTATGAACCTCGCCCCGGTGATCCCAACGCTGAGAGGCAAGACAAGAAGAGCCCACGCGGGCACGTCGAGAATCGGGTTCACCTTGGCCTCATATTGAATCAATGCACCGGTAATCGACCACCACACGGGAACGGCGAGTAGATTCAACATTCGCATTCTCTGCGGGTACATCGGCCACTTTTCAACTCGCACTGACTCGTCTGAGCGCAATGCGAAAAGGCAGAAAACCAGCGACCATGCCGGCGGTAATACCACGGCCCCAATGACAGCCATAAGATAGAAATTGTCTGCCAAAAAATACCTAAGTGCAGAGACCATCAGTCGTGGTCCTGATAAAAGCTTTCGCGGATAAAGGCCTCATCGGGAAGATGAGGAATCTTATCGGACAAAGTGGACATTGCTCGAATGAATTCATCAATACTCATCTTGGGCTCGACAGGAGGAATTGGCCTGGGAGCCGCGCGTACCGCATCGTCGATCACGCTCTGGCCAAAACTCTGCGGCTCCTGGCCACGAGCATGCACCTGGGCGGCGAACTCATCCGGGATGGTGACCGTGATCTGCATAGAGAAAGCGTAGCAGGATAAAAGGGAAAATGCCATTGAGAATGTCTTACACTTAGCGAGGAAGTCAAAATGCCCGAACCAACACCGCCAGCCCGCATCGTACTGACCACAGCGGCTAACCCCGAAGAGGCGGCGCGGCTGGGACGCGCGCTGGTCGAGGAAGGGCTGGCCGCCTGCGCGACGCTGATTCCGGCTGTCCAGTCGATCTACCGGTGGCAGGGGGCGGTCGAGTCCGCGACTGAAACGCTGCTGTTGCTCAAGACCGGCCCCGACCAGCTTGCCGCCCTCGAAGCGCGCCTGCACGAACTGCACAGCTACCAGACCCCCGAGTTCCTGGTTCTCAAGGTTGACGCGGCGAGCCAGCCTTACCTCGACTGGCTGCAAGCCAGCCTGCGCAAGCCCTGACTACGGTTTAAGCAGGCTGCGGAAGAGGGTGTATCTTCAGGCGAAGACCATGAAAGGGATTATGCAGGGGCTAAAGCCTGGCCTTTATTTCGTTGAATTTGCGGCACAACTCAAGTCGTGCCCTGATACAAAGCCGGCTTCGCATGAGTTTTCCGCAGCCTGTTGAAGGCCCGGTCCGTCTGGTATTCTTAGGCTGGTTTGCTGCTCATGCGCTGGCTCATGATTGCCCTCCTCGTCTCGCTCGCGGCGATGCTGATTGCAGCAGCCGGGATGACGCTTCACATCTGGCGGCGGCGCGCGCAAATCCACTCGAAGCCTTCAGCGGGCGCCGGTTCGGCTCGTGGCCCGGCTGAGGAAACCGACGTAGAAACAGAGATTTAGGGCCTCGTATCGGCCCCGAGGAAAGTCAAGTGAACAAAACACTCTCCGCGCAACTGGCGCCCAACGCCGCGCTCGAAGCGGCTCCCGCAGGCTCTGTCTGGCTGCGCTCGACCGGCATTGTGCTGGCCGCGAGCGCCCTGGTGGCCGTCTGCGCCCACATTGCCCTGCCGCTTTATTTCACGCCTGTGCCGCTCACGATGGGGCCTTTTGCCGTGCTGCTGCTGGGACTGCTGCTCAGCCCGCGCCTGGCCGCGGCCAGCCTCGGCGCTTACCTGGCTGAGGGCGCGCTGGGGCTGCCGGTCTTCGCCCCCAGCCCGCTCTCCGGCCTGTACCACCTGTTCGGACCCACCGGCGGCTACCTGATCGCCTATCCCTTTGCGGTTGCACTGGTTGCCTTTCTGTGGCGGCGCAGCGGGCGAGGCTTTTGGGCGGCACTGGCCAGCGCCGCCGCGGGCAACCTGGCAATTCTGGCCAGCGGCACCCTGTGGCTGGCCGTGCTTACACACGCCTCGGCGGCCTCGGCCCTCACGCTGGGCTTTTTGCCCTTTCTGGCGGGAGACGCGCTCAAAGTTGCAGCCGCCGCCGCGCTGGCTGTCGGCTTCCAGCGCCTGCGCCGCAAAGCCAACTGAAGCTTGCCGCCCACCCTTCGCATGAAACGCAAAGGATGAGGCGCGCACAATTCAGCGTTGATGAGCATTTTCTCAACCGCTCGTTGCAGTTTGAATGTTGAAAGGACTTTTGTTGCCCGTGAGTAACCTCAATCCGCCAGCCGTCCATCCGGTCGAGACGCTCGATATCTCCATCGCTCATAGTCCCGACTCTGATGACGCATTCATGTTTTACGGGCTGGCCACCAATAAGATCCGCGTGCCCGGCTACCGCTTCTCGCACACACTGTGCGACATCGAGACCCTCAATCGCCGCGCCCTGGACGAGCAATTCTTCGACGTGACGGCCATCAGCTTCCACGCCTACCCCTATCTGCAAGCGAACTACACGCTGATGGGCTGCGGCGGCAGCGTCGGCGAGGGCTACGGCCCCATGGTCGTCTCCAGGAATCCGCTGACGCCGGAGGAGCTTGGCCGCATCAAGATCGCCGTTCCCGGCACCATGACCACAGCCTACCTGGCGCTCAAAATCTACAATCCGGAGCTGCGCACGGAGACTGTGCCCTTCGACAAGATCATCCCGGCGATCCTGGCTGGCGAGTATGAAGCCGGACTCATCATCCATGAGGGCCAGCTCACCTACAGTTCCAGCGGACTCAAGAAGATTCTCGACCTGGGCGTCTGGTGGCAAGAGACCACCGGCCTGGTGCTGCCACTGGGCGGCAACGCCATCCGCCGCTCCCTGGGCGCGGAATCGCACAAGATCATCTCCAAGGCCCTGCGCGACAGTATTCAACACGCTCTCGACAACCGCGAGCAGGCGCTTGAGTACGCCATGCAGTTTGCCCGCGATCTCGATACTCGGCTGGCCAGCCGCTTCGTCAGCATGTACGTGAACGAGCGCACGCTGGACTACGGAGCCGACGGCCGCGACGCGATTCGCAAGCTGCTGGATCTCGGCTATGAGCGCGGCATTATCCCGATTGCTCCCCAGGTGGATTTTGTGGACTGAAGCCGGCCGATGGCTCGGTCGATCACCAGCAGCACGCGGGCGCATTACCTTTGGCGCATCCAATCTCGTTCCTTAAGTTATTGCGAATATCCAAGAATTTATGCCTGCTCCCTCAATAAATTCTAATTAACGCCGATGCATCCACTATTGAGGTCATGAGGATGCTCACACAATCCACACCCACGTTTCTGCTCGCATCGGCTGAGCCTGCGTTGCTGGCTGCTGTTGAACTCGTGCTCTCCGCCGGCGGAGCGCGCGTGGAGGTCTTCCTCTCAGCCGAGGCGGCTCTGCACGCGCTGACAGCGGCGCCTGCGCCCACGCTGGCCTTGCTTGACGTGAATCTGCCCTGCATGAGTATTGGTCAACTACTGGCGGCCGCGCGCGCCGAAGCCGACGGCAGGCGCTTCCCGATTGTCCTGATTTCGGACAGTGTCACCCAGGAATGGATCGACCGGCTGGCCGAGGGCGTGATCGACGACCTGGTCCCGCGCTCCACCGAGCCGGCCTTCCTGCGGCTGCGGGTGGAAGCGGTGCTGCGCGACCATCGCCGCATGAGGGAGCTCGATCAGTTGCGCGAGGCCGCCGCGCTCAACGCGCAGATGGATCACCTGACCGGCATCTACAACCGCGAAGCCATGCTCTCGATGCTCTTTCGCGAGACCGACCGGGTACAGCGCATGAAGAACACGCTGTGCGTGATCCTCTTCGACATCGACGACTTCGGCCACTGGAACTCGCGCCTCGGCTCCGAGGCCTGCGACGACCTGCTGTGCCAGGTTGTCTCCCGCTCGACGCGCCTGTTGCGCAGTTACGATCTGCTGGGCCGTCCCGGCAAGGACGAATTCCTCATGGCGCTTCCCGGCTGTAGCAGCGTCAACGCGGTGATGATGGCCGAGCGCCTGCGCATGGATGTCTTCAGCGCGCCTTTCCATGTGAGCGGGGGCGCCATTCGCCTCTCGGCCTGCTTCGGCATCGCCGCCAGCCTGGGGCGCTCTCCGGTGGTGGTTTTGCGCGAGGCCGAACAGGCGCTGCTGGTGGCCAAGGCGACTGGCCCCGAGTCGATCCAGTGCGCAGGCGACTTCCCCGAGCCGAGCGCCGCCCCGGTCGCTTTTCTCTCGTCCACGTCCGAGGACGAACTGCTGGCGTGGTAGCGGGACGGGAACCGAGACTGCCATTGGCCGCAGTTGCGAATGAACTCGAAACGCATCCCGGCAACACAAAAGGTGATAAGCGCCGGCCCAAAGCATCAGCCATTCACTTTGATCGCTGGCCGCTCTTGGCTACATTTTGTACCGCCCCAGATCCTCGTCGTTCAGCCCTTCGAGCCAACTGCGCAACTGCTCGCCGGTTGGGCCATCGGGCGGGCCCGTGGTGTTGAGCTTGGCGGTTTGCATCACCTGCTCGTCGACGAAGATCGGGCAATCGGCGCGCAAGGCCAGCGCGATCGCATCGGATGGCCGGGCATCGATAGACATGGGCTCCTCCCCCTGCCGGAGCCACAGAACCGCGAAAAAGGTTTCATCCTTAAGTTCCGATATAACAACACGTTCCAGCCGCGCGTTCATGTGGCGAATGAGGTTTCTAGTCAAATCGTGGGTCATGGGCCGCGGCGCAGACACTTTCTCAATCTCGATGGCGATGGCGTTGGCCTCGAAGATGCCCACCCAAATGGGCATCACCGTCTCTGAAGCAACGTCCTTGAGCACAACAATGGGCATGCTGGTGGCCGGGTCCATCATCAGTCCGCGTATCCGCACTTCGATATCCATGACTTCCCTTTCCCTTCAACAGCTCCCATCTTAGACCGCTTGGCCAACCAATTCCTCGCCAAGCAGGCTGTTCGGATGCGTCGCGGTGATCTTCACCCGCAGATAGCTTCCCGGCGCTGGGGCGATCGGTTGGGCGCATGTGAAGTTGACTGGCTTGTTCTGGCTGCTGCGTCCGATGATCTGCCCTCGCGCCGGGTTCACCCCCTCAACCATCACTTCCACGATCTGCCCGAAGTGCTTGGCATAATTAGTCCTTTGAATCTCGCGCTGTCGATCAAGCACTACTTGAAGCCGCAGCGCCTTTTCGGACTCGGGGATGGAATCGATCATCGTGAGAGCCGGTGTATTCGGCCGTCCCGAGTACTTGAAGCCGAAGACGCAATCGTACTCGACTTCGGCAAGAAGGTCGATGGTCTGGATCAGGTCGTCCGGTGTTTCGCCGGGAAATCCCACGATTATATCCGTTGAAATCGCGATCGGCCGGCGCGCGGCCTTGATCCACGCGATTCGCTCCAGGTACCACTCGCGGGTGTACTCGCGGGCCATGGCCTTCAGAACGCGCGACGAGCCTGACTGCACCGGCAGATGCACATGGTCGCAGAGCGTGGGCACTGCGTCGATGGCTTCCACAATATCGCGGGTAAAGTCGCGCGGGTGGCTGGTGGTGAAGCGCACGCGGCGAATGCCCTCGACCTCGCCCACGGCCGCCAGCAGCTCCGCGAAGCTCCGCTTCCCTTCCGGGTCGCGGTAACTGTTCACGTTCTGGCCCAGAAGCTGAATCTCGGTGTAGCCTTGATCGGCGATGCGTCTGGCCTCGGCCAGCACCGAAGCGCTGCCGCGGCTGCGCTCCTTGCCGCGAGTGTATGGCACCACGCAAAAGGCGCAGAACTTGTCGCAGCCCTCGATGATGGTGATGTAGCCGCGATAGGGGTTCTGGCGCGAGGTGAACTCGGTCTCGAAGGTCTCCTCGGTCTGGCGGTCGTCCAGGCCGGTAATGCGCGTTTCGCCCTCTTCCAGGCGCGCCAGCATCTCCGGCAGCTTGCGGTAGGAGGCCGACCCAGCGACCAGCGAGACGTAGGGCGCGCGCTCGAAGATCTTTGCGCCCTCTTGCTGGGCCACGCAACCCAGCACGCCGAAGCGTTTGCCTTCCCTGTGCTGGCGCTTGTATTCATCGAGCCGGTGGAAGACCTTCTGCTCGGCTTTGTCGCGGATGGAGCAGGTGTTGTAAAGGATCAGGCCGGCGTCTTGCTCCAGCTCGACCCGCCGGTAGCCCTCGTGCTCCAATGTGCCAATGACCTTTTCCGAGTCATGGGCATTCATCTGGCAGCCGAAGGTCTCAAGATAGAAGGTCTTTTCGGTTGCCATCACAATACTGAGTATATCGCGATGAGCGAATTGCGTCTCGTGACCACTCGCCCATCGCGGTCTCAAGGCATCAGCCCTGCTGGATCCAAATCTCCACCCGTCTATTCTTCTCGCGGCCCAAGGCGCTGTCGTTCGATGCAACGGGCAGATCGGCGCCAAACCCCTGCACGACCGTAGGCGTGATACCCCGCTGAATGAACTGATTCTGAATTGCCTTGGCCCGATCCAGCGAAAGAGCTTGATTCGCCTCTGGAGAGCCGATGCTGTCAGAAAATCCGAAGAGCATGATTTTGGCTCCGGCTGCCTTTTGGTCGGCAATCAACGCGACGACCCGGTCGAGGTCGGCCTGAGCCTTGTTGTCCTGTATGGCTTCTCCAGCCTGAAACCGGAAGTTGAGGGGCAGACGCTCCGCGCTTCGGGTCAATCGCCGGTACTCGTTCGGGGCGCCGATCGATACCGTCTGCGACTCCGGAACGATATTCTGGGCGATAAAACCATTGGCGGCAACCACATCCTGACCCTGCATGGAGAGGGCGAACTGGACAAACATTCGCGCATACTTGTTGCGCGGATTTGCCGGGGTGTAGAGATAAAGCCGCCTGGACAGAGCATAATCCTCCGTAGCGACGGTGAGGCGGGTTGGCTGGAGCGCGCCGGTTCCCTTATCCGATACTGCAAGGGCTTTTGCATTATGGACAAATGGAAGGCCAATGAATCCGATGCCACTCCGATCGCCGGCGACCGCATCGGAGAGAGCGTTGCTGTCCTCGAACCGGTGGGCCGACGGAGCAAGAGGCATACCGGCAAGCACAAGGCTCTTGAACGTGTCATACGTCCCCGAGTTGTCGTTTCTCGCGTAAAGATTGATCGCTCCGTGAAAAGAGCCAACCTGTGACCAGTCGGTAATCTCCCCTGTGAAGATGCGCTTGACCTGGTCGACGGTGAGCTCGCTGGCCGGATTGGAGCCATTGACGATCACGGCGATGCCGTCAAGCCCGAGAACGTGTTCGCTCCCAAATGAGTACAGATCGCCCATTGAGGCCAGCTTTGAGGCCTCATCGGGTTTGATTCTTCGCGAGGCCATCCCGATGTCGCAGGCGTTCGCGGCTAGAGCTGAAAACGCGGTGGCGGAGCCATGCGCCGCAATCTTGATCGAGGAGGCGAATGAATCCCCCGGCAGGACACCCTGAACAATCCTCTCATCCGGCTTCGTGCCAGGGAGAGTTCGAACATTCGTCGCGCCCTGATTCCGCAAGAAGGCCTCAGCCAGCGAAGGCGCAAGAGTGTCTCCAATGGTGTTCGAGCCAGCCAGAAGAAGAATCGTATTCTTATCGCCATCCGAGCTGGCGGCGCCGAAAAGCGGAGGGGTTATCCATCTTTGGGAGATGGCGATCACGCAGAGCGCGAGGGCCAAAGCCGTAGCAAACGCCACAGGAATCAACCGATTGGGCTTTGAGCGGACCTTGGATTCGACGTCCTCGAGTTCATGCTCGCACACGGGACACTGGAAACCCGATCCCACGGGAACCGTATGAATCTCATGTGCTCTGGCGACGGGGCACTTTTGGAAATTCGTGCATCTTCCCTGACGCGCTATGACCATGGATCTTCCTGCCTTTCTGTCTATGGGTTCTCCTGGGGACGCGTCCAAAACGCCCCCGTAGTTACATTACATAAGTAATTATGCAACATTATTAAGTAATAATTAAAATTATGTACCGAATCGTATACACATGTGACCTAAGTCACAATGGCGGCAAAAAAAGGAGAATATCCAATTTATTGGATGATTCACCGCAATCCCGTATGAAGGTAGGCGAGCAGCGCGGCCATCTGCTCCTCGGTGAAGCGGCCGGCAAAGCTGGGCATCATTCCGTTCCCTGCCAGAACATTTCGCCGGACAGCCGCATCGGTGGCTGGAACTCCGCTGGGCAGGGTTCCGCGGTCAAAGATGCCGTGCAAGTCTGGCGGAACCTTCTTGAGGACCAAATCGTTGTCTTCGTGGCAGTGCGCGCAGCGAACCTGGTAGAGGTGCTTCCCTTCAGCTTGCTGCGGAGTCAGCGCCGGCGCCGCGTGGCAGCCAGCCAGAAGGGACACCGCCAGACAAACCGCCGCGCATGTGCAGAGTTTTAGAGGATGCATGATCGGCCTATGAAGAGAGTCCCCATCGCAAATAGGTCAGAGACTTCGGTTAGAACCATTTTCGTCTGCCGACCTCCTTTTCCCGGTTTTTTCCCGCTGAAGCGGCTTCGGTATGCTGAAGCCATGGACATCTCTACCGGGAAACTCACTCCCATGGCGCACTCGGCCCAGAATCGCTGCTTTGGCTGCGGACCGGCTAATCCGGCCGGACTGCGCCTTGAATTCCAGCTTGCCGGGGATGGCGCCGTGGCTTGCCTGGCAACCATTCCGGATCGATTCGAGGGTCCGCCGGGTTACGTCCACGGCGGCATCATCGCCACGCTGCTCGACGAAGTCATGAGCAAGTCCGTCCGTGCCCGGGGGCTGACGGCGATGACACGCCACATGGAGATCGACTACCTTCGCCCTGTTCGCTCCGGGGAGCCGATTCGCCTGGAGGGGCGCCTGGTGCGCAGCGAGGGCCGCAAACATTGGACCGAAGCCAGGATTCTCGACGCGGAGGCGCGTCTTCTGGCTGAGGCTAAAGGCCTGTTTATCGAGCTGCGCAGTGGCCACGGCCCTTGAGTGCTGGGTCGCCGCCATGGCCCGGCCAGCCACGGCTGAAGTTCTGGGCACGAAAAGGTTCGGCCGCTCTATAGCGAATCGCCGAGCCTATGTCTTTCATCCAATTGAAAGAGGATACCCCCATGGAAGTGAAGATTACTCATCTCGATCAGGTGAAGTTCATCATTCAGTCGCGCTCGCACTCGATCGTGTGCGACCAGCCGGCAGACAACGGCGGCGAAGACTCCGGCATGACGCCTCCGGAGTTGCTGCTCGCGTCGCTCGGCTCGTGCGCGGCCTTTTACGCCGCGCAGTACCTGAAGACCCGCAATCTCGCCCAAGCCGGCGTTGAGGTTTCAGTGACCGCCGAAAAGTTGAAGCAGCCTGCCCGGCTGGGCAATTTCCACATTCATGTCGTCTCTCCCGTCTCTCTCACGGAAAACCAGCAGGCGGCTCTTATCCGCTCGGTCAACCAATGCCTGATTCACAACACGCTCTTGACGCCGCCGGAGATTGCGATTGAGCTGACGACCCAGGA
>Ga0187847_10004359_pt1 | contig 10450 bp, 7 predicted proteins | sample June2016WEW_4_10_FD_132458 | JGI IMG/M metagenome (GOLD analysis project Ga0187847, IMG submission 132458) | Peatland microbial communities from SPRUCE experiment site at the Marcell Experimental Forest, Minnesota, USA - June2016WEW_4_10 | ecosystem: Environmental > Terrestrial > Soil > Wetlands...
CCGGGCACGTGCTGTTCAATCGCCTCCAGCCGCTTCCAGGCTGCGGCGGCGCGCAGGCGCACTTCGGCGCGGGCGTCTTCCAGAACGGGCTCCAAATCTTTCTTCACCGCTGGATCGTCCTGCAGTGCCAGGGAATGCACGGCGGCGGCGCGCACGTGCCAATCTTTGTCGTAGAGGGCATCCTTGAGCGCGATGACGGTTTGCTCATCCTTTTCCTTACCCAGCAGGAGGGCGGCGGTGGCCCGGCCGGATACACCGGGATCTGCCAGGATGGCCTCCATGGAAGCGATGCCGGTTCCGAGCATGGGCACAGGCACGAAGCCCACGCCTTCCCTCGCTGCGTAGAGCAGGGTCGCGCGCGGCGTGTGCATCATGCGCATCGCCTCGCGCTTTTCCGAAGTCAGGAACCCCGAGGCGGTCTTGGATTGCCGGTCGAGCACGGCCAGCAGCGCCTCCTTGCCCGCCGGGTCTTGCAGATGATATAGCGCCTTGGCGGCGGCGAAACTGACCTCCGGGGTACGATCGTGCTGCGCCTTCTTCAGTGCATCGATCGCCTCCGGAGTTTTCTGCTCGCTCAAACTGGTGACCACTGCGACGCGCACTTCCACGTCGGGGTCATCCAGCATATGGGCCAGCCGCCAGAAGAGCGCGCCGCGATCGGCCAGGCTGAGCGCCACCACCGCGTTCTTGCGCGTGTCAGGGTTCTTCGAATCGAGCGCCTGCAGCAGCAGGTCGGTGCATTTTTCGGCGGTGTCCCCCCAGACACCATGCGCCGCCAGCAGGCCGATTACACAAAGGGCCGTGCGATGCATTTGCTTCCTCCCTCCGGCTCCATTGTATGCGGTGAGGAGGGATGCGGAGCGCGGTCAGGCCGCGGCGCCGGGAGCGATGGCGCCGGCCGGCGAGGCCCTGCGTGCTTCCGCCAGCAGCGCTGCGAAAACGAAACCGACCGCCAGGGCCTGGCCCCAGGCTGGATGGGCGGAAATCAGCAGCCACGTCACCACCGGTGTAAGCAGCAGGACTGCCCAGGCCCGCATCCAGACCGGCCCAGGTTTGGATGCCATCACCACCGCAAGAGGGATCAGCAACGCGCAATCGTTGGCGTAGGCGTGATGTCCCAGCAGCAAGCCGCAGGCAGCCGTGGCGGCTCCGGCCACACCGATTTCGCCCGTGCCGCGGCAGATGCGCCAAAGCAGAAACAGGAGCCCGGCGGCGGCGGCCGTTTCCAGCGCGCCCGAGGCCGGCAGCCAGTACGCCACACCGCGCAAGTTCGGCATACGGCCATCGGCTACCGAGAAGATAGGCCGGCGCACGACCTCCCAATAGCGCAGCGGCCAAGCGAGCCCTTCGATCGGAAAACAGGCTGCCAGCAGCGCGGCGACGGCCGCGGCTCCCGACGCCAGCGTCTGCCAGCGCTTCTGCGCCACCAGGAAAACCGGAATTGCGAGGCCCAAATGGTATTTCGAGATGCAAAGCGCGAAGGCTACACCCGCCAGACGCGGTTTGCCGCGTTGCAGCAGCAGCAGGCCGGCTGCGAACGACAGCAGCCAGACCGGCGTATCCTGGCCGAGCACGAGCAGGTAGCCGGCTGGAATGGACCACGCCAGGGCGGCCATCATGAGCTTCCGGTTGACGCCGGGCCAGAGCCAGGCGAAACCGACCAGGGCTGCGGTGGAGACCGCCAGCCAGAGAAAACGCGCCGGCAGGTAGTCCAGGAGCGTGAGCGGCTTCATGGCAAATGACACCACGGGCAGGCGCCCACAGGGAATCGGCGGCCCGTGATCTTTTTCCAGCCGGCGCAGGGCATCCCAGTCGTAAAGGTGGCCGGTGCCCGCCAGGCGGCTGGCCGAGTAGAACTCGTTGAAGTCAATTCCGCCGCCCGCCGCGCAGCTGATCGCCAGGCCCAGGTTCCAGACCACCCCCGGCAAGCAGATGGCGGCCAGAAGCACGAGGGAGAGGATCTTTCGGCCTTGGCGAGGCGCCCGGGCTGGAGAACCGGCTGCGTCGACCGGCGGACGATCACCTTCCGACGCGGCTTGCTCGGCAACGCCAGTCTGTCTCACGAGTTCCTCAGTGGCAGGATACGAGATCGGGGCGTACCGGAAACAGTTGACGTTGGCCAACGCGGTGTTGTTAACCGCCTTTGCTTCAATGGAGTAGTACGGTGGAGTAGATGGCGAACATATTCCAGGCGACGACGATGGCCAGCCAGTAGTTCAGCAGCACCACGACGCGAGGCCGGTGCCAGCGGAGCGCCATCCCAACCAGGCAGACCGCGAACATTTTGGAAATCAGCAGCCCCGCCATCGGACCCACCCGCATGAGGCGGCCTATAAACAGGCTGCCCTCGTGCGCGCCCATCCGCAGGCCGAGCAGAGTGGTCAGAATATCCAGCAACTGGAGCAGAACAAAAACGGAAAGTGAGGGTGTGGGGAACTCTCTACGCAGAGATAAGTTCATGACTGTGCCGGGAGAAACATCTCTTTTCGATTCTGGCACGAGGCTATTTCCTGACGCCACGTTGACTTTGGATATTACCTGGGTATCATCCGGCGCCGCTTGATAGCATGAGGGCATGTTGCAATCGATGTGCTGTGCCATTCTGATGGGCGCCGTGGCGCTCGGCGGCTTATTGGGCGCCGACAATCAGTTGACGCCGGCGGAAACTGAGGCCGGCTGGGTGCTGCTTTTCAACGGGCACGACTTCCATCACTGGGAAGACCCGGCTCAAAAATCGCCCGCGGGGGATTCCTTCGTCATTGAAGATGGCTGTTTGAAAGCGGTGGCGCACGCGCGCATCGAGGAGGACCTGTTCAGCGAAGCGAACTATGGCGATTTCGAGCTGGAATGGGACTGGAAGATTTCAACCAGCGGCAACAGCGGGCTCAAGTACCGGATTCAGGATCGCGTGTTTTTGAACGGCCAGACGGCGCCGCACTTCGAGGACAGGGTGAACCTGGCGCTGGCGAACCGGCCATCGGCGCGCCCGAGCCACGGCCAGGAGTATGTGGTCGGCTTCGAGTACCAGATCACCGACAACGGCCGCAACTCGGATGCGGTGCATGGAGGACCTCCGCACCAGACGGCGGCGCTGTACGACATCCTCGCCCCGCTCTCGGACCGGACGCGGCCGGTGGGTGATTTCAATCGCTCCCGGCTGGTGGTGCGGGGCAAGCATATCGAGCATTGGCTGAACGGCGAGAAGGTGCTGGACGGCGGCCTGGACGCGCCAGAGGTGGCGCGTAGCATGACGAAGCGCTGGGGCGAAGGCTCACGGGTGTGGGAACTGCTGGTGCAGCAGCCGCGCGCACGGTGCCCGATCTCGCTCCAGAACCACGGCGATGAAGCCTGGTTCAAGAACATCAAGATCCACCCGCTGAATTAGCCGGGCAGCCGCCGGGGAAGCGACCGGCGGCTTCGGTGGACGGCGTGCACTATCCGGCGGCGTGCCTCGTCAGGCGTTCTTAAGTGGTTCGAATTGGGAGGGTTGCCGTGCCCGTGGTTGTGCGAAATCCGCACACGCATGTGGCCGCCGGGCGACACCTCCGGCGCCTACGCTCCGTGCTATCGCTTGCTATAATTGGGGCTTATCCGTGCCAGCGAGACGCGTCCCCAGACATTGCCAATGAAGTGCATCCCGGTAATCCTATTCTGTTCAGCGGCCCTTTATGCCGCCGATTTTGTTACGGGTCAGGCGGCCCGCGCTGTGATCGGCCAGAGGACATTCACCACCGCCGACCCGAATTCCACCAACACGGTGCTCGGATCGGCGAACGGCATCGCGTACGCCGCCAACACTCTCTTCGTGGCGGATTCCAATATTCTCGGGGCGGCGCCGGTCAATAACCGCATACTGTTGTTCCAGAATATGTCCAGCCAGCTGCCGCAGCCGACCGCGGAGCTGCCGTACCTGACCACCTGCCCGGTCTGCGTGGGGACGGCAAACCTGGTGCTGGGCCAGCCGGATTTCGTCACCAATACGATCAATGCCAACGCCAGCCAGAACAATCTGCGCCTACCGTCGGCGGTCGCGTCCGATGGCGTGCACATGGTGGTGGCGGACACGTATCATAACCGCATCCTGATCTGGAACCACCTGCCCACCTACAGCAACGCTCCGGCCGATGTGGTGGTGGGGCAGACGAATTTCACCAACGGGGCCTCCCTGCCGCTGACCACTGCGCCCACCGCCGGTTCCCTGCGTGGGCCGCAGGGCGTGTGGCTGCAGAACGGCAAGTTGTTTGTGGCGGATACGCAGAACAACCGGGTGCTGATCTGGAACTCCATCCCCACCGCCAACGGCGTCGCGGCCGACGTGGTGGTGGGAGCACCCAACTTCACCTATTACAGCGCCACGGCGGTGGCGAACCAGCCGACCAGCGCCACAGCGTCGAACATGCTCGACCCGGTTTCGGTGACTTCCGACGGCACGCATCTGTTCGTCACGGACCTCGGCTATAACCGGGTGCTGATCTGGAACTCGATCCCCACCAGCAACGGTGTTCCGGCCGACGTGGAGATCGGGCAGCCGAACATGACCGAGTCGGTGGCCGACAATTCGTACACGGGGACCGCGGCGACCACAGCCGGCGACACCAACGTTGAGGTCCCGGTGCTTTGCACCACGCCCAACGGCAAGGACAGCAACAACGCACCGACGTTTCCCACAGCCTGCAACTACACGCTGAATTACCCGCGGTTCGCACTCTCGGACGGCACGCGGCTGTTCGTGGCCGATGGCGGCAACGACCGGGTGCTGGAGTACGAGAAGATTCCGACCAGCAGCGCGGCGGCTGCCGATATCATCCTCGGCCAGCTGGGGGGCACGGTCGACCAGGCAAACAACGCGGCGGATTCGATGAATACGCCGACTTCGCTGGCATGGGACGGGTCGAATCTCTACGTGGCGGATCCGTATAACCGGCGCATCATGGTGTATACGCCGCTGCCGGCCAATCTTCCCTACCAGGCGGTGGTCAACGCGGCCAACCTCAGTGTCACGGCAACCGGAACGATCACTATGAGCGGCACCATCCACGATGGCGACGTGCTCAGTGTCACGATCGCGTGCGGGGGCCAGGGATGTAATTCGACCATCTCGGCTACTTACAACTACGAGGTCGCGGTTACGGATTCGATATCGGATGTAATCAATGGGATTGTGGTGGTGATCAATGCCAACGGCGGGGATCCGAACGTGACCGCTACCGCGGACACAGGCGATTCCGAGGTGATCCTCACCTCGAAGATCCCGGGTTCGAACGGCAACAGCATCGACTATTCGACCAGCCTGTCGAGCGGCGCGCAGCTCATCGCCGTTGCGGCCCAGCCCACTTTGACGGGCGGCGGCGGAGCGGCGAACGTCGGGCCCGGGACGTACGTGACCATTTGCGCCGCCATGATTCCCACCGCGGGCGGCTGCTCCGCCAACGCGCCGTTCACCTTCGGTCCCAACACAGCGGCAGCCGACCTGACGAAGCCGACGCTGCCGACGCAACTGAGCGGCGTAGAAGTGTACTTCAACGGCATTCAGTCGCCGCTGCTTTACGTATCCCCGACGCAGATCAACGCGCAGATCCCCTGGGAAATGACCGAAACCACCAGCATCAATGCTTATGTGCGCTCGGTGATGAGCGACGGCAGCATTCAGGCGACGACGCCGGTGGCGGTTTCGATCGTTCCCGCCAATCCCGGGGTGTTCTCGTTCGATGCCACCGCGAACCCTCGGATCGCAGTGGCGAATCACGCGTTAAGTTATGCTCACGGCCTGGTGTCGGTGGACGGCACGGCCGCGGCGGGAGACATGGAAACGGTCACGGTCGGCAGCCGCACCTATACGTACACGACCGCGCCAGGCGACACGCTGGACAGCATCCGGGACAACCTGGTGGCGCTGATCAACACCGATCCGCAGGTTACCGCCTACGCGGCCTCGGTGTTCGACCGCATTGTCCTGCTGGCCCAGGTGGCTGGTCCGGACGGGGACGGCATAGCCTATGGCGCCAGCGCCTCAAGCGGGGCGAGCACCACGATGACGGCATTTTCCAGCGCACTGTGCTGCGCCAACATCGCGGGGGCACCCATCACAGCGCAGAATCCGGCCGCCGCCGGCGAAATCATCGATTTCTACGCGACCGGCATTGGGCTGCCGGTCATCACCGATCTCAACCGTGGGCTGATCAACACGGGCTCGATTTATCCCATCGGGGCGCCGCCGACGGTTCCCACTTTCTTACAGTTTGTGTCCGGCATTTGCGGCGGCAGCGCCGCGGACGTGCTCACCTCGACGCTGATACCGGGCACCTTCGGCACCTTCCTGGTGGAGATACACCTCAACTCGCAACTGCCGACCAAGTGGGACACGGCCTGCACCATCGCCCAGAACACTTACGTCAGTTTCCCCACCACGATTCAAGTGCAGGGCGCGGCCGGCCAGTAAGCACGGCGGGCCGGCAGCGGCTCAACGTCTGGAGCCGGCGCGCGGAAACGGCGACGGCGGACGCCACCGGATTTCCGGTAGGACCGATCATCGGCTTTCGTGGTCTGTCACGCTGAGGGAACTGCGCAAAATCCGACAGACGACACAAACCGATCGTCCGTCCTACCAGCGCTCTGCGGTGCCGAACCGGCTCCTGGACAAAAACGCTTCGCATCGGCCCAATAGCGGGACGAGGGCATCCCGCGCACACCAGGCGGTCTGCCCCACTTGCGTGTTTCAGCGGTAAAGGCGCCGCACCTGGTCGCGCAGGGCGGCTGGAACGAGGTGCTCCCAGGAGCCGCCGCTGGCGACGAGCCGCCGCACTTCCGAGGCCGACACGTGATCGAACTCGCCGTCGAGCTCCAGCCGGGCGATGGCGTGGGAGAGCCTGGGCGGGGGCATGTACTCGCCGCGGCGCGCGGCCACCAGGAGGTGGAATTCCTGGAGCATGCCGTCGATCGCTCCGGGCGCGCCGTAATCCCAGCGCACGATGCGCTCTGCGGCGTCGCGCCCGCATAAGATCGACATGTCGACGCCACCCCCATACGCGGCGCGGCACTCCCGCGCGATTTCAATGAAAAGCCCCCCATCTGTGCGGGCCACCGAGAGAGCCTCGGAACCGTCGGCCAGGGCCACCAGCAAATCCGCCCGTTCCTCAAGCCCGGCGCCGTCCACATCCTTGTGCGGAAACGTTCGCGGCAGGACAAACACGACTTCGTCCACGCGGTTCAGGCAGGCTTGCGCCAGCGCCAGATGCGCGACGGTGACCGGGTTGAAGGCGCCCGGCAGGATGCCTACGTGGAGAGGCACACCGGGCGCGCGATGTAGAAATTCCACGGGGTCGTCATTTCCTTCCCGAGGTTCCGGCGTCCGATTGCGCGACAGCCCCCAAAGAACTCACCGCGGGGGGGGCGGCAAGTGTGTATTTTGGCGCACTGCTGTGGCAAATCGGGAATCGAGCATTCCCAAAAACACGAAGGGCGCGGGATGTACCCGCGCCCCTTATGCAGACACCAGGACCAGGAGATCGAACCGGGAAGCCTTATGCGGCGTCGGCCAGAAACTCGTCGGCGGTATCGCCGGCATCGGATTCGAATTCGTGACGGTCAGCAGCCTCCTGGCACGCGATGCAGTATTTTGTCCAGGGCACAGCGTCGAGGCGCTTGGGCTTAATCTCTTCGTCGCAATGCAAACAGACTCCGTAACTTCCGTCGGCGAAGCGCCTCAGCGCGCCGTTCACCTGACGTAGCAGGCTGGACTCGCGATCCAAGGTGCGAATCGCAAGCTCGCGTTCCCCGGCCAGTTGCACCTCATCCAGCGCATCCGGCGTTTTTTCGATTGCAATGTCCTCACGCTTCCGCAGCCCGGCCGACAGCTCGGCCTGTTTTGCTTCCAGCATCCTCTTGTATTTTTCCAACTCAGTCCTGTTCATGGTCCGTTCTCCTTTCCAGCCAAAATATATTTTTCTTTTAATTTCTTTCTTTTGGCTCGTCTCCTCCAGCAAATGTATAGACGGCAAATGTTGCCAAAAGTTTCATCACTGCCGCCTCCCTCGTTAGGGCTATCTTGCCGCCGCGTTACCCTGCCGGCGGCCCGGTGAGCACATACTGAGCAAACTTAGTGCCAAAACCAGACATGTGCGAAAATCGACCGCGCGCCACTCGTGGGACTAGGCCCATATCCGCACCAGTTCTCTATCGGCGTAAGCAGAAGTTTCTGTAGTCCCGTGAACGATGCTTCTGCGAGGGCACCTCATTTGCGTCGCCCCCTCGCCCGCAGAGGCGACAGAGCGTCGCCGCTTGTGAACACGCCGCCGCTGGCTTCACGCGGAAGCACCACACTACGCTTTCAATGGATTGGAGCCAGCTTTCGTGCGCGGGCTTTGCCGTCCTTCCGGCCGGAGCTGCCGGAGCGGACCGCCTTTCGCATCGCTGCAATCTTGCGGTGGACCCTGGTGCAAGATTAGATGCGAAACCCTGCCCGCGGATTCAGTATACACCGGGTGGCAAGCGGGCCCGGGTCGTCAGAGGGCTGGCCTTCCCTCGCAACGGGTGGCCGCAGCCCTAACCAGCAGTCTCGCGAGTGGTGGAAATCCACCACCAGGCAGGCAACATCTACAGCGGCGTCCTACAATGTTTACTTCACTGTCCAGGAGAATTACTCCCCGCCAGAAAAATGATGGCGCGCCTCCAGACCGAAATGCGTGCGCGCATTTGCGCCGCGATCGCGATTGCCTTCTTCGTCCTCTCAGGGATGGCATTTATCGGCAGCCTCGGGATTGAGTCTGACGAGGCTTTACCGGCCGCACCGTTATATCAACCCAAGTTCTGGTATTTTGCGGTTCACTTCGGCCACGCCCGCATTCCGCTGATGCACATGAGCTATTTAGGCACGCTCAAGACGTGGATCTGGCGGCCAGTCTTTCAAATTTGGGGAACCGGGGTATGGCCTCTTCGCTTGCCGGCCGTGTTGGCAGGGGCTGCCAGCATCTGGATCTTCTACCGCTTCCTGCGCGCGACGGCCGGCCTACGGGCCGCGGTGTTTGGATGCGTTATCCTGGCGGCGGATTCCCAGTACCTGCTGACCACGACGTTCGACTGGGGTCCGGTCGCTCTGCAGCATCTGTTGATCGGCGCCGGCCTGCTGTCGCTGGTGATGTTTCATCGCTCGGCGAGCGGCTGGTGGCTGGCGGCGGGTTTCTTTCTGCCTGGCCTGGCGGTTTGGGACAAGATGCTGGCGATCTGGATGTTGTCGGGGCTGGCGATAGGCGCGCTGGCGGTGGCGCCGCGGGCGATTCGAGACGCATGGAGGGCGCGGCGCCTGGCGATTGCCGGGTTCGCATTTCTGGCCGGGGCGCTGCCGGCGGGTCTCTCCAGCGTGCACGACCATCTGGCGGTATTGCGGGATAACGCGGGGCGCGACCCCGTCGCGTTGAGCAGCAAGATCACCCTTCTCAATCGCACCATCGACGGGGACGGCCTATTCGGCTATATGTTCGCCGAAGACTGGGAGACGCCTGCCCCGCGCGCCGGCGGCAACTGGATGGAACGCCTCAGCGCCGGGGCATCGGAGCGCTTCGGCCATCCACGCCGCAGCCTGCAGCTATACGCTTGCCTGCTGGCACTGCTGCTGGCGCCGCTGGCGCGCGGCCGGGAACGGCGGGCGATCCTGTTTGCGGTCATCGCTTTGGGAGTGGCTTGGGCCCTGATGGCGGTGAACCGCTCAGCGGGCGGCAGCGTGCATCACACCATCCTGTTATGGCCCCTGCCGGCGATGATTATGGCGGTGTCTTTCGCGGCGGCGTCGCGCCGGCTGGGCCGTGCCGGTATTCCGGCAGTTGCCGTCATATTGGCACAAGTGGCCGGCTACGAGGTTCTGGTCACCAACGAATACCTGCGGATGTCAGTCCGCAACGGCGGCAGCCGCACCTGGAGCGACGCCTTGTTCCCGTTGTCGGCCGATTTGATGACACGGCGGCCCGCCGCCGTCTACTGCGCCGACTGGAACATACTCGAGAGCTTGCGACTACTGGACCGCGGTGCCTTGCCGCTGCGCGTCGGCATGGACCCGGTGCCGGAGCCCGGAATGGCCGCGAGCGACCAGCCGGCGCTGCTGGGGATGATCGCTGCGCCCGGCGCCGTCTGGGTTTCGCACATGCCCGGCTTAGAGTTTTTCCCCGACATCCGGCCGAAATGGGACCGCTTCGCCGCGGCCGCCGGCTTCGACCACCGCGTGCTCCAGGTGATCCGCGACACGCACGGGCGCCCGACGTTCGAAGTCTATCGGTTTGAGAAGCGGGCGGGGCCGTAGGAGGCCCGGCACGAACTTGGCAGGTCGGGGACCTGCCCCATTCACCTGGCCGAGAGCGACACGGTGGCTACGGTGTTCTCCCACGCCATCGACAGGCTGTCCTTGGCCAGCGTGATGGCAAACGTATCGACCGGGGCGGAGGGCTTGCTCAACCTCATGGCA
>Ga0187847_10004361_pt1 | contig 10447 bp, 9 predicted proteins | sample June2016WEW_4_10_FD_132458 | JGI IMG/M metagenome (GOLD analysis project Ga0187847, IMG submission 132458) | Peatland microbial communities from SPRUCE experiment site at the Marcell Experimental Forest, Minnesota, USA - June2016WEW_4_10 | ecosystem: Environmental > Terrestrial > Soil > Wetlands...
ACGGCGGCCTCGCTGATATCGAGCAGCGAGCGGCGCCCCTCCTCCATCAACGCACCCGAACGCTTGTTGAAGCTCTCGGCCAGTTCGCGAATCGACTTCACCTTCTGAAACAATTCGCCGTCGCTTCCGTTCGCAAGACCCGGGATGACATTATCGACCTTGGCCAGGGCGCTTTCGACGCCGTCGAAGGCACCCGTGGCCTTGCGCATGACGTCATCGATCGCCTCGCCGCTGCCTGCCAAAGTCGCGGTATAGGTCTCGAACGACAGCAGCGCATCCTTCAGGACGGTCTGGTTGCTGACGAGGATCCGGTCGACATTGTGCAAGGTATCGCGGATCGACTGTGTCTCGCTCAGATCGGCGGTCAGGGTCGGAACGCCGTCCTCGTCCAGCGGCACTGGAGGGGCGGCTGCCGCCCCGCCGGTCAGCGATATCGCTGCTATGCCGGTGAGTCCCTGGAATTCCAGTCCCACAATCGTGTCCTTGCGGATCGGGGCGCTGTTATCGACCCTGACAAGGGCGACAATCTTGCGGGGGTTGTCCAGCTTGAGGGACAATATCTCCCCGATCTGAACCCCGTCGAAATTCACATTGCCGCCGTTGTGCAGGCCGCTGGCGGAGCCCTGGAAAACGATGCGCAGCGGCCCGCGTTGCTGGATGCTGTGGATTTTCCGGAACCCGAGCATGCCTATAAACGCCGCGGCGATGACCGCAAGCGTCGTGGATCCGATCATCAGGTTGCTGGCCCGTGCCTTCATTCCGGAATCCGGCTGCGACGGGCTGGCTTGAAAGGGCCAGTACCGCTCGTCTTGGCCCGATTGTACCGGCAAAGCAAAACGGGCGAAAGGCCGGCGAGCGGCGCCCCGGCGTTACTCCCGATCCCGTTACCTGACGCCGCCGGTCAGGGCTGCAAGGACGAAACGTAGGCCGCGAGCGAAATCATGTCGGCATGCGAGAGCTTTTCGACCACGGGCACCATCATGGCGCCTGCACTTCCGGCACGTGCATGCTGCTGGAAGTCGTAGATCTGACGCACCAGATAGCTCGGCGAACGTCCGGCAATTCCGGGAATGGGTGCAAGGCCCCTGAGGTCCGGGCCATGGCAGCCCGCGCAAGGCGTGGTGATGCCAGCCCCGCCAGTCTTGGCCGCCCCAGTCTTGGCCAAGGCCTCGCCCTTGGCGATGCTGCCTTTTGGCACATACGCGATGAACTGCGAACGGCTGTCGCGATGCTCGAATTGCTGCATGTCGACCGGGACCTCGATGATACGTTCACCGATCGGTTCCGTGCCGCCATTGTTCAGGAGCATGTAGAACACACGGGCAATCTGCGTCGTCGGGACCGTGTCGGTTTCGACAACCTTGATCACGGATTTGGGCTTGAGCGACGAGAAATAGGCTGCGGCGGCCTTTATCTCGGCATCGCTGGCGGCTTTGGCAATCGCGGTCATCAGCAGGACCGGACTTCGCTGCGGGCCCGCGAATTTTCGCGCGCCACTTTTGTAGTCGGCCATCTGTTGGGCGATATAGGCGGCGGGAAGTCCGGCCAGACTGGCGTTCTCCGGACCGCCAGTGCCCTCCGCACGATGACATGAGCCGCAGGCCCGCACGTCAGGCGGTCTGCCGTGCGCGACGACATCCGGCATGGCGGGATGATCGCCGGGATGCCAATCAGGCGCGAAGAAAAGATCGCGTTCCTGCGTGATGGTGAAGGCGGACGTGCTGTCGGGAACGTGCCGTGGAACGCCGTCATCGGGTGCAGACTTGAAATCCGGCGCCCATGGATAAGCCCATGCCGGAAACGAACCCGGCGACGCCGACGACGGGGCATCCGCGTTTGGAGCTTGCGCCATCGCGGCCCCGCAGACCATTACGCCAACGATCGCCAGCATGCCCCAAGCAAATCTCATCGGTTGCCCCTTGTGGCTTGAATCAATCATCAATGGCCCGCGGCGCTTTCGGCCTCGGCGTTGTTGAGGACAATCAGAGCATCGACGGCAACGCCGGTCCTGGCATTGATCAGAAACGGATTGACGTCGATCGAGGCGATGCGGCTGCCGGCGTCGGCCATCAAATTGGACAGGCCGACCAGCGCCTTCACCGCCGAGGTTTCGTGCAGCGCGGGCTTGCCGCGATAACCCCTGAGCTTCACGCCGGCCTTGGTCCGGCCGATCAGCTCTTTTGCCTCCGCCGCATCGAGCGGAGCGCCGGCCAGCGCGACATCCTTCATCAGTTCGATATCGACGCCGCCGGTTCCGAACAGCACAACCGGCCCCATCTCGGCATCGAGCGCGGCGCCGATGACAAGTTCGAGCTCGGCCTTGACCTGCTGTGCGATCAGGATGCCCTCGAGCTTCGGCTTGTGCTTCAGCTTCTTCACCCGCGCGGTAATGTCGTTGAAGGCTTTCCTGACCTCGGCCGCGGTGTTGATGTTCAGCACCACGCCCCCGATATCGGATTTGTGCAGAATCTCCGCGCTGACAACCTTGGCGACAACAGGAAAGCCGATTTTTTTGGCGATCTTCACGGCATCGGTCACCGTCTGCGCGATCTCTTCCTTCGACACCGGGATGCCATAGGCCCTGAGCAATTTCTTTGACGCGACCTCGTCGAGTGCCGGACCCCTGGCATGCTTGAGCGTCTTCGCGAGGGTCGCGCGTGCCGACGCCGAGGAACTCGAGACGATGTCAGGCACTTCCTTGCGCAGCGAGGCATATTCAATCAGGGCCTTGATCGCGCCCACCGCCCGATCCAGGCCTTGCATCACGGCGATATGCGGCAGCGATTTCCGCAAGCCCTTGGTGAATTCCGTAAAGCCGATCGACATCGTCGAGATGTAGAGGACGGGCTTGCTGGCCTTGCCGGCCATTTCATTGACGATACGCAAATTCCGTTCGCGCAGTTCATGCGGCGCCTTCGGCAATTCGGAGTCGATGATGACAATGTCGGTATCGGGATCGTCGATCATGATCTTGATCGACTGCATGTAGACCGAGGGATCGACCACGGCGGCGAATCCCGCGTCGAGCGGGTTTCCGACGATGCTGCCCGGACCCAGCATTTTTGCGAGTTTGTCGTTTGCATTCTGGCTCAGCCTGGCAAAATTCAGGCCCGCCGCTGAAAACGCGTCGATCAAAAGCCCGCGCTTGCCGCCCGACAGCGTGACCGCGGCGAGGCGATTACCCTTCGGCGGATCGGCATGGACAAAGCATTCGGTGGTTTCGATCAACTCATCCAGGCCTCGCGCGCGGATCACGCCCTCCCGGGTCGAAATGGCGTCGAAGGTTTCGATCGAGCCGGCCAGCGCGCCGGTATGCGCCATGGCAGCGGCGCGTCCGCCTTCGGATGCACCGAGCTTGAGCGCGATCACCGGTTTGCCGGCCGCGCGGGCGGCCTTGCAGGCTGAACGGAATACCTTGGTGTTGCGCACGCCCTCGAGATAGACCACGATCACGCTGATCGAGGGATCGGCCGCGAAATAGGTTATCAGATCGGGTGTCTCGAGTCCGGCCTCATTTCCGGTCGTGACCATGTAGCCGACGCCGACGCCGCGATCTTCCAGCGCCTGGCGGATCGCCATCACGATGGCCCCGGATTGACCGGCGATCGCGACCGGGCCGGCCTCCATCGTGACCACGCGGTCGTCGATGTTTGTGAACAGTTTTTCGCCGGCACTCAGATTGCCGAGACAATTCGGGCCGGTGACGGCGAGGCCGGTTTCCCGGATCGCCTGCTGCAGCTCGGCGGCGAGCCTCTGGCTTTCATCGTCCTGCAATTCGCTGAAGCCGGAAGTTACGATCGTGGCCGAGCGGGCGCCGGCCGCCGCGGCGTCCCGGATCACCTGCACCGCGAAACGCGCCGGCACCAGCACCAGCACGTGATCGGGTTTGTCCGGCAGGCTGGCAAAATCCTTGTAGCAGGGAACGCCCCAGATGGTTTCGCGTTTGCCGTTGACCGGATAGAGCCCGCCCCCGAATTGATATTTGATCAGATTGTTCCAGATCCGCTCGGCGTAGTTGCCCGGTTTGTCGGTCGCGCCGACCAGCACAATATTGCGCGGATGCAGCATGGCATGAATGCTTTTGACGATGCCGCTTGCATCTGACGGAGGCGACCATTTGCCGGCCACATTTGACGCCGTGCTTATCCGGGATTCCATAGGCGCAACCGTACCCTGTTGTTTCTTGCCGGGATCGACGATCAATCGAGATCGTACCGTTCCCCAGCTTTTCATTTCTTATTATTGATTGTCGGGGAGGGTGGCAACTGATCTGGCTGGACAATATCCGCCGGCCTGCCATTCCCTGAGCTCACCAGGCCGGTCTTGAATGTGGCCTTGGGCGGGATGGAGCGGCAAGGCCGGCAAGCAGCACGGCGAGAATGCCGGTGAGAAAAATGCCGTCGAATGTTCCTGCGCCACCGATCGATGCCACCGGAGCGCCAAGGCCGCTGATCTTGTCGAGATTGAGAAGGTCGGCGCCGATCAGCGTTCCCATTGATCCGCCGATATAGGCCAGCGGGGGCGCGTATTCGCGCGAGAGGATGAAGGCAAGAATGGCCGTGGTCACGACGGGAGCGAGAACGGGAACGGCGATGCCGACCCCCGCGACCGGTGTGGCCATGGAATGAATGACAAAAGCGATCACGGCCACCGCCAGCACGGCCCTGAACCAGAGCTGATACCGAATGACGAGATAGATCGAAATGATCGTAGGGATGACCGCGCCGCCGACATTCACAGCCAGAACGGTACCCGGCCATGACGTCACCAAAGGTACGATATAACGCATGCCGAAGAACTCAACGATCTGGTCCGACCTGACCGGATGTCCGGGCAGGATCATGACCGGAACGTTGAAATAGCTGCCAATCAGGGAACCGAATAACAGCAAAAACGCGACGCCCGGGCCGACCCCGAGCCGCATATAGGCATATCTGAGAATACGGAGCTGGATCAGGATGATCAGCCCCACCGTTAAAAATACCAGGATCGAAAATAGTCCTGGAGTCAGCGGCAAATAGTGAATCTGGGAGCTCATGGTGGCTCGGAATCGTGCTGTAGCTTCGTCTATTTGGTATGTGGGCAACACCTCAGGGAATCGCAAGTTCAGGCGCACAAGGCGTGAGCAGCACAAGGTCGCGCGGCGCTCATGAATGCCGCTCAACTTGCGTCCAGCAGCTTGTTCAACCGCAGCCGGGTGATGATGTAGACGTTCTGCAGATCGTTGGCGAATTCGGTTTGAGTGTCGTTCTGCAGCCGCCGGTTAAACTCGAACAGGATGCCTTCCTTGGTGTGCATCCGCACCGCGATGATAAACGGGAAACCGAACTTCTTCTTGTAGGCGGCATTGAGGTCCGCGATCTGCGCCATCTCCTGGTGAGATAGCGCATTGAGCCCGGCGCTGGCCTGCTCGGCGACCGATGACGCGGTCATCGCACCCGCCTGGGCTTCCTTGCCGGCCAGATCGGGATGGCTTTGCAACAGCGCGAGCTGCATGGCCGCCGGTGCGTACTTCGCAACGGCGACCATGGCAGCATGCAGGCCATCGAGGCTGGCAAACGGCCGCTTCTCCCACGCCTGCTCGGCAACCCATGGCGAGTTCTCGAAGATGCCTCCGAATTTTTCAACGAAGGCCGCGCGATCCATGGCGTTGATCGGCGCCATGTCCGCCGGGCCGGCGAGCGCGGCGGCGATCAGGAGCGGCCCAAGCATCAGGGCGCAGATCAGGGACGACAACATTCTGCGGCCAGTCATCATCTCGGCCTCCTCGCTTGAACACGATGAAGCGCTAGCTGCCGCGATAGGTCGTGTAGCTCCAGGGCGATGCCAGCAACGGGACATGATAGTGCGATGCAGCATCGGCCATGCCGAATTGGATCACGGCCTTCTCCAGGAATGGCGGATTGGGCAGCACGGTGCCGAGCTTGGTGAAGTACTCGCCGATATAGAATACCAACTCGTATTGACCGACCTTCATCGTCTCCGGTGTCAGCAGGGGCTCGGCGTTGCGGCCGTCGGCATTGGTGTGAACCGTTTTGATCAGCCGATAGGCGCTGCCCTCGAGCACGCTGAAGTCGATCTTCACGCCTTCGGCAGGTTTGCCGCTGGCGGTATCGAGCATATGGGTGGTCAATCCCGGCGATCCCGCCGCCAGTGCGAACCTGTTTCCAAATGCCGCGAGCGCCAATATTGCCGATCCCGTGCCCAGTAGAGTTCTGCGATTTAGTGGCGTCATGACGTTGCTCCTTTGGTTAGTTTCGCGCGTTACTGGCAACGGCGATCCGGTCGAGCGGTGCAAAATTCACGCCATGCGAGGCGTTTCCATGCCTAAAGGCCCGGATCAGGGCTTGGGGAGATGATCGCCCGGCGCCTTGGACGCGTGATCTGTCGAAGCGCGAAGCCTTGTCACCACAGAGTTGTAATAGTCATCACGTTCGCGATGGAACAGCTCCTGATGGGCGCGGAACGCAGCCACCCTTCCGCGGATTTCCTGGCGAATATCGCTGACACGCACCGGGGATGGGCGGGTGATCTGCGCAGTCTCGATTCGCGCAGTCTCGTTTCGCGCAGTCTCGTTTCGCGAAGTCTCGATTCGCAAAGTCTCGATTTGCAAAGTCTCGATCTGCGCGGCATCGGCAGGCCGTTTCACTTCCGCAATTTCACCAGCCGGAGTTGATTTAATCAGAGTTGGTTCGATCAGGGCTTCCCGCGGAACTTCCCGAGCTTCAGCGGTCGCCTTCTTGCCGGCGACAGATTGAACAAATGCCATGGTTTGCGCGATCAGAAGATCGCGCTCCTTTTTCCACTTCATGGCTCACCTCGGCCCGCAAGCATTTCAGCAAAAAGCCCGCGATCAATCAAGCGCGCTTGCTCACAGGATCCGTGAGGTTTTGTCGCCCCAGTAACGGTCGCGCAACAGCCGTTTGTAGAGTTTTCCGGTCGGTAGCCGGGGCAGTTCGGCCGCAAAATCGATCGAGCGCGGCACCTTCTGGCGCGACAGCGACTGGCTGCAAAACAGGATCAACTCCTCGGCGAGATCCGGACATGCCAGAATCCCGGGCATCGGCTGCACCACCGCTTTGACCTCCTCGCCAAGATCGGCATTGGGAACGCCGAATACCGCGGCGTCGGCGATCTTGGGATGGGTGATCAGGAGGTTCTCGCATTCCTGCGGATAGATGTTGACGCCTCCCGAGATGATCATGAAGGTCGCGCGATCGGTCAGATGGAGAAAGCCGTCGCTGTCGACATAGCCGACATCGCCGACCGTGCTCATGCTGCCGTCCGGCGAGCGGGCCTCGCGGGTCTTGTTCGGGTCGTTGAAATATTCAAACGGGGTAGCGGTCTTGAACCACACCGTGCCGGAGGTGCCGACCGGGCATGGCTGCATGTTTTCGTCGAGAATGTGAAGGTCGCCGAGCAGGACCTTGCCGACCGTTCCCCGGTGGGCCAGCCATTCCGCGCTGTTGCACGCGGTAAAGCCGAGGCCTTCGGTGGCGCCATAATATTCGTGGATGATCGGTCCCCACCATTTGATGATCTCGTCCTTCACCATGGACGGACAGGGCGCCGCCGCATGGACCGCGATTTCGAGCGATGAAAGGTCATAGCGCGTCCGCACCGCCTCCGGCAGCTTCAGCATGCGCGAGAACATCGTCGGCACCAGCTGGCTGTGGGTCACGCCCCATTTCTCGACCAGCGCGAGATAATTTTCCGGATCGAAGCTCTCCATGATGATGACGGTGGCGCCCATCCGGATCGCGAGATTGACCGCGGCCTGCGGCGCCGAATGATACAGCGGCGCCGGCGACAGGTAGATCATGCCTTCGCGGTACTGCCAGAGTTTTTGCAGGAAGTCGAAGATCGGCAGCTGCTGCGTCGGCGGTTGTTCGGCCAGCGGCCGCAATATGCCCTTCGGCCGCCCGGTCGTACCCGACGAATAGAGCATCGCGGTGCCGATGCATTCGTCCGCGATCGGCGTCCTGGGCAGCCCGCGGGTGGCTTCCCGCAGGCCGACGATGCGTTCGCCGTCGCCCTCACCATCGACCACGATACAGAGTTCGACCTTGGGACATTGCTTGAGGGCCTCGCGAGCGACCGCCAGTTTTGCCACCGACGTGATGAGAATGCGGGATTCGCTGTTGTCGACGATGTAGGCGAGCTCGCTTCCGGTCAGGTAGGAATTGACGCAGGTAAAGTACAGGCCGGCCCGCTCGCCTGCGCCGCAGGCCTCCAGGTAGCGGCTGTTGTTCTCCATGTAGATGGCATAGTGATCGAGCCGCTTCATGCCGCGATTGCGAAACAGATGCGCCAGGCGATTGCTGCGCGCCTCCAGCTCGGCATAACTCACGCTCTCGCCGGAGTTTGCCATGATGAAAGCGGGTTGAAGGGGACGGAGATGAGCGTGCTTGCCGGTATACATTTTCCCTCCGAGAATCTTATGCGGCCAGAACAACAATTCCGCGCATCAGCGCGGACCTATTGATTTCGCGCGGGTTGCGCGAATTCCAAGGCTTGCGAATTGCCTTGTGGATTTTGGGCTTGCGGATTTTGGGCCTGGATACTTCATCGATCCGGGAGTTCTCGCGGTCGAGCGCGTCGCTGACCGTCCGAAATGCGCGAGCAGGGCGCAAAAGGTCGATCGGTTCGACCATGGCGGCAGGGCGACCGAAAATAGTGTCGTCCACCGCACTGCAAACGGCACGCTCCTTGTGCACGGCGCTTGTCCTCCCCCGGACGATCTTGATTTTTGTTGTCGCTTTGGACGCAATTTAGCGGAGTAACCGCGAGGAGGGGAGCCATAAAATGACCCCGCCGTGTTCAGCGCGACAGATTTACGACGTCCGGAATAAGCCTGCGTAGCCCGTAATGAATCGCACCATGGCCGCGCCGACGGCCATACCGCCTCCTGGCAGATTATTCCAACAAGGTCGGCCGGCGCAGGCGTGTTTGGAAGCTGGTAGCGCCAATGCATAACGATTTTGCTTGATCCCGGCCGGTTCTTGAACAGACTGCTGATCGATCTCATCTTGAACCTGCCGCGGGTGCGGCTGCCTCGTCTGATCACGGTAATCTCGGTTGATCACGGCAACAGAGTGCAGAGGAGATGGAATTGAGCGCGACTGAGAAATCGGAGCGTTTAGCTCAAACTGTCAATGTCGGTTCGTTGCGTGATGTCCGTTGGTTGCGCGATCTCAGGCCGCTGATCGTTCTGCTCGCCGTTGCCCTGTCCGGCTGCGGGGACAAACCGCCGCCACCGGCCGCGGCCGCGGCACCGCCTGTCACGGTCGCTCAGCCCACCAAACGCACCGTCACGGACTGGGACGAGTTCACCGGACGGTTCGAGGCGGTCGAAGAGGTTCAGGTTCGCGCCCGGGTCGGCGGCTTCGTCACCAGCGTCGAGTTTCGGGACGGCGCATTCGTCAAGACCGGCGACCTTCTGTATGTGATCGACGCCCGTCCCTTTGAGGCGGTCGCCGAGCAGGCGGACGGCCAGCTCTCGGACGCACGGGCCAAGGCGGAACTCGCCAAGCGCGACCTCGACCGCGGCCTGGCCCTGGTCCAGACCAGTGCTGTCTCCGAACAGGTCGTCGACCAGCGCCGCCAGGCCTTGCAGGCGGCGCACGCCGCCGAGATGCAGGCAGAGGGCGCGCTGAAGGCGGCGCAGCTCAATATCGAGTTCAGCCACGTGATAGCCCCGATCGGCGGCAGGGTCAGTCGCCATCTCGTCAGTGCTGGCAATCTCGTGCAGGGCAGTGACAGCGGATCGACGCTCCTGACCTCGATCGTCTCGCTCGATCCGATCTACATTTATTTCGACATGGATGAGGCGACCTATCTCAGGAACAACCGGCTTTATTTCGAAGGCAAGCGCCCCAGCTCGCGCGACACCCCAAATCCGGTTCAGGTCACGCTGACCGGCGAAACCAAGCCATCGCATGACGGCAAGATGGATTTCGTCGACAACCGAATGGATGTCTCGACCGGTACGCTGCGCGGCCGGGCCGTGATTCCGAACCAGAATTATTCAATCCTGCCCGGCCAGTTCGGCCGTGTGCGGTTGATCGGAAGCGCGCCCTATGAAGCGTTGCTGGTGCCGGATGTCGCGGTCGCGACCGATCAGTCGCGCAAGATCGTCTTCGTAGTCAAGGACGATGACACCGTAGAGGCGCGGCCAGTCATTCTCGGCCCGCTCGACGACGGCTTGCGCGTGATTCGCGAAGGCCTGAAGCCGGAAGACCGCGTGATTGTTGATGGCCTGCAGCGCGCACGCGTCGGGGCAAAGGTAAGTCCGCACGCCGCAAAGGCGGCCGGTAACAAGACATGAACCTCGGCCAGCTTTCCATCAACCGGCCGATTCTGGCGATGGTGCTGTCCATCGTGCTCTTGATCGTCGGCGCGCTCGCCTATACCACATTGCCGGTGGCGGAATATCCGCAAGTCGTGC
>Ga0187847_10004362_pt1 | contig 10444 bp, 8 predicted proteins | sample June2016WEW_4_10_FD_132458 | JGI IMG/M metagenome (GOLD analysis project Ga0187847, IMG submission 132458) | Peatland microbial communities from SPRUCE experiment site at the Marcell Experimental Forest, Minnesota, USA - June2016WEW_4_10 | ecosystem: Environmental > Terrestrial > Soil > Wetlands...
AGGTGCGCATCATTTCCCGCTACGTCGGCGGCGGATTCGGCGGCAACACCAAGGCGGACCAGGGGGTAGAGGCGGCGCGCCTGGCGAGGATTACGGGCAAGCCGGTCCAGGTGGTCTACAGCCGCCAGGAAGAATTCTTCTACGACCGCTTCCGGCCGGCAGCGGTGATGAAGATCCGCGCCGGAACGGTGGGCGGCAAGGTCGTGCTCTGGGACAACAGCGTGGTGGGCGCCGGCGATCGGGAGGCCGCTCCCTTCTATGACATCCCGCACCGCCGGGTGACCTCAGCGGGCGGATGGATGGGCGGGAATCCCGCCGGAATGAACCCGTTCGCTGTGGGCGCCTGGCGCGTCCGTCGGCGAACAGCAACACCTTCGCGCGTGAATCGCACATCGACCAGCTGGCGGCGAAAGCGCGAATGGACCCGCTGGAGTTCCGGCTCAACAACCTGAGCAACCCGCGGATGCGTCGCGTGCTGGAAACCGCAGCCCGGCAGTTCGGATGGAAGGCGGGCCGGGGTCCCACGGGGCGTGGCGCCGGCATGGCATGCGGCATGTATTCCAACGCCTGCAACGCCACCATCGCAGAGGTGGCGTTGAACCGCGCCACGGGCGCGGTCCAGGTCAGGCGCATCGTAATGGCGCTCGACGAGGGCCTGGTGGTCAACCCCGCCGGCATGCGGCAGCAGGCCGAAGGGTGCGTGATGATGGGCCTCGGCTACTCGCTGACCGAGGAAGTGCGGTTCCGCAATGGCGAGGTGCTCGACACCAATTTCGACAGCTACCGAATTCCTCGATTCTCCTGGCTTCCGAAAATCGAGATTGTGCTGGTGGACAATCCGCAGACGCCGGCGCTGGGCGGCGGCGAACCGCCGATTATCGCCATGGGCGCGGCCTTGGCCAACGCTATCTTCGACGTTGCCGGCGCCCGCCTGCTTCAGTTGCCGATGACGCCGGAGCGCGTGAAAGCGGCGCTGGCAAAAGCCTGAGGGCCCCGCGGGCGGGTGGCGAATATGCCCCACCGACCGCTCCCTCCGGTCGCGGCTCCGAGGCGCCTTTCAGAGCCGCGACCACAGGGAGCGGTCGCCGGCGACGCAATCGTCATTACCTGAAGCCCTCAGTTCAACAGCGCCTGGTACACGCAGTTTGAGAACTTCTGCTGGATGTCGGTGGCATTCGGCATCAATTGAATCATCAGGACGTTGACCAGGTGGCCCAAGCGGTCCACGTCGTAGCTGGTGCCGTAAGCGCCGCCCCAGCCGAACGCACCGAGGCCGGACATGCCCTTGGCGCCGTAGCGGTCGACCGTTTCGAACCCGAAGCCGAACCCCAGTCCGGTGGTGGAGTGCAGTGTGCCACTTTGATTGGTGGTCATCAACTCCACCGTTCTGGGCGCCAGGATGCGCGCGCCGTCAAGGACCCCGCCGTTGCGGATCATCTCCAGGAAGCGGGCGTAGTCATGCGCCGTGGAAAGCAGGCCGGCGCCGCCGGCAAAACTCTTGCGCGGGCCGTCCACATAATGGCCCTGCCCCTTGGAGCCTTCTGGCGCGCGCACGATTTTTCCATCGCTGCCGCTGGCGTAGACGGCGGCCAAGCGCTCGCGCTGGTCGGCAGGCAGGAAGAAATGAGTGTCCTTCATGCCCAGAGGTTCGGTAATGTGGGTGCGGATGAACTCGTCCAGGGGCACTCCCGAGGCCTTTTCCACCACGCAGCCAAGAATGTCGGTGTTATAGCCGTAGACGAAGGCTTCTCCGGGTTGAGCCACGAAAGGCAGCTCACCCAGCCGCGTCATGGTCTCGCAGATGGGCTCGTTTTTGTCGGCCGTGTACCAACCATTCCCCGCAGCCGGGCCCAGGCCCTTCGCTTCGTAGAGCGACGCTACCTGGGGATCGGTTCCGTAAGAGATACCAGCCGTGTGGGTGAGCAGATCCCGAATCGTGATGGCGCGTTTGGCCGGAACCATGCTGAGCCCGTTTTCACCTTTGACGGCAACCGTGGTGTTGGCGAAGGACGGAATGAAATGACTCACCGGCTCGGTGATGCCGATTTTGCCCTCCTCCACCAGAATCAGCACCGCGGTGCTGGTGATGGCTTTGCTCTGCGACGCGATGCGAAAGATCGTGTTGGCCGTCATTTTGCGGCCGGCCTCCTTATCGCTCCAGCCGACGGCCCGCTCATAGGCTGGTTTGCCATTGCGCAGCACGAGGGCCACAGCGCCCGCGACCTGGTTGTCGTCCACATATTTCTGCAGCACCCGGTCCAGCCGTTTGAGCCGCTCCGCCGCTAGCGCGCCCGCGGCCGGCGCCGCAGGCTGCTTCATTTCGGTGGCAGCACTCGGCGCCACGGCCGGCTGAGCGCAAGCCGGGACGCCAAACCAGCTGAGGGCGGACGTCAAGGCGATGATCAGAATCTTCGTTCGCATAGGGTTGCATTCTCCGCGAGTGACTATTCCACGACCAGCAGGCGCAGGTGCGAGCCGTTCTCGCCACCCCGGTAGACGCGCTCAATCGCCTTCTGGAAATCCGCCGGGTGGGCGTTCGGAATATCCAGAAACTGCTGCGGGTTCCGGTCCACCAGGGGAAACCACGAACTCTGTATCTGCACCATGATGCGGTGACCGGAGCGAAACGTGTGCAGCACATCCGGCATCCAGAATTCGATCTTCTCCGGCTTGCCGGGCGTGAAGGGTTCCGGCTTGGACATGCTGTTGCGGAACTTGCCGCGGAACGGCTCGCCGCGCACCAGTTGCTGGTAGCCGCCCATGTACACGCCTCGGGGATTCGGGTCCGGATCGGGATAGTCGTTCGGGTAAACGTCGATCAGCTTGACGATGAAATCCGAATCCGTGCCGGAGGTGGAAACGCGCAGCACCGGCGTGACCGGCCCGGCGATGGTCACATCCTGGTCGAGCGGCTCGGTTTCGTATGTCAGCACATCGGGCCGCGTGGCGGCGAAGCGCTGGTCGAACGTCATCCAATCCACGGGCATTCCCATGCCCGGGGCGAGAACGCCGGTGGAGGGCACGGGCTTATTGGGATCGCTTTGATATTCGTCGAAACCCGCGGCTGCAGGCGCGGCCCAGGAGAGCTTACCGGCAGCGTCGAGATACAGCGCGCGGGCCGCACTGTTCCTGGGCGGCCAGGCGTCGAAGCGATGCCATTGATTGCTTCCTGTCTCAAACACGAACGCCTTGGGAACGGCGGCATCCGCGCTGGCTTTCAGGCCGTTTCCCTTACCCTTCAGGTTCTGAACAAAGAAGGGAAGCTCGATGTTCTCCTGGAAATACTCGCCGGTATTGCTCTTGAAGGTCAGGTTGCCTAGCGAATCGCCGGGATCGCGGGCCCAACCGCCGTGGCGCCAGGGGCCCATCACCAGCGTGTCCGCGGCGGTGGCGCCATTCTTTTCCAGGGCATCGAACAGCTTGAGCGGACCCGCCAGATCTTCGGCATCGAACCACCCCCCTACCCACATCACAGCAGGCGTCACGTTCTTCATATAGGGCGCCTGCGCGCGCGTCTGCCAGAATTCATCATAAGAGTCGTGTTGGATGGTGTCGTCCCAGTAGACGTTCTGATGCTTGAGATACTTCTCGTTGGCGTTGGAGACAGGCCCCATGCGCAGGAAGAAATCGTAGGCGTCCATGGTTCCAGCATCGAAGGCCACACTGGGTTGCGGCCGCTCCGAATCCGGTTTGCGCGGCATGAAACTCGAGTAGAAACGGAAGTTGGCGGCCAGGTGAAACGCGCCGTTGTGGTAGCCGTCGTCGCCATTCCCGACGTCGCCCATGGGAGCCTGCGGCGAAACGGCCTTCAGCGCGGGATGGGCATCGATCAAGCCGTGCGCCGCGAAAAAGCCCGGATAGGAGATGCCCCACATGCCCACCTTGCCGTTGTTATTGAGGATGTGCTTCACCAGCCAATCGACCGTGTCGTAAGTGTCGGTGCTTTCATCGGTGTCCTTAGGGCCGGCGTAATGCGGCTTGTGGGGGCGCACGTCTACAAACGTGCCCTCCGACATATAGCGGCCGCGCACGTCTTCGTAGACGAAGATGAAGCCCTCTTTCTCCGCGGCAAACGAAGGGCCAACCTGTGTTTTGTACCGGTCCTCTCCGTACGGCCCGACGCTGTAGGGCGTCCGCATCATGAGGATCGGATAGAGCTGGCTGGTGTCTTTCGGAACGTAGACCGCGGCGAAGAGGCGGGCGCCGTCGCGCATCGGAATCCTGTATTCGTACTTGGTGTAGTGCTCCAGAGTGTAAGCCAGTTCCGAGCGCATCACCTCCGTGAGGGGCGTGCCAGGTGGTTGCGCGCGCAGCAGCGCGCTGGAGACGTAGAGGCTGAGAATCGCGAGTTTTCGAATCGCCATGGGGGAAAATCATCGTATCAGATCTGCGCGCAGCCGAGGACGTCAGGCCCGGTGGGTGGTCAGATCCTGCGGCGCCGGGATGGGCGATGTGGTACACTGAAAGGGCTGGAAGTTGATCTGCAATCCCTTCTCCCCTGATCGGTAGTCGGCTCGCCGGTTTTCCTCCTCGAAACGATTCATGAAAAAATTCTCTGAACTACCCCTCTCTGCCTTGCTGAAGAGCAATCTTTCCAAGCATGGCTTTACCGAAACAACCGCCATACAAGCCCAGGCTATTGAGCCGGCGCTGTCCGGCACAGACCTGGTGGCGACGGCCCAAACAGGCACCGGCAAGACGCTCGCGTTTGTATTGCCCGTGATCCACCGCCTGACGACGATGCCGCCGCAACCCGGCATCCGCTGCGTCGTCCTGACCCCGACCCGCGAACTGGCGATTCAGATTCACGAGACATTCGAAAAAATGGCCGTTGGCAGCGGACTCCGGGCAACCGCAGTGGTCGGCGGCGTCAGCGAGCGGACCCAATTGAACTCCATTCGCAAAGGCGCGCAGGTGCTGCTGGCTACACCGGGCAGGCTCTATGACTTCCTGAGCCGCAAGCTGATCGATCTGGGTAAGACGCGCATCCTGATTCTGGATGAGGCTGACCGCATGCTCGACATGGGTTTCCTGCCCACGGTCCGCCGAATCATGGCGGCTTTGCCTGGCGATCGCCAGACGATGCTGTTCTCGGCGACCATCGAAAGCTCCGTCAAGCACCTGGTAGAGACGCAGGTCCGGCATGCGGTCCGCATCGAAGTCGGCTCCACGATCAAGCCGGTCGAACAGGTGGACCTGCACCTTTACGAAGTCGAGCAGGATCGAAAGCTGGGCCTGCTGCAAGACATGCTGCGCACCGAAGACGGCACCTTTCTGGTGTTCGCCCGCACCAAGCGCGGCGCCGACCGGCTCTCGAAGCGGCTCTCCCAGGAAGGCGTGAAATCCGCCGCCATCCACGGCGACCGGAGCCAGAACCAGCGCAACCAGGCGTTGAAAGGCTTTCAAGACGGTCAGTACCGCGTGCTGGTCGCCACCGACGTGGCTGCCCGCGGTATTCACGTCGAAGGAATCTCACACGTGGTGAACTATGATCTTCCGCAGGTCCCGGAGGACTTCATTCACCGCGTGGGCCGCACCGGGCGCGCTGGTGCGCGCGGAACCGCTTCGACCTTTGCCACGCGCGCCGAGCGCGCCGACGTGGCTCACATCGAGCGGGTTCTGACCACGCGGCTGATCCGGCAGCCATTATCGAACGACATTCCCCGCGAGCCAAGGGCCGGAGCTCCGGTGATTGTCATGCCCTCGCCTGCGCCGGCGCGGCGGCAGCGTCCGAGAACGTTTGGACCCAGAACGAAAGCGCGCCGCTGGTACGCGGTGTAGCTCCGCGATCGTAGGGGCTGGGCATGCCCAGCCCGTGCTCACGCACCAGCCGCCGCGGACCAAATCCGCGTCACATTTCCTTACGGTCCGCCTTCTCCCCGTGTGCATCCGGCACCGGGGACGAGCGATACACAGAGAAGTCCTCGACATGGAGTAGCACGATGGCCGGAATGCCGGAGGCCTTTTGCATCTTGACGTGCTCCAGGTCAATCCCTTTTACCGCGTCGAGCACAAATGCAGGCCGCCGGTCTTCCTTCATGTAAGCGATCTCCACATTGTTGAATTCGATGCCCGCGGCATGACGCAAGAAGAAGCCATAAGCAGGCAGGATGCCGAACATCGAGGGCTCCGGGTATTCTTTCTCTCTCCGGCTACCAAACAAAAAAGTCAGCTTCGTCGTCACCGATGGGCATACCGGGGGGCGCGGTGGGCGGGCGCGGCACGTTGACCTTTTTGGGGTCGTCGGCGAAACGCTTGATTTCGGCGGCGGCATATTGATGGAAGGCTTCCAGCGAAGCATCTGCGGCCGGCGTATGGACCAGCCAGTCGCGCAACGCGGTGAGTTTGGCGGAGGCGGTGGCGCGTACCTGGGCCGGCGCGGCATCATCGGCTGCCAGTTGCATCAGATGGTAGAGCACCACGCCATCAACGGCGCGCTGCACCTGGCCGGCCAGACCGGCGGCGGGCGCGGCTTTCCAGGTGGCGGCGGCCAGCTTGTCGATCACATCTTCCAGGCCGGGCTGGGTTGCATCGGCGGCGTGATGTTCCGCCAGGCGGGCGGCGCGCTCGGCATTCAACATAAGCCCTACGGTCATACCGGCGGCGGATTCGGCGGCGCCGACCGGATCGAACGTCAGGCCGGTGCGGGAGCGGAAGTCCTCGCGCGTGCGGCCGTAGCCCATGGCGGGCGGCGGGATCAACGCCAGGATGCGCGGTGGCAGGGTCAGCGCGGCGGGTGAGATGGTGCGTAGCAGCGCATCGAGCGCGCGGCGCTGTTCCGCGCCGGGGACGCCTTCGGTGACTTTCTGCCCGTCGCCCCGAATGGCATACGTGTAATAGAGGCCGCCCAAAACCTTGGACACGGCTTCGGCCTGATAGCGGTGCAACAGGTAGACCGGGACGAGCACGTCCTCCAGGCTGCTCATGGGGTCGCCGGTGCGGATGGCATTGGCAGAAAAATGTTCCAGAGCCTTGGCGCGAACTTCCATCATGCGGTTCAGTTCATCCACGGGATTCGAGCCGCTGTCCCAAAGGTGCGCCAATGGATGCGCGCCACCTTCGGGTCGGGCGTCGCTATCGGAAATGAAGAGCAAACCGTGCGCGGCGGCGCCGCGGAGGATCTCGTCCAGGTCCTTGGATTCACCGGCGTCGCGCGGGAATTCGCGATAGCCGTAATCGATGGCGACCTTGTCCCATTCGCCGATGCCGGTAGCGTACGCATGCGACAGATCAATCTGCCCCTGCGCGTTCAGCTCGATCAGCGGCGGCGGATAGTCCATCACGCTGGCGCGATCATGCACGCTGGCGGCGAAATTGTGCGCCAAACCGAGAGTGTGGCCCACCTCATGGGCCGCCAGCTGCCGGAGGCGCGCGAGCACCACGCGTTCCATTTCCGGGGAGACCGGCTTTCCTTCCTCATAAGGCGAAAGCAGGCCCTCCATAATCAGGTAGTCCTGCCGGCCGCGCAGCGAGCCCAGCGTCACCTGGCCCTTGATGATCTCGCCTGTGCGCGGATCGGTAATGCTGGCGCCATAGGACCAGCCGCGCGTGTAGCGGTGGATCCACTGGATCACGTTGTAGCGGATATCCATGGGGTCGGCGCCTTCCGGCATCATTTCGACGCGGAACGCGTTGCGGAAGCCGGCCGCTTCGAATGCCTGCTCCCACCAGCCGGCGCCTTCGAGCAAAGCGGAGCGGATAGGCTCCGGCGTGCCGCGATCCAGGTAATAAACGATCGGCGCTACGGGCTCGCTGATGGCGGCGGAAGGGTCCTTTTTCTGCAGGCGATGGCGGTTGATGAAGCGCCTGGTGATGCGGTCGCCGAGCGGCGCGCCGTAATCGACGAAGCTCATGCCGAAATACCCGGCGCGGGGATCGAACACGCGCGTCTGGTAGCCGGGGCCGGGCAATTCGACGAACGAATGATGTTCGCGCACAGTAACCGCGTCGGGCGACGGCGTCACGTCCCTCACGTACTGATTTGGATTATCGCCTGTAAATGTAAGTATTGCTTCTACTTCTGTGTTCTTAGGGAAATTCTTGGTCTGTTCCAGGTAGAAAGCGCAGCGGGTGGCGTCCAGATGGTACGCCGCCCCCTGGGCAGGGCCGCCCTGGCGCGCGCCGCCGATCGGCTGAGCGTCCTGGATGGCCCGCGGGATATTGTGCGCATCGCGCAGGAAGAACTGGGTGGCGTCGACGAGTGCATGGCCGCCCTCCTCGGCTGCCACTTCGAATCCCCAGATTACAGATTGCGCGAAGGATTCCGTCACCACCCGCTGCCCGTCGGCGCCACCGCTCAAATCGCGGAAGCGGTAGTTCGGTTCCAGCATCAGCACCTTCGGCCCACTGCGAATGAACCTGACGATGCGCGAGGCGCCGAGCTGGCCGCGGTCGAGCCCCAGGTCGTTGGAACCCATGCCGGCGGGCAGCGATTCAATATACAGAAACTCAGTGTCAAACTTGTCGATCTCCAGCCACATTTTGCCCGCCTTGTCGTCCCAGTAGAGCGGGAAATAGCCGGGCATTTTTCGCAAGGATGCCGTCTTGGCAGCAATGGTCGGGGTGGGCACGCTGGAAGGCGGTTGCGCGCAGACAGCAGCCGCCGTGGCCAGGAGGAGATAAAGAACGTTCGGTCGCGACATTGGAAACATTATCGTACGAACCGACGCGAGTGCCTATGCGGGTTGCGCCCGGAACTCGGGGCAAGGAGGCGACAGGGCGCCTCGGGATTTTCACCCAACTGGGTGTGGGATAACCCGCTATGTCCCCATACCTGACCCACATTGTCCTGTAATTTCAGCTTTTTGAATCTGGAACTGAGAATGCACCCCTGAAGTGCCGACACGGGTCAAACCCTTACATGCAACTCACAAGAGCCGCCGATTACGCAGTGCGTGTGATGATTCATCTGGCGGGATTGCCGCCGGGAACGAGGGTCAGCCGCACGCAGCTGGCGGAAACTGCCGAATGCCCCGAGCAATTCCTGTCCAAAGTGCTGCAGGGGCTGACACGGTCGGGACTGGTTGTTTCGCATCGAGGCAACACCGGCGGATTTGAATTGCCGGATAAGCAGCGCCTGGCGACCGTGTTGCAGGTGGTGGAATCTATCGAAGGCCCGATCCGGCTGAACTCCTGCCTGGATGACGATCAAACCTGCTCGCGGCGAAGCTGGTGCCCGGGGCACGCGATTTGGGCAGAGGCGCAGCGCGCCATGGTGGAAGCATTGGGAAGCGCGAGCCTGCAGGACCTGGCGCGGCGGGCTGCCACGGTGCGCAGCTTCGAGCAGGTGCTGGTGGAGGAGCCGAAGTGGAACTGAGCAACGAAGCACGAAACGAAGAACGAACTACGCCCCGACGCGAGGCGGCTGCGGTTCCGGCGTTCCTCAAGCTCGCTTTCGGTGTGATCGTAGCGGGCTGCGCCGCCTATTTTTTCGTGTTCCTGCACGGAGAGAGCGGGGCCGGCCGAGGCGCACTGGGACAAGCAACAGATGCGGCCACACAGACCTCCGCAGTGCTGATGTACGCGGTTACGGCGCTGATCGTGGTGTATGGCCTGATCGCGGTGGCCGGAGCCGTGCGCGAGCGCGATTGATGGGCCACACCGTTTTTCGACAACTCAACCGGCGCACCCGCACGCCGGGGCATTACGGGAGTATGGTGAAATCCGTCCACTGGCCAGCCGCCTTGGCTTTGCTGCTCCGCTCGGTGGCGATCACCTGCAGGTCGTAATCGCCTGGGGCCATGCCGCCGGTGAGCTGGACCGCGCCGAACACGGCCGGTCCAGCGCCTGGAATTTCGACCAGCCGGGCGGGCGCGGAATACACTTCCTTGCCGTCGCGCCAGACGCGGACTCGCGTGTCCAGGTCCGCGCCGGGTCCTTTCCTGCCACTGTTTTGGACGCCGCAAAGAAACTGCAGCGTCCCGCCGCGCTTAAACTGGCGCAGCGCAGGAGTGGGATCGAGAGGGCCGGGAACGGCGGCCGAGCGCTCTCCATCGAGGAGAACGACACTGGTGAGCGCGAATCCCTTTTTCGAATTCGGAATTTCGAGGAACTGGGTGGCCGAGCCGATTTTGGCGGTGGCCTCGTCGCGCACCGCTACCCGAACCTGGTACGCCCCTCGCATGGGCACCGGCACGTCGAGCGCGCACAAGGCACCATCGCGCATCGCTTCCTGCATCCTGCCCGGCGCCACCCGCACATTGTAGTTGCGGCCCACCGCAGTGAGGGTCCTATCTTCGGCACCGGTGGCGACAACTACCAGCAGAATGCGCGCGTTTTCGCCGCCTTCGGCGTCGCGCATCCAGGACAGGTCGGCGGCGTTGATGCGCAGCAGATTGCGGACGATCGGACCGCGCTTGGGAACCTCGCGATACAGCGCCGTAAGCCGCAATCCCACGCCAGCGGACCGGAACGGCGACAACATGGTGGCGCGCAACTGTTCGAT
>Ga0187847_10004364_pt1 | contig 10437 bp, 9 predicted proteins | sample June2016WEW_4_10_FD_132458 | JGI IMG/M metagenome (GOLD analysis project Ga0187847, IMG submission 132458) | Peatland microbial communities from SPRUCE experiment site at the Marcell Experimental Forest, Minnesota, USA - June2016WEW_4_10 | ecosystem: Environmental > Terrestrial > Soil > Wetlands...
CAGCCGATCCAGCGCCGTGCGTTGCTCCGGCGTGAGGATCTGGTAGAAAGCGGCCCGCGCTTTCGACTGCGCCAGAGTCAACTGGCCCGTGAGACTGCCCAGGGTGGTCGAGAGCTGCTCGATACCGACGGTGTTGTTGCTCTTCACAGCGTCGTTCAGGGCCTGGTGCGCCGTCTTTAGGCTGGCGCGCAAGGAAGACTGGGTGGCTTGAGCGTTGCTGAAAATCGAGGTAGCCTGCGATTGCTGCTCGGCGGTGAGGCCAAGCTTCGCGGTCATCGATTTGACGCGATCTTGCGGGCCGTGCGGGCCGCCCGCCGTTTGCCCCATTAACGCCGCCGCCACCGCGGACGACAACAGCAAGGAATACAGTGCGTTTTTCACGATTGCGAATTACCCCTGGAACGGAAACGCGGCTCGGCGCAAGTGCGTTACGGCTTTGCTGTTAAGGCTTTGTAAAATCTGGCGACGGGCCCACGCGCCGGCGCGGTCAGCGAGTCAGGGAGTAGATCACCGTGGGTCGCGCGGCGAGGCGCGTCTCTCTCTCGAACTTCATGCCGAGCCGCTCCATGACGCGGACCGAGGCGCGGTTAGGCACGTCCGTGCGCACGTAGACCCGCGTGAACAGGGCCGCGTCGAAACCGTATGCGAGGGCGGCGTGGGCCGCTTCGGTGGCCAGGCCTTGTCCCCAATAGTCCGGCAGCAGGCCGTATAGCAGCTCGATGTCGGGTGTATCGTCGATGTAGCGAAACCCGCAGAACCCGGCTAGCGCGCCGGCCGGCTTCGGCAGCACACACCAGAGTCCCACACCATTCCGGTTGGCGGCGGCCAAGCCGGTTTCGACGGCGGAGGCTGCCCGCTGACGGGAAATCACCTCGTCATCCCAAAGGTAGCGGCGGACCTGAGGATCGGTCCAAATCTGGTGCAACGCGTCGATGTCGTCGAGCGACCAGGGGCGCAAGATCAGGCGCTCTGTTTCCAGGATGGGCAAGCCCATGCGCTCCCATTTTAGCGCCGGGCGGCATGCGGACCGACTTGCAGCACGACGCCGCTGCTGGGTGTTTTCACCCACCGTGCGGGGCCTGCGGCGCGCGCAAACCCTTATATTTCAATGGCCGAAGGGTGGCTGTGGAATTGCACTGACCCCTGCATCCAGTTGCATTAGGAGGAGACCCGATGAATTTCGACCAAGCGCCCATGCTTGTCATTTGGGAAGTAACCCAGGCGTGCGACCTGGCATGCGTACACTGCCGCGCATCCGCCCAGTCGAGCCGGCATCCACAGGAGCTGAACACCACGCAAGGCTTCGAACTGCTTGACCAGATCAAATCGTTCGGGAATCCGCTGATGGTTTTTACCGGCGGCGACCCCCTGAAGCGCCCGGACCTGTATGAACTGATCCGCCACAGCGTCGAGATCGGGTTGCGCACGAACGTCACGCCCAGTGCTACGCCCCTGCTGACCGAGGAGGCCATCGACCGCTTCCAGGAGTGCGGCGTTTCGCGCATGGCGATCAGCCTGGACGGACCGGACGCGCAGTCGCACGACGATTTCCGCGGCATTCCGGGCACTTTCGACCGGGCCATGATGGCGCTCTACCACGCCAAGAAGATCGGCCTCGAAACGCAGTACCAAACCACCGTGACGCGCCGCAATCTGGCGCGGCTGCCGGAGATGGCGAAGATCGCGGAAGACGTCGGCACCAAGATGTGGAGCCTGTTTTTCCTGATCGTGACGGGGCGCGCGCTGGAGAACATGGACCTGGCGGCGGAAGAATACGAGCAGGTATTCGATTTCATGTACGAGCTGTCGAAGACCGCGCCGTTCGCCATCAAGACCACGGAAGCGATGCACTACCGCCGGTATGTGGCGCAGCGCATGAAGGCTGAACATCGCTCGGCGCCGGAGAACGAGAAGACCGGGGCGGTGATGTGGCGCACGGCGGGCGTCAGCGACGGCAAGGGCTTCGTCTTCGTTTCGCACACCGGCGAGATCTTCCCCAGCGGGTTCCTGCCGATCACGGCGGGCAATGTGCTGCGGGATTCGCTGACCGACGTGTACCAGAATTCCAGCCTGTTTCGCTCGCTGCGGGACATCGATCAGCGCGAAGGCAAGTGCGGCATCTGCGAGTATCAGAAGGTGTGCGGCGGATCGCGCGCGCGCGCTTATGCGCTGACCGGGAACTACCTGGCGGAAGATCCGCGGTGCACCTATCAGCCGCACCTGGCGGAAGCGCTGGCGGGGTAGCGGGTAACTTCAGGGAGCGGTCTGCCGGGAACTATCCGGCGGAGGGTTGCGTATACTCAAGAGTTCAGGAGGCTATTGTATGCAAATGCAACTCAGCCGCAGGGACTTCCTCCTTACTAGCACCGCTCTAGCGTCCGCTCTCAAAGCCGGCCCCAAATCCGTCCCGAAGCCTGTCGTCGGCATCGTTTGCATCCAGAACGACAATATCGCCAAGGCCGTCGAGAAGGCGATCGACCTCCTGGGCGGTATCCGGCACGTGACGAAAGGCGTCAACACCGTGATGCTGAAGCCCAATCTGGTTTCCACGCAGGCGGCGGCCACCACCAAGCTTGCCGTAGTGCGCGCGCTGGCGGAAACCATGCAGCGCGCCGGCAAGCGAGTATCGATCGGCGAAGGATCGGCAGCCGTGCCCAACTTCAACATGAAGGGGATGGCGATTTACCGAACTCGCAAGCGCGAGATCCTGGACCCCATGCAGCAGTACGTCTTCGAGCAACTGGGATATGCGGATCTGGCCAAGACGCTGCACATCCCGCTGGTCAATCTGCACTCCGGCGAGTTGGTGGACGTGGCCGTGCCCGGCGGTTTCGTGTTCGACAAAATCTCGCTGCACAAGAGCCTGACCGAGGTCGATCTGCTGTGCTCCGTGCCCATGATGAAAACGCACCAGCTTGCCACCGTCACGCTGGGTATGAAGAACCTGGTCGGCGCATTTCCGGGGACGGTCTATCAGTCCGTGCGCGGCCACATGCACGATTTGGCATCGAAGGTGGAACCCACGGCGGCGTCGGCGGTGGTGGTGGACATGGTGCGCGCCAATAAACTCGGCCTGGTGGTGATCGACGGGTCGATGGCCATGGAGGGCAATGGCCCTTCGCTGGGCAAGACGTTCAAGATGGACGTGATTGTGGCGGGGACGAATCCGGTGGCGGCCGACATGGTGGCGGCGAGCGTGATGGGATTCGCCCCGGCGGAGATCCCGACGTTCCTGTGGGCGAACAAGGCAGGCATGCGCCCTGCCGCGCTGGACGAAATCGAGATTCGCGGCGAGCCGATCCAGCGCGTGCGGCGGCCTTTTGCGAAGCCGCAGCTATATGCCTGGAACGCGATTCGTCCCTACTGGGGCAATCAGGAGATCGCGCGCAACCTGTACGGCGGCGCAGCGGAGACACCATGCATTGCCACATAGAGAGGCTCAGCGGGTCCTGGAGGACCCGCGCAGACCTGGAGGTCCGCCCCACTACGGGTGCGTGAATTAGCGGGTGTGCGGAATCAGGTCGAAGTACCGATCGCCAGGCGGGCGCGGTGCAGCCGCGCTTTGATCACGTCGACGTTCAAGTCCCGCACCTGCGCGGTCTCGTCGGTAGACAGATCTTCCACGTCCCTCAGCAGGGCCTGGTCCAGGACATGACGTGTCCGCCGTCGCGGCCGAGCGCAGGCATGTACTCGTCGAGCGAGAGTTCCTCGGTGGGCGCGAATTGGCTGCTGCGGCGTTTCATCAGACAGAAATTCTTGCGATGCGCAGCACCCACGAGCGCACGAGCTCGGGCTGGCGAAGCTGGTTGAAGTTCTCTCGAAGACTCTGAGCAGCGTCTCCTGGGAGACCTCCTCGGCGTCCTCGCGCTGGCCGCACATCAGCCAACTGTACTGAAAAATCTTGGCGCGGAAGTGCTGCACAGCGCCAGTTGGATTTCGACTTCCTTTTCCAAATAGGGCTCCGCTATCCGATTGTAGCGGGAACACGCGTTTCGAGCGCAATCTCGATGGCCGGTGCGTGCAGCAGCGTGTTGTGAATCAGGCACGCCTTGACCGCACGCAGGACGCCGGTCTCATGCCGGGGATCGAGATCCGGCACGGTCACTTCGACGCGGAATGCGGCCAGGCGCGCAGGTCCGGTGGCCTTTTCGGCGGTCACACGCACTTCCAGTCCTTCCGTGGGGAGGCCGCGCGTGCGCAGATATTCAGCGGCGTAGTAGCCGGCGCACGTGCCGAGCGAGGCCAGCATGAATTCGGGCGGCGTCATGCCGGTGTCTGCGCCATGGTTCCCCGCCGGCTGGTCGCATATCACGCGATGGCCGCGCGCGGCTGCTTCGAATCTCACGCCGTCCAGATGATGAACGATTACTTCCATATGGCTCCTACCCACAGAGATGCAGTTGGCGGAGAGAGGTGACATGTCACGCTGGCGGAAATTCTGCATCCTTACAAACAGGATATCGCCATTTCAGACCCAGATGTGGAAAATGCCATTATGTATTTCGCTTCTCTAGCGCATAACCAGTCGGTCGCCGCCGCCTCGCCAGCGCTGTTTCAATCGGCCTTCACCATCTGGTGTCCGATGATGTTTTGCCTGAGCACGCTGGGCGTGCGACGATAAGAAGACAAGGCTGCGAAATCCGTCTTGAAAAATGGATGCGCTGACAATACATCGGCTACACTTCGCTTTCACCGTCACGTTCCACTACATCTTTCCGCAATTGACCATGGGCCTGGCGCTGCTGCTGGTAGTGCTCAAGACCATGGCGTTGCGCACGGGCGACGAGCACTACAACCGCGCGGCGCGATTCTGGGCGCGCATCTTCGCCATCAACTTCGCCATGGGGGTGGTGACCGGCATTCCCATGGAGTTCCAGTTCGGCACCAACTGGGCGCGCTTTTCGAAGTCGGCCGGCGGCGTGATCGGGCAGACGTTGGCCATGGAAGGCGTGTTTTCGTTTTTCCTGGAATCGAGCTTCCTGGGCCTGTTTTTGTTCGGCGAAAAAAAGCTGGGACCCAGGGGACACTGGCTGGCGGGATTCCTGGTTTTCCTGGGATCCTGGCTTTCCGGGTTCTTCATCGTGGCGACCGACGCCTGGATGCAGCATCCCGTAGGCTACGCGCTGGGCCCGCACGGCGAGATCCTGCTGTCGAGCTTAGGGGCGTTGCTGCTGAATCCGTGGCTGCTGTGGCAGTATCTGCACAACATGACGGGCGCGGTGGTGACGGCCGCGTTCGCCATGGCGGCGGTGGGCGCGTTCTACCTGTTGGTGAAGCGGGAGCAGCGCTATGGGCAGACTTTTGTAAGGGTCGGCGTGATCGCTGGTCTGGCATCGGCCTTTCTCATGTTGTTTCCCACCGGCGACGGGCAAGGCAAGAACGTCGCGTTGCATCAGCCGGCGACGCTGGCCGCCATGGAAGGGCTGTTCGAAACCGAGGCGGGCGCGCCGCTGGCCCTGATCGGGCAGCCGGACGTGGAGAAGCGCCGGCTCGACAACCCTCTGGAAGTGCCGCGCGCGCTGAGCTTTCTCACTTACCAGCGATGGAAGGCGGAGGTGAAAGGCCTCGATGCCTTCCCGCCCGATCGTTGGCCTGATAACATCCCGCTGCTGTATTTCAGCTATCACATCATGGTGGGGTTGGGGACCATTTTCATCGGGGTGATGGCGCTGGCCGCGCTGGAGTTGTGGCGGGGCCGGCTGTTCGCCGAGCGCAAGCTGTTGTGGCTGCTGATGCTGTCGGCGCCGTTTCCCTATATTGCCAACACGGCGGGCTGGATCACGGCGGAAGCCGGCCGGCAGCCGTGGTTGATCTACGGGTTGATGCGCACGCCCGAAGGCGTGTCGCCGCATGTTTCCGCGGGCAACGCGCTGTTCACCCTGATGGGGTTCATGGGCATGTATGCGGTGCTGGCCATGCTGTTCCTGCTGCTGGTGTACCGCGAGATCGAGCACGGGCCGGAGGCGGCGTGATGGCGACTCTCTGGTTCATGCTGGTCGCGGTGATGATCGCCGTGTACGTGGTGCTGGACGGATTCGACCTGGGCGCGGGCATCGTCCAGCTTCTGGTGGCGCGCACGGATCGCGAGCGGCGGCAGGTGCTGCGCTCGATCGGTCCGGTTTGGGACGGCAATGAAGTATGGCTGCTGGCCGGCGGCGGCACGCTGTACTTCGCGTTTCCGGCGCTGTACGCATCCAGCTTCAGCGGCTTCTATCTGCCGCTGATGATGGTGCTCTGGCTGCTGATCCTGCGCGGCATTTCGATCGAGTTTCGCAATCACATCGACAGCCTGGTGTGGAAGCCGTTCTGGGACGTAGTGTTCGGAGGAGCGAGCACGCTGCTGGCCATCTTCTTCGGTGCGGCGCTGGGCAATGTGGTGCGCGGCGTGCCGCTCGATGGGGCCAACGAGTTCTTCCTGCCGCTGTGGACCAATTTCGGCATCGGGCGCGACGTGGGCATTCTGGACTGGTACACCCTGCTGGTAGCGGTGGCGGCGTTTGCGACGTTGATGGTACACGGCGCCCTATGGGTGGCGCTGAAGACGGACGGCGAGTTGGAGCAACGCGCGCGCAAAGTGGCGCAGGCTGGTTGGTGGGGCTTGCTGCCGCTAATCGTGGCGATCACGTGGTCGAGCTTCGCGATCCAGCCGCGGCTCAGCGCGAGCTTTGGTGCACGGCCCTGGGGATACCTGTTCCCGTTGATGGTGGTGGCCGGCCTGATCGGCATGCGCGCGACCGCCCGCCAGAGTCTCGCGCCGTTCTTGTGTTCGTCGCTCTTCATTGTGGGGATGCTGACCAGCGCGGCGTTCGGGTTGTATCCTTATGTGCTGCCGTCGAACACGGACCCGCGGCTCGGGCTGACGGTCTACAACGCGGCCGCCGCGCCGTATGGGTTAAAGGTGGGCTTGGCGTGGTTCATTCCGGGGATGTTGCTGACGACGGGCTACTTCGTGTATACGTACCGGAGCTTTGCGGGAAAGGTGTCGCTGGAGGAGGAAGGGCACTGAGTCAGTCGACGTATTCCGCCGCCAGACGTTCTGCAACAACGATCAGATCGGCGAAGGCTCTCGCCTCGAATACCGATCTTGCCCCGGCGTTCCGCATGATATCCGGCAAACCTCGGCGCAGCGCCCGATAAATCGCAGCCATTTGCTTAACCGTCGGTTGGTGGACTGCCAGAACCAGGGCATTGCAGATCTCGCGGAAAACGCCGGCTGGCGTGCCATCGTGAACGTACACATCTGTGCCGCTCAGGTCGCTGAGCGATTTGCCGGCTCTCCAACTGCGCGATTCAAAGACACACCAAGTATGGGTTGGCTCGCGAAACCTTTGCAATGCGACGGCCAAGCCCAGTTCGAATGGCATGTTGAAGCGAGGCGTGGCGGGCCGTTTCCGATTCAGCTCGACACGGGACAGATCGTGGAAGGAATAGCGGCAACCGCCGATCAGATCGAGAATCCGATCAAGCCGGCGCTGGCCGCCAGGAATCTGGAGTGTCGCTCTTGGCTCCAATCGAAAAGCACGTAGACCGGCGATATACGCCAGGTAGAGAGGCTCGAAGTCCTGGTCATACGGTATGTTGAGGAATACTCCGTATTCTTCAGCGGCCAGCGGTTGTCTTCGGTCGTTTGTGAGCACTTTGTTTGCCGGCGCGCTTTGATTGGCGCGGCGCCTCCGATTCAATCACATCGGCGACGATGACCATCAGTTCCTTCAATCGGCGCTTGGACACGCCCGCTCTCTTGGCGACCTCCTCGATGGGAAGTCGTGGATGCGAAATGTAGATTTTGGGCTTCATGCGGGGTCCCTACCCGATTGTTGCACACCATCCGTCGCGGGCGAACCTGTTACGCTGAGACGTGCGGGGCTGGTCCCAGCTGCCGAGTGATCGCCTGTTGGCTGACGTGTCTCTCTGGTCCGCTGACCTGGGCAACCTCGAAGCGGCCGTGCGCCGCCTCTCGCCCTGGGCCGATTCCTTCCATCTGGATGCGGCCGACGGCCACTTCGTTCCCAGCCTGCTCTTCTTCCCCGATCTCATTCGCGCCATCCGCCCGCACACCACAGTTCCTTTTCATGTGCACCTGATGGCCGAGCATCCCTCGCAACTCGCCGGCGAGTTCCTGGATGCCGGCGCGGATCTGCTCACGGTGCACGTAGAGAACGGCGAGCGCGAAGCCGGCGCTGCCATCGAACAAGCGCTCCGCCAGGGATGCGGCGCGGGAGTGGCATTGAAGCTCGAAACGCCCGTGGGCGCCGTGCTGCCGTATCTCGATGCGGTTGAGGTCATTATCCTGTTGGGCACGGAGGTGGGGGTGAAAGGATGCGGCCTTGCGCCGCTGGCATGCGACCGCCTACGAGAGGCGCGCGGCCTGCTGCGGGAGCATGCCAAGCGCAATGTGCGCCTGGTGGCCGACGGCGGCATCCGCACGCACACCGTGACTGAGCTGTGCGCGGCCGGCGCCGACGCGATCGTGCCAGGCTCGCTGGTCTTCCAATCCGCTGATTTGGAATCTACGTTTCGCTGGCTCCGCGGTCACTCGGTCCCGACCGTCGTGTAAGGGACCCAGACTTCCATGCGGGAGGGCTCCCGATTGGCCCATGCATAGTAAGGAATGAAGGTCAGCGCCACCACTTTCCCAGGGCGTTCGAACTGCTCTCGGAACGGCCGGTACAGCGGCTCGCTCGCGAACGAACGGTCCACCACGCTTCCCCGGTGTTTGAGCACCATAATGCCACCCAGCAAATCCGACTGAAAATGGCTGACAAAGGTGGTGCCGTCGTCGAGCAGGGCGGCATCAAACAGATTGAACGCAGGCTGATCGGGTTGCTCCAGGCAATAGACCAGCGGTCCGCGCTCCAGCGCCACGCGGCCGGCGTCTTCGCGCACCAGGGGATTGGCGCGCACCAGCCGCGGTTTCATTTCGAACTCGATATGCACCTTGTCGCCGGGCGACCAGCGGCGATGAATCTCGAAATACTCGCCAGCCTTGGGCGTGTCTTGCCGGGTCGAAAAAGGCGCGGGAACCTTGACCCCAACCGTGGCTCCATCCGACCAGGCCGGGATGCGCACGAACAGGCTGAACTCGGCCGCGTGCGCCGGATCGACCGATAGATCCACCGCGCCTTTCCATGGGTATTCGGTTTGCTGCGCGATGCGGACGCCCGTGCCGTCTTCAAGCCGCCAATCCAGCGTGGAACTGTGGAACAGATTCAGATACACGCCTTTCGGGCCGGTGCTGTACATATACCCCGGCAACGATGCGAAAATGCGCTCCAGATTCGGCGGGCAGCAGGTGGTGTCATACCACTCGTTGCGAATCTTCTCGCCCGACGATTCCAGCGGATTGCGGTAGCAATAGAGCGTGCCCGAAAGCGACATGCCGGAGTTGATCCCGTTATAGAGCGCACGCTCCATGACGTCGGCGAAGCGCGATTCGCCCAGCGCCAGCAGCATGCGCCAGTTCCACATCATGTTGCCGATGGCGGCGCAGCTTTCGCCGTAAGCCTGCGCGTTGGGCAATTCGTAGGCTTCGCCGAACGCCTCTCCGGCCTCGCGCGATCCCACGCCGCCGGTGATGTACATCTTGCCGTTCACCAAGTCGCGCCAAAGCGTTTCGAGCGTTTTCAGATAAGCGGCGTCGCCGGTTTCCATGTAGTAATCCGTGGCCCCGCTCGAAGCGTACATGGCGCGCACGGCGTGGCCCTCGAACTCCGTGCGCGAAGTGAACGGCTTGCCGCTGAACAGGTACGTGATCTGATCTGCAGTGAGGTGCAGGCGCTCGCGCTCCACGCCCGAGAGCAGATAGCCGGCGAAATCCAGATAGCGGCGGTCGCCCGTGGTACGGTACAACTCGACCAGGCCCATTTCGAACTCCGGATGTCCGGTGAGCGCCGGCCGCTTCCGCGGACCGAAATTCTCCACCATGTAATTGGCGAAGCGGATGCCGCCATCGAGCAACTTGCGGTCGCCGGTGGCGCGGTAATAGGCGATCGCGGCCTGGATCAGGTGGCCCATGCAGTAAAGCTCGTGGGAGCGATGCATTTCGGTGAAGCGCTTGGGCGTGCGCTCTTCGGTCCAATAGGTGTTGAGGTAGCCGCTGGGTTCCTGCGCGGCCAGGATGATGCCGGTGAGCCGGTCGAACTCCGCGCGTAGTCGCGGCTGCTCGCCGGACTGCAGCACGAACGCCACGGCCTCCATCCATTTGTACAGATCGGAATCGGTATAGAGCGGACCGCGCCGCGGAACGTCCTTCTTGCCCTCCAGGCGCCGGAAGTTATCGACCACGCCGTGCTGCTCCAGTTCCGCGAGCAGCGTGGGAATGCTCTTCTCCACATTGATGGCGCGGCGGGCGCTCCAGAAGCCGTCGCCCATTTGCACCGCGCGGATGGGTACGGCGTGCAGCTTGGCGTAGGGCGAGTGAGCGACCGAGACGACGCC
>Ga0187847_10004367_pt1 | contig 10435 bp, 5 predicted proteins | sample June2016WEW_4_10_FD_132458 | JGI IMG/M metagenome (GOLD analysis project Ga0187847, IMG submission 132458) | Peatland microbial communities from SPRUCE experiment site at the Marcell Experimental Forest, Minnesota, USA - June2016WEW_4_10 | ecosystem: Environmental > Terrestrial > Soil > Wetlands...
AAGGTCACCGCATTACCCGAGCCACCGCCCGTCGCGCTCAGCGAAATCGGACCTACGCCGTAACTGACCTGCGAGGACAGCGTGAAGCTGATGGTCTGCGCGGCTTTCGTCCCGGTGCCGCTCAGTGCAATGCTCTGCGTGGCGTAACCCGGTGCAGCCGCGTCCAGGTGATTATCCGTCAGTAGCAGCGAGCCGCTCAGCGCGCCCACCCCGGCTGGCATGAAGCCGATGGACAACTGGCAGGAAGCTCCGGCGGCCAGCGTCCCCGCCGATGAGGCGCCTGCACTCACCAGTGGACACGCCGATGCGCCGCCGCTGTTCAACGTAAAGCTCGTCGCGACACTCGGGTTGCTCCCGGTGGATGGAACCGGGAAACTCAGCGTCGCGTTGCCGGTATTCTCCACCGTCACCATCTGCGGGCTGTCCGTGCTGGCCGAGCCGTAGACAGTCGTCGCGAAACTGAGGCCAGGCGCATCCGCGAGATCCAGCTTCAATGCGGTGGTAGCACTGTAGCCCGCAATGTAGACATTGCCGAGCCCATCCACCGCAACGCCGGATGGATCCACGCCCTGCGGGTAGTTGTCGATCACCGTGCTCTGGACATAGCTGCCCGACGACAGCGTCTCCTTGTACACCGCTCCCGCTCCGGGATCGGCGATATAAACGTTGCCTACCCCATCCACTGTGACGCCCTGGGGATATGAAAATCCGCTGCCCAGTGAGCTTGGGCTATAACTGCCTCCCACCAGCGTCTCTTTGAGCGCCGAGGAACCGCCGTAAAGTGTGATGTACAAGTTGCCGTTGTCATCCACGGCGACACCGACTGGTTGGCTCAATCCACTGATGACCGCGGTCTGGGTGTAACCGCCCGCCGAGAGCGTCTCTTTGTACACCGTGCCGGCTTCATCGACGATATATACATTGCCGCTGCCATCCAGCGCCACGGCGACAGCATTGAGCATGCCGTTGGCAATTGTGCTCTGGATGTAGCTTCCCGCGGACAGCGTCTCCTTGAAGACCAGGCCATCGCCGCCGTCGGCAACATATACGTTGCCAATGCCATCCACTGCAATTCCGTCCGGCGAACTCAGGCCCGTCACTATTGCGGACTGGGAGTAGCTGCCTGCCGACAGTGTCTCCTTGTAAACGATGCCGTCGCCGGAATCAGCGACATACAAATTGCCGCTGCCATCCAACGCAACATCCAAAGGGGTATTGAGGCCGTTGCCTATCGTGCTCACCGCTCCAGGCAGAAACCCGATCTGCGGACCCACGCCCGTGCCTTGCAGGTAGGCCGTGGCAATCGTGTTTCCGCTTTTGTCCTTCAGCACTACCGCTCCTTGGCGCGTTCCGGCAAACTGCGGTCTAAAAATTACATCCACCGTGCAGGAATCGCCGCCGCCGTAGGCGTAGCTGGTTCCGTTTGTTGTGCAGCTGCCCGAGCCGGCATCCGTAAAATCCTGGTTCGCCGCGCCCTCGGTCAGCACTGCCGGAGCGCCTATCGTAGCTCCCGTCTTGAAACTGAAGAGTAAGGAGATGGTCGGAGTGGCAGCTCCAATATTCCCTGTTCCAAAATTCACAGTCGACAGGGATATCCTCTCCACTGCGTTATGTTCGCCATCGGCAAAGTAGACATTTCCGCTGGCATCTACGGCCAAGCCTAGTGGCGCATTGAAGCTATCCCCTACTACGTTCTGAACCGTGTAGCCACTGGACGCCACCAGCTCTTTTACCACTTCGCTGCCGGTATCGCTAACGAAGATGTTGCCGCTCGCATCGATCGCCAGACCCCAGGGACCGTTGAAGCCGTTGGCCACCGTTAGGATTGTGGGCGAAGCCGGAATGCTTCCATTAACGGCAACAATCTCGCTCACTGTATTCGCCGCGTTGTCGGCAACGAAGACATTGCCGCTCGCATCCACCGCCAGGCCGATCGGCTGAACGAAACTGCTGCTGAGAATAACCTTCGTGGTGTAGCCGCCGGAGGCGAATACCTCCTCCACGTCACGCAGAGCCGCGACATAGACATTGCCGCTGGCGTCCAAGGCCAGCCCAATGGGAAAGTTAAAGCCGCCGCCTATTGCTTTGATGGTGGGCGATGCCGGAATGCTCCCATTGACGGCTAGAATCTCGTCAACCACGGCACGCAAGCCGTCCGCGACGAAGACGTTGCCGCTCCCGTCCACCGCGACTGCCGAAGGTTCATTAAAGTTGCTGCTCAGCGTGATCGTCGTGGTGTAGCCGCTCGACGCCAGTATTTCCTCGACGGATTTACTTTGCTGATCGGCAACGTAAATGTTGCCGCTGGCGTCGACCGCGGCATCGATGGGGCCTCTGAGGCCGCTGCCCAACGCGGCTTTCGCGCCGCTGAAATAGGCCGTCTGCGCAACCAGTGGAACTCCCGCAAAAGCCGCACAGATCGCCAGCCAGGCGATCCCGATGGCACTGCAACGGCTCAAAGGCCGAGACGAGATACGGAGCGCGGAGATCGTGAGGAATAGCAAGGAGCATATGCGGCGCACGGCACTGACGATGGGGAATGTCATTGTCTGATGTCCTGGGAACAATTTTGTTTTGGCGGCAGCGATGAACGGAACAAAGCCCGCATCGAAATCTGGATGAATATTCAGCTCCGGTGCGCGAAAATGTTTAGGAATGAGTGAAGGGGAAGGCCCGAACGGATTGAACCTCTTTCATAATCCAATACTATCGGCAACCCAATCAAGTAGCAAGCGCCTGTCAAGACTAACGTAGAAGCCAGCAGCTATAGCATTTTCGGATTTACCGTAGACTTCCGTGCCCCATCCATTCGCGCTGTTCTGCGGAATGGGTGGGATACCTACAAAATTCGGGTCTACACAATTCCCGAAAATGCTAGTAGCTGCCCTTCGTCCCGAGTCCCTCAGTCCCGTATTCCCAGCCTCTCGCAATCCCCTCCCGCCCCATTTTCCCCGCAACCCACTCAAAGCACTCCGCAAAATCCGCCCGCCGAATTGCCGGGAATTAAGCCCATCCGGCGCACAATGAAACCAGAGGTCAGAGATCAGGGTTCAGTCCCTAGTCCCTTAGTCCCTGCTTTTTCACTCCCTGGTGGCTGTTTACTATTTTCTAACTCCCCCCTCCCCCCTATTCCCTGCCCTACCCACCCCCCTCCCCCTACTCCCGAGCCAGATAGAAGCTAGCAAACTGAAAGCTGGAAACTCCGCAACCACCCCCCTATAAAAAACGCAAAAAGTGAACTGTGAAACTGTGAAGCTCGGAAGCGATCCGGAATCAGTAGCCTAAAGACAATTCCGCGCATCGACACAGAAACTGTGAAACTGTGACGCAAATTCTCTGTTCTTGGTTCTCTGTTCCGGGGGAATCCTCGTTTTTGGGGTCCCAGAGGAGCCGGCCGGATGCGCACGAAGCTTTGGGATGGAGACGACTTTTTAAAAAAAGTTTAAAAACGGAGGCAAATCGGGATATATTGATTCGTAATCAAGTCGCGTCACGAAAACATCCCCGCTTCCCAAAACTGGACATTCGAAAGGATCAAAAATGAAGAGGATTCTTCTTCTCCTCGTACTGGTGTCGGTGTCACCGCTGGCCTTTGCCGACAGCTTTACGATCGACTTCGAACAATACTCTGGGTTCACCCAGATCACCAACCAGTACGCCGCCGAGGATGCCACCTTTACAAACGCGCTGCAGTTGGTCGCGCCCGACTACGACTACTTTGACTATCCGCCGCACTCGGGCAGCGGAGTGATCACGAACGATCCGAATGATCCCATCATCGTCGACTTTTCTACCACCGTCATGGATGTAACTGGGTGGTACAGCGATCCGGACGGCGTGACCGTGACTGCCTACGACAGCATGGGCAATGTGCTCGCCACATTTAACGGAGCTGGGGTGTCCGGAGCGGATTCAGAGTTCAGCCTTGACCCCGACGCGTACATCTCGTCCATCACCATCAGCGATGTGGACGGCAATCCGGATTTCTTGATCGCGGACGATCTTTCCTACACGGTAACTCCAGAGCCTGAATCGCTGCTCCTGCTTGGAACAGGGGTGCTTGGCCTGGTTGGAATGATGCGCCGTAAACTTCGCCGTTGAGAACTCAACATTTTTCGTGAGCGAGGGTCAACCTATGCTCGGAAGAGGGACTCTGCTCGAAAACAGGAGAGGCCATGATCTGTAACAAGAAAGCCGCTGCCCGCTTCCTCGCTGTGGCTGCATTTACCCTCAGCGTCAGTTTTGCCTTGCAAGCTCAAACCAAGCCAATGCTGGTTACTCAGAAGATCGACAACAACACTCTGGTGACGCTGGCGGGCAACACTCGCCCTGAGGCAATCGCCGATAACGATATCGGAGAGTCCGACCCCAGCGTGCAGATGGATCATATGCTGCTGCTGTTGCAGCGGCCGCCTGCGCTTGAAGCACAGCTTGAGCAGTTCATCAACGACCTGCATAACCCCAACTCGGCCAGCTATCACAAGTGGTTGAGCGCGGCGCAATTCGGCGCCACCTACGGACCGGCGCAGAGCGATATTGACGCCGTCACAAGTTGGCTCGAATCGCAGGGATTGACGGTTAACACGGTTTACGCCAATAACATGTTCATCGACTTTTCGGGCACCGCCGGACAGATTGCCACGGCCTTCCACACCGACTTTCATAACTACCAGGTGAACGGGGAAACCCACTATGCCAACGCGAGCGATCCCCAGGTTCCCGCTGCGCTGGCGGGGGTCGTCAAGGGCGTGCTTTACCTGCACAACTTCAAGCCTCATTCCTTCCTTGTCCGCCGCAATGAGGCCCACATCGATTCCAAGGCCGGCGTCTTCAAGCCTAACTACACGGCTGGCTCAGGTATTTATCCGATCGTGCCGTGGGATCTCGAGAAGATCTATAACATCGCTCCGCTGCTGAGCGCCGGCATCTCGGGGCAGGGCGTGAAGATGGTGGTCGTGGAGGATACGAATCAGTGGAATTGCGCGTCGGGTGCTCCGGGGGCAGCAAGTAGCGCAAGTCCCACGCTGTGCAGCGCCACCAGCGACTGGGCAGTATTCCGCAACGTGCTCGGTCTGGGAAGATACACCTCAGGCCAGTTCTACGAGGAGACACCGGGCACGACGACCGCAAATACCTGCACGGTGCCGACAACCGAATCCGGCGCACCGGCGGGCTCTGGCATCAACAGTGACGACATCGAGGCAACCATCGACGTGGAGTGGGCCACTTCGGCCGCGCCCAATGCGACCATCATCAACGCCGCCTGCGCCAGCCCGCGTGGCGGATTTGGCGGCCTGACCGCGATCCAAAACATCCTGAACCACGCCAATGCCGACGGCGTGGATGTGATCAGCATGAGTTACGGTGAGTCGGAAGAATCGACCGGCGCGACGCTCAACGCCGCCTTCAACTCCACGTTCCAGCAGGCGGTTGCCGCAGGCATCGGGATCTTTGTGTCCTCCGGCGACGAACTTGCCGCCAGTTCCGACGGAGGCGGGTCCACCTGCGCGGGCCTGCCCGCCGGCACTTATCCCAACGGAGCCTTTTGCGCCAAGGACGGCATCACCATCAGCGGCTGGATGTCGTCGCAATACGATGTCTCGGTTGGCGGTTTGGACTTTGCCGATACGGCCGAGAACCAGAACAGCACCTATTGGGGAAACAATAACGTGTTCTACGGATCGGCTAAGTCGTATATCATGGAGCAGCCGTGGAACGACTCCTGCGCCGGTACAATCCTGTCCAACTTCATCACCGGGTCGACCGTAACGTACGGCAGCACCGGGTTCTGCAATACCACTACAGGCCTGGAGAACTTTCTTTTGGCGGTAGGCGGCAGCGGCGGTCCCAGCGCCTGTGCTACCGGGACGGCGGCCACGCGGGGAGTTGATGGCGGCACCTGCGCGGGTTACCCCAAACCTACATACCAATCAAGCTATCTCGGCTCCATGGCGGGCCTGGTGAACGATAATGTGCGGGATACTCCCGATGTGGCCCTGATGGCAGCCAACGGCCTGTGGGGACACTACTACGTCGTCTGCTACACCGACACGACAACAACCGGAGTGAGCAACGGCGGGATCGCCTCCTGCACCGGAACCGGCGTGGCGCCCTCTGCCTGGCCAGGCTACGGCGGAACGTCGGTTTCTTCGCCCATCATGGCTGCCATCCAGTCGTTAGTGGTGCAGCACAAAGGCAGCCTGCAGGGAAATCCCAATCCCCGCTACTACGCGCTGGCGGCAGCCGAGTACGGTCCGAGTGGCAATGCCAACTGCGATTCCGTTCTGGGAAGAGGCGTGGCGAGCAGCTGCATCTTCTACGACGTCACCCTGGGCGACATCGATGCCAATTGCCAAGCGCATAGCGGCGCCACCGGCCTGGTCAACTGCTACCTGCCGTCCGGCTTTGTGGGCGTGCTTTCCACTAGCAACGCCTCATTCAGCATGGCGTATCCCACAACCACGGGTTGGGACTTCGGTTCCGGCATCGGCAGCGTTAACGCCTACAACCTTGTGTTTCAATACTAGGAATACAACCGGATCAGACTCGACGGCAGGGAGCTCGGCAAGAGCTCTCTGCTACTTTCCGCCGGGTTCTATAAAAGAGAACTTCTAGAAGAAACACGAACGGAAACCCAGACCTGAGGGAAGTTATCCCAAGTCTTGCGACTGGGGTTTGCGTATTTCGCACGCGATGCGGGCTTGCGGCGGCGTGAAGGTCGCGCCTTCCCAGCTATCGGCCGAAGACAAAATCTCCTGCCGGAAACATGGATGCAACCTTGGAGCACAGTTTCACAGTTTCACAGTTTCTGTGTTGATGTGCGGTTTTGCGTGTAAATTTCTGATTCCGAATTGCTTCCAAGGCTCACAGTTTCACAGCTCGCTTTTTTGCGGTTTTTATAGGGGTGGAGACGTCAGGTTGCAGGTGTCAGAACTCCGGGGTATATAGGGGGTGGGTAAGGCAGGGAGTAGGGTGTCTCCGCCAGCTTTCAGGTCGTACCCGGGGGTGGGGGAGGGGGTGGGGGGTAACTAGAACGTCAATAGCCGGGGGCGGTCTCCGGCGGGACGCGGACGTTGATGTTTTTGGCCTTGCACATGGCGCGATTTCCCTTTGGGCATTTTTTCTTGCTTTATTGATAGCTTGCGCCGAAGCGGGGTAATTTTCGGCAAAAGCTTTGGGAGTTTTCAGGCTGGGATTTCAAGGATTTGCGGGGAGGTTGCGGGGCGGGAGGGTTGACGGCGTGCGGCTTGTGGCCGGTGGATGCCGACGTTCGTGGTTCCCGGGTCTCAGAATCGAGACCCGGGGCACCCCATTTTGTGGTGGGTTTGCTTTCTGAAGAACCGGACCACCGGCCATTCTCATGATCTTGAGGTCCACCCACCCGCCGGGGTTTTCCACATTTGCGCATAGATTATCAACGATTAGCCCGTAGCTGGTTACAGCGTACACTGCGCGTATGAGGAAAACGATCCACGCTCAGATCGGCGCGCGAGCAATCTCGTTCCCGGATCGGATTGAGATTCAATATCAACCGGTAGATGAGCATGGAAACCGCGTAGACAATAGCTTTTATTGGGCAGGCCCCTACACTTGGCAACAAGTTAAATTCAGATTCTTTCTCGGCGAAGGGTACGCTTCTGAGTGCGAGCAATATTTTGCCAAAGGTTCTGCCGCGCTTCTCCAAAGAGCGCGAGATATAGAGATAGAGGGAAACTGGGTCGATCCCGGTGATTCAGAATACAAAGAACCTTCCTCTTCGAACTGATATTGCCTAAGCCTCAGCTTCTCGCTTGGCGGGTGGCCCGAGCCTGAGGGACGCAAACTCACCACAACAAGGGGTGCCCCGGGTCTCGATTCTGAGACCCGGGAATCACAAACTATCGCTGTGCAGGCCTTCGCGAAGCGGCGTATGCTTTGGCCAAATGCCTTCCGGACTTCGCCGCTATCAGCAGACGCGTCAGTTACACTTTGTCACGTTTAGTTGTTATGGCCGCCGCGCTTACCTGGGCGATGCCGCTGGCCGCGATCTGTTTGAGGCGGCGCTCGAGCGGATTCGGAAGAGATACGAGTGGGCCGTCATCGGCTATGTCGTCATGCCGGAGCACGTGCATCTGCTGGTCAACGAACCGTCCAAGGGAAATCTCGCCAAGGCCATTCAGGCGCTGAAACTGTCGGTTTCGCGGCGGCGGCGCGAGCGGCCCTTCTGGCTGGCCAATTACTACGACTTCAATGTGTGGGCGGCGAAAAAGGAGACGGAGAAGCTGAAATACCTGCACCGCAATCCGGTGGCGCGCGGGCTGGTGGCGAAGCCGGAAGATTGGGCGTGGTCGAGTTTCCGACACTATGCCACGGGCTGCGCGGGAACGGTGGAGATTGAATCGTCCTGGACCGGGTGGAGGCGCGAACATGGAGGGCGTTTACCTGGTTCGATGGGGAAGAGTGGCGGAACCAGTTAGACGCACGTGGAAATTGTGCTTTCCCGGGTCTCAGAAGCGAGACCCGGGGCACCCCATTTTGTGGTGGGTTTGCTTCCCCGAAAAATGGTACCAGCCGCAAGTCGGTTCGATAAGGAAGAGCGGTGGAACCGGATGGCCGCATGCGGAGATCGTGCTTTCCCGGGTCTCAGAAGCGAGACCCGGGGCACCCCATTTCTTGGTGGGTTTGCTTCCTGAACAACGGTACCAGCCACGACGCAGTTCGATGAGCCAGAGTGGTGGAACCGGTCAGACGCGTGCGGAGATCGTGCGTTCCCGGGTCTCAGAATCGAGACCCGGAGCACCCCATTTCTTGGTGAGTTTGCTTCCTGAAAAATTGTGCCTGCCGAGGAGTTGGTTTGATGAGAAAGAGCGGTGGAACCGGTTCGCCGCACACGCGGAGATCGTGCTTTCCCGGGTCTCAGAATCGAGACCCGGGGCACCCCATTTCTTGGTGGGTTTGCTTCCTGAAAAATTGTGCCTGCCGAGGAGTTGGTTTGATGAGAAAGGGTGGTGGAATCGATTGGCCGCACACGCGGAGATCGGGCTTTCCCGGGTCTCAGAAGCGAGACCCGGGGCACCCTATTTTGTGGTGGGTTGCTTCCTGAAAACTGTGCCCACCGCGAGTCGGTTCGATAAGGAAGAGCGGTGGAACCGGATGGCCACATGCGAGCATCGGGCTTTCCCGGGTCTCAGAATCGAGACCCGGGGCACCCCATTTCTTGGTGGGTTTGCTTCCCAAAACCTGGGCCACTCGCCACGATGTGCCCTGCGCGGGTCTGGAGACCCACGCTACAGCCGGTCGGGAGACCGGCTTCACAGGTTTCTTTATCCCCTGACGCTCACGCCGGAGAACGACAGCACGGCCAATCCGCGCACTGGCTGGCCGAAGAAACGGGCTGGGGCGAAGCGGCTGAAGAGCAGCATGTTCTCGACCTGAGATCGCGTCGTAGCATCCGTCGGTCCCGAGACGATGCGGTAGTCGTAGACCTCGCCGGAAGGGTTGATGTAGGCCTCGACTACAACTGGACCGTTGATGGAGCCCGACTCATCGCCACCCTGAGCATTGGAAAAATAAAGCAGATGCGGCGCCGTGGCGTCGCCTAATGGCTCGTCGGGTGTGGCTTGAGCGGTTTCAGGCTGGGCGAACATGGTGATCAGGAAGACGATGGTTCCCAACAGCAGCACCGCGCTGAAAAAGCCCGCACCAGCCTGCAGCAGGAACGGTCCCACCGTGTTTCTCCACGCCAGATCCCATCCGGTGAAGATGCTGCGGCGGCTGCGCGCGCGCTCTTGGCTGACCGCGACGCGGATGCGCAATGGCAGGTCGGCCGGTTCTTCCACCGGGCCCAGGCCGGCCAATGCGGTTTGCAGATCGCGCAGAGAGCTCCACTCCCGCGCACACTCCTGGCAATCCTGGAGGTGTGCATCGATCTCCTGCATTTCGCGTCCTGTCATCCGGCTATCCAGATATTCTGTAAAGCTCGCCCGCATTCGATCGCAGTTGTTCATCGCGCCTCCTCTCTCAGGGACAGTTCCATCTCCATCCCCGGCAGCGCTTTGGCCCGTGAGCCCGGACTGGACGCGGTAAGCAGCGCCTTCAAACAGGCACGCCCACGCACCAGCCGCGACTTCACCGTTCCCAGATTGACGCCTTGCATGGCCGCTACTTCTTCGTACACAAAACCTTCAATGTCGCGCAGGACAAGCGTGCTGCGATACGGCTCCGGCACCTGGCGTAAGGCTTCCTCCACGTGTGCCCGATTCTCCTCCCGCAGTGCATAGTCGTAAGGCGACTCCGCGGGATCGACCAGCATGTCTTTCAACTGCACAGACCGCCCGCCGTCCCCATCCGCCATTTCCTGCTCGATGGGAATCTCCTGCTGCTGGTGACGCATCCACCAGCGGCGCTGATTCGACGCCTCGCGCAAGGCAATACGGTAGATCCACGTGCGCAAGGA
>Ga0187847_10004369_pt1 | contig 10431 bp, 6 predicted proteins | sample June2016WEW_4_10_FD_132458 | JGI IMG/M metagenome (GOLD analysis project Ga0187847, IMG submission 132458) | Peatland microbial communities from SPRUCE experiment site at the Marcell Experimental Forest, Minnesota, USA - June2016WEW_4_10 | ecosystem: Environmental > Terrestrial > Soil > Wetlands...
CCGGCGGCGTCTTACGCCATGCCCTCGGTGCATTATCGCATGGAAGGCCAAACCCATCGCCTTGCGGACTATCTGCGCCGCGAAGCGGTGACTGGATTGTTGATCCTCAAGGATGGAAGGGTCGTCTACGAGTACTACGGCAACGGCAATACCGACAAGAGCTTGTGGACTTCGCGCTCGGTCGCGAAGTCCATCGTCTCCATTCTTGTCGGCATGGCAATCAAAGAGGGATTCATCGGCTCGGCGACCGATCCGATTACGCGCTATATGCCCGAACTCAAGGACAGTGCTTGGGATGGCGTGACTCTGCGCAATCTGTTGCAGCATACCTCCGGGGTCGCGTGGAATGAGAATTATGCGGACCCCGACTCGGACTTTGCGCGCCTCACACGCTGTGAAGCGAGTCCCGAGGCCTATCAATGCGTTCTGCGCTTGGTGAGCACTGTGAAGCGAAGGTCGGGCGTGAGGCCCGGCGAGATCTGGTCCTATAATACGGGCGGGGCGTGGCTCGTAGGCCGAGTATTGGAGAAGGCGACGGGAATGACGATCGCTCAATACCTCGAGACCCGGCTCTGGAGCCGCTATGCGATGCAAGACGACGGGGTTTGGGAGGCGCTCATCAAGGGGCAGGTTGATTTCGGCGGCCATGGATTTAACGCGACCTTGCGCGATTGGGGGCGATTCGGCTTATTCGTTGCGGGCGGCGGCAAGCTGCCAGATGGCGAAGAGTTACTGCCGTCAGATTGGCTGGCGCAATCGGTGACTTGGACCAAGGCCAAGGGCTCGGTCGCGCCGGGGACGCCGGATGGGCAATTCGGCTATCAATGGTGGTTCGGTGGCGTCGACCCCGGCCGGCGCGATACCGACGATGTCACCCAGACCGCGAAGCAATCACTGTGGGCTGAAGGTATCTACGGGCAGACGATCGCAATCGACCCCGCCGAAAAGTTGGTCATGGTGCAGTGGTCGACCTGGCAGGCCGCGGAGACCCCGACCTCGCTTTACGATGAACAAGCGCTGTTCTTCGGTGCGCTGGCCCGCGCGCTTGGGCGTTTGAAGCCGTGAAGCCGCCAAGATCCCGCTCGCACGCATGAAAATCATCGCGATCACCAACATCAAGGGCGGGGTAGGCAAGACGACGACTGCCGTGAACCTGGCGTACCTGTGCGCGGCGAGCGGCCGACGGTCATTGCTGTGGGACCTGGATCCGCAAGGCGCCGCTACCTACGTCCTGCGCTGCGAGTCACAGGAAAACGCGTCGGCCAAGAAATTGGTCTCCGGCAAGCGTGAACTCAACGAGCTCGTCGTCGCCAGCGGGTATGACCGTCTGGACGTGCTGCCGGCCGATTTTTCCTACCGGCATTTTGACGTACATCTGAGCGCTCGAAAGAATCCAACGGAACGGCTGCTGCGCATGAGCCGCAGCCTGCGCGAGGAATACGATGTGCTATTCCTCGATTGCCCCTCCGGCATCTCGCTGCTGTCGGAGAACGTGTTGCGCGCCGCCGATGCGGTCGTCGTCCCGTTAGTTCCGAGCCCCCTGTCGGTCCGGATGCTGATACAGCTGCGCGATTTTCTGCTCGCCAACGCCTGGGTGGACATGACACTGTTGCCGTTCTTCTCGATGGTCGATCGGCGCAAGGCGCTCCACCAGGAAGTCATCGCGAGTACGCGAATGCAGTTCCCGGGAATGCTGAAAACAGAAGTTCCGTACTGGAGCGAGATCGAGCGCATGAGCTTGCGGCGCGCTCCGCTTGCCTCGTATGCGCCGCGTAGCGAAGCGGCAAACGTGTACATGACCTTGTGGTCCGAGGTCGAGCTCAAGTTGAAGCAGGCCGCTTTCACGCGCGCGGTGCCAATATCGCTAATGCCGTCTGCACAGAGGGCGACGCCCACGTCAGCACCGCCGGCCGCACCTGGGCACGAGCCAGTTGTCGACATCGCCTTTGAGCTGCCGCCGAAAGCCGTGCCGGATCCCGCGTAGCCGAATTCGTGAGCCATTCACCGGCGTTTTGTGATCACATCGATCCGTCATTGTTAAACAAATATACTGAAGCCACTTTTTCCCCGGGGAACCTCATGAGATATCCGGTTGCACTTTTGCTAATGCTTGGATTGACCACGACCGCGTCGGCAAATACATTCAGATTGGAGTGTATCGACGCCAATGATGGGAAAACTCGCCTTGCCTTGATCGAAGTCGATACGGATGCCGCCAGCATCCAAATCTATTCCGAATCGGATCATATCTGGAAAGCGGCCGTGAACGTGTCGATCGCCGAATCGACGATCTCCTATGTCGAGCGCGGACGAGGAGATTCCGGATCGGTAAATACCTCGGTCAGCATTGACCGAGTAACAGGCAAGTTTTTCGGCTATTTCCCACATTCCGCTCGCATCGATGGACAATGCAAGAAAGTGCCGTCCGACCAGAAACTTTAGGTAGTCAGGTCGGACATCGGCGCGCACGAATTGGCAAAGCACTGGGTGCCATGTCGAAGGCACTCAGAAGTCGCGAAATTCGTTCTGATCGGCCAACACGCCAAAGTCCGGCTTGCGATCAGACATGCGCGGGTACCCGTGGGCCGTAACTCTCACCACCGGTACGCGGCCTCAACGGCGCGCGACCCATTCCCAGAATTCATGTTTACCAGGTTCTGGTTGGCTCTTCGCTAGACTGCCGGCGGACTGCGCAGCTCCATTTTCCAAAGGGCTCGCGCTAATCCTAGTCGGGCGCGGGAGACCAAGTCATGCCGAGCTGGTCGAACAAAAATGCGAGCATGTCGCTCCTTTCCGCAATGCGCTCATCGAGTGAGCTGCCAATGCCGTGTCCGGAAGTCTTGTTCGTGCGCAGCAGCAACGGGTAGTCGGCACTCGAAGCCGCCTGCAGTGCTGCTGTGAACTTACGTGATTGCATTGGATTGACGCGCGCATCGGTTGCTCCGGTCATCAGCAACACGGCCGGGTACGCGGTGTGCATGCGTACGTGGTGGTAGGGCGAATAGGCGTAGAGTGCCTTGAACTCGGCGGCATGCTTGACGGTGCCGAATTCCGTGGTGTTGAAGGATCCGTTCGGATCGAGTTCGACGCGCAACATGTCGTAGATGCCGACCATCGAGACGACCGCCCGCGGCAAATCCGGGTGCTGGGTGATGAGCGCGCCCATGAGCAGCCCGCCGTTCGAACCGCCAAGAAGCGCAAGCCGCGCATGCGACGTGTAGTGTTCGGCGATCAGTTGCTGTGCGACCGCCGCGAAGTCATCGAACACGTTCTGTTTCTTGGTCAGCATACCTTCGCGGTGCCAGCGCTCACCAAACTCGGAGCCGCCGCGGATATTCGCTGTGGCGTAGACGCCACCGGCATCGAGCCATACGCGCGACACCGGACCGAGAAAATACGGCGTCTCGCTGACACCATAGCCGCCGTAGCCATACAGCAGCGTCGCATTCGTTCCGTCGAGACGCGTGCCCTTCTTGCGGATGATGTTGATCGGTATGGCCGTTCCATCCTTCGAAATGGCGTTCTCGCGCACGACCTCGGCATCATCAAAAGTCACACTGGAGAGCTGCTTCAATTCAGTGGAGGTGGCCGCATTCGTGGCCGGATCGAAGCGTTCGTAATGCAAGGGCACGACGTAGCTCTCGACGTCGAACAATACCGAACCTGAGCTCAGCGGCGTGATTTCACTATTGGTGGAAATCGGCGGCACCGGCAGCAAGCCGTGTGCTGCCCCGGCGAGGTCGAACAACCGAACTTCGGTAGGGCCCCCATTGATATAACGCAAGTACAGCCGATCGGCTGCGACCGTTGGGTTGCCCCCGGCCGCCCCTGCGGATGTCAGAATGCTAATGGCACCTTCCGGAATGATAACCGGCGCGTGCGCAAGACCTGCGGTCTTGAACGGCGGTGACAGCTTCACGACTTTGCCGTTGAGCGCACCCGCACGGCTCACGCCGTAGAGCGCGCCGTCCGGCCCGAGCGTTGCGCTCACGATCTGGTCCTTGTAAATCGCAACTTCGATCGGCGGCTTGTCCTCAGTCAAAATGAAATGTGCGAATTGGCCCCCGTCGCCACGCCCAACGGACGCGAGTACCGCGCTCTGGCTTACGGTATTCTTGAGTGTAATCTCGGAAATGCGTTCGAGCCCGTGCTTGGTGCCGAGCGCAATCGGGTCGTTCGCGGCCGGCGCGCCGAGGCGATGCAGATACACCTGCATATTAAAGTGACGCTCCGACTCCGGACTTTCGGGTCCCGGATAGCGTGTATACCAGAACCCGCGATTATCGCTCGTCCAGGCCACGCTGCCGCCGGCAGTCGCGTATTGCACGCGGTCTATCGGCGCATCTATTTCTTTGCCACTCGCCACATCATAGACATGCAGAGTGCCGTTTTCGCTGCCGTTCTGGGATAGCGAGACGGCGATCCGCGTGCCATCCGGTGACGGGACAAACCAATCGAACGCAGTCAAGCCTTTGGCATCGAGGATGTTCGGATCCAGCACCGTGATGCGGCTGGCCGGCTCCGCCGCGGCATTGAGCGCGACGATGATCGGTTGCTGCTGTTTTGGGTCGCGATAAATCGCAAATACGCGCTCTCCGCGCGCGACGAGGTTGTAGTAATAAGGCGACGTGGTCGTGTATAGCCGTTTGAGCTCGATGGCCAAGGGTCCGCGGCTCGACAATCCGTCGAAGTAGCTGCGTGTGCGCGCATTCTGCGCGTCGCTCCAGGCCGCGACCTTCGGGTCGTCCGCGTTTTCGAGCCAGCGGTAGGGGTCTGCGACGCGTACGCCCTGAATGAGTTCGGTGACCGAATCGACCGCCGTGGCCGGCGGTGGCACAAGATTGGCGGAGAGAGCCGCGCTCAAAGTCAAAAGAACAGCGGCCAGAGCAACGACGGCGATTAGTGGTTTCATTGCGCTTCCTTGGCAGATCATGACGGCAGCCGCCCGGGCCGTGTATTGACGCGCCGCGCGGTGCATTGACGGCGCAATAATAACACCGGACAGGTGCACGTCGCCCCGCGCGTTACCGCGACAATGTCTTGCTCCTTTGCTGGTAGTCTGCGCATTCACTGCTTCGCCGCCTTTGACGAGCCGCGTCCGCCTAAATGCCTTTATTCTTGATTGAACGGGCAGCGCAGGGGACCGCCTTCAACCCGTCGGCGTGTCTAGTGGATTTTCAGTGGCCACGGGGTCGTCGCATGAACACTCTGGGAGTTGCCGGAAGGTGTGGTCGAACTGACCACAAAGGCAGTCAGTGTCGGCGGCACCGGCACAACGATGAAGTTCTGGTCACCGGCAAAGAACAACGTCCCACCGTCGAGACTGATCGCCGCCGAGCCGTTTACGTAGCAGGTACCGTTGCCAAAATTGGTACAGCTCGGGAAATTCGCAATGTCAAAATATCCCAGCGAGTTCAGCGTAGGTCCCGCGGTCTGTGCATCGAATACGAAGATACGCGGCGAGGTGGCCGCACCGGACGTTGCATAGGCCATCACATACAGGCGCGTAGCGTCCGGGGAAACCACGGCGTTCACTGTCACATACTGGCCGGCGGCAGGCAGTGTCACGGCACCGACGAGGTTGAATGACGCGTCGTACACTGCAGTTTTGTTGAGAGCGACGCGATCACCGGATTCGCTCAGCGAGAAGCTGGTCACAATGCCAGGCGGAGAATTAGGTGCGATCGCCAAGGTCTCGTCCTTCGCGTTCAGATACAGCAGCGGTGGCTGGGGACTTTCGCCGCCGCTGAGGCAGATCAGCAGCCGCTCCCCGTCGCGGGACGCGGCGAACCAGGGGCCATCGAGCGCCGACCCGACGGTAATTCCGGGCAACGAGGGCGTGACGATCGTCGGAGTCAGGTCCGAGGTACTCAGGTAGGTGAGGGTACCAAAGGTCTCGCCACCGCCAGCCAGCCCAGGACTCTGGTCAATGCCAAACCAACTGCGTCCGTCATTGGTCGGGACCACCCCGAATCCGATTCCATTGAAACTGGGCTCCAGCGGATTGGTCGCAACTGCCGGGACTTGGGTCCCTAGCGTTGCGGGACTAAACGTTGTGAACGACCCAGCCAGGGTCGTGCCGGCGGCCACAAACAGCGCGGTCCCGTCGTTGCTGAGGCCAAGATCATAGACGCCCGTCACGGGCGTCGATGCGCTGGTCCACTGCGTACCATTGAAGCGATAAGCCACAACCTGGCCCGTCGTCCGGTTCGCGACATACAGCGAGTCGCGCTCCGGGTCATAGATCAGGGCACCGAGCTGGCCACCAGTCGGGATGCTCGCATACGAGTAAGAACTGCTCGGGGACGCGGTCGCCTTGATGGTCCCGGTCAGGGTCTGCATCCCGAGTGCATTCGACACCGCGACCGTGTAAGAACCGGGGATTTCGGCAGCGAAGTTCGCAACGACCTCGGTGTCGTTCACCGCAGTGACCAATGTCGCGACGGTTCCGCCGAGTGTGAACCGGTTGTTCAGGTTGGCGCTGGATATCGCGCTAAACCCTGATCCTCGCAGGACCACACGCTCGGCCTGTCCCGTCAGCTGGACGTAGGGCGCGAGGCTAGTGATCTGCGGAAGCTGTTTATTCAGGATTACATTGAACGTGACCGGCGACATCGTCGACCGGGTCGGCGTGATCGCAACGTGAGCCGGGTAGCTTGCAGCATTGGCGAGTGCGGCCACCTGAACCTGATCGATCGTATAGGTGATCGACGTGGAGCCGGTACTGCCGGCGGCATTTGTCAGCTTAAGCCAAGGCTGGTCGCTGGTCGCTGTCCAACCGACAACCGGACCCGCAGTCAGGTTGACCGGCACCGTGCCGGATAGCGCGCTGGTCGTGGTCTCCGCCTGGAGAGTTAAGTTGATATCAGCCGGGCGCATCAGGCCGACACCGACAGTGAACGCCACTGGGACGACGATGTCGGCTTGAGGATAGGCACCCGAGACGCGCACATCACCGGAATAAGACCCGGCGACGAGGTTGGTCGCATCGCCGACGACTTGGAAACCACCGCTCGAAGGCGTCACGGAGAGCCAGCCCGTGGGACCCGCAGAGGCATATTCGCCCACTGCGGTGACGATCGGGTTCCATGACGGGGGTGTGACCCTCAGCGCAGACGCCGCAGTCATCGTGTCTTCGACGGTCGATATCGTGAGGTTCTGCTGTGTAACCACCATCCCCTGGTCGCCGCCGGCAGGCGGAGTCACCGTGTCAGTGACGGTGACAGACCCGTTATTGCCACCGGAGGTGACAATGACACTACTGCTCCAGGTGCCTGAAGGCAGCGATGCGACGTTCACGGTAAATCCGCTTGCGCTGACGTTCGACACGGTCAGCCAGGGACTACCACTCTGCACCTGGGTCGAGAACGTCGACTGTCCGGCCGGAAGCTCAACGCTGATCGCCGTACTAGCGGTGTTCCCGCTGATGAGGGCCGGGCTGAACGAACTCGGGCTGACCTGTAGCGTCGGAATCACGGTGATTGAATACGCGATACTGAGCGGAGAATTGCCAACCTGGTTCTGGCATTCCGAGTCCGAACAGGCAAGCAGCTTCAGCGTACCGCTATACGTCCCGGCGGCAAGTCCGGCGGCAGGTTGGACCGGCACGGTCGCCGAGGTTCCGGCCACGGTCACGTCGATCGGCGAGGCCAAACCCGCGCCCGACGCCTCGGCTGCCACGTACAGCGTGCCGGTATAGGAACCTGTTGCCGTGACGGTGATGTTCTGCGCCGCCGGCACCAGATCGCCCTGATTAAAGCTGAATGTAACTGAGGTCGGATTCGCGGTGAACACCACGGAGTTTCCACTGCCGCTGGAACCGTCGTTCGAGCCGCCGCCACCGCCTCCGCAGCCAGCGATCAGGATCATGATCGAGACGACCGCCAGCCGGAGTCCACGCATAATCTTCAGTACCTTGTGTCGCGTATTGCCTGATCGACACTAACAGACGCTTCCATTGCACAGCAACAAATCCTAGGGAACCCCGTCTTCGTCAGACTTTTACTGACTTCTCCCGGGGAGCCTGGTAGCGGTCATCGTCGAAGTCCGAGTATCCCTTGCACGACAGGCGAATCCCCAGCACGCGAATTATCTAAAAGATGGGCGGCAATTTTTCCCACGCGTAAGTAGTAGAAACCGTAGCCGACGTGACTTGTCCCGACCGCGATGGCGTCACCCGACGCCGTAGTCGCGGTTGCTAGTTCACTGGTGTTGAGCGGTGTGACGGTGCCGATCAGCCGCCTACCGATCAAACTCGGATCTAATCCTTCCTGAATCACCAAATCGACCGACTTTTCGACCGGGGTCCAACCAAACCCCTTGATCAATCGCTCTCCGCCTGTGGGTATTCAGGGTCGTGAGCGTCCGGTTTCGGGCATCGCAAATCTTCCAGCACCGGCCGAAATGAAAAACCCGGCGAGCGGCCGGGCTTTTCAGCGCAAGGCAGAGGTGAAGTTAAACGGCTTGCTTGCGTCCCCGAAGGACCATCAGACCGCCAGCCAACAACGTCAGGGCTGACAACGCTGATGCGGGATCGATCTCTGGGGCGGGCTGCGTGACCGGATTCGCGTAGGCCAGGATGTCAATCGCGTTGCCGTTGCCGCCGCTGAAGCCGTTGGTCGAAACGTCGTTGTAAAATCCGTTTCCGGCGCCACTCAGCGTATCCCCTAGGGCCGCTCCGTAATAAAATGACAGCTGATATACGTCGCCGGCCTTCGTAGCGATCGTCTGATCGATAGTGTCATAGGCGCCACCATTGCCACCGACGACGCACGTAGTCGACAGCCCCGAGAAGGAGCCGCAGCCGGTGTGCGCATTGATTACAGAACTCGTGTTGTATGGATTCAGCAGAGTCCACGACGACAGCCCGTTCGCAAAATTGCCATTGCTGAGGAGCGAGGAGGCGCTGGGGTTCGTGAGGTCTTTGACGGCCACATTCCACACGAAGACGCCCGCCGGGTCATCGATCATCGCCAGTGCAATGTTGGTGCTGACGGCGCTCGCCGTGAAGTCGACACTCGCCAGAGCCGGCATCGCTCCCGGAATTACGCCGGAGTCGTTGACAACTAGATTGACGGGCAACGCGGCCGTGCCTGTCTCGCCACCGCCCAAATCCAAAATTGCACCAGGCGGCGGCGTGTCATTAGCCGCACTCGCGATGGTGGCCGCGCCGGCAATTGCACTTATGGCAAAGGTGACCGTCAGAAGAATCCGATGCGTGCTGTTCATCTTTCCCCTTCCTATTTTTTATTTCCGAGTCTCTTTAGTTTAAATGTAGCCGACCGCGCGAACGCCTAGAAGATGATTTTACTTAATCTGACACCATTTAGCGCGACTTCGGCGCTGACGACAGCGGAGATTGGTTTACCACTCGTCCCGCGCAAAATTCTCTCTCTGTATTTCCAGCGATGAGCTTGCGCAGATAGGCGTGCATCCCGTCGGTCTAGGAGACAGCCATCGTTATCCGGACCAACCGTTCGAAATCCCGCGAATGGTCTGTGAATAGCAATCCCTACTGCCTGGTGTCAGGGGTCGAGCAAGGCTCCGCTCGTCGGATCGACGGGAAAGAAAAAGTACGCCGGCTCGCCCCGGTAGATGGTCAGATCCCCCCTGACATAGAGGCTGGTACCGATCGGTGTCAGCGACGAAACGGTCCCACCGCAGCCGATCGTTCCATGGTGTCGCGATATGCGCATTGGCGAGGGTGTGACCGGAGCGTTTGATCTCCTTCGTGCACGCGGAGATCAAGCCCTGTGCGCGACGCAGATGCGCATAGACGTCGGCGTTAAAGAGCTCGAGGAACAAGGCATTCAGATCCGCATGGATGAAGCGCGACTGCGACAGCAGTTTCTGCGGCGTCGCCTCGTAGAACGCGATCGAGTTCGCTGGGAAGTGCTCGAGGATCTTGATTCGTCGTCCCACTTTCTGCCGGCACCGCGGATGGATGGCCAAGCGCTCGAGATTCAGAAAGATCTCGACATGGTGCTCCGTGAGCTTGATCCGTAGTCTTTTGTGGCGGTGGATATGCGGAGCGCTGTAGTAATCGCCGTCGACGACGAGGTAACAGTCGGCGTGCAGCTTCGCCGATTTCCACTCCCCGCCGTCGTACTCCACACTCGGTAAGGCCTTCAGCGCGGCTTTCTCGATCTTCTCGAACCGCTCACGTCGGGAGACGCCGAAGCGGCGATGTGTTTGGTCGTTGATGCGCTCGACGCACACCATCAGGGCGCGATTGATCTCAGAGATCGAGGTAAAGCTTGAGCGTCGGAAGCGGAACCGGAAGTAGCGACATAGGATCTTGACGAGTCCCTCGCAAATTGCCTTATCCTTCGGTTTTCTCACGCGTGCCGGAACGATTGCGGTCGAGAAGTGCGCGGCTAAATACGCGTAGTCTTCATTCAGATCGGGATCGTACAGATGGCATTTGACGAC
>Ga0187847_10004370_pt1 | contig 10425 bp, 4 predicted proteins | sample June2016WEW_4_10_FD_132458 | JGI IMG/M metagenome (GOLD analysis project Ga0187847, IMG submission 132458) | Peatland microbial communities from SPRUCE experiment site at the Marcell Experimental Forest, Minnesota, USA - June2016WEW_4_10 | ecosystem: Environmental > Terrestrial > Soil > Wetlands...
GCTACCGCGATCGCCTCTCGCTTTCGACACTCATCGAGAACGCTGACGTGGTGGTCCTGCCCTATGACTCGAAGGACCAGGCAACATCTGGCGTACTGGTTGAGGCCATCGCCGCTGGTCGTCCCGTCGTGGCAACGTCGTTTCCCCACGCCATGGAATTACTTGATTCAGGAGCCGGACTAATTGTGAATCCAAAAGATCCATTGGCCATCGCGAGCGCGGTGCGCGAGATCATTTCGAATCCACAGTTGGCTGAAGAGATGTCGCGCGAGGCTCGGCGCCTCAGCGCGACCTTGAGTTGGGAATCGGTAGCCCGTCAGTATCTGGCGATGACCGATCTGCTCATCCAGCGACTCGACGTGCCAGCGTGATTCATCGGTCGTACTATTCCAAACAGCCACAAGGCGCGGCCGGAAGAGCGACTCGTGAGGCACTCGCTCTCGTTCGAAGGGCGATGGTCCCGGGCGCGAGTTCGGCACCTGAAAAGTGCCGGGAATGGTCCGAGAGACGCCCTCGATGGCCGGACGCGTTGTTGGCCTCAGCCGAGATAGTCGACGGGCCGGGCTTGGACAATAATCAGCGAATGGAATTAGGGCATCCCCACTCACAACAGTTCTTCTCGCTCGAGACCAAAGTAAGAGAGCGCTCGGACACCGTCGTGACGGTTCGTCGAGGGCCGAGTGACGAGTTGGAGAAACCACAGTTTCATGAGGTGGCGGCGTTGTACGACGTCGACGTCCGAACCCGGGACCTGACCGATGATGAACGGCGGTTCCCAGTGTTCACTAGGACGGTCCCGTGGTTGTTGAGCGAGGACGATGAAGGTGCGTTGACGTCCGAACCGGTGACGGGTACGCGACTGGATCGACTGCGCGTCAAAGGTCCAAGTGTGAAGAGGAGCACCAAATCACTCTGCGCCACACTCGCCACGATTGAGAACACTCGACGCACGGAGTTGGTGTGATGAGAGAAACGGGGATCGCGAAACGAACCGACGTTCACATTCTCGCCGACGTCACCCGGGTGGTAACCCGGCTCTTCATCCCGGGCCAGGAACTCATTGGCGGCAGCGATTCGCGCACCTCGAACACCGTTCAAGAAGTCATGGCATTGAGCGAGGAGGACGTCGATGACGTCATGTCCGATCTCGTCGAGAGATTCTCAAATCGTCACGATGATCTCGCGGCCCTCTTCGACGATCATGCGCAACGGGTCATAGGAATCGCCGGCGAGGGAATCTCAGTGAACCGTCGTCTCTTGCTCGGCGCCGCCTTCACGCACGAATACTCCATCGAAGGCGCCGCGATCTGCAATCCGAGTCTGGTGAGGCATCCGGACCAGACTGATGTGCAAGCGGGTGGTCTTCGACTCGTCATGAGCCTGCGGTCCATTGGTGAAGGCCATACGTCGACAATTAGTTTTCGCGGAGGCGAGATTGGTGCGGACCACGCGATTCACATCGAAGCACCGAAATCGTTCCCGGTGCTCGCCGAAAGCAGGCCCGCTTCTCTTAATCGAGACGTGTTTCACGCAAGATTGCGCGACCTGGGCCTCGAGGGCGAGACGGCGTCGACGGTGTTGGACCGTCTCCCTTTGCAGTTCTCGCGAGAGGAGTTGGACCGGTCCCTCGCCATGGTGGGGGCCGAGAGCGACGTGCGTCCCAACGTCAACGAGACGGCGGCATTGCTGAGGTCGTTCACCGATGACTTTTACTGCGCGACTTTCGATCCGGATACAGAATTGTGCCAGCGTGTTCTCTGGCCTTCTACGCTGCGCGAGGGCCAGGGCATGGAGGACGCACGCTTCGTCGAGATCCATGACGACAGTTGTGCTCGTTACATTGCTTCGTACACCGCATACGACGGTGTAGTAGTGAGCCAGCAGCTCCTAGAGACCGATAATTTTGTGACGTTCAATTCCTCGCCGCTTACCGGCGTCGCCGCGCAGAACAAGGGGTTGGCGTTTTTCCCGCGAAAGATACACGGTCGCTTCGCCGCTCTCTCCCGATTCGACCGAGAGCACAACTCCCTCGCGTTCTCTGACAATCTTCACAATTGGGACGAGGCGACATTGTTCAAGACCCCGGCCAATACGTGGGAAATGCTGCAGGTTGGTAATTGCGGATCACCCATCGAACTCGATGAGGGTTGGTTGGTGTTGACCCACGGTGTCGGTCCAATGCGCACCTACGGCATTGGAGCCATGTTGTTGGACCTCGAAGAACCATCTCGGGTACTTGGTTCCTTGGTGGATCCCTTACTCGCACCTTCGGCCGAAGAGCGAGACGGTTACGTTCCCAACGTGCTGTACTCGTGCGGTTCCCTCGCGCACCGCGGTGTCCTTTACGTACCCTTTGGTGCTTCGGACCAGTCCATTGGCTGTGCCACCGTCGACATATCCCAACTCGTCAGCGCGCTCAAGTCCTGAAGGTCCCAGACGGTCCTGACGCGCAGTTAACGCGATGGTCACGATGGCAGTGCGTGAGCGAGTTCAGTCGCGGTATTAATGGCGTTTACGAGTTCGTCGAGGTGAATCACGAGGTTCGCCGACTCGCGCGACTCACCGAGCGTCTCTTGCGCGCTGCGAAAGAGCGATCGAAGATTAAGGGTGGGACCTTCGAGATTCCCTTGATCTTCCTCGTACAAGGTGTGAAGCCTCTCGATGCAACCTTGCACGAGATCGTCGAGTGCACGCGACGGCTCGATCGTAGAACCGCGTTCGGCCTCTATTCGAATTGCGTGCAGGGCACGCAGGATTCGCATGGTCGTCACGAGTTGACCGCGAACGTCGGAGAGACCCGAACGCGCAAATCCAGGCTCAGCGACGGCGCGGCCGACGGCGCTCTCCGCGTGGATCCACGCCATGCGCGTGGCTCGCGACCTTGTGATGATTCTTTCGGGATCAGGATTCTTACCTTCGACGACGTCAAAGACGGCGGCGAGGTATCGCTCGAGGGCGTGATAGAGGTTCGCTATCGCGTCACTGACGCTGGTACGCAGCGACGTCGGCCACACCAAATAGGCCGCGAGAGCGATGACGCCGCCGAGTGAGAAGTCGATCAGACGGTCGAGAGCGGTCGTCAGTGTGTCGGTCGCACTGACGCTCAAGAGTACGAGGACCAGCGCGGTGATGAAGCCGAACGAGACCGCAAAGCTCGCGTACCAGGTTGAGTAGGCGGCCCAGGCCGAGAAGACAACCAAGAGAACCGTAACGGTAAGGTCGGGATGAAGGCCACCCACGAGCAACGCCGCAAAGGTGGCGCCGATGATGGTACCGAGTAAACGACCGAATCCTCGGTCGATGAGCGAACTGTAATCGGGCTTCAAGATCACCAACACGGCGAACGTGAGCCAGAAGCTTCGGGGAAGTCCGAGGGCGGATCCCAGTACGGCGGCCGCGGGCACCGCGACGGCGAGCCGCACGGCGTGTCGAAACGCAGGCGAAGCGAATGTGAAGTTGTCTTTCAACGTGAGTGCGTCGCTTCGAAGTCTGGTCAGATCGGGTCGCGCAAACTTGGGGAGCGCCGGGCGCCAGACGCGCCGACCCGAATCTAGCCCGGATGTCTCGATGAGTTTGCCCATCGCGCGCAACTGACCCGCGACTGCTCGAAGGTGTTCGGCGCACTGGCTCGCGAGCCTCTGGGCAACAGAAGGTTCACTGACGTCGACGTCGAGTGCGCCAATCTTCTCCTCGAAGTCGATGACGATGGGTCGCCACGACGAGTTTGATCGCTGGCGCAGGGAATTCGCCATTTCTACGAGTGCGTTCGAAAGTGGTTCGAGGCTGGTCGCGACACGAAGTTCATCGTTCTGGTCGTCCATTGCTCGCAAACGGACGCGTAGACCCGAGAGCGTCGTTATCTCGAGTCGAAGCCGACGAGTTTGATCAAAGATGGCGCGCAGTTCGCGCACGTCCGTACGTCCGAAGAGCGCTGGGTCGTCGAGTACTTGTTCGGTGTCGTCGAGGGACGAAAGGGCGGCCGTCGCCGAACTCGTGGGATCTTGGAGCGCGAGTCGGGCGACCGCTTCAATGGAGGTGGCGAGGCGAGTTCGCTGGTAGCGAAGACTGGAAGGTAGTCGCAGGAGAGCGAGTGCCACAATTTCTATTACGGCACCGAGCGTGACCAGGAGACTGAAGTGGACGGCAAAGAGAAGACTCCCGTTGAAGCGGCCAAGGACGACGTAGGCAATGACGGCTTGTGAGCCCACGGTCGCTGACGTCTGGCCGAAGGCCTCGACCATTCCTGCCCCGAAGCACCAAGGAACAAGTAAGAGGAGATGCAGCCACGTGATCGAACCAGTGAGGGTGCCAACAAAGACTGACACGCCAAGTAGAAACGCGTCAAGGATGGCAATTCGCAACGAGAGCCGCGGTGCGCCCACGAGCGACGCAATGGCAATGAGGTTTGCTCCGACAGCCATCGCGATGGCGCCACTGTCGGTTCCCGCGACCAATCCGATAACAAACACTGCGACCACGGGAAGTGCGGTGACGGCGCCCGCCACGGGACTGACGAGAGATGTATCAAAGCGTAGGGAATTGCGAAGCGCGACGAGGTGCGATCCCCGGGAAATTTCGCCAAGTAATCCACGGCTCGGGTTGTTCTTAGCCACTCTTCATCGCGATCGCCACGATTTCACCCTAGTTTTCCGTGTTCGCTGCAGCGGTGTCAGCTTCGAACCAGAAGTTCGTGAGTCTTCTCGCGCGGCGAAGTGCGTCACGCGGCGAGAAAACCATGTCCCGTTTCGTCTCTTTGAGGTAGCCTTCGAGAAATCGTCCGCGGCGTGCGCGAGGCGACTGGTACGAAGAGCCTCAAAGATCTAGGGGAAGCTATGGGACTGTTTGACGTGGTGGTAGTAGGCGCTGACGACTCGCCGACGGCTCGGCGGGCCATCGAAGCGGCGAGCCAACTCGCCCATATGTCGAACGGCACGCTGCACATCGTGACCGCAGTCGACCCGAAGCCACGACGCGACGGATCATTACCAGCGGAGTTCCAGGACATGAATCCTGACGGCGAGGCCGAAGCCCTCTTACAGGTGCTGTCCTTCATCGCAAAGAAGGTCGGTGTGGAACCTGTTTTGCATCACGTCGTTGGAGAACCGGCCGACGTCATCGTCGCCACGGCCGATCAGGTCGGTGCGGATCTCATCGTCGTAGGGAATCGAGGGATGAAGGGCGCTCGCCGAGTCCTTGGCAGCGTGCCGAATTCGGTCGCCCACGGCGCCAATTGTTCGGTCGCAATCATCGACACGTCTGGCTAGCGAGAGACGTGGGCCCCTGTTTCAGCGAATTTAGGAGACTTTGATCTACCGCTTCGCTTGGGAACCTCGAAGAAAGCCGATTTCTTTCACTCTCATGAATTACAGTGAGTAGCGACGACGAAGAGAACAGGGCTCAAGGAGAGTGTGATTTCCTCGGTTCCATGGAAAGGTCTTGCGGGATTCCTTGGTTTATCGACTGACTCGTAAACAGCAATTATCGTGCCTGGCGCTTCTGTGGTTCGCGTAGGCGATTCCGTGCAGCCTCAACTGAACTTCTCGAGAAAGTTGACCTTTCAGTGTTGAAATCGGTTCTAAACAAGTTCGTTGTCCTTTTTATGGGACTGACCCTGGTCGCATCAATGGTTTCAGTGGTGGGCTTTGAAGTCAGCGCGTCCGCCGCGGTCACCGGTGTTACCTTTGCGCCTACCACGACTGCCGCAGGCGTCGCCACGTCGTGGGATATTGGTTTTACCGCGTCCGCGGCCCTTACGGCGACGTCGACGATCACCGTCAGCTTCGCTGGCGTCTCAATTCCTGCGTCCACGACCTTCACGACCGTTTCAGGCTTCGCTACGAATCCATGCACCGCGCCCACCGTCGCCGTTAACTCGCCCTCGGCGGGGGAGATCACCATCACGACGGGAACCGGTTGCACCCTCGCCGCGAGCACGCCGGCGGTCTTCGCGTTGTCGGGATTCACGAATCCTTCGGCTGGCACCTTGCCCGACACCGACTTCAGCGTCTCGACCAACGCGGCGGGAAACACTGGCGCGGTGAACCCAGCGGCCGGCGTCACGTTCGTTACGCCGTTTCCCACGCTCAACGTGGCGAACTTTCCCGGCACGCTCACGAACCCCGCCATTGGCCGCGACATCCTTACTGAGACGAGTACGACGTACTGCGGCGGTAACTCGGAAAAACCACAAGGCGTCGCCACCAATGGGACCGTCGTGTGGGTGGCGTTTCCCGTGCTTTCGTCGATTTGTGGCTACGCAGTCTCGACGGGTTTGCTTGAGTACGCGATCACCAGCGGAGGCATCTACACCTACAACGCATCGGGCTCAGTCGTCTCGACGACGACCGGTGCGTCGAATCTTGGTGGGGGTTCCAACGTGAACTGGGTCGCCGTTGACGGGAACGGGTCTTCGGGACACCTTTGGGCTTCGGTCTATCAAAGTGCGGCGGTGGATGAATTCACCCTTGGGGCCAACGACACGCCGACGTTCACACGGTCCATTACCGTCGGATCCCAACCGTACGGACTTTCTGACGACGGCACGGACGTGTGGGTGCCAAATCCTGGAGCGTCCGGTGGAACCGGCGGGGGCACCCTTAGTGAGATCAACGTCGCCACCGGCGTCGCCACCACGGTCAGTGCGGCCACGTTGCAGAACATCGCGGGACCATTCATGGTGTCCACTGACGGGACGCACGTCTGGGTCGCCATGGACGGTACCGGCGGTGACTCGGACTGCCTCTATAACGGTACCAAGGTTGTTGAACTGAACGCTTCGAACGCGTCCTACGTTCGAACGATCACTGTTCCCCAGGGACTGTGCGGCATCTCCTCGGATGGGACTGACGTCTGGGTCAGCAGTGCTCCGGGTTACAACGGCACTAATGATCCAACGGGAAGCGTCACGGAGATCAACTGCGCCACGGGTACGATTGTCGGCTCGTCGATCACCGTGGGGGGAGTGCCCGATCAGTTGGTCTCTGACGGGACTGACGTCTGGGTGACGAACCGGGGTAGTGGGACCGTCTCGGAGATTGGCATCTCAACCCATTCGGTCATCAACACCTTCACCCTCACGAACCCGAATAAAGCCGGCACGTCGGCGCCGCGAAACATAGCCGATGACGGCTCTCACGTGTGGGTGACCAGTTTCGCTCTCAACGAGACGCTCTTTGAGATCTACAACAAACCAGTCATCACCACGACGACCGTGGCGAATGGTCAGGCCACGGTGGCCTACAACCAGGCGATTGCGATCACGGGGGGACAGTCACCTTTTGTCTGGTCGTTGGCATCGGGGTCCCTCCCGCCCGGACTCTCGCTCAACACTTCGAGCGGCGCCATCACGGGCACTCCCACGACCGTGGGCTCGTACACGTTCACGTTGGCTGCCGCGGACGCTGGTGGAATTCTGACGGCTACGAGCCCGACGTATTCGATTGTCGTCAGCGCCGGTCCAGTGAGCGCCGCGAATTCATCGATCGTCGTCACCAATGCCAACAATCCACCGAACGGTACCAGTTGCGCCACGGCCACGGTGACGCTCGAGGATGCCGACCACAATGTCATAGCGAACGTGGCCGTATCTCTGACCGGTCTCTCAGGAACCAACACGGTGTACACCAACTGCGCGGGCCAGACCGGTGCTAACTCTGAGAACACGAACGCCAGTGGGGTAGCCACTCTCTACGTCACCGACACCGCGTCCGAATCTGTCACGCTTTCAGCCAATGCTCAGTCCACTGCGATCACCGGCTCGTCCACGACGGCGACGTTCGCTCTGTTGTCGCAAAACGGACTCAACGAATCGGCCAGTCCTTCAAGTCCCGTCGCCGGCCAGTCCGTACAGATGAGTGCCTCAGGGGGAAATGACGGCGGAATGGTCACCTACGCCTTGGCGAGCGGCGCACCGAGTAATTGTGTCCTTAACGCCACGACGGGCGTGCTGACGTCACACGACAAGGCAATCACATGTCCAGTCATCGCGACCATGGCGGGTAACGGGACCTACGCACCGGTGAGTTCTTCAACCTTGAACGTCACGTTCGTCCCTGGTCCGGTGAGCGCCGCCCAATCCTCAGTGGTCGTCACCAACCCGAATCAACCGGCGAATGGCACGAGCTACGCGACGGTGACCGTCACTCTTGACGATCAGTACGGCAACCCGGTCTCAAATCAGTCGGTAGCGCTGACCAACATCGGATCGTCCATGGTCTACACCGGCACAGGTCCGCTCAGTGGATCGAACTCGGCGACGACGAATTCCAGTGGCGTGGCGACGTTCTATGTCGCTGACGCCACGGCCGAGACCGTAACCTACGGCGCGACCGATTCCACGCAGTCGACGGTGATCAGCGGATCCCCATCGTCGGCGGCGACATTCGGATTCCTCGCGCAGGGCCCGCTCAGTGAGAGCGCGAACCCTTCGAGTCCGACGGCTGGCCAGTGGGTACAGATGAGCGCAAGTGGTGGAAGTGACGGTGGCGCCATTACCTTCGCGTTGGCGTCGGGCGCCCCTTCGAGTTGCATGGTTACTTCATCGGGTGTCTTAACGTCTTCGAACGCCGCGGTGACCTGTCCGGTGGTGGCGACAATGGCGGGTAACGGTACGTACGCGCCGGTCAATTCTTCCACCGTGAACGTGACGTTCAGTCCGGGGCCCGTCAACGTCGCAAACTCGTCGATCGTGGTGAGTGACGCAACTGAACCCGCCGACGGATCGAGCTACGCAATCGTGACCGTCACGCTCGAGGATCAGTACGGCAACGTCATTCCGGGCCAAACGGTGACGCTCGGGGGCATTGGCTCCTCGAGCGTTCACACGGGGGTCGGTCCGCTCAGTGGCGCGAACTCGCTCAACAGTGACTCCTATGGCACGGCGACCTTTTACGTCACTGATTCAACTATCGAAAATGTTACGTATACCGCGAGCGCGCAATCAACAACCATAAGTGGTCCGAGTGCGACGACGACCGCGGACTTCGGCCAGCTCGCGCAGTCGCCCCTTAACTTGTCGCTCGCGCCGCCTGAAACCTCGAACAGTCCCGTCGCCGGTTCGAGTCCGCAGATCGACGTGACCGGCGGCAATGGGAGCGGAGCCGTGAGCTATCAGCTCGCCGGCGGTGCTCCTTCGAGTTGCATGGTGTCTTCGTCGGGTGTCGTCACATCGACTTTGGCTGTCACGTGCCCCGTCAACGTGACCAAGGCTGGTTCTGGTGCCTATGGTCCGACGACGTCAGGCCTCAATGTCACCTTCGTGGCCGGTCCGGTGTCGTTAACAACTTCAACCGTCGTCGCCAATCCGGCGTCGGTAACGAATCCGGGCACGACGAGCGTAACGGTGACCTTGGAAGATCAATACGGCAATCCCGTGGATAATCAGTCCGTGGTCTTGGCCGCAACGGGCAGCGCGTTGGTCGCGGTCTCACCAGCGAGCACTGGTTCGTCGAACATCGCTTACTTCACGGTCAGTGATACTGCCGCGGAGACGGTAACTCTAAGCGCGACCGACGCTTCTCAGTCGAACTACGCCATTGGTTCCACGCCGGCGATGTTCGCTGCAGCTTCTTCCGGTGGTGGTGGCGGGGGCGGGGGCGGTGGTGGGGCTACGTTGCTCGTGGTAACGAGTTCATTACCCGGCGGCATCGTGGGCCAGCCTTACGGCACGACGCTCACGGCGAGCGGGGCGACGGGTCCAGCCAGCTGGACGTGTTCGGGCCTTCCCTCTGGACTCGCGTGTTCGAGCGCGGGCATCCTGACGGGAACTCCACTGGTGTCGGGGGCGTTCTCGGTCACTGTCACCGTCTCTAACAACGGACAAACCGACTCGCAAACGATCCCGCTGACGGTGACGAATCCCTCGACGTCTACTGGTAGCGCGCCGAGTGACGTAACCGCAGTGGCGGGGGACTCGGACGCACTCGTCACGTTCGTCCCGCCCGCGGACGTTTCGCAGTTGGTCGGCATTAAGTACACGATTACGGCTAATCCAGGTGGAGCGACGTGCGTGACCACTAGTACCTCGTGCCTGGTCACCGGTCTCACCAACGGGACGACGTATACGTTCAGCGTGGTCGTGACGTCGAGCTCGCCACCGGCCACGTCGCCTCCGGGCGTTTCGAATCCGGTGACGCCCTCGGCCGCACCAATCCTCGAAGGCCCCAATGGCGTGGGCACGACGACGCTGACGTCGCCGATCAAGCCCTTAAGTCCTGGCAGCGTGACCGGTACCTACTTGAATGGATCTTCTTCCGCTGGTTCGTTGGGGGTTTCCAACTCGAGCGTGACCGCTCGGGGTGATGGGGTGACCATGACCATCACGACCTCTTCCACCATCAGTACCACCACGGGCTTCACCGTCGTACTCGTCAAGGATGGTGCGGCAAAGGTGACGGGTACGGGTTTCTTGCCGGGATCGGTGGTCGA
>Ga0187847_10004371_pt1 | contig 10424 bp, 7 predicted proteins | sample June2016WEW_4_10_FD_132458 | JGI IMG/M metagenome (GOLD analysis project Ga0187847, IMG submission 132458) | Peatland microbial communities from SPRUCE experiment site at the Marcell Experimental Forest, Minnesota, USA - June2016WEW_4_10 | ecosystem: Environmental > Terrestrial > Soil > Wetlands...
GCCGCCCACCGCGGCGCTGAACGGCATTTAAGCAACAGATTCTTTTAACAAAGGACAATCCAATGAAGCTAAACAGAAGCAACGCCACCCTTGCGCTCCTGCTCTTTTGCGCGGGGCTATTCACCATGAATCTGCTGAGCCACACTGGGATCGCGCGCGCGGACTCCTCGAAACCCGCCACGCTGCAGATCCCCAGTCCGGTTCAACTCTCCAACTCGTTTACCAAGATCGCCAAGGAAGCCGAGCCTTCCGTGGTGCAGATCGTCAGCACGATACAGGAAAAGCGCTCCAACACGCGCTGGTTTTTCAACGGGCAGCCAGGCAACGGAGAGAATCCGTTTGGCGAGATGAACCCGTTCGGTAACATGATGCCGAACATGCCGCTGCAGCCGCAGCAGCCGCGGCGCGCCCAGGGCCTCGGCTCCGGCTTCGTCGTGGACCACAACGGCTACATCCTGACCAACAACCACGTGGTCGAGAACGCCATCCGCATTGAAGTGACCCTGCCCGGCGACCACACCAAATACCCAGCTAAGCTGATCGGCACCGATACCGAACTGGACCTGGCGGTGCTGAAGATCGACGCGGGCAAGCAGCTTTCGCCGCTCCGCATCGGCAACTCCGATGCCATGGAAGTGGGCGACTGGGCGGTGGCCATCGGCTCTCCCTTCGGACTCGACCAGACCATGACCGCCGGCATCATCAGCGCCAAGGGCCGCGACCTCGGCGAGCGCGACCACCAACTGCAGCGCTTCCTCCAGACCGACGCCGCCATCAACCGCGGCAATAGCGGCGGCCCGCTGCTCAATATCAACGGCGAAGTGATCGGCATCAACACCATGATCGTCAGCGGCAGCGGCAACTTTGAAGGCATTGGCTTCGCGCTGCCCATCAACCTGGCAGTGAATTCCTATAACCAAATCGTGAAGAGCGGCAAAGTCTCCCGCGGCGCCATCGGCATTCAGTTCGCCCGTGAAGAGAATGCCTCGCTGCTGAAGGTGTACGGTGCATCGAGCGGCGTATTCGTGTCGCAGGTGACGCCCGGTGGACCGGCTGCCAAGGCCGGCGTGCAAGTGTCGGATGTCATCGTTGGGATCAACGGCCAAACCATCAAAAGCGGCGACCAGCTAGTCGAGACGATTTCGGCGGCGCAGCCGGGCGCCACGGTCGGGCTCAAACTCCTGCGCGACGGCAAGCCAGTCGAAGTATCCGTCAAGATCGGCGACCGCGCCGAGATCGTGGCGGACAACGCGTCCGGTAAAGAGCCTGGGGAAGGCGAGGAAGTCGAGGGCGGGGCCATGCATGCGCGCCTCGGCGTCAACGTCCAAAACCTGACTGACTCCGACCGCGAACAAATGGGCCTGAAGGCTGGCGGTGTGGTGATCGCCAGCGTCGAGCCAGGCTCCTTCGCCGAAGATATCGGACTGCAGAAGGGCGATGTGCTGGTCGAAATCAACCGCCACCGCGTGGCCACGGCCGCCGACGTGCGCAACATCATGCAATCGGCTAAGCCGGGCGAAGCCATGGCGTTCAAGCTGATGCGGAATGCCGGCGGGAATTGGAGTCCCCTGTTCGCCGCGGGCACTCTGCAAGAGAAGTAATCGCAGCTTGGTGGGGCAGGCCCCCGGCCTGCGGCGGCCTCTCAGGCCGCCCCGGTTTTTCGACCCTGTCCCACCCATCAAACAATCAACATGCAATCCCCGTAAGAATAGAACCGGTAGCGCTCGTCCACCGCGTGGCGATAAGCGGCCAGCGCCAGAGCCTGGCCGGCGAAAGCGCACACCAGCAGCAGCAGGCTGGTGCGCGGCAGATGGAAATTAGTCAGCATCGCTCCGGCGGCGCGAAACTCGAAGCCCGGATAGATGAACAGGTCCGTTTCGCCGCTCGCCTCCCGCAGACCGCCCGCGCGCATGGCGCTTTCGATGGTGCGCACGCTGGTGGTGCCCACCGCCACCAGGCGCCGGGCGGCCGTCATGCGAACGGCGCTATCCGGAGTGATGCTGTAATGCTCACTGTGCATCCGATGTCCCTCGGCCTGTTCGCCACGAATAGGCTGGAACGTGCCGAGACCGACGTGCAGGGTCACGAACGCCAGATCCGCGCCACGCGCGCGGCAGGCATCCAGCACCTGCGGCGTGAAATGCAGGCCAGCCGTAGGCGCGGCCGCCGAACCCCTCTCGCGCGCGAACACGGTCTGGTACCGCTCGCGGTCGCCCGCTTCATCCGGGCGCTTGATGTACGGCGGCAGCGGCACGTGCCCGATCCTTTCGAACTCTTCGTAAATATCTCCGGGATGGGCGTGCGATTGGAAGCGCAGGGTGCGCTCTCCGAACTCGCGGCGCGCGATGACCTCCGCCTCCAGACCGCCCGCGAACAGCACCCTTTCCCCGACGCGCATCTTCTTGCCGGGATGCACCAGTGCCTCCCATTCCCTGGCTGCTCTGTCGACGGGCCGCAGCAACAAGACCTCGACTTCGCCGGTGAGATACTCGCGCCGCGCCGGATTCTTCTTGCCGATCGGCAGTGCATGCACGCCCGCGCGATGTCCAAACAGGCGAGCCGGAAACACGCGCGAATCGTTCAAAACCAGGCAGTCGCCCGCGCCGAGAAAGGCGGGCAGATCGCGGAACTGCCGATCTTCCCAGGATTGGCGCGCGCGATCCACCACCAGCATGCGGGAAGCGGCGCGGTCGGCGAGCGGCGTCTGCGCGATCAGTTCCTCGGGCAGCGCGAAATCGAACCCGGCGAGATCCATCTGTTTGGGGGCCAGATTTCACTGTATCGGAAACAGCGTGCCCTGCTCTTCGCCTTCCCAAAGTTCCGGACGATACTCGACGGGCGCGGATGCCAGGCCGTGCCGCTCGCGAATGCGCGCGACGCGTTCCCGCAACCGAGCCTTGTAGTCGGGGCCGAGGTACGCGCTGGCGGCATAGAGCTTGCGGTAGGGGCCGGCCAGCTTCGGGAAGCGCTTCTCCAGGAACGGGAAGAAGATCTTCTGCGCCGAGGGCATCAGGAACAGCGGCCCGCCTCCGAAATACAGTGCGCCAGCTTGGCGCGCGGCGGAGGCCAGGGCGTCGAGGCTTTCTTCGGAGTCGGTGATCATGGGCAGAATGGGATTCGGGAAAACGCCGGCGGTAAGCCCGGCTTCCGCGAGCGCGCGGACGGCTGCCAGCCGCAGATCGGGCCGGGGCGCTCGCGGTTCCATGAGGCGCGCCAGGCGGCGGTCGAGCGTGGTGATGGTGATGTTGACGGCCAGGACGTTGCGCTGCGCCACCTCGCAGAGCAGATCCACGTCGCGCGCCACCAGGTCGGACTTGGTGGTGATGGACACGTGGCGGCCCTTCTCTTCCGCGAAGACTTCCAGGATCGCGCGGGTTCGCCGGAAGCGCCGCTCGGCTGGCTGATAGGGATCGGTGGCCGTGCCGATAGCGATGCGGTCGGCCCGGTCGAGCTTGCGCAACTCGCGGCGCAGGATCTCTGGGGCGGCGGCCTTGGCGTAGATCTTGGACTCGAAGTCGCGCCCATCCTGCATGCCCATGAACTCGTGGGTGTAGCGCGCGAAGCAGTAGTGGCAGCCAAACTCGCAGCCTCGGTAGGGATTGATGGTCCACTGGAAAGGCATGTTGGGCTTGGTGCGATTGAGGATGCTGCGCGCGCCGATCTCGAAGTACTCGACCGGCGCGCTCGCAGGTCCCTTGGCTTCTAACAGGCTGCTTTGGGCGGCCATTTTGGCGATGCCGATCAGTTCAGGCATACCCTAGTTTCGCTTTTTCTTCGCCATTGTGCAAGGTCAAAAACACCAACCCGCCTCAATTTCCACTGGAGGGCGGGCAATTCTGTCCGCAGCCAGGCTTTCAGCCGGCTCTGGCCGCCTAAAAAGGCGGCTGCGGCCAAGATTGGCCGCCCTCCAAGGCGATTTCCGGCGTGCCGTCGCCCGTGGTATATGTTGTAGCGAATATTAGAAAGGGAGACGATGAACAATGCCTAAGGCAACGGCCAAAGACAAGAGCCCGTTGCAACCTACGGACATGGATCGGCGGGTTCCAATCTCGGATACTAGAGGACCGGCATGTACTGGCGGCTGCCGTCAAATGCGGCGCCCATTCAATCGTCAGCGATTGATCTCAAGGCACGTTCCGTCGCTCTCAAAGCTGATTGTCAGCCGTTAGTTCGCCGCAGGCGAAACCTCGGATTGGGGCGAACTGGGCGGTGCCGGCTGCGCCGCGGCTCCGTACTGTTCGAAGAAGTGCGCCACCGTCATGATGCCCTTGTAGTAATTGTCCAAGCAGTACTTCTCGTTGGGCGAGTGCAGGCCGTCGTCCGGCAGGCCGAAGCCCATCAGCACGGTGGGGATGCCCAGATGCGTGGCGAAATCGCCCACGATGGGAATCGATCCGCCGGAGCGGATGAAGACAGTCTTCTTGCCTAGAACGTCGCTGAACGCTTTGGCGGCCACCTTGATGGCGGGATGGTCCGGATTCACCGACAGCCCGGGCCCGGAGCTCAGTATGCGCACCTGGAAGTGGATGCCCTTGGGCGTGTGCTTCTCGACGAACTCGCGGAACGCCGAGACGATCTTGTCGGGATCCTGCTTGGGCACCAGGCGGAAGCTCACCTTGGCAGTGACCTTCGCGGGGATCACGGTTTTGGCGCCGGCGGCGGTAAATCCGCCCGCGATGCCGTGCACTTCGAAGGTCGGGCGCGCCCAGACACGCTCCAGCACGGAAGGCTTGCGCTCGCCGGTGAGTTCGCTCGATCCAACCTCTTTCAGCCGGAATTCCTCTTCGCTGAACGGCAGCCGTTTCCAGCTTCGCTTCTCGGCGGGCGCCGGCGGCTCGACATCGTCGTAGATGCCGGGCACCTGGATCACGCCGTTGGCGTTCTTCACCTTGGAAAGCAGCTCAACCAGGCCGAAGATGGGATTCGGCGCGGCGCCCCCGTACAAGCCGGAGTGCAGATCGCGCGCGGGCCCGCTGGATTCCACCTCCATGTAGACCAATCCGCGCAGGCCGATGCACAGCGTGGGGATGCCCGCAGCGAAGAGCTCGGTATCGGAAACCAGCGCGACATCCGCTTTCAGCTTTTCGGGATTCTCGGCCACGTATTTGGCGATGGATTCGCCGCCGACTTCCTCCTCGCCTTCCACCAGAAACTTCACATTGATGGGCAACGTTCCGGTCCCGGCGCGCAGCGCTTCGATGGCCTTCACGTGCATGTACATCTGGCCTTTATCGTCGGCGGTGCCGCGTCCGTAAATGTTGCCGTCGCGCACGGTAGGCTCGAAGGGCGGGCTGTTCCATTCTTCCAGCGGATCGGCCGGCTGCACGTCATAGTGGCCGTAGCACAGCACAGTGGGCTTTCCGGGCGCGTGCATCCAATCCGCATACACCAGCGGATGCCCGGCGGTGGGGACGATCTCGACATTCTCCATGCCCACGTGGCGCAGGCTGTCGGCGACGAATTGCGCGGCGCGGTCAATATCGCCGCGATGCTCGGGCAGCGTGCTGATGCTGGGAATGCGCAGGAACTCTTTCAGTTCGTCAAGAAGGCGGTCGCGATTCTGTTCGACAAATGCGTCTGTAGTTTTTGACATAGGTTTTTCCGGTATGAGACTCCATTATAAGACCGCGCGCGCCGGCGGCTTTGACCGCTCCCTAACGGTCGCGGCTCGGTAGCAGTTGCGGCTCGGTAGCGGTCGCGGCCGGGATCGATCAAGCGTTCTTGTCTGGCTTCATCACCGCCACGTAGCTCAAGTTACGGTAGAGCTGATTGTGGTCCAGGCCGAAGCCGATGACGAAGCGGTCGGGGATCTCGAAACAGCGGAACTCCACGGGGATCTGGACCAGCCGGCGGGAATTGCGGTCCAGGAACGTGCACACCGCCAGCGAGTTGGGGCCGCGGCTGGAGAGCGTTTGCAGCAGGTAGCGCAGCGTCAGCCCGGTATCGACGATATCCTCCACCAACAGCACATCTTCGTTTTCGATTGGCTCGTCCAGATCCTTGGCGATGCGCACGATGCCCGGCGCGCTGGATTTGTTCGAGAAGGTGGAGATGGCCAGAAAATCAATCTTCACCGGAATCTGAATCTGGCGCGCCAACGCGGTGAGAAAGAACACCGAACCCTTGAGCACACCCACCAGTTTGAGCGGCTTGCCCCGGTAGCGATCGCTGATTTCGGCGGCGACCTCCTGGATGCGCTGCGCGATCTGCTCTTCGGTGAACAGGATGCGTTCGATGGCCGGCAGTGGGTCCCTGCTCATACCTTGCTCATACGTTGGCGGACCGCTCCGCCAGGCCATACTTGAAAATCAGGTTTTCGAAATCCTTCTGATAGAAAATCTGGACGCTCAGGTGCGGATACAACTCCCGCAGCAACCGGATCTTGCGGTTCTTGCGCGTCACCAGCGATTGTTTCATGGTGGTGAGTTCCACGTACAAGTCAAACTCCGGTAAATAGAAATCGGGCGTAAAGGACTCGGAAATGCGTCCCTCCGCATCCCACTGTACCGGAAAACTGCGCGGCTCGTACTCCCAGGCGATGCGGTAGAAATCCAGCAGGTTGGCGAAGACCCGCTCGCTCGGGTGAGCGAAGGTTTTGTCCGGCAGTCGCACCGCGCCGGGAGGCACGATGCCATGCCGCGCCAGGCGCAGGCGGATCTGAAACTGGATCTGCGCCTCGGCCGCCGCAGACAGAAAGCCCCGTTCCTTCAGGCCAAGCGCGCCCACGGAACCCTGAATCATCTCCACCATCTGCTCGGAGTCCATGGATTCGGCGTTGAGGATCAGATCGAACCAGTGCGGCAGCGCCGTGGCCCTGCCGGACGTGCTCTTATACTGCGCGCGTTGGGCGGCATCCAACTCGCGCAGCAGTTGGCGGACCGCGGGACGCTCGAGCCGCCGGTCCAGCATGAGATTGCCGATGCGCACGGAATCCGGCGCGACGACGTGCACGCGCAGGGTGCCGGGGAACTGGCGCGAAAGCATCTCGGCGCCCGCCGCGCAGTACACCATGTGGTGAACGGTCGCCAATCGCGCCAGAATAGAGGCCACCAGATCGGGGCGGGCCTTCAGCGGCACCTCGGCATCCGCGCCAAATTCGTGTTCGATCAGCGAGTGAATCCGCGATTCATTGACCAACTCGAACCCGAGGCGGTGCGCGGCGATGCGCGCCACTTCTTCGAACCGGCAACCGGGCTGTCCAGAAACGGCGATCAACGCCATGTCATCAGCTCATGATAACAAGGCGCGAAACAGCGGGTCCCGGAGGACTCGCGCACGGTCGAAAACCCACCGTAAGCTACTGAAGTTGTGGGGCGGCCAATTCTGGCCGCAGCCGCCTTTTAGGGACGGGAGCCGGCTGAAAGCCGGCTGCGGGCAGGATTGCCCGCCTTCCAACTTGGTTTTATCACTATTCGTGGGCCGCAGGCCCATCCTGACAGGCGTGGACGCCCGCCCCACTGAGCCGCTGCCGCGTTGTAACATCGACCGTTAGCCCTCGCCTATGAACAAATGGATCGGTTTGGCCTTATTTCTAGCCATGGCGCTGCTGTTTTTTATCGCCAATCGCGGCGCCTACCAGGGTTACTTCGGGGGCGACGAGCTGGATAGCCTGAGTTGGACGCCTCGTACTCCGGTTGCCGCGTTCGCCGAGGATCTGGTTAACCCGGTCTACAATGCCCGGAATTTCCGGCCCGTGGGCCACTTCTACTTCCGGATCATGAGCCGCGCCTACGGCCTCGATTTTCCGAAGTATCTTCTGCCTCTCCACCTTCTCCACCTGTTCAATGTCTGGTTGCTGTGGATGGTTTTGCGCAACCTGGGGGCCTCGCCTTTCGCGGCATCGGCCGGCGGACTGTTCTTCGCGTTTCACATGGCCGTGTTCGACGTCTACTGGAAACCCATGTACGCATTCGATCTGTTCTGCTGTGCCTTTTGCCTCCTTAGTTTCCTGTTCTGGATCAAACGCCGCTGGGTGTTGTCGTTCCTGGCCTTTTGGCTGGCGTACAAATCGAAAGAGTTGGCCGTGATGCTGCCGGCTGTGCTGGCATGCTACGAGCTTTGGTTCGGCAAGCGCCAATGGCGCCCGCTGATCCCGTTCTTTCTGGTGTCGCTCTCGTTCGGGCTGCAGGGCATCTTCAGGAATCCCAACCAGGATAACGACTACACCTTCCGCTTCACGCCCGCCGCGCTGGCCGCCGGCGCAAAGTTCTACGCGGCCGAGTTATTCGGGATTCCCTTCGCGGGCTTCGCGCTGCTGGCGCTTCCCTTCGTCCGCCGCGATCGCCGGGTGTGGCTTGGCGTGGCGGCCACCGTGCTGTTCCTGGTCCCGCTGGTCTTTTTGCCAGGACGGCTTTTTAGCGCGTATTGGTATGTGCCGTTGATTGGCGTGGCGATGGCCTTGTCCTCTCTGGCGGACACCCGGTATGGTTTCCTGGCCGCCGTATTCCTGGCGGCGTGGCTCCCCTGGAACTACGTCGATCTGCGCGACTACCGCCGCGAAAAACTGGCCGAGGATGCCGACAGCCGCGATTATGTCGCGCAGTTGCAAGCTGCCGCCGCTTCCTTCCAGGGTATTCCGATCTTCCTTTATCGCGGCCTGCCGGCGGCGTTTCCTCCCTGGGGGACGGCGGGCGCATTGCGCTATTTGTTGCCGGAGGTGAACGTCAAAGTGTATCCGATGGAGGATCGTACCGCGGCGCAGATTCTGCAGAGTCCCGCTATCGCCACGCTCGTCTGGGTGCAGCCGAGCCACAAGCTTGGGATTGCGGTCCATTATCCGGATTCTCCGGATGCGACCTACATTATGATGAACGAGGTGACGCCGATCTGGCAACTGACGGACGGCTGGTTTGGACTCGAAGAAGGCTTTCGCTGGACCGCGCCACAAGCCACGGCCCGTCTGTACCGCGCGCCGCGCGCCACGCAATTCGAGGTGGTTTTGAACGTTGGCCCGCAACTGCTCGCAACGCTTGGGCACACCGATTTCACCGCGCGGCTGAACGGTGTGCCGCTGGGGACCGCCCGTCTGACGGAGTCGGGTATCCGCACCCTGCGATGGCCGCTGCCGCCCGGCCCCCCCGGAACCGTAGAAGCCGAGTTTCAAACCGATCCGCCATATCACGCGCCGGGTAGCGATCCGCGCACGCTGGGGATACCGGTGGTGTCCTTCGGATTCCTGCCTTCGGGCCGGTGACGATAGCCGATCGCTGAGAGCTCCATGTTACAATTTGGAGGCAAACCTCTTCTTTAAGGAAGCCCTGCATGGCACATGATAACGATGTCACCCGCCGCGATTTTGTAAAGGCGGCCGGCGCCGTTTCGGCTGTCGCCGCAGCCCTGCCCGCGGCCCAAGGCGCGCCCTTCATTCAGAAGGTACACGCTGCCAACGACCAGGTGCAGTACGGATTTATCGGGACCGGGAGCCGCGGCACTTACCTGCTCAAGCACCTCCACGAAACCGACGCGGGCCGCTGCGTGGCGGTGTGCGACAACTGGGACGTCAACCTGAAAAAAGGCGTGGATACCGCCGGCAATAATCCAGCGCCATACAAGGACTACCGCGAGCTGCTGGCGCGCAAGGATATCGACGCGGTGCTGATCGCCGTGCCGCTGTACGAGCACTTTCCGATCACCAAAGACAGCCTGCAGGCGGGCAAGCACGTCTTCTGCGAGAAGAGCCTGGTGCACAAGCCGGAAGAAGTACACGCGCTGCGGGCGCTGGTGGCCGAGCATCCCAAGCAAGTGCTGCAGTGCGGCCTGCAGCGGCGCTACAGCCAGTTCTACCAGACGGCCAAGCAGATGATCGACCAGGGCGTACTCGGCAACGTCACGCACATTCGGGGCCAGTGGCACCGCAACTCGAGCCAGCGGCGTCCGGTGCCCGATCCCTCGCTGGAGCGCAAGATCAACTGGCGCATGTACCGCGAGTACGCCGGCGGAAACACGGCCGAGCTGGCCTCGCACCAGATCGATGTGGCCGATTGGATGTTCGGCTCGCCGCCAGAGTACGTCATCGGCGTGGGCGGCATCGATACGTTCAAGGACGGCCGCGACGTCTACGACAACATCCAGTTGATCTACGTTTACCCCAAAGGGCGCAAGCTGCTGTACAGCTCCATCAGCACCAGTTCGCACCTGGATCTGCTGCAGGCGCAGCGCCAGGAGTTCGGCGAGGTGATCATGGGCACCGCCGGCGCCATCGAGATCACCATTGGCGACGATACCCATCCGGCGACGGCGCTGTGGTATCGCGAACCCAAGCCGGTATCGGCTCCGGACGTAAAGAAGGCCACGGACAAGAAGGATACTTTCCAGGCCGGCGCCACCATGACGACGGCGGCCGCTTCCCGCGGGATTCCGCTGCTGCTGCCGAAGGACTCGCAGATGGCCAGCGACTCGTTCCTGACTCGCGAATCGAAATTCGC
>Ga0187847_10004374_pt1 | contig 10419 bp, 6 predicted proteins | sample June2016WEW_4_10_FD_132458 | JGI IMG/M metagenome (GOLD analysis project Ga0187847, IMG submission 132458) | Peatland microbial communities from SPRUCE experiment site at the Marcell Experimental Forest, Minnesota, USA - June2016WEW_4_10 | ecosystem: Environmental > Terrestrial > Soil > Wetlands...
TAATTCGGGCTTCACGTCGAGCAGCGTAAAATAATTCGGTGCGACAGACTTAAACTGGATGCGAGCGGGTTGAGACGAGCCCGTGAGATTGACGGACCCGCTTCGCTCCGGCGATACGTATTGGAAGATTCCGGAATTCTGAAAGTCCTTCCACTCAGGCACGGACAAGCGAACGTCGTGCGCACCCACGCCGGAAAAATCTTCCTGAATGCGAACGAGTTGTTCGGGCTCCGGATAGGGCAACGGGTGCAGAAGCGTGGCATCGACGACGCTGTAAATGGCAGTGGTCGCACCAATGCCCAAGGCGATCGTGAGGATGGCAATGGATGCGAAACCGGGAGAAGCCGCAAGCTGGCGAAGCGCGTAGCGCAGATCTCGCAATAGAGTCTCGATGAACGGCAGGCTTAGTTCGGTGTGGTAGTCCTCGCGGATCGCCTGTACCGCGCCGAACTTGAGTACGGCCTGGCGACGCGCTTCGGAAGTAGACATGCCGGCGCGGAGATTGTCCGCCGTTAGCTGCGCGAGATGTTCCTCCATCTCTTCGCGCAAACGCTGATCGGCGCGGCTGCGGGCTCGGAGGTTCGAGAGGCGTGCGAAAAAACGCTGCAGGGACTTCATGACAGATCCTCCCCTTTGACATCGAAGAATCGTGCGATGATGGCGGCCGTTTGCTCCCAGTCGCGGGTTTCGGTCCGCAATTGATTGTGGCCGGCCCTCGTGAGGCGGTAGAAGCGCGCGCGGCGGTTGTTCTGGGAGGCGCCCCAGTCGGAGGCGATCGCGCCTTCATGCTCCAGCTTGAGCAGCAGGGGATACAAGGTGCCCTGGTTGACGGCAAGAAGGTCGCCGCTGATCTGCTCGATGCGGCGCGCGATGCCATAGCCGTGGAGGGGCCCGAGCAGATCAAGGGTTTTGAGGACCATCAGGGCTAGGGTTCCCTGCGGGACGTCGGGTTTTTCGGGCATTGGGGAAGCACCTCTTGGTTTCCAACAGGAATATACCACGATACCTTTTGGAAAGCAACAGGAATGTGACCAACGGCCTGGCCGCCCAGGGCTAGGGTCCAATTCTGTGGCCGTAGAGCTCCCCTGTTTCCAGCGGGTCGCGAAGTTAAACGCAGAGAATGGTGCGTCACTTGTTCACCGTGCTCGCGGCAAGCTCCCTCTTTTCCAGATTTCGGAGGAATTCCTGAATGTCCTCTGGACGGATGGCGCGCGCACTCTTCTTGGCAAAACGATCTTTGATCGAAGGCTGCGTGTGGACGCGCCGGTAAAGAGTTCGAGAACCTCCGCGTTCATGACCTCCGGCACATGGCCAAGACGATCGTCTTCTTGCGCGGAATCCCGGAGGCCGTTATCCCGAAGCTCACGGGTCACCGCAGTCGCGAGTTGGAGCGGTTTGAGCACCTCTCGCCGCTTATCGAGCAGCAGACGGTGGAGTTGATCGCGAGCGAGCTGAAAAGTGCCGCTGACACAGCTACTGACGCTGGTGACACAGCTACTGCCCACCCCCCTTCTAAGGGTTTAGAGCAGAATGTGGAAGTGATTGAAAAATTTGGCGGGGACGACGGGGCTCGAACCCGCGACCTCCGACGTGACAGGCCGGCGTTCTAACCAGCTGAACTACGTCCCCTTTGAGGTGTGAATTACGTCGGCAATGTCATCTTAACATATCGCCCGCGCTACAACTCGAACAGCGATGCCTGCGTGCGCATAGCCACCGGCGCAGGCCATTCGCGCCAGCCGCCTAACAATGGGAAGTACAGCGCCAGCCGGATGGGCCGCGCATCGCGCTGCATCATCAAGCGAGCATAGCGTTCCAGTTGCTCCCGATAACGGTCTTGTTCGTTATCCAGAAAGATCTCGAGCTTACCGCCTTCATGCGAGCCGGTTTTATAATCGATGATCCAGCGCACTCCGTTCTCATCCACGAAGGTTCGATCGATCACCGTCTCATAGAGCTTTCCACCCACCAGTCCGGTGATTGGCAACTCGCATTCGTCTTCGGCATGCCGGCCGAGGATCCAGCGGCCTTTCGGATCGCTCAGCATGCGCAACAGCGCGCTTTCTACGCGCTCGGCCGCCTCCGTCAAATCGCTTGGCGGCACTCCGAGATTTCTCAGTACGGATTGATACAGGCCTCGCCGTGATTGCACGGCGTTTTCATCCCACGCATCCAGACCCTCGCGGGCGATCCTCTGCATCAGCCCGTGCAGCGCCGTGCCGGCAGACCGCGCGCTCTGTTTCGCCCATTCGAACGACACCTGGGGGATCTCTATCGTTCCAGTCTCCTGACGCGCCCATTCCACTGCTCCCGGCGGCGCGGGCACCTTCCAGCCCGTCTTCCCGTACATGGTTACGCGGCGGATTTTCCGAACAGCCGGCTGCTCTGATGCCACTTCCGCGTGAGGTAAATTCTGGAACGCCTGCGCTACCGCTGGCCAGAGCAACTTCAAAAGCGATTGACCGGGCGGATCCGCGATGGATCCATCTTCCTTAACCTTCACGGTGCCAAGCAGGTGCAACTGGGAGCGCGCCCGCGTGGTGGCCACATACAGCAGCCGCGCGGTTTCGCGGCGAATTTTTCGCTCCTCCATGTGCGACAGGTATGTGTAAATCGGGTCGGGTTCCTGACCAGCCTCGGAAATGGGTGCCAGCAACAACGCTCCGCTCTCCTCCAACCACAGCAGCAAGCGTTGCTCTTCCGGGCGAGGGGTGGCCCCGAGACCAGGCAGGATCACGGTATCGAACTCCAGACCCTTGGCCTTGTGGATAGTCATGAGCTGCAGGCGGTCCCCGGCGCGTGCATCCGGCTGCGCAAACAACGCGTTCACCTGTTCGCGGAACCAATCGAAATCGGCGAGATCTGCACCCTCCGCCAGTTCGTCCAACAAATCAAAATAAGCGCCGGCGTCCTCCAGCGCGGTTTCATTCTCAACGCAAGCTGGACCGCCCAGCCGGAACCATACGCCTTCCACCCAATCGCGCAGCGGCAGGCGCCCCCGCTCTGCGATGGCTTTTTCGAAAACCGGAAGGATTCGTCGGATTCTGGCCGCTCCGTCCACGCTGAGAGCCAAATCTTCGCGGCGCAGCAGATCCCAGATCGTAGCGCGCAGATCGCTGCCAGCAAGCGCGTGCAGATCGTGCAATTCCAAACCACACCAGGGCGCTCGCAGGATGGCAAGCCATGAGACGCGATCGGCCGGATGCAGCAGAGCCAGCGTCAAAGCCATCAAGTCCTCAATCACGGGCCGCTCGCCAAGCTGATCGATCTCGATGGCCTGAAACGGGATTCCCTCACGCTTCAAAACGCCGACAATCTCCGCAAGGTGCGATCGCGCCCGTACCAGAACGGCAACTTTCCCTTCGCCGGCCGATCTCACTAACTCAACCACGCGTTTCGCTTCATCCAACGCGTTCAGGAACCCGTGTACCTTCACGCATTCCGCATCTTCCGCGGATTCCTCTAACACCGTGCTCTTCGAAAATGCAACAGCTCCGGATGCCGGATCGTCCTGGGCCGGAAGAATCCCCGCGAACGTTTCATTCACCCAGTGGACAATTCCGGGCCGCGATCGAAAATTGACGCTCAGAGCCAACGGCTCTAGTTGAATTGCGCCAATTCCCTCCATACGCGCCTTGAGGAACAGACCGACATCGGCCTGCCGGAAACGGTAAATGGATTGCATCGGGTCGCCCACCAGAAAGAGCGTGCGGCCGTCGCCCGGCTCCCAACCAGCCGTCAATTTCTCGATCAGTTCAAATTGCGTGTACGAGGTATCTTGAAACTCATCCACCAGGATGTGCTGGACGCGAGACCCCAGCGCAAGCGCCAGGTCGGTGGGTGACTCGATTTGCCCCAGCGCGTCCGAGGCGCGGATTGCAAGCTCGGCGAAATCCACGCGGCCGCGCTCGCGGAATACCATTTGAAGCTCAGCCACAGCCAGAGTCAGCACCGAGACGGCAGCCTGCATGGCTTGCCACTGCGACTCGGAAAAACGCGGTCCAGGCAATTCTCGAAACCGCTGCAGCGATTCCGAGAGCGCATCTTCTTTTTGCAAACGCCCAAGCAACTGCTCCACACGCGGCTTTAGTCGATGGCCGGGCGGAAAGCCGAGATTTTTGTCAACGCGCTTGCGCCAGCCTCCGCCTGCGGTCAACAGCAGATCCGCCACAATTTTCCAGAGCTCGATATCCTCGATGCGCGCCTCTGGAAACCGATCCATTTCCCGCAGCACGGCGATTTCCGCCGCAACCTCAGCGTCGAAGCCCGCCCGCAGCCGTTGCAACTCGCCGAGGATTAGTGCTTCGAGGGATTCTTCCAGTCCCGCTCGCACTGCGTCGAAATCCGGATTGGCGCCGGTAAGCCGCAGCCACTGATCGCGCTTCTCCAGCATGTTCATGATCAGGCGCTCCGCTGCCGCGAAATCATTGTCCAAATGCAGCAGCAAATAGGACAGCGCTTCGTCATCCTCGTCCACATGCCGCAGCGTATTGCGGGCTGCTTCACGATACAGGTCCGCGGCTTTTTCCGAGATATCGGGCATCGCGCCAAAGCGCGATAGCCAGGGCATTCGCCTGGTGATGGCCGCGCACAATGCATCGATGGTTTCAATCCGCATCTGCGCCGGGTTTTGTAAAAGATTCCACTGGAGCCGGCGGTCGTGATCCAGTACTCTATGCGCAATGTGATATGTCACCCGCTCATGCTCAACTTCCGGCGCAACACCCGCTTCGGCCTTTCGCAAAGCTTGGATCACACGCGTGCGCATTTCGCCCGCGGCCTTGCGCGTAAATGTGATTGCTACCACACTGTCGGGAGCATCTACGATCTCGAGCAACTTCAAATAACGTTGGATCAGCAGCTCGGTTTTGCCGGATCCTGCTGGAGCCTGCACAATGAACGACGTCGAGGTATCGAGCGCCCGCTCGCGGGCTCGGCTATCGGCGATCATTTTCAAACTCCCGGATGCGGCATAAGGCGCGCAAGCCGCACAAATCGCACGCACCCTGTTTCGGGTCCACTTGGGCCAAGCCGGCGCCGAAATTGGTGGCCAGCCGCTCCAGCACGCGCCTCCATTCTTCGATTTGTTCGCTGAACGGCCGGGGCGTCTCCGAGCGCATTTCTTTCAGCGCCGGCAGCGAGACCCCGTCCTCAGTACCACCGCGGAAACCCAATTCGCCGATTCGGATTAGAGCGAACGCGGCGCCGGCGATCGGCTCATTGCTCGTTGCGCAATAAAGTGGAAGCTGCGGCTCATCCGGACGATCACCATCCCAGCCGTTGGATTTGACGATGCCGGTCTTGTAATCCAGAATGATCTCGCGGCCATTCGCTAGTTGGTCGATGCGGTCCGCGCGCGTGCGAATTTGCAATCCGCCGAGCGTAACCAAGCGGTCCTGCTCGGTGGCCTGCACTTTGAACCCGTCCCGCGCCTTTTCAATATCGAGCCACTGCGGCAGCAGCCTCTCCAAGCGGCGCCGTTCCAACCGGAGGCCGATTCCGCCTCCGATCTGCTGGATAGCGCTCTCGACCGAGCGTGAAATCAGCTCGCGAATCTCGTCGGCTGTGAGCTCCAGGAGCCTCGATAGCGATCCAAGCTCGCCCCAGAGCAGAGCCATGGTCCGGTGAGCGGCATTGCCCTGATCTTTCTTGCTCACTCCCAGATCCGTTCCCTCCAGCGGCCGCGCGCCCAGACGATGCTTGGCAAAGGCTCGAAACGGACAGGCCGCCATATCCTTGAATAACGATGCGCCGCCGGGCTGCATGGAGTCGACGATCACCGGAGGTGCGGTCTCATCATGCAACTCCTCCGTTTCAACGCTGGCCCGCATTTTCCGAACCCACTCAGATTGCACGACACTCTCCCGAGCAACCAGCCACCGGCCACCCGCCACCACCGGACTCGGCCCCAGCGCACGATCGCCCTCGGTCGCCGGATAACTCAGCACGATGTTCCGAGCACTCCCGAGCAACCGCCGCATCAGCTTCACTGCAAAGTCGAGTTCGCGCTCGGCTGACGAATGCGGTAATTTGTGTTCGCGCTGCAAAGAAATTGGCAGGAACGGATTCGGGTTCGTAGCCGCGGGCAGCGCTTCATCATGCAGGCCCATCACCCAGAGGTGATCGAACTGCAGCCCCGACGCCTCCAGCAGACCCATGATTTGGATTGGAGCTCCATCGTTGTCCACCTGGAACGGCAATGCCGCAGCCAGCTCCTCCAGACGCGCCAAAGCCTGTGTGAAGTTGATCGCCGGCACGGCGGCATCCAGTGACGCAAGGCTCGAAAGCAAATCGTGCCATTTCTCCACCACCTGATATTCACGGCTGCTCAATGTCCGATCACCGGGCCAACCCAGCGCGTTGAGCAGCTCAGAAAAATCACGGCTCCATTGGCTAGCAAGCTGCTCCGGGACCAATTGCCGCCGCCGTTTCTCGAACTTCCGCAGCCAACGTTCCAGCAGCGGACACTTTTCAGCGCGATCGCGCAGCAGAGCCGGCGAAACGTCCCACACTCCATCCCGGCGCAACTTCGCGTCTAGCTGGGCGCGCTTGGTAAATTCTGCGCCCGCGCCGCCCAGAAATGGAGACCGCAGCAACATGCCGGCCTGCGGCAGCGCCAAACCTTCGCCGACAAATTTCAGCGCCAGCAGCGCAGCGCTGACCACCGGATATCGATCCAGCGCAGGGCCCAGCGACAGATGGAATGACCGTTCATGATCGTCGAATGTGGAACCGGTATCCAGCGTCTCGCGAAAGATTCGCTCCACTTTCGCGCGCGCGCTGGTCAGGTTCGGAACTATGATTCCAATTTGCGCGGATGGGCTTTGTTCCAGAACACGCCGCGCCCAAGCTGCCGCTGCCCGCGTTTCTTCGGTGCTGTCGCGCAGTATCCAACGCTCGGGTTCGGATTGATAGCTGTGCGATTCCGCGTACGCCTTCGCGCCCAACGCGTCGAACAGATCGGATTGCTGCGGCGTAAGCTCGTTAAAGCCCGCCAGGAGCGGTTGCTCGGGATTCGATATGCCCGCCACCACATCCGGCAGCCGTGCCGCCTCTAGCCAATTGTTCGCCGAACATCGCTTTCGAAACGCGCGCGACCAGGATGCAAACGCCGCCCAATCGTCCGAGGCCTCAAATCGGCCATCCAGCGGCAGCCGATAAGCCTGCATAAGTTGCCAAGCTTCCATGGCGTGCTGCGCAGTTTCGGGAAGCCGCAACAACGAATCTCCGGCCGGCGACTCGCGAATCACTTGTTCCCACACCACTTGCTCCTGCAGCGGATCGAGCAGCGCATCGCAGGGCGCCCCACGCCAAACGTGGTTACTCCAGGACCGCTTAAGGAAAGCATCCAGCGGCAGAATATCCGGCGTGTTCCATACCGAGCGTCCTTGCTCCCGCTGTTGCGCATCAAACTGCTGCGTCAGGACGCGCGCCAGACGGCGGCTGGCGGTGATTACGGTACCTCCGGACTCCACCGCGCGGAAATAATCCTCGTGCATGTGCTTTCATAATATTTGAGCAAGCGGATCACTGTCGCCATCGACGGACCGGCCGGCGCCGGCAAAAGCACCATCGCGCGCCGCATCGCGGACAAACTCGGCTATCTCTACATCGACACCGGAGCCATGTATCGCGCCGTGGGACTGTGGGCCGTCCGCGCCAATGTTGCGCTTTCGGACATGCACCGTTTGGAACAGCTTGCGAATGAAGCACACATCGAATTCGCGCCAGGATCCGGCAGCGTGCTGCTAAACGGCGAAGATGTAACGGAAGCCATCCGCGTGCCGGAGATTTCCGAAGCCGCGTCCAAAGTGTCGCTGGTGCCTGCGGTGCGCCGCGCGATGGTGGCCAAGCAACGCGAAATCGGCGAGCGCGCCTCCGTCGTGATGGAGGGCCGCGACATCGGCTCAGTGGTATTTCCCGATGCCACGGTCAAAATCTTCTTGGATGCCCGGCCGGAAGTGCGCGTGGAGCGGCGCGCCGGGGAAAGCTCGTTGCCGCCCGAAATCATCGCAAGGCAAATCAACGAGCGTGATCAGCGGGACCGCACGCGCCCGGAATCCCCACTGGTGCAGGCTCCGGACGCCGTCTATGTGGACACCACCGGCTTGAGTGTGGACGACGTGGAAGCGGCTTTATTGAAAATCATTCGCGACCGGACTTCCAATGGGAAGGAAAGAACCCAATAGATGAACAATCTACTGGTGATGAAATTCGGCGGTACCAGCGTGGGCTCCGCCGCACGAATCAAGGTGGCCGCTCAAATCTGCCGGGACCAGAAACAGCGACGTCCCATAGTGGCCGTGGTTTCGGCGATGTCGCAGGTGACCGACCTGTTGCTGAACACCCTGCGGCATGCGGAAGCCGGCGACGAAGCTGGCATCGAAGCGAACCTGGAGCGCCTGGCGCAGCGGCACCTGGAAACTTGTGACGAACTCCTCTCGGACAGCCGGCGCGATACCACTACGGTCGGCATCCTCGAACTGGTGGCTGATTTTCGCCGCATCGCGCACGGCATGCTGATGCTGGGCGAGCGGCCGCCCCGATCGGTGGATGAAGCCGTCGCGATCGGCGAGCGCCTCTCGGCCCTTCTGATTTCTGAGTATCTTCAAGCGGTCGGGGTTCCAGCCCAGGACGTCAACGCATCCGACGTCATAGTGACGGATGCCGTATTCGGTAACGCCACGCCGATGATGGATGAGACGCGCAAGAAGGCTAGCCAAATCCTGCAGCCACTGCTGGAACGCGGGGTAATTCCAGTGGTTACCGGATTCAACGGCGCCACCCTGGACGGCCGCGCGACTACGTTGGGCCGCGGTGGATCGGACTATTCCGCATCCATTCTCGCCGCCGCTTTGGACGCCTCCGAGTTATGGATCTGGACCGACGTGGATGGAATCATGAGCGCGGACCCCAGGCTGGTGCCCGATGCGCGCGTGTTGGATACGGTGACTTATAGCGAGGCAGCCGAGCTGGCATACAATGGCGCGAAAGTACTGCATCCGCGCACGCTCGCGCCGCTGATCGAGCGCCAGATTCCGGTTTGGAGCAAAAACAGTTTCCATCTGGAACATCCTGGGACGCGCATCGTTTCCACCGTGGAAGCGCCGCCCGGACCGCGCGCCGTGACTTCGATGGCCAACGTCGCCTTGATTTCGATGGAGCCGGCCAGCTCCGCGGTAAGTAGCAGCCGCTTGATGTCTCGCGCGCTGGAAGCTCTGGCCGACGCCAATGCCGAGGTGCTGGCGTTCACCAGCTCAAGCTATCGCCAGAGCTTTTGTTTTCTGGTCCGCAAAGAAGAGCTGGGCGTGGCGATGAAATCGCTTGAGTCCGATCTAGCGCTGGAATTAACTCACGGCTATTTGAAGCCCATCGAAGTGGATGAGAATGTCGGCCTGCTGGCCATTGTCGGCGAAGGCATGCGCGGGACGCCAGGGTTGGCCGGCAGGATCTTCAGCGCAATTTCTCAGAAGGACGTGAACATCATTGCAATCGCGCAAGGGTCGAGCGAACTGACCATTAGTGTAGTGGTCCATCGCGATGGGCTAGAGCGTGCGATCCAGGCGGTCCACAAAGAGTGCCGGTAGATTTACCGTGGCGCAGGTCCCCGACCTGCGTGCGCTACGCCAGCAAAATCGGCAGCAACACACCCATCCCCAGCACGAACAACCACAATGCAGGCGCAGCCGTTCCAAATGGACGCCGCAAGCGCTCCTCGCGCGCCGCGATGCGCGGATCGAGCAGCAGCCACTGGTTGTGACGTCGTTCCAGCAGCCAGAACGCAGCGGCCGCGACGGCTCCATAAATTAAATGCCCGATCATCGCGGGAAACTGCGCCTCGGCCACGGAGGGAACCCAAAGACTGGAGTTTCCTAATGCGAGTGGGAATAGTGTGAGGGGTCCGATGTACCAGCCCATCAAGCCGTAAACCAATCCCCAGGCGATCCCCGATGCAAGGTTGGGCGCTTCACGCTGGAACAGCAATCCATAGCTCACGCCCAGCAGAAGGCTGATGCAAAGATGCACCCCGAGGCCGACCGCGGGCGAAGTTCCACCGACAATAGCAGCAATTTCTCCAAGTGAACCGGTAGCTATGAGTACCAGCACGTATAGCAACCCTCCCGCGAGGCCCGCCACGCCGCCCCACTGCACCGTGCGGATAAATCGCAAGCCCGGTCCTTCCGGCTCGCGATGAATGGGATCGGACTCCGTGAGAAACCGCACGCACAAGCGATCCACCACGGAATAGAACAGCCCGATGATCAGCCCAGTAATAATGTTCCCCATCAGCGGACCGAACTCGGAGCTCGCGTGGATGTAGGACCAATCCAGCGGCTTTCCGAGGCACAGTGGCAAAAGAGTGAGCGGGCCCAGAAACCACCAGAAGATGCCGTAGGCCATGCCCCACGCCATGCTGGA
>Ga0187847_10004378_pt1 | contig 10417 bp, 9 predicted proteins | sample June2016WEW_4_10_FD_132458 | JGI IMG/M metagenome (GOLD analysis project Ga0187847, IMG submission 132458) | Peatland microbial communities from SPRUCE experiment site at the Marcell Experimental Forest, Minnesota, USA - June2016WEW_4_10 | ecosystem: Environmental > Terrestrial > Soil > Wetlands...
AGCGGAGAACCTGCAACGCGCCCTGAACCGCATTCTGCCTGCGGCGATTCGGATTCTGGAGACGAGAAGGGTGGGAAGTACGTTCCATGCGCGGCACTCGGCTGTGGCCAAGAGCTATGAGTACCGGGTCTTTCGCAGTGAGATTTGTCCGCCGGTTTTGGCGCGCTACGTTTATGCCTGCTCGTGGCCGATGGACGTTGGCGCGATGCAAAGGGCGGCCCGGCTTTTTGAGGGCGAGCACGATTTTCTGAGTTTTGCGGCTACCGATCCGGAGTTGGGATGCCGCGGCGTCGATACAAATGCGGAGCCGGAGCTGAGACCGCTGCCAAGAGAGGGCTTTCAGAGTGAACCGCCTGCGCCGACTGTACGCCGGATCTTCTCCTCGGCTTGGGAAGAGCGGGAGAGCGAAGATGGGGCTTTGCTGATTTACCGCGTCCGGGGCAGCGGTTTTTTGCACCACATGGTGCGCAATCTGGTGGGAACAATGCTGGATGTGGGGCGGGGACGGCTCAGAGCCGACGGGATTCCAGGGATTCTCGCCGCCCGTAGCCGGGCCGCGGCCGGACCGACCGCTCCGGCGCGAGGGCTGTTTCTTCATTCGGTGGAGTACGACGAACCAATGGATGGCCCGCTTATGAGCGTCTGAGCAGCGCTTTGCAGGCTCCGCGCTCCGTCCACTTGCAGACCGTCCCTGCTACCCTGAAGCCATTGGCATGGCTTCCTTTTCTTCCAACTCGGCGTTTTCACGGGTGACGGCGCTGGCTGAGCGGCGGACGGTTCACGCGGCCTTTGCCTGGCTGCATGGCAATCCCAAGACGATCATGGACTGGCAGGCGGAGTTGGTCGCGATTCCCGCGCCGCCGTTTGGCGAGCAGGCGCGGTCGAACTGGATGGCGGCGCGCTTTGGCGAGGCCGGACTCAGCCGGGTAGAGACCGACGTAGTGGGGAATGTCTTTGGCTGGCTACCGGCGGCCGGGCTGCCGCAGCAGAGCACGGGGCCAGTGGTGGTGCTTTCGGCGCATCTGGATACGGTCTTTCCGGCCCGGACGCCACTGCATCCGGTGGTGGAGGGCGACCGGCTGGAAGCTCCCGGCGCCTGCGACAACGGCGCTGGCGTGGTGGGAATGTTGGCCATCGCTCATGCTCTGGTTGGGGCAAAAGTGGAGTTGGCCGCGCCGCTGGTTTTTGTTGGCAATGTGGGCGAGGAGGGCGAAGGCGATCTGCGCGGCATGCGCCAGCTCTACCAGAGCGCGCTGGCCGAGCGCATCGCGGCGCACATCGTGCTGGATGGAGCGGGCGCGGACACGGCGGTGACTCAGGCTCTGGGCAGCCGCCGCTACCGGGCCACGATCAGCGGACCCGGCGGACACAGCTTTGTGGATGCGGGAACACCCAACCCGATTTCCGCGCTGGCCTCGGCGCTGGCTGTGCTTGCACAGACCGAACTGCCTCGGGAGCCGAGGACTACGTTGAACTTAGGGACGATCGGCGGGGGCACGAGCGTGAATTCCATTCCCGAAAGCGCGCGGGCCACGATCGATTTCCGCTCGACCGCGCCGGAGCAGCTTGTGCGGCTGGAGGTCGCGCTGCATCGGGCCGTCGAGGATGCCGTGGATCAGGGGAACGCGCGGGCGAAATCCGCTGGCCACGATGGGCGGGGCGCGCTTGGGTTTGCGATTGAGTTGATAGGCGACCGGCCTGCCGGGCAACTGCCCGCCGACTCGGCTCTGCTGGAAACTTTGCACGCCGTGGACCGGCATCTGGGCCTGCGCACTGAGCAGCGGCTGGGCTCGACCGACGCCAACATCCCGCTCTCGCTGGGAATACCGGCGTTGTCGGTGGGCGCGGGCGGCGAGGGCGGCGGCGCGCACACGCAGGCTGAGTGGTACTCGGCCAAGGACCGCGAACTGGGATTGAAGCGGGTGCTGCTGCTTGCCCTCGCGATGACCGAATGGGCGGCGGAATAGCGGTCAGGCTCCGCCGCGGAACTGGATGATGCGACGGCGGTCGCGCTTGGAGGGGCGATGCTCGGGCAAGGGCGCAAACTGCTGCATCGCCTTGCGCTCGGCGGTTGCCTGGAGGCGCGCGGCGATGCTGGCCTCGGTTTCGCGGTAGAGCGTCTGCGCCACGGCCGCGGGGCCGCGCATCTGGCTGAGGGCGAGGACATCGATTTGAAAGATGCCGCCTTCGTTTCTGACTTCGAGCTTGTCGCCGGCATGGACCTCGCGGGAGGGCTTGGCGGCGATGCCGTTCGACAGGATGCGGCCCAGATCGCAGGCCTTGGAGGCCAGCGCCCGCGTCTTGAAGAAGCGCGCCGCCCAGAGCCATTTGTCGATGCGCATGGATTCCATGAGGCTATTGTCAACCATGAGGTTTGTGGATTCCCAGCTTTGCGCGACAGGCAGGGCGAAGAAAAACTGTATGCTCCTCGCAATTTGATTCCTCGAATTTCCTGTCAAAAAAGCGCATTGTTGGGCGAAAATCGCCCCTTTGGGGGGCAAGAAATGGCTGTTTTCGGCGAAATTCGCAGGGCTTTTGAAGGGCCACTTCTCATCATGCGGGAAAAGTATTGCGTTTTTGCGCACATTCGAGGCTTGGCCTGAAACCAGCTTTTGCCCAGCGATGACGCGGGGATTCTGCATTTTTCCGGCCAGGATTCTGTTCCCGGGGTGAATTAATCTGCAAGGTTTTGAAAATAAAAAAGGGGGGTGGGGGATTATTTTTCTGGTAACAATTCTCGCCACCTTTGTTTGCATTTGAGTTACTGCGGCGCTGAGATTCCAGTTGAACATTCTCTCCCTCCAGTATGATTGTGTGCCATGTGGACATAATTATCTGCAAGCGCCTTCCGTCAGGGACCAGAGATCAGGGGTCAGGGATCAGAAGACACGCCGGGTGGGGTTCGTGGATTCCCCGGTCCGAAAATCCGGACACTTCGACAAGCTCAGTGCAGGCTTTGAGCCACCCGCTTCTTCAACCTGGTGCAATCGTGTTCATGCTGGAATGAAAATCATGCTACGCTTTGGAGTATGGCTACGGTCTCGCAAATCCCGCTGGATGAATACCTCGGCATGAACTACAGGCCGGACCGCGAGTATGTGGATGGAGAGATCAGGGAGCGCAACGTGGGCAAGTACGAGTACGCGCGGGTACAGGCATTGCTGGCTCGCTGGTTTGGAAACCATGAGCAGGAATGGGGAGTCCAGGTCGTTACCGAACAGCGCGTCCAGGTGTCACCGACGCGCGTCCGGATTCCAGATGTAACTCTGCTTACGCTCGGCGCCCAGCCTGATGTGATCTTTGAGCCGCCGCTGCTGGTCATCGAAATCCTTTCTCCCGACGACAGCTACTCCGACACGCAGGAGCGCGCTCAGGACTACCGCGCAATGGGCGTGGAGACGGTTTGGATCATCGATCCCAAGACGCGCACCGGCCGCACATGCTCTGGCGCGGACTGGGCCGAAGCCTCGCGGCTGGAGGTCAAGGGAACGCCTTTGTACGTCAACCTTCCCGAGATCTTCAGCCAGTTGACCTCCGCCTGAGGACTGCGCGTCCAGCGTACTCCCAGGTCCGAAAATCCGGATCCTTCGACAGGCTCAGGGGTGCCCAGTTTTCTGTCATTGAACACCATGGGGATCAGCGCCACCCGCCCACGATCTGACCTCAAGACCCGCTCATCGCGATAAGACTGCGATGAACGGGGCACGGCTTCTCATGGCTCAGGGTGTCTCTTCGGGGCTGATGAGCGGGCCACCTGCCTGGACAGGAAAAGTGAGGCCACCCTCCCCGGTCCCCAAAAGCGAGGGACCGGGGGCACCCACATTGTTGTTAGAGACCGGCGCCACCTGCCAGCTCTTACTTCCGGAAAGGAGCTTCAAAGCGCGTCTCCATCTTGAGCTCCCGGCCAGCGCTCTCCTCGCTCGCCTGAACCGCTTTCACTTCCAGCGCCGGCGAAAGCAGGCAAGCGGCGCGGAAGGCAGTCAGGTCGGGTCCAGAGGACTTGTAGAACAACTCGCCCACCACCGCGATGTCGTAGCGTTCCGCCTTCCTTCCGGCAACCTTCACGCCGGGCCGATACCACGGCGACACATTCAGCGTGATCACATTGACGTCAGTCGTGTTACCGAAACTATGATCGAATCCCTCTCGATTCAGTTTCTCGCGAGCCGTCTTAAGACACACATCGTCTGCCTGTACCTGCCAAGCCGTCGATAGGTTGCCCGGCGCGAACGGCTCGGGGCGAACCAGATGCCAGTACGAATATTGCTCGTAACCCAGCGAGTCCATCTCAAACACTCCCGACTGCTCGTTCACGCGGCACTCAATCAGTTCGGGAATAATGCCGTCGTCGGCGATGAACGTGGTGTCCGGATGGGCGGCTCTGGCGCTATTCACATAGTTCTGATCGATCAGGAACGGAACCGGCTTCACATTGGTTCTTTTCGCGCAGAGCGCCTCCTTCGCCGGATCGTTTTGAATTGCGCTGTTGGAGACCATCTGGCCGTTTGCGATCATCGATGCGAAAACCATTAAGCCGGCGAAGACAAGTAAACTCCGAATCATTACTTTGTGCCTCCTGTTCGTTGAAAAAGTCTCGGGTTGCGTATATTGCTACTGGCTCACCGTCAGACCGTCGCCGGGGTCCGTGAGCCATCGGTTGCAAAGAGATTACCAGCAGAATCGTAAGATTTAACTAAAGAAATGATCCCGCCGGGTTGCCCCATCCAAAGCGCGGTCGCCGCAGTGGCCGGTTCGCATGGGAAGCCGTAACCCGGGCTGGCGCATTTGCCCCGGCCTCCTTCGATCCGTAGACCGAGCAGCGATTGAGCGGGCCTTCCATTGGACCTGGGAGCGTACCAACATTCTGCCGCGACGGAGCGCGCAAAACGAATTCCAATTCAACGTGGATTCGGCGAAACCGGCGGACTGCGGGTGGACCGGAACCTGCCTGGCCCTCCGACCCTCAAGTAAACTGACTAATGGAGCTGACGATGCCAAGCTTGTGGGCCAGGACGCGGACTACGCTGGAGATGATCAAGTGGGAGCACTCGATCTTCGCGCTGCCGTTTGCGCTGACAGCGGTGCTGCTGGCGGCGCATGGATTGCCCGATTGGCGGCTTGTCTTGCCGGTGAAGGTGGCGTGGATCCTGGTGGCGATGGTGGCGGCGCGGTCGGCGGCGATGGCCTTTAACCGCTGGGCCGACGCGGAGCTGGATGCGGCCAATCCTCGAACGAGCAGCCGCGCCATTCCCGCGGGCCTGTTGTCGCGTGAGTTTGTGCTGGGGTTTACGGTGCTGGCGGCGGGGGTGTTTGTGATGGCATCGGCTGAACTGAACCGGCTCACGCTTTATTTATCGCCCTTTGTGCTGGTAGTGCTGCTGGGCTACAGCTACCTAAAGCGCATCACGCGCTGGTCGCATCTGGGACTCGGCCTCGCGCTGGGGCTGGCGCCGTCGGCCGCGTGGATTGCGGTGCGAGGGTCTCTCGATGCACGGATTCTGGTGTTGACGGCGGCGGTAACGCTGTGGGCAGGCGGATTTGACGTGCTGTATGCCTGCCAGGACTATAAGCACGACCGCGCGGCGGGGCTTCATTCTCTGCCCCAGGCGGTGGGCGTGCGGGCGGCCTTCTGGGCGGCGCGGGGGATGCACCTTGCGATGCTGGGGCTGCTGGTGGGCTTTGGAGAACTGTTTCATTTTCGGACAGTGGGGTGGCTAGGCGTGGGGGCCGTGGGGCTGCTGCTGGCTTATGAACATTCGCTGGTTTCGCCGGGGGATTTGCGGCGGTTGAATGCTGCTTTTTTTACGATGAATGGGGTGATTGCGATGGTGTTTCTGGGGTTTGTGGCGGGGGATTTGTGGTTGCAATAGAGTTCTGAGGATTAGAGAACGGAGAATCCGATGAGAATTGCGATACAGGGGGAGCCGGGGTCGTTTAGCCACGAGGCGGCGATGAAGCTGGTTCCGGATGGGGAGATTGTTCCGATTGCGCTTTCGGCGGGCGTCTTCGCGGCGCTGAGCGAGGGAGCGGCGGAGGCTGCGTGCATCCCTATCGAGAACAGCCTGGCGGGGTCGGTGCTGGAGCACTTTGACCTGCTGCTGACGCACGATGTGCGGGTGGAGCGGGAGACGCTGGTGCGCATCCGGCACAACCTGATTGTGCTGCCGGGCGTGGCGGCGGCGGAGATCGAGCGCGTCTATTCGCACCCGGTGGCGCTGGCGCAATGCCGGCGGTTCCTGGCGGCGCACCCCGCGATGAAGGCTCTGGCGGCTTACGACACGGCGGGGAGCGTGAAGCAGATGGTGGAGTCGAACGACCGGAGGGCGGCGGCTATCGCGAGTGACGCGGCGGCGCGGTATTATGGCGCGCAGATTATCGAGGCCGACATTGAGGACAACGTAGAGAACTTTACGCGCTTCTTTCTGGTGCGGCGGGCTGCGGAGGCGGTGACCGATGCGGACGCGAACAAGATCAGCCTGGCGTTTTCGTTGGAGAATCGGCCTGGAACGCTGGTGGCGGCATTAGCCGGACTGGCCGAGATTGGCGCCAACATGACCAAGATCGAGTCGCGGCCGGTGCATGGCAAGCCGTGGGAGTACATCTTTTATGTGGATTGCCAGATAGGGACGGCGGAGGAGGGCGAGCGCGCCGTGGAGGCATTGACGCCGCATTGCGCGATGGTCAAGGAGTTGGGGAGATACCGGGAGGCGGGAAGCTAGCGCGGCGCTCCGATTGGCTTGAGGGCAGAAAAAACGAACGGCCGGGAGCGCGAGACCATCCCTTGGCTGCGCCCCGGCCGTTCGAGGAGACCACACCTTGCTGCTTCTCCGCTTGTCTTGATTCCACTGTTGCATAGATGGCGATAATTCTATGCAAAGATTTTTTGAGATTTTATTCATTTCGGTTTGCTTCGCCGATTCTGTTTCATTCAGGGCCGGGCAGATGCTGACGGAAGGCTTGCAGCAGGCGCGGGCTGGCGGCCTGGGCGACGGCCCGCTCGACGCGGGCGCGCAACTCGGCGGTGGGCGCGCCGCGGCCGATGGCTTCGATTGCCGCCGGAGCCTCGCGGGCGTCGCGGGCGATGAGCGCGAGGAGGAAGTCGATGGCCTCGGGCAGGCGCGTGAGGGCGATGGCGCTGAGCAGGACCGAGCCGAACCAGGCGTCTGGACGCTGATTGGGGCCGCCGCGGAAGCGGGCCAGGAGCGGGGCGAGGGCTTCGGGAGTGCGGGCGTCGGCAAGGGCGAAGGCGGCTTCAGCGGCGAGGTCGTCGCCGTCTTTGAGAGCGGCGGCAACCAAGGCGATGGCGCGGGAGCCTTCGACCGAGAGCAGAGCGGAGTAGACTGCGCCGAGAACCTCCGGTTCGTCTTTACCCAGCAGCGCGCGCAGGCGCAGGATGAGCGCGGCGCTCACGCCGCCGACCTGGCCGATGGCGCGGGCCGCTTCGATGCGCACCGTCTTGTCGGTGTCGGTGAGCGGGTCGAGAAGAAGGGTGAGCAGGTCTGCGTCGTTGATGCCAGGGCAATCGACCAGCGCATGGGCGCAGGCGCCGCGCAAGGCTCCGGCGGTATCGTTTGGCGGACCCCAGCTTGCTTCCAATTGATGGTGGCGCAGGCCGCGCAGGTAGGCGTCTTTCTGGCGGTGTTCCAGCTTGACCATCGTCTTGACCAGCGCGTTCTTGGCCCAGCATTGCGGATCGGTCTTTTCGGCGTCGATGAAGAAGCGGTCGTAGGCTGCGAGAACTTCAGGGAGCAGGATGAAGAGTTCGGCATCGGCGACGAGCTTGGCGGCTTTGGATACCAGGAAGTTGTTGCGGTGGGCAAGGGCTTTGCGCAGGTACTCGATACCGTTCTCGTCCAAAGCGATTCCACTTCGGAAAGAAGCGATCAGAGCTTCCAGCTCGGCGAGTTCCTTATCGAAGCCGCGCTGGGAAGGTTTCGTGGACTGCTTTGCGCTCATGCGTCGCTCCGTCTCCGTTATAGCACCCGCGGTGCGGCCATCTGCTCGCTATCTGCTCGCTAGAGGTTCGTAAACTGCCAGTGTACTGGGGACAGAGATCAGAAAAACACGCCGGATAAGGTTCTTGGATTCCCAAAATCCGGATCTGGCCACCTGCCTCCTGTCTTTACAGGAATGTTTACTGGAAAACTTACAGATATAACATTGACTGCCGTGTCAGGAAGCTGCTATGGTTCCGAGGATTTTGAACAGAGGATTAAACGGTCCCGACGCCTCGTTCCAATCCCCGGAAACGGAAGCCAAAAAACTGAAGAGCAATAAGAAGAGCGCCTTGGCGTGAGCAACAACACAAATGTCCGAAACCCCGGACGAAACCACTAACCGCAACTTTGCTAAGGAGAACAATAATGAAGAACCGATTTCTGCTGGGTGCGACGATGCGATTCACCCTTTGTCTGATCGCGCTGCTGGCGCCGCTCGCGATGCTGCGCGCGCAAGCAATCGCCAACGGCACTTACACGCTGACCCCGGAGAACGCCCCCGCGCTGCGCCTGGATGACGAAGGCGCCAAGACAACGACCGGCAACCCGATCGATGTGTATACCGCGAACGACACCGGCGCGCAGAACTGGACATTCAGCGATACCGGCGTGACTCCGGCCGGCTATTACAACCTCGCCACGGAGGGCGCCTATTGCCTGACAGCTTCGGGAACTACCAGCGGTTCTATAGCGGTTCTGGATCCCTGCGCCGGCACCAGCGCGCAGGCCTGGGAGGCAGTGGCATCGGGCAGCAACTGGGTCTTCCATCCCGCCAGCAACACAGCCCTTTGCCTGGATGTGGAACAGGCTTCGTCGACCTCGGGAACCGGCGTTCAGGTGTATACCTGCAACAGCACCACTGCGCAGAGCTGGGCGAGTGCGATGACTTTTACTTCTACCCAGGCTACCAACATCTGGAATTCCTATAACAGCGCCTTCTATGTCGCAAACGGGGGCGACGCCTACTACCGTAAAGATCAAGGTGGCGGCCAGGATACCACGGACTTTTGGTACAACGCCGAGGAACTCGAGATGGCGGTCGACCGCGCCCAGCGATCGGGAAGCGCCGGCGACAAAGCGATCGTCACTGCGCTGGTGAACGGCTTCGATGCGACCTATGGCTCGGCATGGACCAGCTACACCATCTACAACGACGACGTTATGTGGGCGTGTCTTGCGCACCTGCGAGCCTACTTCGTCACCGGATCGACCGAGACCGCTTGGGCGGTCGAGGCCGCCAACAACTTCAATTGGGTCTATAACGGCGGCACCGGACGCAGTGCGCCGCAATATGACAGCACCTACGGTGGGGGTCTGTGGTGGACGACCGATCACAGCTCAACGGGCACGAAGAACGCCTGCGTTAATGGCCCCGGGGCCCTTGTCGGGTATTACCTTTCGGTTATTTACCCGAGCGGCACCGGATTTTTGGGCCAGGCCCAGAATATGAACAATTGGGAAAGGAACACTCTGGTCACCTCCACTGGGTATGTCTACGACCACACCGGTTCTTCCGGCGTTACCGGATATGACCTCAGTTACAATGCCGGGACGTATATCGGCGCTTCCTATCTGCTCGGCAACTCGTCGAGCGCGGGCCTCGCCGCCACCTATTTCATGGACAACAACGGTATCTTGCCCGATTACGGCACCGGCGGCGGCAACGACGACGGCTTCAATGGAATTTTCATGCGCTGGATGGCACTGTATATGATAGACAGCGGGACTCAGGCGACGTACTCGAATTGGCTCTACAACAACGCGGGGGCGGCCCTGTCGGTGGAAGATTCATCAGGCCTGTCTTGGGATGATTGGTCAGCCGCCACGCCCAGCGGCGGTCAGTATAGCTGGGATTGTTCGCCATCGGTCGTCGCGCTGCAGGTTTTGCCTCCCAACTAATAGGGCCTAGATCCCAGGTCTCGATCCTTAGACCTGGGATCTCGGTCATGCGCCTTACGCGGGGTCGTAGTTGAGGTTTTGGCCGAGCCAGCGCTCGACTTCGGCTACGGTCATGCCCTTGCGCTCGGCGTAATCGGCGACCTGGTCGCGGCCGATCTTGCCGAGCGAGAAGTAACGCGATTCGGGGTGGGCGAAGTAGAGGCCGCTGACGCTGGAGCCAGGCCACATTGCAAACGACTCGGTAAGTGTGATCCCGGTGATAGCCCTGACATCGAGCAGGCGCCAGATGGCGGCCTTTTCCGTGTGATCGGGACAGGCGGGGTAGCCGGCGGCGGGGCGGATGCCGCGATATTTTTCGTGGATGAGGTCGTCGATGGTCAGCGATTCGGCGCGGCCGTAGCCCCATTCGTCGCGCACGCGCTTGTGCAGGCACTCGGCGAAGGCTTCGGCGAGGCGGTCGGCGATGGCCTCGGCCATGATGGCGTTGTAGTCGTCGTTCGCGGCGCGGAAGCTATCGCAGA
>Ga0187847_10004380_pt1 | contig 10414 bp, 8 predicted proteins | sample June2016WEW_4_10_FD_132458 | JGI IMG/M metagenome (GOLD analysis project Ga0187847, IMG submission 132458) | Peatland microbial communities from SPRUCE experiment site at the Marcell Experimental Forest, Minnesota, USA - June2016WEW_4_10 | ecosystem: Environmental > Terrestrial > Soil > Wetlands...
CCCTCTAAACCCTGTCAAACCAATGTTGATGGCTCCGGCCTCTCTTCCCGTCTCTAATGCTCGCAGCACGTTACCAGAATTCCCGCTGCCGCTGATCGCGAAGACGATGTCACCTCTCTGAACGAAATTGCGCAATTGTTCGGCGAATACGTCTTCATAACTACTATCATTTGCCCAGGCAGTCATCAATGGCACATTATCAGTGAACGCGATTACTCGAAAGCGCTTCACCTCGCCTTCAGCTATGGTTCCTTTACCCAGGTCGCAGGCAAAATGGGAGGCTAAGGCAGCACTACCTCCATTACCAAACACGAAGACACAGCGGTTCTCTTCATAAGCTCGCGACAATTCAAGCGCAACTTTCTCAATTTCCGCAACGGGGATTTTTTTTAGGACTTGCTCATAGTTTCCGAAATATTGAGCTATGGTCGTTATGCTATTCGCGAACAATTCTCTCATTTGCGCTCCTGATTTCTTGAACATTTTTACTTAGTCCCCAAGATTAACTGTAATCCCCTGTATCTACCTCTTATGCGTCAAAAACTGAGATTGATCCCGATCGCTCAAACACTCCTGGATCAAGTTATTCATTTCGGATTTGAATCGATGCGCATCGAAGCACTCCACGCTCTTGCGAATCCAATCGGGCGAAAAATCGAACTCCACCGATTCGAAAAATTCTATTGCTTCAATTAGAGACTCGGAAGTCGGCTCAGCGAAGAAAACTCCGCTAGCGTTCGCGACATTCGCCTTATCGCCGGGCCGCAGGCCCTTGACCGTTTCCAACACGCCTCCCCGTCCATATGCAATAACTGGACGCCCGAATGATTGCGCCTCTACAGGTACGATACCAAAGTCCTCCTCGCCCGGGAAAAGGAGCGCCCTACAACTGGCATACTTTTCCCCGACCGCTTCGTCATTCAATCGGCCTAAGAAGCGTACAGTCGGACCGGCTAGATTGCGCAATTTTTTTAAGTCTTCGCCATCTCCGACTATATCAAGGCGTCTTTTCAGACGATTGCACGCCGCTATAGCCAAGTCTACGCGTTTATACCCAATCAAACGGCTTACGACGAGATAATTACTTTGGCAGGGCTGGCCGAGATTCCCTGCCGAAACGCTAACAGGTGGATATATAACGGTTGCACTGCGACGATAGTGTTTTTGGATACGACTCGCCACATTCCTTGAATTTGCGACAAAGTGATCCACCCGGTTCGCTGACGCTAGGTCCCACATCCGCATGTAGTGAGCTGTGAGCGTAAAAACAAATCTTGGTAGCATTCCCATATTACGTCTGTATTCTGGATATTGGTCCCACAAATACCTCATTGGAGAATGGCAATAGCAAATGTGGCAGGCTCTGGCGGAAGATAGCACGCCTTTTGCGGGCCCAGACTCCGAACTCAAAATCAAGTCATACTCTGTGAGATCTAGTTGTTCGAGAGCTAGCGGATGCAGAGGAAGCAGCTGCTTATACCACTTAAGGCTGCCCGGTATCGACTGGAGGAACGAGGTAGTCAGGCGGTGGCTTAGCAGACGTTTCGATAATGTCGTCCGATCAGCAACTAGACAAAAAAGATCTGCTTTTGGAAACATCTCCGATAATGCTTCGACAACTCTTTCGCCACCACCGTTTCCAACGAACCAGTAATGAACGATTGCGACTCTAAGCTTTCCGTTCTCTTCCATTGATAAACTACCTGGTTGTGATTCAGTAACCTAGAAGTGCAAGGTTCGCACATGGTTCGAACGAGTCCCCAATGGGTATTTCAATCAGCCTGCCTTAAACCGCGGAAGCCCCTAATTGGAGAACCTCCCAAGTTTTTCGTGCCGTCTCATCCCAAGAAAACATCTTGGAGCGGGAAAGCCCTTTTTCTTGAAACGAGAGTCTCAAGTCGGAATTCTGCACCAACCCATGAATACCATCCGCTATTTCATTGACATTAAATGGGTCAACCTGCAACCCGGCATCACCTACAACTTCGGGCAATGAAGAGCGATTTCCAACGAGAACGGGTGTTCCACTAGCCATTGCTTCCAATGGTGGTAGGCCAAATCCTTCGTAATACGAGACATACGTAAAAATCATCGCGCCCGCAAACAACGCTGGTAGCAGGAAGTCATCAACATGACCAGCGAAATAAACTCTCTGGGGGAGGTTGTCAAATTGTGAGCCAGCAAACACTCGAGAATTTCCTCTGGCGCCCGCAACCACAAGCCAGAGGTCGTTCGGCAAGCTGTCTTGCACCTTTAGCCATGCTTCAAATAGTCGCGTAAGGTTTTTTCTCAACTCTACTGAACCGACAACGAGAATGTAACTCCGAGTCGGCAGCTTTAAAGATTGGACGACCGATTCTAACCCTGAAATCGCTTCTGGACAGAAATCCGGCCCTACTCCATTGGGAATAACGACGATCTTGTGACTGCTTACGTCCGTATGCGCCAAGATCCTTTCCTTAATAAAATTTGAAACCGTAATTATTCGACTGGCTCGCTTGATCAGCTTGGGTAGCAAAAAGCGATACCACGCAGCAAAACGTGGACTGAATGTCTCGGGGCAGTCGAAAACGGCCATGTCATGAATGGTGACGACTTGGTTCTGTTCTTGGACAGGACCGGTGTTGGAGGGACTGAACAAGAGCCGTTTACCAAGCTTGGAAGGCAAGATTATCTGCTCCCACAAATGTCCGCTAACGCCGCCCACTCTACGCTGCGGGGCAATGACATCCACCGAGCCCTTCCATCGCGCAAGAAGTTGGGTCGTGTACCGTTGCGTTCCCGTGAGAGGAGCGTTCATGACCCGCGCGTTTACCGCGATTCTTGACACTCCTACGGTCCTGACTGGAATGAACACACAGAATCAACTTGCGGGCACGGCGGTAGGCGCACCTTGCAGTGAGGGGTGGAGAGGCACCCTATTCTTCTTCAGCACCGATTTCGTCACTTCAGGTTCAAAATGGACGTTGAGGTGAACGAGAACGAGCATAACAAGAGCCCACAATACTGGGCGATTAACATCCGGAACGGACAGCACCTCTGAAATGGTCAATGTAATTAAAGCCCAAAATACCATCTGTAAAGAATTGCTCGCCGACCGTCCGGGAAACGATTTAATGATCTTGTAGAACATGATTGCAAACAATGCAGTTCCGACGAGACCGACCGAGCTCAACATTGTGAAAATCAAGCCTGACGAGCGATTACTTCCTAACCCGACGCCGATTCCGTTGGTCTCGATAAATATCACCATTGCCTGGTAGTCGTTGGCTAGTCTAACCCAGAACGAAGTGGTTTCCCATTTGGAAATAGTGCCAACGATGATTGCGTCCAAGAAGTCGGGGTTTAAAACAAGTATAAGAGCCACGAGACCAAATACGCCGACGAAGACTACCCAACCGGTGGCCGAAGACCGGGCTTCTCGTTTGCGCCGGCGAAAAGGGTTGAAAGACACCATTAGTAAGAGGATCCCGCCAGCCAGTGCTCCAAACCCTGTAGTAGATGTAGTGAGAAACAACATCGTCACAACACCCGCAGTCGCGATAAGCCTGCCGATATTTCGTTCGCCCACGAGCAGCGTGGCGAGAAGTCCGCAAGCAATTGCACTCAAATAGGATCCGGCATTCGAAGGTTCGGTAAATGTAGAGTTATACCGGTGAATCGTACCCACATCTTCTTCATAACCTTGCCAGTAACCTGGATTGTTATTAAGAGTTTCGTAAGGAAAATCCCAACCCACCTCGGCCGCAAAAAGTTGGGCGAACCCAACAAATACTACAACGAATATGGCCCAATGTAATGCCTTCATTAGTTTTCGGGCTTGCAGACGTGTTCGCGCTACTCGCAATGCGTATAGAACCATCCCAACGTTGAGAGTTAGATAACCTGCTTGTGCAAGGTTACTTAGACTCCATTGTAGTGGCGCAAAGTCCTCGTCTCCTCCATTCCTAGGCACAGACACCAGAGTTCCAGCAAACAAACGGGGCATGACGAAGGCCGAGATGAAAGACCAGAGCCAGAACCCAAAAAGGAGTATCGCGATTGTTCTGACCGGGTTATTTCGATCAGGTAGTGCTTTCGTCGGTCCGAATGAAAGGAATACCAAACGAACGAAAATACATATTTCCGTCAAATAGAACGGGGATACGCCGAAGTCGAAGTCTCCAACGGCCCCATTAAATACCGAGCCCGCTTCAAACACTGAGGCAACAACTAATAGCGGCAATAGATAAAACGGCCGCCAGAAAAAACAAACTATGATGAGGGGCAAGAAAAAGGCGCCCAATATTGTCATTCGTTCACCGACCTCACCATTGGTGTTGACCGATTCTTTCCATCCTGCGGGGCAGGGGGGCGGATTTTGGATGGCGCAGGCGAGAGTGATTGTGTCGAGGCTCGTCGCAACAAGAAACCGTGGTGCGATGGGAGTAGCTGGTACCTCATATATTTGGCAAATTGCAAATACTTTTCGGAACCAAGAACGCGGACCAAGAAGCTGAGAAGGAGTCTAACCATCCTCCTCGCTAGACGATACCGCTCGGTTAACTCAGCACCGGTGAAAGATGTAGAAACAGTCCGGCAAGGCTTTATACCGCTCTTACGGCAAGCCTCCCAAAAAGATCCCGAGCCAACTGCAAAAGGATCAAGGTTACCTCCCTGCCAAACCGGGGATATCCGATACAAGGAACGCTCTAGCTGAGAAATTTTTTCTCCATTACTAAACGTCCCATAGCCATACGGAAGTTGAGACCATGCCTCGATGCCCTCGCGCAACAGCAATTCCTTGTATTTCAGGAAGGTAGGAGCAAGATCGGGACGATCTTTTAACGTGTAACGTTTCCTGTGCAATTCAGCGCTAAAAGGATTTCGCGCTGCATATTTCGCTATCGAATTTAGATCATTGATATCGATTCCGCTGAAGTGAATAAAAGCCACGGAAATGTCCGAATGCGCCTCACGCAGGACACCTTCCCTCTCGTACAAGCTCCGCTCGTGCAAGTTCCAATATGCGATGTTATATGCTGCATTACGCATAATGCACACATCTTCAAAGCATGCGGGTAATAAGTCCACCCATTTTTGATCGACGAAATATCCTGATTCCATTTCGACGATGCACTCATCTCGCAAATGCATCGACCACCATTTAAGAAAACGAAGACTGCTCTCACTTTTCCTCAGTGCGATGAATCCCAAATTGAATACACCGGAACGCATGATTCCCATTTCACCGGGAAAGTAATCAATTGGCATAGGGCTGCAAATGTGGGGAGTCACTACAATGCTCGAGAAATCCAACGCATTAAGCACCTCATCAAATCTCCGAAAGCAGAGTATATCGGGATCAAGGTAGATAACTCTCTCGGCCCCGCTATCGAATAGAAATTGAATAACAAAAGGCTTGACGCCGGTGCTAGCTTCGGTAACGTTATATTGAAATACAAAGTTACGATATGCGGGCAGGCGAACCTGCTCGGGGTAAATGACTCGAAACCCACGCTCTGCAATGAGAGATCGGTACTCTTGGCCTATATCGTCTACAAGGAAGATTGAGAATACGGCAGTTGTATGACTCCGGAGAACCGACTCTCCCAAGACAATCGCATGAGCAAGGTAGTTCCTCGCTACGATAGTGAAGAAGTGTAAGGGAGATCCGTGCTGCGAGGAAGGATTTTGCATTCATTCCTCGCTATCCGGTGTCGTTTTCATAGCTGAAAAGTTATAGGCGTAAGAAAGAAAATGACGGAACAAATTACAACTCACGATATTCGCCGTACGTGATTTGCGTCCCCCAAGTTCTGGAATGACCTGATTCACCTGAAATCCTGCCTGTTGCAGCAGGTCTAAAGCACTAGCGCGCGAAAAAAAACGCAAATGTGTCCAATCCATAACACCCGATGGCGCGTACTCCCATCGCCCCTGGAACAACAGAGGAAATACTACGCTGTAGTGCCGAACATTGGGTAAAGCTCCTACTAGTTGCCCTCCCACTCGGAGCAACCTTTTTAGTTTTCGCAGAACTGTCCATGGATCGACGAGATGCTCGAGAACATGGCTCACAATAAGCAAGTCAAATGTCCCAAGATCAAAGTCCAAGTCAAGCTTCTCAACATCGCCCACGATGATGCGATCAAGCGATCTTGATTTAGCTTCTGAAGCAACTTCCGCACTGTACTCAACTCCCACCGTATATTCGGCTCCCCGCTCTTTTAGGTAGGCAAGGGTTTGACCGCTTGCGCATCCCACTTCCAATACGCGCTTGGGAGTTCCCTGAATAAGGGAGAGCATCGGCAGTCGGAGTTCGTGGTAGTAGTCTCCGCGCGGCTGAACTTTATAATTAATCATGCGTCGTTAGGTTCCACAGGAGTTACCCACGCTTCAGCACTGGTCGAGTATGTCTTTATCAATTTCGCAGGACAACCTGCGATCATTGAGTAATCGGGAAAGCTACGGGTCACAACTGAGTTCGCTCCCACGACACAATGCCGCCCTAGCCGCACGCCGGGCAAGATGCAGGCGCGATAACCAATAAAACTGTGGGCCCCGATATTAACCTCTCCTTTGCTTTCCAGAGGCTGTTGAATTAATAAGCCCTTCTCTGGATTGTGCCCGTGCGCTAGATCGCTAATGTAGACATGTTCACTTAGCAAACATCCATCCTCTATTGTGACGCGCCGAATGGACGTTACACAGGCATATCTCCCGATGTGCACGTCGTTCCCGATAACTATCGCTGGCCGGTAACTCACGCCGCCATAGCTTTCCAACGCGCTCAGCCAGCTGTGTCGATCCACAGTGCTGCGGGAACCGATTTGGATAAACTGAACTCCATCAATACGGCGAGGACGAAAGAGGTAAGATTCGCGGCCCGAAATCATACCTCGCGGAGGAGCCCACCAGAAACCTATCAAAATTCTTCGTATGAGCCGCTTGAATTGCACGGATGGAATGGAAACTTTCGCCTCTCGTCTGCCCCACACGGGAGTTGGTTTAGCGATTGGCTCCGCTCAAAGCCATAAGCACGCGGTCCCGTTGGTTACCGGACAAACCAAATGTCCAAACGGACGCGAATGTCAAACACCCCGTCACGAATAACAATCTGCTCTGCATGTTGCCCACTACACCGGGAATAAGCCATTCGATGAGAAGTAGTAAGAAGAGTGGCGAAAAGCAGGCTATGGGACGCAATATTCCATCGCTGAGATAGCTAAGTAGGTTCACAGCTATCATCGTGGTTCTAGGAACGTTGTATATCCAATTGACCAAGATACCTACAATCGAGCCGACGAGGGTGCCGATCGCCACTCCGACTGCGCCCATCAGTGCTGCGGCGATCACACTCACCAATAGATTAGAAAACCCTTCCACGAGGGGACTAACGATAACCAACCGCTGCTGACCCGTACCGATAAGCAACATTGCGTAAGGCAGAGCGGATAAGCGGATAATATTTGCAACAACCAGTATGCGCAAAATAAGAAAACTCTTGTCTGCATACATCGGTCCAACCCAGATCGCCAGAAGTGGTCTGGCTGCGATCAACAATGGAAGTCCTGAGATAAGCAGAATGTACATGCCGAGTCGTGTGCTTGCGATCAACATTTGCCCCAACTCGGATCGCTTGTCCCGCGCCGCCAGTACTGCAACCTCTGGAATCAGAACGCCAAAAATCGAGCTTTGCAGCCCCAGAATGAAGGTTATTAGAGTTGCCGCGACCGTATAATAGGCGACCTTAGAGAAATCGAATACTCCTACCATCAGCGTATCCAACCCTGTTACCAATAATGTTGCGAAAGACCAAACGCTGAGGCTAAAACAATAATCAAAAAGTTCGCGCCGAGTTCGGCTCGAAATCAATCGCGCAGAGGGTTTGACCATGGGAGCAAGCCTGCGGCACAAAAAATACTGCATGGCATAAGAGAGAACGTTAACGCTTGCCACCGCGATGCCCATATGGGTAAGATCGCCGCCATGCTTAACAACAATGACGAGCAGGACAGCACTTAAAATCCGGGAGCCTCCTATGATAAGGGCGGGTATTTCGTATCGCTGCAGCCCAACAAAAACTCCATTGAAAACTGAGGCTGGTAATCCAATCGCGAGCGAACTTGCCACGAGCACCAAAGCTGTCCGGGCATCGCCCAACAAATGTCGAGGAAGACGTGGAAATATATCGGGTATGAGTATAGCGACTACCGCGATAATCCCCAGGCCGAGTAAGCCCGCAAAACTTAACCCAGCTAGCGACGTGCTAACAATACTGTCGCGGTGCTCCTTATCGTTTCTCTCGTTTGCATGCGCCACAAAACGGCCCACGGCAGTTTGAATTCCAAAATCCAGATATCCTACATAAGCGCTGATCTGCAGGACCAGGGCCCAGGTTCCATAAGCATCTGGAGACATGAATCGAGTAAGAAAGGGCGGGAGGACTACCGCCATCACTGCCGTAGAGCTTCCGCGCACCACGTTAGCAAGAGCATTTTTCGCCAGGATGAATCGTTGTCTTCCGTTCATAACAAGCAACCCCGACAGTGATCCCGGGGCACTGAAGAGAAAACGCTATTTAGGGACATGGGCTCACAAAATCACCCTCGAATAGAAAATCTCATCATGGGCGCAACGACCTAATTCTTGAATGTTTCTCACTAGACCGATCGAGTGCCCGGTAGTTTCCTGGCGTAAACCGTCATGTGATTGCTGCTGCCTCCTAGCTGCCCAAGCGAGAACACCACTAAGGTACCGATGGTTTGAACCATTCTCCTGACAAATTTCATATTCTTGAAACGATGGAGTAGAACGCGAAAACCATAAGTTGATTGCTCAATCCTAATTACGGTGAAGCCACACATCTCGAGCATGGATTTCATGCTTCTGCGACTGAAACAAACGGAATGGCCCCCGTGCATTTGATAAAGTTGCGCGACTTGGAAATCTACTCCTCCACCGGTTGCCGAATATAAGAAATGTCCTGCGCGCCGAATAAGTCCGTCTTCCGAAGGAGTTTGGAGAACTAGCGTCCCATCGGCCCGCAACAATCGCGCACATTCCTCGATGGCGCGACGGGGGTACGCCAAATGTTCAATCACACCGAATAGACTAATCACGTCGAAGGACTCCGACGGAAAATTCGTAAGGGTCTCGATCGATGCCTCTTCTACTCGAAATCCATAATGCCTACGTGCATAGGCCGCCAGAGATGGACTAAGCTCCAATCCCGCAACATGCCATCCCCGCTTTTCTGCTTCAATGAGAAAACTCCCTGTTCCGCAGCCTACATCAAGTAAGGATCGTCGTGGACATGCAGTGACCAGAGAACTCAAATTTGCCTCTAGCCGCTTGAAATCCGTAGCAGCCTTAAGAACGAGGACCGGGTCTGGCTGCTCTTCGGGGCCAATCGAAAACCCAAAATTATCGTTTACCACCTCGTTGATGAAAGTTACATCGCAATCTCTACAGCGGACTACGGCGAAGTCGGGAGTTGCGCACCGCTGTTTGCAGCGTTCAGGGTTAATATTCCCACATACGGGACACGGCCGCTTTAGTCTTGCCGATCTAAACTCCGCTTCTGCCTCAGCTACCTTGACCATCTTGGCAATCGACCTCCACAAGACTCGGCTCTAGCAAGTTATTTCGTGTGGCTGAAACTCAAGGCGAACGCGCAATTAAGGAGATCTCAGCGTTGAATCCGATTGAAGGCTCGTACCCCTCGCAACCACGGCATTATCTCTCGGACTAAGAATGCCTTGTAAGGTTCTTCGGGATCCATGTGCGACCAACGCTCGGCACCATATATCCATGTCGCCGTCACCAGCAAACCTAGAATTGCGCCACCGAATGCCAACCACTTACGTGGAGGCCACGCTGGACGCTCTGGAATTCGCGGCGCATCGAGCACTTTCACGCTGGGCGTATCTTTGGCTTCTTGTACTTTTGCCATTTCATATGCCTCGGTGAGCAACTCGTAAACTGTTTCATCCACTTTTGCGCGGCGATACAACTCCAGGTATTCCCGCCCCAAGACAGGCAGTTGGCGAATTGACGGATATAGCGAATTCGAATCGAGCTTGGTTGCACCGGTATAGTCTTTTCCGCCGAACGCATTAAGCTGCTGTTCGAGCTCCGCAATATGCGCCTGCAATGACTTAACTCTGACATTCTCGCTAGTGTAAATTTGTTGCAATCCGCTGAGCTCGGACTTAGCGGCAATCAGCTGACCTTGAAGCATGGCCGCTGATTCCAACATTGCTTTCCCTTGATCTTCGGGATCCAGAGTCGCATTGCGCGAGGAGAAATCGCTGAGGTTTGCCGATGCGTCTTGAAGTTCCGCGTTAACAGCCGTCAGTCGCTGTTCTAAAAACTCCCGCTCCCGCGAAGCTGACGATGTATTCACATGCGCAAGGAGATTATTCAACTC
>Ga0187847_10004382_pt1 | contig 10412 bp, 14 predicted proteins | sample June2016WEW_4_10_FD_132458 | JGI IMG/M metagenome (GOLD analysis project Ga0187847, IMG submission 132458) | Peatland microbial communities from SPRUCE experiment site at the Marcell Experimental Forest, Minnesota, USA - June2016WEW_4_10 | ecosystem: Environmental > Terrestrial > Soil >...
ACTCAGACTTTCAGCGAGCGGGGGAAGCCGCAAGACAGAGACAACGATTGACGGCAGGTGTGCGCATTGAGGAAAGTGCGTCTCAGCGTTCGGCCAAAATGCCGGAGCTCTTGATACTAACTAATTCCTATGACGCGACCACTGATGTCCTTCTCGACAAGCTCGATGGTGCGTCCGTGTTCCGCCTGAACTTCGACCAGATCCTGACATGCCGGATTCGTTTCAATGGGGATGGTTTCGATATTTCTGACTCCACGGGTCGAACCGTCAACAGTCAGACCGTGCGAAAGGCATATTGGCGTAAGCCTTTTCATGGAGAGCATGAAGAGCAGAATTTTTGGTCGAAATATGTGGATGCCGAGATGCGCTATTTCTTGGCTGAACTAGTAAATCTCCTATGGTCTAGTCGAAAGCTCGTGCTGGTCGAGCCGTTTTCAGAAAGGCGCACCGGGAAGCTGCTGCAATTATCCTGTGCGCAAGACTTTTTTGCGGTTCCTGACTACGAGTTCGTGCTGAATGATGCACCCCGAGCAACTGCGGCAGTTGTTAAGTCCCTCTCGAGTGAGCCCCTAGGCGACAAAGTTCTATACACAACGAAAGTAAGCACAGACGAGCTTGATCTTCGATATCCATGGTTCGTCGAGCAGTGCATTGTGGCAAGTCATGACGTGACCGTAGTTTTTGTCCGAGGTCAAATGTTTGCCTTCTCGCTCGATCGAAGCGGCCTCAAAGATTCAGTTGATTGGCGAGAAAGCATTTCCACGAAACAAGACTGGACTCCGCACTCCCTTCCTAAGTACATGTGTGCGGCAATTGCGAACTATATGGAACGTCTGAAACTCGATTACGGACGGTTCGATTTTTTGCTCGATCAGCAACAGCGCTATTGGTTTTGCGAAGTAAACCCGAACGGGCAGTTTGCATGGCTCGATTTGAATGGGGAGCATGGTCTCTTAGACGCGGTAGTCGCCGAAATCTCGCCGACGACGGAGATTCATCCGATCCCAAACCGCCAATAAACTGCGCGAACGCAACGAAATCACTTTGAGAACGGCAAAGGAGAACCGACATTGATATGGTTCATTGTGTTGGTTGTCATCACAATTATCGCTTTCTGGATCAAGGGCATAACCAAGCAAGCTATTGTCACCGAGCAGAATGGAGTTACTGCAACCCGGATCTCCGAATATCAGGAACTCATTAGCCAATGGAAACAGCAATTTTTGGAGCTCGCTGCAGAAATGGACACCGAGGGAGCGCCGATTGCGCTAGAACAAGTTGAGGACTTTCGTGGCACGTACGAGGCGATCATGGCTTTCACGCTGAATCCTGCCGATGGTTATTCAAAGGAAGTTGTTGACGCCGTTGCCGAGGCGAGAGAGAGCGCCACATCTGCGTTCTCCCAAGTTTACGAGCCAGCGAGTATGAGGGCGCTAACGACTTGCGCGGAGTTCGAAGTGTTAAATAACGTTTCAAATGCCTACAAGAGCCAGTTTCAGATCGTGGTTCAAGCGACGGAACGAGGGCAGGTCACGCAAGAACAGATCTCGACCTTGCAATGGCTGATGGACGACCTCAAGCGAGCGAAAGCGGCTCTATTGCAGTACCCCGCAGCGGCGGAGCTGATAGACATGGCCAACGTCTTAGAACAATCCCACGACGCTTCCATAGCGCATCTAGCAGACCGGGGACCTCATAAGTGAAGTAACTGTAGTTACCTCTGTCTTTACGCTAACCCGCGAGTCATATAGCCTTAGAAGTGGAGGTGCCAGATGGCTTATCGTAAACTCGCTCATCCGGCGCAAGACGGAATTTACGGACTCGTAGCAGTGAAAGTGTGTGGATTGTTATCAAAGTTTTTGGGTGTGGATTATTGCGGAAATGAAGAGCGAATCAGACTGTTAGCTGTTGGAACGGGCGAAGAGAACGCCACGTTGCGGAAGCCATGGCGATTGACCATGACGGTTCCATTGGGGACTAATGATTTTAGGCTGCTGCGAGTTGTCTTATTGAATCAGATGAAAGCTCTCCCCACGTACTGAGTGCTATGAGTCTGAGACGAAAACGTCCGGCGAATACGCGAAATTTCGAAATACTTAAGGCTACTGTTGCGCGTATCAAAGATTGATCTTAACCGCATAAGCTGAAGCTCAGCCGATACCGAAACATTAGCCGATAGAGAACAAGCCATGCGGACTTCTGGGTAATCCAAGATCGCGTACCAGTTTATGAATGCTAATTCCGTTCTTACAGCTATCCTGTATCCATAAGGCAGGGAGCCCTTCTGCAAAGGGGAAAGGTTAATCCATCGAAGATGATCTCGTCTCTTACTGACAATTGGCTGCGGCAAGTCCGGCACTTCCTCGCTTCGGTCTTAAATGTATAGGGATGCTTGGCATCCGCCCATGGAGCAAACCCTGCTGCGAAAAAATGTACTGCTTTTGTACTGCCGACCTGCGATTTGCTTGGTTTTCAGCGATTCCTGCGGAAGTTGTTGATAGCGGTCGAACCCCGCATAACTCCTGATTTCCCTTGTTTTGTTGGGAAAGTTGAGTAAGATAACTCTGCGGTTGCAATCTCAGGGTCGGGTTCGAGTCCTACCTGAGGAGCCATTCTTTTATGGTATTTAATTCAGCCTGATGGATTCCGCATTGACAGTCTAGCCACAACCTGCTTCGTCGGCCGTTCACCCCAAGAACTTGCCCGCAAGCCAGTAATCGACACTGAACTTTCCCGGACCAGAGCAGATCAGCCAGATAAAGAAGAGCATGTACAAGACCTCCGGAAGGTAAAGGAAGTCGTCGACCCAGCTTAGGGGCGAAAGTCCTTTAGGCAAAGTGGAGAGCGCACTGGTCAAGGTGGCGACAAGCATATCGATCAATAAAGCCAGGCAGGCAGGGGTCGAGAGAAGCCCCATGGCCACCAAGGACCCGCAAACGAACTCAACACCCGACACGAAATAAGCCAGTTGCCGGGGAAACGGGGCTTTGGCCTTAACGAGCGTTTCGTAAACAGGTTTCGTGCCGCCGGTGACAAACAATTTGTTTGCCCCGGAGATGGCGAAGAACATTCCGATCGAAACGCGTACCAGCAAGATGGCATATTGTTCCAAATCACTGCTGCCTAACAGGGCAAACTGGGCCAACCGTTTCCAATCCATGTCTTAATCCCTCCATTCTCGATCCGCGCGACCCGCCAGATTTTCTCCCTATGCTTTCCTGATTCCCCACCAAATCGCGACCGGCCGGAACCTTGTGGATGACGGACTCCATTGGCAGATCTCGGCAATGGGTTCACCCCTTTTAGGTGACGGTGATGCTCACCACGCCTCCACTCCGCCTCACTTTCATTAAGCCAGAATCACGATGACAAATCTATCAGACGAACGTATCGACTCACGAAAGTGCGGATTGAACTAGAAGCGGATAGAGTGGCTCAATTTCGCGGGCCGATACCAAGGTATGACCGATACTATCGTCCAATTGAATCCCAGGAACATCTCGCGTCTAATCGCTTAGTTCGCAGCCGAGGATGTGGCGGCTCGGCGAGCCCAATGGGTCGAGCTGAAGCCTGCGGGAACTCTTTCTAACTTTGCAGCCCTTTGGAGGAAATTATGTCAAGCAACGTAGCAGAAATCGCCATCGAAGCGCCGAGCACGACGAACCCACTTGATATCATCCCAAACGGAATACCCTTCGACGTGCCCTATGGACGCCCGATATCACTATACCGAGCGCAGGCGGTTATTCACGCCGCTGGGGAAGAGGCCAAGAAGCGAGATTGGAATATGAACATAGCTGTATCCGACTCCGGTGGTAACTTGGTTGCCTTCCAACGAATGGATGGCGCTATGCTCGCGTCCATTCAGATAGCGGAACACAAGGCGAGAGCGGCCGTCACCTTCCGTCGGCCAACGAAAGTCTTCGAGGATGGCGTCAACCTTATGCATCTCAACTATCTGCTCGCGTTCGATGGAGTCATTGCGTCGCGAGGTGGCATCCCCCTAATCGACCAAGGTGTGATTATTGGCGCAATCGGGGTTTCGGGAGGCACGGATTCCCAAGACGAAGTCGTGAGCAAAGCGGGCGCCGCATTAGTTAATGAACCTGCGGCGAGGAACGAGTGATCCAAGTCTGGGGAAAGCTCTGGCGACACCGCGATGGTGCGAGGTGAAACCTCGCGGCGTGCGGGTCGAAGACAAGCGCAGCTTACGCTGAGAGGCGTGTTCTGAAATCATTTGCGGTGCAGCCCGCTCGTGGCCGCCGTCGTCTCCGTCCCCATCTCCGTCCTCATCGCGAGGTTCTCTTTCGCCGCCGCTCGCTCTCTTTTATGGTTTCGCTCAAATCCACAACCGGCCGTATCTCGACCGGTCCAAGTCCATACTTAAAGCCCGGTTGCTGTGAGACAAGCTGAATGGCATGATTGAGGTCTCGCGCCTCGAGGATCTGAATGCCGCCGAGCTGTTCCTTGGTTTCCGCATAGGGGCCGTCGGTGGTCGCAACTTTGCCGTTTTTCCAGTGCAGAGTCACGGCAGTCTCCGGAGGGTGAAGAGGGACTTCGGCCACAAGATGTCCGTTGGCACGCAGATGGTCGTTGTGCTCAAAGCAATCGTCGAACGTTGCGTGTCGCTCGTCCTCGGTCATCCCTTCGAATTTTCCTGGCTCGATGTATCCCAAACAGATGTATTTCATGATTCTTGTCCTCTTTATGAATTGTCATCCTGAGCAAACCTCTTTTGCGTAGCGAAGAGCCAGTCCTGAGCTGAAGGCGAAGGAATCTGGGCGACCCGCGGCCTCTAAATAAGAAAAGCGGCGCAGCAAACGCACGTTTGGCTCGCTTCCTTCTCCAGGTTGAGCCATCACTGTTTGAGGTAACGAAGCGCAACGAATCCTGATTTAAAACTCTTCGTCTCAACCAGTCTTAATTTCAATTTATCGGGCAAGTTGACGCCGTCGAACAACCTTCTTCCTTTTCCTGCGATGACTGGCATGACGACAATGCGATATTCATCCACCAGGCCGAGCTCGGTAAGTTGTGAAGGGATATCCACGCCACCGGCCATAATAGGTTTGCCCGGTTCGTTTTTTAATTTGAGGATCTCTTCGCGAAGGTCCGTGCTGATAACCTTCGCATTTTTGTCGTCTTTCTTGACTTCGGCGCTGTCCAGCGAGCGCGAGAAAACAACTTTCTTTCTGGAGACAAATGCTTCGGCAAAGTCGCGGTCCGCTTTTGTCTCCGATGGGTCTTTGGCGACGTTCGCCCAATAAGGAACCATCAATTGATAGGTTTTCCGCCCATAGACGAGCGGGTCAACCTCTCGCAGAAGCTCCGTATAGTGTTCGTGTAGTTCATCATCGACAAATCCTTTGGTGTGGTCGCAGCAGCCGTCCAGCGTAAGGTTGATTGCGTAGATTAGATTTCTCATTTGATTGTCCTTTCTTTGGGTACTTCATCCTCTCGACCCTTCATCTTAATAGTCGTCGGGGACGGAAAAAATCGACAGGGGAGGAGAGTTATTTTGGAAAAATGATGAAATGCGGAGACAGATGGAAATGCGGGGACAGACGGATGGAAATGCGGGGACAGGAAATGCGGGGACAGACGGAAGCGACCCCATATTTCCCTACTTCGCGATTCTCTTTACACCGGCGGCAGAGTAAGCCTTCCGTTTTGTGACGCCACTCGATGTCCGACGCTTTCCATGAGCCCTGACACGGACAGTTGCAGGTTTAGGAGAGCCAACCGCGGCAGCGAACGTGGCGGGATTCAGTGCGGTGAGCACGGCAGCGGGATTCTTGTCGATGACAGTGAGCAAAGTGCGAGCCGGCGCTTCCGGAATCCTCCGCCCTCCCTCCCAGTGCTTGATCGCGTCCAGGCTGAACCCGAACGTGTTAGAGAATCTGGCTTGGGTCATGCCAAGTCGGTTTCGGATGGCTTTCACGTCAACTTCCTGGGGTACATGTGCCTTGAATCCTTCTTGCTCCCCAGCAAGGAACGCCTCAACATCGTTCAGGCCATTCATCATCCGCTCGAATTGCGTTTTCATGCTAGCTCCCATGAGTCTATAAAATGCCCTCGAAAATGCCATCGGCCCGTGCCCTCAGCGCATTGCGCTCTGCCCTGGACAGGTTTTCTTTCTCATTCTTCGGAAAAACGGCAATAAGAAAAACCGGAAATCTCTCGTTGCGCCAGATATACACAACCCGTGCCCCACCGCTTTTCCCCATTCCTTGCCGTGCGACCCGGACTTTTCGAAATCCGCCCGTTCCACGAATCAGGTCTCCACATTCCGGGTCAGCCGCAACCAGTGCCACGATGTCCGAACGTTCCTCCTCGCTAAAAAGCTTGTTGGCAATCGCGAGGTAAGTAGGCGTCTCGACAACCGTTTGCACAACTCTCTTGTACTCCATTGGACACCATCAGTCAAGTAAAATATACTCCATTGGACACCAATTGGTTGGGGGCTTCCTTGCGGGGGATGCCCTCAGTCTCGTCGGCCCCCGCATTTTCCCCCAAAATCGACACCACCCGAAGATTTGTTTTACTATTTGCGCATCTCAGCGGCGATGTCGTCGCCGAACTTCTTTTGGATCTCCTTTTGGGTTTCGGGATCGAAGTCGGTTAGGTCAAACAGCCGGCGAACTTCGACCATCTCGATATCCTTGCCGGGGATGCGCGAGGCCCATTCGAGCGCCTCTTCGCGCGACTTCACCTGGATGATCCAGAAGCCGCCGACCACTTCCTTCGTTTCGGTAAACGGGCCGTCGGTAACTTTCGACTTTCCATCCTTGAAGGTGACGCGCGCGCTCATGGTCGCGGGTGGAGTTAGCCCGTCGAGCGCGAGCAGCACGCCGGCTTTGCCTAGCTCGTCGTTGTACTTGCCCATGGCCTCCATGTCTTTGAAGTCGGGTACCGTGCCGGCTTTTGCAGTTGCGTAATCTTTCGGATACATGATCATCATGAAACGCATTGTTTTCTCCTTGGGTGGGACTAAATGTTTGCTGCTCAGGACTTTACATGCTTGGCGCTGCTGTTCCATCGGACCATTTGTCCGCTCCGATTAAGAAGACGGACAGTGGTGGAAAGGATTTAAGTTGTGGGTACGCGTCCGTGGATAAGTACCAGTAGTTCACCCCCATGACCGGAGAATTTGCCACGTCCACACTCGCGGCTGCTTCATCCTTGACTGATTCGTAGAACATCACGTGGGGCATGTTGTGGCCGCCCGCATCGGTAAGATACGACGACTTCGACATCATGTAAGAGATCATTCCCGGCTCGAGGGCTGGCAATTCTTTTTTGTCTTTATCTTTATCCGTACTCATGGCGGCTTTCATTGCGGCGATGACTTCAGGTTTGGAATGGCCAGCCAGGATTAATTCGGTGCGTTTGTAGGCATACGGCAGGACGGAGCGGGCGGCGGGCGGGTTGGAGCAATCCGCGGCGCGAATTTTAGGGTTCCAAAATTCGGGGTGGTCAAACATCCCCAACCAGCTGCGTCCGACCCAGCAGACCCAGCCGTTTTTGCCTTGGACAGCGGTCTCATAGCCGTGACGGGTCAGGACGACAACCGAGGCGTCGCGAGAGATGGCGTCTGGAGCGGCACTGCGGGCAAGAGCAATTTCGGCGTCGCGATCCATTAGATATTGTTCGATCGGGGCCATTTTCGGATAAGGATTTGTGGCGTCTTGCGCCGCTGCGAGCAATGATGATGCCGTCGCCGCGATCAGCGCACTAACGACGACGGGTGCGAATGCGCTCAAGAAAATGCTGTGGATTTTATTTCTGGTCATCGGTTTCCTCCGTACTCTTTGTTTTTCAACAAACACTTAGTCAGCTTTCATTTTGTGAGCTTCCGTAGCTTGAACTTCCGTTCCGTCTGCCCACTTTTGCGTCGGAATCACGAACTGCGTCAAGTGGTACAGGGGATCTGCAATCGCAACCACCGGTGAACCCGGCAGATTCGCTCCCCAGATCGCGGGGTCGGTGTCCGAATAGAAGAACATGAGGTGCGCAGGCCAGTGTGGCGCGACGTCGCCGCCGTATCCCTGCTTCCCCATCATGTAGCACATCGCCCCGGGTTCCATCGCCGGCAGCTCTTTCTTGGCGACAGCGGCGCCCATGGCCTGGTTCACCTGATCGAGTGTGCGTCCCGCCAAAGCCAGTTCGTTGATTTTGATGATGCCCAGAAGGTAAGTGCGCGCGGCTGGGGTATTCACACACATGGGAACGCGCACCTTCGGATTCCAGTAGTCAGGGTCCGCCGCCGCCGACCATCCCCGTCCCACGATACACACAAAGCCGTTTTTGCCTTTCACCGCTGTTTCAAAACCATGGCGTCCAAGAACCATTACGTCTGCATCGCGTGAAATGGACTCCGGTGCTGCGCTTCGCGCCAGCGATATTTCCGCATTCCGATCCGCCATGAGGTACTGCTCGATTGGGGCCATCTTCGGATAAAGGGTTGCGGCGGCCTGTGCCACGGCCTGATACGCCGCACCAAGCACGAGAAGCAGTGAAAAGCCTTTGATCGCGATTGCGCTAATTTTCTTATGCATTGTTTTCCTCCTTGCTTATACGAAGTCGCGGCGAGTGAGACTATTTCGTTGCTTTCTCCGGGGCCGGGAAGAATAGAAGCTCGCGCACCTCGCCGGGCACGTCGCAGGCGATAGCAGCCTTTTTCGCCCATGCGAGTGCCTCATCCATATTGGCGGCTTCCAGTATCCAGAAACCGCCCATGTGCTCCTTGGTCTCGGTGTACGGCCCGTCGGTGACGAGCACCTTGCCGTCGGGCTGCTTTCGCAGCGTCTTTGCATTGCTCGCCGGGGAAATGCCGCAGGCGAACTTCCTGGCGCCGGCAGCAATCAATTCGCGGTTGAGCGCGTGGATCTCTTCCATCATGGCCGGGGTTACGGTGGACGGGTCGAAGTTGTCGGGGATGTAGTTACAAACCAGATATTGGGGCATGATTTCTCTTTTCTCCTGTAACAGTCTTTATTTTCAATTCTCTAGTCTTTATTTGTTGGACGGCCCGATTGCCTTGCCTTCATCGTATAGTCGAACGGCCGGACGGAATTCGACAAGTCGTCAAAGAAATTTTGTTGGATACCGGGCCTGGGGAAATCGACAGTCGAGGCGAACCATTTCTTGTCGCGGTTTTACAGTTTAATGACAACCGGCTGCGTCTTGCTCAGTTATGTTTCGTGGAGAGAGAGAAATCCACTACTCTCTCCCCGAGGTAGCAAAATGACCAAACACATCAGATCCATCACAATGACCTTTGCGGTTGCAGTTTACGCCCTGACCAGCGCGGCCATGGCGCAGAGCTACAGCGGGGACTGGCCAGCGACTGTGACTCACTCGCAGCGCGACAACGGCGCTTACTGCATATCTTTGAACGACGATGGCAGCTACGGCGCTAAGCACAGCGGCGAGGCCAAGTTGCTTCCCGGTAACAACCAGTATCCCGGCTATTTCACCGTCGTTGATGGGATCATCACTGTGACTTTCACCTATCCGTCGGGCGAAGGCGACTGTTGTTCCTATCAGGTATTCACCGCTCGCGCGAATAACGGCGAGATCGGCAGCGGCGTCTTCAATTACTTTGGCATCACCGATATTGGCCTACTGACGTTCGGCAAAAAAGGCGGCTGTAGTGACTAGAGACTAGCTTAAGCGAAAAAGCGAGAAAACCGGATTCCGCGAAGGGCAGCGGTTGGGCGACCCCTCGATTGAGGGGATCATGCCGGAGCCGGAACTTCGACGGACCACCCGCTCTAGAACTCCAACTCCGTGATCTGCTTTAAGAGGCGCATAAGTGTGGCGCCCTCATTGGAATTTAGCCGATGCCTGACATACTCATCAGCTAGCACCCGGGCGTTGATCAGCTTTTCTCTGTACCTGTTTCCTTTCGGCGTCAAGCGGACGTGAATGGCTCTCCCCGATTTCGCCTTTCGTTCCGACACAAGTCCTTCCTTAACCATGGACTTGATGGCCCGGTGCACAACGGTTCGGTCCATCGCCAGAAGCGTGGCGATCTGATTCTGGTTGAGCGTAACGCCGCCTCGCAGTGTTGATAGGATGAAGCCGCGGGTGGCGGAGCACTGAGTCATTCGCTCAAGCTTTTTTGCGACCGAGAAATAAGCCGCCGCGATCTGGGCAAGCACCGAATCTTTCAGAATGTCTTCAGGAACGTGGTTCGTTGGAATGATATTCATAGGGCCGGCGTTCATGGAACGGACGTTCATAGAACCGATCTTCATAAGATGGTTACCGTCGCTTCGAGCGGCCTTCGCCACTGCGGCGGCTCAGCGTAAGCACGCGATTTCTTGCCGATCGCAATCACCATGACAATCTCATGATGCCGGGCGGACAATCCGAGATATTTAGCGAGCCTGCGGCCATCAAAACCT
>Ga0187847_10004383_pt1 | contig 10409 bp, 11 predicted proteins | sample June2016WEW_4_10_FD_132458 | JGI IMG/M metagenome (GOLD analysis project Ga0187847, IMG submission 132458) | Peatland microbial communities from SPRUCE experiment site at the Marcell Experimental Forest, Minnesota, USA - June2016WEW_4_10 | ecosystem: Environmental > Terrestrial > Soil >...
CGCAAGCGCTCGGTCCATTGCAGCAGGCTGTTTTGTGTGGCCGCAAACAGGGGCTCGATTTCTTCGGGCTTCAACTTTTGCGTCAGGGCAAATGGCGAGAGGCGGGCTTCGAAAAGAATCTCGTCGGAGTAGGCATTGCCGATGCCGCTGAAGAGCCGTGGATCGGAGAGAGCGCGTTTGAGCGTGTGGTTCTCGGACGTCAGAACCTCGGTAAAGCGCTCCAGATTTGATTCCAGAACTTCGAGGCCTCCGGGATCAAGAGCTGAGAGCCCATCTTCTCCTTTGACCACGTGTAAGGAGGCGCGTTTTTGCGAGCCCGCTTCGGTCCAGAGCAGAGTTCCGTTCGTGAAATCGAAGGCGGCCAGGCCGCGCGGTGGTGAAAGCTTGGCGTCACGTTTCTTCCAGTGCAGGCGGCCGGCAATCATCAAGTGCAGGACCAGCCAAAGGTCATTGTCGAAGCCGATGCAGATTCGTTTGCCCAGGCGGCGCAATTCGACGACGGTTTTACCCTCCGCATCCGTCACAGGCGGAACGGCAGTGCGCAACAGAAATGGACTTGCAATGCGCACGCGTTCCAGGCGCTGGCCTTGGATGCGTTGCCGCAGAGCGTCGAGATAGACGACTATATCGGGCAGCTCGGGCACAGGTTAGCCTTAGATAGATTCTCGGACCATGGTACATCCCTGTTTTTCAAAAGGCGCGGTAGTGGCTAAGTTTAAAGGGAGCTCGCTTGAACCCCCTCCCAACTTGTGTTTTGATAGATCAATAACGCGGCCCGTGGGGGGCCGCATAGTGCTTGACCTCAACCTGAACCTCATCCTCAGAGGAGAAGAATTATGAAAGAAGTCCATTACATTCCGAAGGGCTATAACACAATTACTCCGTACCTGGTGATCAAGGGCGCGGCAAAAGCGATTGACTATTACAAGAAAATTTTCGGCGCGACTGTAGTCGAGCGCATGGACGCTCCTGACGGCCGGGTCGGCCATGCCGAATTGCAAATCGGCGATTCGCGCATCATGCTGGCGGATGAAAATCCTCAGATGGGATACCGCAGCGCCGAAAGTATCGGGTCGTCTCCGGTGAGCCTGTATGTGTACCTCCCGAATTGCGATGAAGTGGTCGCAAGAGCGGCGGCGGAGGGTGCAAAAATTCTGAAGCCCGTCGCGGATCAGTTCTATGGCGATCGGTCAGGCTTCATTCAGGATCCGTTCGGACATCTCTGGGGTATTGCGACGCACAAGGAAGACGTGTCTCCCGAAGAGATGGCCGAGCGTGCCAAGAAAGCTATGCAGGCGGCGTGAAGACGACGTCAGGCAGTTGGCTCATAGCTCTGAGGTCGATCTGAACTCGAATTGGCTAAAGACTATGAGCCGATTTCGCAGCGGCTCTTGCGCGGGCTGCTCTAGCTAGCACTACAACCTACGAAAGGAACTTTTTCTATGCTCTCTGCTGGCAATCCGTTTCCGAATTTTTCGCTGCCCAACCAGGACGGCAAAACCATGAAACTCTCCGATTTCGCGGGACAGTGGCTGGTCGTCTATTTCTATCCGAAGGACGACACGCCGGGCTGCACCATCCAAGGCAAATCGTTTACCGCGACCAAGGCTAATTTCGATGCTGCCGGGATCAAGGTCATTGGCGTCAGCGCCGACGACGTCACCTCGCACCGGAATTTCTCGCACAAGTTTGCCTTTACCATCGACTTGCTTTCCGACACCGAATCGAAACTGATGAAGACTCTGGGGCTCGGGCAGGCGGAATGGAAAGGAATGAAGTTCTGGGAGCGCACGAGTTTTGTGGTCGACCCGAAGGGCGTGATCCGCAAGGTGTACGAAAAGGTAAACCCCGAAGGCCACGAGCAGGTGCTGCTTGACGACATCGCGGGGATGAAGGCAAAGGCGGCCTGAGCCAGAAGCGCGGATTGTTCGCGGGATAACGCGCTATCCGCGCCTAAGGCGTGGGCTGGAGATCCGCTCTACTATGGTGTTAATCCGCCAGCGGGTCGATCGCGAAGTTGGCGCCACGTTTGCTGCGGCTCCAGGGGCGGCGCAGCATTCCCGCCAAGCCCTCGGCCATCGCCGAGGGCAGGATTTTGTACAGCCGCGCGCGCAAGTCGCGATACGCTTGGGTTCCGGCAAAAAGGTCGCTCATCAGACTGCGGATGCTTGCGCTTTGCTCGGTTAGAGACACCATCCGCTCCAAAACGCTCTCACCCAAAAATTGTCCATTGTAGAAGCGGTCGGAAACTTGTGCCGCGAGCTTCAACTCACTTAACACCTCTTCTCGCAGAATGGATCGGTAGTCTTCGGGGCGTTCCGCTAATAGTGCGTTGGCGCACAACTCGGCCGATCGTAGCGCGTAGTAGAGGCCTTCTCCGGTAATCGGGTCTACCAGTCCAGCGCTGTCGCCTACCATCGCCCAACCTTCGCCACTCACTTCTAGCGTTTCGAAAGTCTGGGGACGAAAAGACGGAAGAATGTGCGAGTAAAAATGGGCGCCATTGAGTGGGAGGCCATTTTCTTCGAGCCAGCGTTCCAGTATGTGGCGCAAGTTGCCGGTCGATGTTTCGCCCATTTTGCCTGCAATTCCGGCGGAAACATGATCGATGCGGGGGAAGACCCAGATGTAGCCGGTGATCGCTTTCAGAAACTGAATCTGCATCAACGCCGTGCGGCCGGGGATGAAGTAGCCGGCGGTGACCATTAGATCGCTGGGCGAAATCGGCGAGAGGAATTGGGCGCGGAACGGATTGCGCGCGCCGGCGGCGAGAATCAAGTTGGTAGCGCTGTATTCAGCCTGGGGCGTTCGCAGTTTCCAGTCTCGACCGCTGCGGGCAATCTGTGTGACGCGCTCCCGCCGTATGTCGGCGCCGGTACGTCGGGCTCGCTCCAGCAGCAAGCCGTTCAATTTCAGGCGAGAGAAGATGGCTACCGGATGATCGAGGTGGAAGCGCACTCGTCGCCCCGAAGGGCTAATCAGTTCACATTCTTCAACGGGATTGTGTTCCGCCCGATGATTTCCGACAGAGTTGTTTTCGCCGCGTGCGTCGGCGAGAAACGGATATTGCAGCAAAGCTTTGTGGGTTAGGCCGCCACCGCAGGGCTTTTCCCATGCTAGCTTTTCTTCAAAGAGAAGGACGTTCCTGCCTTCCGCCGCGAGGAGCGCAGCGGCCAGCGCGCCCGCTGGACCGCCCCCGACAATCGCAATGGAGTGTCGCGTAATCATGTTCTTATGCGGATTTGTTGCATGGAAGAGACTCGCTGGCGGGCAGCCAGATTCCGCCGCCGCTCGCGCGAGTACTTTCCGAGCCGGGGGTTGGCAAGCTAAGAACTCGCGCGAATCCGCGAACTTGCTTTCTATTGCAGCGTGGTCGAGTTACTCAGCCCCTGATAAATGAACAATCCTGCAATGACCAGGATCATGACTCCCGACAAGGCGCCGAGGATTTTGACGATCGGGCCGATCTTTTTCATCTTGGCCAGAACTTCGACCTGATCCTTATGCATCTGCGATTCGGATTCATTGAGGAAGATGGAATCGTCTTCGTGCATGGTGAGGGTGCTCTTATAGATCAAGAGGATGATCAGAACCCCTGTCAAAACACCCCACGCGACCAGCAGCATAAACATCGGAGTCATACGCCCACCTCGTAGCTTGGCTCGAGCCGGTATCCCGCAGTTTCCGTGTGCAACTCCAGCAGAAACGATGCTGCTGTGGGTTGCCATCCGGGTACGGACTCTACTGCGCACGATTATAGACCCGTTGGCAAGAGGGCAGCGACTTCTTGCTTGCCGGTGCATCTAATAAAACGTAATTGTGCCGATAGACTGGTTTCCGGGGGGACTATCCGGCTTTCAGGGGTGAAGTACAGGTTCTTAGGGTCTGGGAATGGGACCTTTGGCTTCGCTCGGAGCACCGGAATGCGACCGCCGCAAGATGCCGGCGCTACCTCGGCAGACACCGCCGGATTGCAAAAAGCGCTTGCGGCGCTGGGCACGACCTTTGTTATAATGAGACCTACAAGGAGATCCCACAGATGGCAACTAGCACCGTACCCGAAACCCAACCCAAAACCGCGGCACCTGTCCTAACTCCATCCGCGATTGCCAAGGTGAAAGAGATCATGGCCTCGCAGACCCCGGTCCCGTCGGGATTGCGGTTGTCGGTCGTCGGCGGCGGTTGCTCCGGCTTTCAATACTCCATGGCGTTCGAGAATGGCGCCGGCATGATGGACAAGGTTTTCGACTTTGACGGATTGAAGGTTTACGTGGATGCTACTTCGCTGATGTACCTGGGCGGAGCGCATGTGGATTACGTGGAAACGCTGGAAGGCGCCGGCTTCAAGTTCGAAAACCCGAACGTGAAGAGCACGTGCGGTTGCGGCTCCTCGTTTAACGTTTAACGGTCCGCGTTCAAGAATTTCTTGTTTCACAGTAATGCCTGGTTTGGGACAAAGCCCCGCTTTCGATGCGGGGCTTTTCTTTTGCTCGAAGATGAAGAGATGAAGAGTGGAGTGAAAAGGCAAACTCTACTGCTGGGGCGCCTGTTGGGGAGGCTGGGGAGCGGGCTGAAGAATCGGGGTCTGGCCGCCGTTCGGAGTTGATCCCCCTCCCAGACCTTGACCAAAACCACTCGGCCCTTGTCCCGAGGTAGCGCCAGCTGGCGTAAGTCCGGGCGTGAGGCCGCCGACGCCCGTTGTCCCATTCGGATTGATCGGTCCGGTCAGCAGGCCAGTGCTGCCGCTGCCGATGCTGGTCAATTGCATGTAAATGAAGAACCAGTCGTTGTAATGGTTCTTGTCGAAGAACACGCGAATCGTCTTGGATTTGCTGGTGCTGGCGACCCCGAGTATCGGGCCTCCGCCGAATGTCTGCCCGTTGGGGCTGGAACTGGGAGACGATGATCCCGGGCCTGTCGAAGCCCCTCCTGTATCCGGTGAATTGCCGGAGGAGGAACTGCCGGAGGAAGAACCGTTGGAAGAAGAGCTGCCGGAGTCGCTGCTCGCCGAAGTCGAGGCGGTCGTGCTCGTCTGTTGAGCGCCACCGGGTTGCGCTCCCAAGCTGCCCGGGCCACTTTGCGGACTGCTAAACGGCGATGCACCGAATGCACTTTGTCCTGACAATCCACCAGCCCCGCCGGACCCGCTCTGGCCCGTCGTTTGTCCTAATACTGGTCCATTGTTTAAAGTGATATCCGCCTGAGTCAGGAACTTGAAGGGTCTTTCCTTGTGCGTGACAGGATCGATATTCATCGGATCGGTATAGCGCTTGCGTAGAAAACGAAGGTTGTTGGTATTCTCCAGTTCTTCGACGCGGTTTGGGTACCGCCCAAACTTAGTGTAAAAATGCTGGATCGCGCGCATATAAGAGTTGCCGCGATGGATCATTTCCTCTTCGCGGTCGCGCATAATCTGCTGTTTAATGCCGGGCAGGACGGCAAGCATGGCCAGGGTGATCATCGCCAGCGCCAGCATCAGCGTGATCATCATGTAACCGCGCTGGCGGATTTGTAATTTGTGATTTGTAATTTGCGATTTCAAATCACGACGCCTCATAGTCGATCACTCGCTTCTACCCAATCACAAAAATGCAAATCTGCTGCGGCCTTTATCAGCCTTGGGTCAAGGGAAGGCTTTGGCGATTGTTGTTGAGCACATCTTCCACGTCCACTGCGTTTGGGGAGATGCGCAAAACTCGATAGCGGCGGTCAACGATGTCACCCTCGGCGGCGATGAAGATATCTTCGCCCTGGGACAAAAACACCTTCTTTGTTTCTCCGGGACGATTCGCGAAGCCAAAGAACTTGAGCGTGATTGGAGGAGGCGGCGGAATGGGCGGAGGTTGGCGAATGCCTGCCTCTTCCGGTACATCGCTTGTGCCGTTTCCATGGGGCTTGGGAATCACTGCCACCGAACCCGCGACAAAGATGTTTCTTCCGTTACCCGTGTACTTGATTTCCTCACTTTGGCTGAGCAGATTCAGGTCGAGGGTGGGATCGAGCCTCGGTTCCACAGCAGGTATTATTTTTCCGGAAGCGGTGCGCCGGGTGGCGGGCTTGGCCGCCGTGGTTGCCGTCTGCGCGGTAGTCGGCGGGGTAGAGGACGACGAAGGCCAGAATTCATAGGCCATCATGAGCACGGCAATCCCGCCCAGCACGGCCAGCGCGTAGAGTTGCTTCCGATTTTCGGTTCCCAGTTTCACTTATGTACCCGACCGCAAATAACTGTGGATGGTGATTCCCAGCTTAACCGGCCCTTCGCCTTCGCCGGCCAGGTCCACGCTATCCACTTCAAAAAACATTTTCGACCGTTCCAGGGTATTGATGAACCGCACCAGTTGCAGGTAGTCCCCGGAAAAACTGCCATCGATTTCGACTGGAACTATGCCGGAGCTCTCGGCGTCCTCTTCCTTGTAGTGCTCCTGTTGAATACGAATGCTATTTTCGGAGGCCAACTTTCCCAGTTCATTGACGAGATCGGAATCCTTGGCGGCAAAACGGTCTTTGTAGAACTCGCCAATCTGATTCTTGGCGAGCACGATTTTCTTGTCCATGCCGCGCAGCGGTTCGACGGCATGCGTTTTCTTGGTCAATTCGGCCCTGAGTTCGTTGATCTGGAGCCGGCGCGAATCCTCCGAGCCCACCAGCGGCGAGAACAGAACAGCCACAGCCACTACATCGGCGGCCAGCATCGCGCCAATTGCAATCTTCAGTCTGCGCCGGGAATTTCCGAGTTCGGGCATTACTTCTGGCTCCTGTCTTTCTCGCCCTTGTCTTTCTCGCTTCGATCTCTGTCGCTTCGATCTTTCGCGTCGGCGATCAGATCGGGAACATAGATCGCGATCACTAACGCGGCTACGCCTGCTCCCGCTTGTGAACTCTCACTCGCTTGCACCAGTTGGGCTCCCTGGAAATGCTTCGAGCCCTCCATACGATGAACCAGTTCGACGGCGGCGGCGCGAGTATCGCACGCCACTTTCATCTGCAATTCCATCTGATTCTGGTCATTCAACTCCGGCCGCAGCGAGACCACGTGCAGGTTCGGAGGCATGACCTGCTCGAGATCCTCGAACACTCGCGTCCAGGAAAAAGATTTGCGTTGAATCAGTCCATTCAGGAACTGAGACTGGTCCCGGGTGCTGCGGTTGGCGGCCAGGTCGAGAAAGGCCTGCGCCTGTGCCCGTTCGCTGTCGCGCTGCGCAATCTGCTGCTGGAGTCGAGCGATCTCGCGGCGATCTCTTCCGGCGTTGCGCCAGTCGTTGACCGCCAGGCCCAGCAGAAACAACGTCAACACCGCCAGCAAACCGACTCCCAGTCCCCAGCGCGCCCAGAATTCACGGGCATCTTCGTAGGGGTGGGTTGCGAGATTGATGTCGAGACGCATAGTTGTGAAAGTTCGTCGTTTGCTGTTCGTCGTTCGCTGTTCTCCTCGGTTGTTACCGAAAAACCAACGACGAACAGCGATCCTTGCCCTTTATGAAATTAACGCTCCTACTACTCCTGCCATGCGCCACCGGGGAACAGTGCCCGTGGTGGAACCGATCTGCGACGTGGTCACCAGTTCCTCAACTGCCGCTCCGGACTGACTCTTCAGTGCGGTCGCGGCGATACCCGTCTCGGGCAGGCCCGCTACATACACTCGCTCAATGTTCAGGTTGTAGGTGTCCTGGAAAAAAACCACGGAAGGGTAAACGTCCTCCGCCAGTTGCTCGCCGGTAATGGTCACGCCGCGGACATTTTCGAGGGTGCGGGCGAGCAGCAATTGGTCCTGATCGAGAATCGCAATGCTGATGGTGCGCGCGTCCACCTTAACCACCAACGTGGGCCGCTCCGCGTCCGCCGCTCCTATTGCCGCCAGCATTGACGGCATCACCATACCGGGGCTGTAGCCCGCGTCGCGAAACGCCGACTCATATTCCTCAAGCACCTTGTTCAGCACCACCGCCGCTACCGCCTGCACGCCTTTCCGTGTCGGGTGGGCGTGATAGGAGATGCGGGCATCGGCGGGATCGAAGGGCAGCGATTTTTTCAAGCGGAAGCGGACTACGGCTTCGGCCTCCTCGCGTTTCGAGGGAAGAGCTTCGAAATCGAGGAGGACGACGCGCACTGTGTTATCGGGCAGAATCGCGATCACATCACGGGATCGTCCGCCCACACTGCCGAGAGCGCTTTCAATGGCCTGCCGGATCGCCGCGCCATCGCGCAGATTCGCTTCCATCAAATCGGGGACTACGGTTCCCGGGGCGAGTTCGCGCGCCGACGCCATTTCCACGACCCGTCCGGCATCGGCGGCGCGGCCGGCTAGAACGCGATCAGCTGCAATTTCGCAGGCGAGCGTTGGACGGCGAACGTGTTTGGAAGTAGAAGCCATCGTTATTTTACGTTCCGTTAACCCCGATGATATCCCGTGCTTTCATGCCGCGAGTAGTTACCTCCGGGGATGCCGGGACTGGACTGGCGGCCCTGTAGAAGGTAACTAAACGGCGCATACGAATCGAAGCCGGGCAAATCCCCGTCGCTACGCGGGCCCCTCAGCGCATGGTCTCGATAAAGGTGACCTTGTTGATCTCTTTCAGTGTGGTGAAACCTCCGCGCACTTTGTCGAGCGCGGATTCGCGCAGAAAACGCATGCCGTCTTCCCGAGCGGCTTTGCGGATTTCCGAGGTCGGCCTCCGTTCCAGAATCATCTCGCGGATGCGGTCGGTCAAATCCAGGAGTTCATGAATCGCGGTCCGGCCGCGGAAACCGGTGCCCGCGCACTCGATGCAGCCCTGGCCTTCATATAAGGGAACCTGCGACCACTGTTGCGCGTCGAGGCCGCTGGCTTCCAGCACGTCGTTGGGATAATGGACGGCGGTGCGGCAGGAATCGCAGATGACGCGGACCAACCGCTGCGCCAGAATGCAGTTCAACGCCGAGACAAAGTTATAAGGTTCGACGCCCATGTTCAGGAAGCGCCCGAGGACGTCGACCACATTGTTGGCGTGGACGGTAGTGAACACGAGGTGACCGGTGAGCGCGGATTGAATGGCGATCTGAGCGGTTTCGTTGTCGCGAATTTCGCCGACCATGATCTTGTCGGGATCGTGACGCAAAATCGAGCGCAGACCGCGGGCGAAGGTCAATCCCTTTTTTTCGTTCACCGGAATCTGGGTGATGCCGCGCAGTTGATACTCGACTGGATCTTCAATGGTGATGATCTTGTCTTCGTCGGTTTTGATCTCGTTGACGGCGGCGTAGAGCGTGGTGGTTTTGCCGCTGCCGGTCGGGCCGGTGACCAGCACCATGCCGTAGGGTTCCTTGATATAGGCGCGGAAGCGGCGCAGGTCATTGGGGTCGAAGCCGACTACGTCGAGCGTAAGCTTCTTGAATTTTTCACTCATCGACTCCTTGTCGAGGACGCGGAGGACAGCATCTTCGCCGTGAATCGAGGGCATGATGGAAACGCGGAAGTCGATGGCGCGCCCGCTGTATTTCACCCGGAAGCGGCCGTCCTGGGGCACGCGGCGCTCGGAAATATCGAGTTCGCTCATGACCTTGATGCGCGAAATGATGGTGGAGTGATGCTCTTTGCCGATCGGCGGCATGGCGTTGGTGAGCACGCCGTCGATACGAAACTTGATGACCACCGAATCGTCGCGCGTCTCGATGTGAATGTCGCTCGCTCGCCGCTGCAACGCTGTGAAAATCGTGGTGTCGACCAAGCGGATGATCGGGCTCATGTCCTGGCCCGCGGTGGCGGTCAACTTGTCGATGGAGATGGTCTCGTCGTTGCCGGCTTCGTCCTCGCGGATGACGTCGAGTGTGAATCCCTCGCTCGCGTCTTCCAGCACGCGCTTGGACTGTTCGGTCTTTTGCAGAATGTCGGAGATCTGTTTCAGCGTAGAAACTTTGGTGACGATGCGCTTGCCGAGCAGGAGGCTGATCTCGTCGATCATCATCAACTGGCTGGGATCGGCAATGGCGATGGCGAGGCGACCGTCGTCGGTCTCATCGAGGGGGACGAACTTATAGCGGAACATCAGATGTACGGGGATCTTTTCGAACAGATCGTGGTGCAACTGGAAGTCGCTGAGATCGATGAATTCGCAGCGGTAGCGGCGTGCGATATCGCGCGCGCGTTCGAGTTCATCGGGAATGGATGCCGGTTCCGGCACCAACTTTCCGCCATTCCCACCGGTTATCAGTACTGTTTTCTTGTCAGCCATTGCCATTCCAGTTTACAACCCTTCTCGAGCCAGTCCGAATTGGACCTTGAAGCTTTAGAACCTCGAAACTGTAAAATCTGCCTTCTAGTGCACCTGCGCTCCCAAGGTAAAGATCGGCATATACAAGGAGATCAGGATGCCACCCACGAATACCGCCATGATTACCAGGATCAATGGTTCAATCAGCGCCATCGCTGCGCC
>Ga0187847_10004386_pt1 | contig 10405 bp, 8 predicted proteins | sample June2016WEW_4_10_FD_132458 | JGI IMG/M metagenome (GOLD analysis project Ga0187847, IMG submission 132458) | Peatland microbial communities from SPRUCE experiment site at the Marcell Experimental Forest, Minnesota, USA - June2016WEW_4_10 | ecosystem: Environmental > Terrestrial > Soil > Wetlands...
CCCGGGATAAATTCGGTCAGCCACATTGTCATCATGATGCAGGAGAACCGCAGTTTCGATCATTACTTTGGGCACCTCAACGAATATCGCACGTCGCTGGGGTTACCGGCCGATGTCGATGATTTAAGCAATGCAGGCACCGTTTCGATGCCCAGTTGGAATAACACTGGTAACATCTCGCCTTACCACTTAGGAACCCAGTGCATGGGAGACCTCACTCCCTCGTGGCAGGAGTCGCACAATATGGTAAACCTCACGAGCCCGGACGAAGGCAAGTGGGGAACGCCGCCCCCGATGAATGGATTCGCTTCGATGGCGGGGGGATTTGCGCAACACGATCCCACCGCGGGGGGCTTTGACGTGGCGGGAAAACGTGCATTGGGCTATTACACAAGTGACGACCTTCCGTTCTATTACTGGGCTGCGACCACCTTCGCTACCTCGGACCGCTGGTTCAGTCCGACGCTGACGCGCACACAACCCAACCGAATGTACTTCCTTGCGGCCACTTCAAACGGCTATGCATTTCCGGGTGGAAGCGGCGATCCTAATCATCCAGCCCTCAATATGGGAAACACCAAGAGTATTTTCCAACTCCTGCAAGAGAACAACGTTACTTGGAAAGTCTACGTAACCGACAACTACGTGGCGGGCGATTTGACGAAGATGGACACCTACGAAAACTACTTTCAGTGGGCATTCGGCTTTGTGAATCATTTTGTGGACGCCACTACGTTTGCTAGCGATGCTGCGAATGGTAGCCTTCCCCAAGTTGCCGTGATCGAATCGGGCTACACCGAATCAGCTTCTGATGAACATCCGCAAAACCCGATCGACAAGGGTGCGCAATATACCGAATCGATGGTGCTGGCGCTGATGAACAGCCCGTCGTGGGCGAACTCCGTTTTCATCATCACCTATGACGAAGGCGGCGGATTCTTTGACCACGTACCGCCGATTTCGATGCCGAGTCCGGATGGCAAGAAGCCGTACCTCGCCCCGGGCGATCCGACCGGTGATTTCGACACGACTGGTTTCCGGGTGCCGCTGATGGTGATCTCACCGTTCACGAAGCCGGGATACGTTTCGCATACGAAGGCTGATTACACCGCGATGTTGAAGTTCATCGAGACACGCTTTGGCTTGCCGCCTTTGAACAAGCGCGATGCGGCGCAAATGGACATGACGGAATTCTTCGATTGGACTGCGCCGAACCTGAGATCCATAAGCCCGCCGAAGCAGCCATCGCTGGCCTGTTACTACGACCATTTGCCGTGACGATCGGAGTGATTAGCGACACCCACGGACTGCTCAGACTGGAAGCGAAGGAAGCATTGCGCGGCAGTGAGTTGATTTTGCACGCGGGAGACCTGGGGTCGGCGGCGGTGCTTCGCGATCTGAAGCAGATTGCACCGGTGGTAGCGGTGCGTGGCAACGTGGACGTGCAGGTCTGGGCAAAGCGGTTGAAGGCCGTCGAGATATCCGACTTCGACGGGAAAGTTTTCTATATCCTTCACCGGATCGCTGATCTGGACTTGAAGCCGAAAGCAGCAGGTTTGGACGCGGTGATCTTCGGACATTCGCACCAGCCGATGATCGAGTGGCGGGACGGTGTGCTGTTTTTCAATCCTGGCAGCGCGGGGCCGCGGCGCTTTTCACTGCCGGTAACGGTGGGGAAGATTGAGATCGTGGACGGCAAATTGCGTCCTGAGATCATCGAGATACTGTAGGCAATCCCGGCGGCCAATCTCTGCAATGAATTTCTGAAACCAAAGGGCGCTACCAGATTCCTTTGTCGCTGCCAGTGAGTTTGTAACTGATGGCGGCCATGGATGCCAGGTAAGGCAGCAGCAAAAGACGCAGCGTGCCGGCTATGTCACCACGGAGGGCGGCGGAGGCGATCTGCGCGGAGTAGAGCTGCGCGCCCTGAGGCACGATGGGTACGCGGAGGAATTGCGACCCGACGTAAACCTTCTCTGCCCCGAAGAGGGCATCGGCGAGAACCTCCGAAGGCAGCACAACGGGCGTTCCTCGGTACTCGAGCACGTAGTCACTGACGATGCGGAGGAGCGAACACACGCCCTTCCAGATGCCTCCGAGTGATGCGGAGCGGTGGAGTTCGACGAAGTCAACGGCGCCGGACTCGACGAGGGCAGCAATGTTCAGGACGTCGCAGATACGGAAATAGAAGTGCCTGTACATGCGCTGCAAGGTGGCGACGATGATGCGCTCCTCTGGCGCGGGCACATCAAAATCGAGACCGAGCACGGACATTCCTACACGCCGGGAGACGAAGCGGCGCGCCATGGCGAGGTGTTCGCCGGTCTGGCCGAGGCGCTGGGCATGCACCTCGACGGCCAGGGGCAAGCCCGGGATTTCGAAATTCCACTTATTGGCCAGACGGTCGCCCCAGCTTCGCGGAGCGATGCGAGCGTCAAAGTGGGTTGACATAACGAGGCATACCCGCTCCGCACTGGCTGTGGTGTAGAGGTCAAGATCGTTGCCAAGATCGGGCCAGTGGTCGAGCGACTTCATCACCGTGGTGGGGCAGGCAGCGGCTTCGAGCGAAGTGGTGATGATGTGGAGGTGCTGCACCGCATTGGTGATGCGAAGCCGCTCCCGAATGATGTGGGTCTGGCAACGAGAGACGAGCGCAGCGTCGCCAAAGCGTTCGGCCAAACTCTGCAAAGGGACGAGGGCACGCAGGACAACGTGATTTGAGTCGGCGAGCGAGACCAGACCGGCGAATTCCTGTTCAGTTAGTTCGGCGAACTGGGAATAGACCTGGTCAGTATGAGAAGGCGCCAGGGTGAGCGTGGAGAGCGCGTGGAAGAATGCATTCTCTTGCGAGCTGGGAAGCGTCATGAGCAGGAACCCTGATCCGTAACAGTGAGGGTAGGATGAGCAGGCGGGGTGCGGAGTTGGCAGGGCCGGATAAGGCAGGAATTGTCAGTGGGTTTTGGTTGAAGCTGGGCGCGAGTTTGCGGCGCCCAGTTTGTGGAGGCGCTCTCGCGCCTGGGTGGCTTCGATGGTGCGGGGATAACGTTGGATCAGGGCGTTCAGTTCGCGGATACCCGCGTCTTTGCGGCCGAGTTCGAGAAGGGAATAGCCCTTTTTGAGCTGGGCGGCTGCGGCTTTGTTTCCGCCGGGGAACTGCTCGAGGACTTTGTCGTAATCGGTGACTGCGGCTTCGAAGTTTCCGGAGCGGTATTCCATGTCGGCGATGTAGAACTGCGCGTTGCCGGCCAGATCGGTGGTGGGATAGTACTTGAGATAGTCCTGAAACTGCGAGAGCGCCAGCGAGTAGCGGGCCGAGTTGTAATCGCGCAGCGCGTTGTTGTATAGGGCGTCAGCGGGAGGAGCCTGAAGGGCAGCTCCTCCGGTGGGCGCGGCGGTCGCCCCAGGCGGCGCGGTTGGGGCGGGCTGACCAGGTTGTGCGGGCTGGGTGAGGTTCTGCTGCTGGCCCTGAATGTCATCAAGCTGCTTGGCGGTCTTGGCGAGTCGTGATTTGAGCTCGTCGATGGAATCGTTGAGGGTTTGTATCTGTCCGGAGACCTGATCGATCTTGGTCTGGGAGTCGGCGTTTTGCTGTAGCAGGCTCTTCTGCATCACCTGGACTGATTCGGTGAGCTTGTTCACGTTGTCAGTGCTTTGCTCAACGAGGCTGCGCATGATACCCATGCGTTCATCGAAGGACTGTTGCATGTGAGCTATGCGATCGGCCAGATCCTGGATCTGAGTCTGGAGCTGAATAAATTCCTTGGAGACCGCGAAGGCAGGGGTTGCAGGTGCTGCAATCACGAAAACCATGACCGCGACTAGAGTTAGTTTTTTTAGATTCATGCTTCTCTCCGGGCGACGTTGTCGCCGGACTTACTAAAACCGTAACGAGATCGAGTTTAATGCAACTGAGTTAGAGAGTGTTATCAGCACGGCGTTATGGATCAAAGTAGGCAAGGGTGGAGAAATGCGGTGGGGCGCCTTGAGACGCCCCACCGATAAGGACCGCAAGCTTACTTTTGTCCGTAAACGAAGTGATCGCGGCGATTCTGCTGCCAGCAGGATTCGGTGCTCTCGGTGCAGAAGGGTTTTTCCTTGCCGTAGCTGATGACCCTGATCTGATCGGCAGCAACTCCGGCCTTGATGAGCGCAGTACGGGCAGAGTTGGCGCGGTTGTCGCCGAGTGCGAGGTTGTAGTCGGTTGAGCCGCGCTCGTCACAGTGTCCCTCGATGGTGAACTTGATCGAGCGGTGGGCACTGAGGAATGCAGCGTCGGCATTGACGACGGCCTGATCTTCAGGCCGCAGGTCATAGCGATCGTACTCGAAGTAAATGTCCTTGACGGACTGAGCGAATAGCGCGTCTTCCCCGACCTGTGGCGCCTGGGTTTGCTGCGGAGGCGGCGGTGGAGGCGCGACGACGGTGAGGCGGGCGGTTGCGTCGGTGGAACCACCGGGGCCCGTGGCGGTGAGGCGATAGGTAGTGGAGGTGAGCGGCGAAACCTGCTGCAACCCGTGCTCCTGCACGTTTCCGATTCCGTCGATGCTCACGCTGGTGGCATTCTGCGTGGACCAGGTAAGGGTCGCGGTTCCGCGAAGCTCAATGCTCTCTGGGCTGACGCTGAGGGTTGCCGTGGGTGGGGGCGGCGGAGGAGCAGCGGGCGGCGCGGGCGGAACCTGTTTCTTCTTGCATCCACCGACGACGACGATTGCAGCCAAAGCCAGCACCATAAGAACCCACTTCATCTTGCTGTGATTCAATTCATCCTCCAAGGCGAGAAACCTCGCGTTTGGCCGGCGCAGGAACTCGCCGAACCGGTTATAAGTGTTACTTCCTTGAAACTAACTGTTCGAAACCGATTGTTCGAAAGCGTCATAGCTGACTGTATGAAACAAAGTTACAAAACAATCCGTTAGTTACTGCCAACTCCAGTTGGGCTGAGAGTTAGAGCCGCTGAAGGTTAGCTGGGTTTGCCTGCTGCCGTCTGCCAGCATGGACCAGATCTGTTCGCCGCCGCTGCGGGTGGACTGATAGACGATGTGCCGTCCATCTGGCGACCAGGACGGGAAATCGTTGCGTCCGCCATCATGGGTGAGCTGCACCCATTGCTTGCTGGCCACGTCCATGAGGTAAATGTCGGACGCGCCAGGTGATCCGGGACCGTAGTGACGAACCCAGGCAAAAGCGAGAAACTGTCCGTTGGGAGACCACGAGGGAGAAACCGCATAACCCTGGTCTGTAACTCGCTGCACGTTGGTTCCGTCGGTGTCCATGATGTAGATCTGGGGCAGGCCGGTTCTTCCACCCACCCATGCGATCTGCGCGTTGGTCTTTGGATTCCATACGGGCGAGACATCAGGTCCATGATACGCCGTGAGGCGTTTAAGGTTGTTCCCGTTCTGATCGCAAATATAAATTTCAGGGTCGCCGGAGCGCGAAGAAGAGAAGGCGAGATGGGATCCGTCGGAACTCCATGCAGGGGACAACGTTGTGCCGCCGAACACCGGAAAGTTGAGGAGACGCCCGAGTTCGAGGGACCAGATGGCGATGTTGGGGCCGCCCTTGTAGAACGAGGCGAAAGCAACGCGCGAATTGTCTGGTGAGACGCGAGGCGCGAGCGAGATGGAGCCGAGGTGAGTGACTGCGTGCTGTGCGGCTCCGTCATAATCCATGGCCCAGATTTCCTTGTGTCCGGTGCGGCTACTGACGAAATAAAGTTTGGTTTCGGCGATGCCAGAGATTCCGCCGCCGAGCCGAAAGATGATTTCATCGGCGAAGCGATGGGCGATGAGCCGGGCATTGTCGTCGGTCGCGCTTTCGCGATATTGCTTGGCGAGGACTTGCGGGTTCTGCGCGTTCTTCACGTCAAAGAGCCAGCCCTGCACCTGAAGGGTCCCGGCGTTGACGCCGAGGCTGCCAAATGCAAGCATCGCGGCGTTAGGCGGGGGTGCGGCCCAGACGTCAAGATGAGCCTCGGCGGGGTCGCCGATGGCAGCGAGAGGGTAGAAACTCCTGGAGACCATATCAAAAATGCCGGCCTGCGCGAGATCGTTAAAGAGAACCAGGTTGAAGGTTTTGTCGAACTGCGCGGACTGTGGGTCGGCGCTTATGATCTTGAATTCCGGCGCGGCCAGACGGATCTTTTCACCGCCGACGCCGGTTCCGGTACGAATCCAATCCTGCGCAAGCGCAGATGACGCGAGAACGCACACCAACGCGAATAGAAGGACGGACGGGGCTGCGAAACGCTTCATTCAACTCTCCAAAAAAAGTGCGGCGGCGCGGGGTAGCGACTCAGCGCCGGTAATCAAACCAAAACTCTACGGAAACATAACTGCCGTTGTATCCCTGGGGCAGGGGACCGAAGGTGTCAATGCGTTGCAAAGCACGAACCGCCGATAGATCAAGCGAAGGGATGCCAGATGATTGTTCGATGCGAACGTTGGATGGCGCACCCGTACGGGAAATGTCGAAAAGAATATAAACCCGCTTAGCGGAGACGACACTGGGATTTACTTCTGCCTGCCAGGCCTGGTGAACCTTTCTGGAGACGACATCGGTATACCAACCGAAGCGGCTGCCAAAGCTGCCGTTTCCACCTTCGCCGAAGGTCATTCCTCCGGCAGTATTGCCGTTCTGGAAGGTGGTGTAGGGACCGGCGACGGGGCCGCCCGCGCCGAAGGGAACCGTGTTATCGACCTTTGCCACTTCGCGCGGTTTCTCATTGGTTGGCATCGCTAAGGCGGGCCTCTGCTTGGGGAGTTCGCGGCCGGGCGCGGCGGTTTCGGCCTTTTGCTTTGGCGGCTTGAGCTTCGTTTGATTGTCGGGAATGGCGATGGCTCGATCGTCTTCTTTGGCGGCCGGCGCGGGGACGGATTGCGAGAGCCCCTCGCTGTCATTGGCGAGGACATTCTCCGGTTTGGCGTGGGGATTGGGCGGCAACGGAATTCCACTTACCAGATGGGCGCTGATGGCTTCGCCAGCGGCCCCGCCAGTGCCGTTGTTGCCCCAGTTCTCTCCGTTGTGAGAGAGCACGGCGGGAAGAAAGACGATGCAGGCGAGCAGGGCGGCGTGCAGCGCGATGGAGGCGGCCAGAGTTGGCGTGATCGCTTCTTTATGACCGTAGATGTCAGCGTCGAGCGGCATTGGTCTTCGTATTCAAAGGTTGCGTAACAATGCTCACGTTAGTGATGCCGGTCTGTTTGACGGCGTCCATGACAGTGGCAAAGGCGCCGAAAGGAACATTTTCATCAGAGCGTATAAAGACGCTCTGGCCTTGCGGGTCGCGGATCTTTTCATGCAACCGAGTGGAGATTTCATTGATATTGATGGGATCGTTGCCGAGAAAGACTCGCTGGTCCTTGTCAATGGTGATGACCAGACGTTCCTCGGTGATTTCCTTGACGCTTTTGGTTTTGGGCAGCTCGACCTCGATGCCGGACTGGAGGATCGGAGCGGTAACCATAAACATCACAAGGAGGACGAGGACGACGTCGACAAACGGAGTGATGTTGATCTCCGAGAGCGAGGATTGGGTGCGTCCCTTGTTATTTGTAAAGGCCACCGCAGTCTCCTATCGCGCGTCGCCGATGCGGTCGATGATGTTGAGCAGTTCGAGGCTGAAGTCGTCCATGCGTGCGGCGAATTCACGAATCTTCTGCAGGAAATAATTGTAGGCGACGACGGCGGGCACGGCAGCAAAAAGTCCGGCAGCGGTGGTGATGAGCGCCTCAGAGATACCTGGGGCAACCGCACGTAAGGTAGCGGCGCCAGCGGTGCCAAGTCCGTGGAAGGCGTCAATGATTCCCCAGACGGTACCGAAGAGTCCGACGAAAGGAGCGATGGAGCCGGTGGTTGCAAGCCAGGTGAGCCGGCTCTCAAGGCGGGTGAGTTCCTCGGAGGCGGCAATCTGTGTTGCACGCTGGACGGAGAGCGTGCGAGGGTTTGCGCCACCCCGTTTGAGTTCTTCGACGGCGCCTTCAAAGACGGCCACCAGGGGCGAAGGCTTGAACTGCTCGGCGACGGCGGCGAGTTCCTGCAAACGACCGGCCTTGCGGAAGACGCGGATAAAGCGTCCGCTTTGCACCGAGGCACGACGAAAGAGGCCGATTTTGGAGAGGATAATCGCCCAGGACAGCAGGCTGAAAGCAAGCAAGATGAAAAGCACGATCTTGGCGACCAAGCCAGTGTTGGAAACCATGTCCAACACTTCACCGCCAAGTGCGAGAGCTAACAAGTTTGTGATCGGCATCCTTTTCTCATTGAAGCAGGCTCTGAAGCCGCAACAGAGCCAGATGAAGTATCGAGGCAGTGTTGTGAAGTCGTTTTAATTATAGTCAGCCCTGCAGGGGTTTGTGCGAGTGGCAGCGCAGAAGTCCATATTATCCAGCAAACCCGAATATAACTAGATACTTGGGGAACGAGCATGAGGGGGATACGAGGCAGGAAGGGACACTGGCGGTGTAAACTTCTCTGACTCGAAGTGGCGACTCTGAATAACGGACGCGGACGGACGACGATGAAGATTCGATTGCTGATGATTGCGGTGCTGATCGGAAGCGTGGCGGCGATGGCGCAAAACACGTCTGCTCCAATCGCGAGTGCCGCAAACACGGTGCAGGAGACGACGGCAAAGCCGGTAGAGCGGCCGTTGCAGGCTCTGCCCTATACACCCAGTCTCGACATGGCTTCGATGGATCGTAAGGCCGACCCGTGCGTGGATTTCTACCAGTACACGTGCGGAGGCTGGATGAAGAACAATCCGATTCCTCCGGACCAGTCACGTTGGGAGGTATATACGAAGCTGGCCAATGACAATCTTCAGTTTCTCTGGGGAATTCTGGACGATCTGTCGAAGCCTGCAGCATCGCCGGCAATGTCACGCACCCCGGCGCAACAGAAGATTGGCGATTACTTTGCCTCCTGCATGGACACCTCGGCGATCGACAAGCGTGGGGCAGAGCCAATCAAGCCCACGCTGAAACGGATTGCAGAGATGAAGTCAAAGGCAGAGTTTGGGACCTGGCTGGCGAAACGACATCTGAAGGGTGGGCGCGGCTTGATGTTCGGCTTCGGCTCGGACCAGGATTTTGGCGACGCCACGCAGGTCATTGCGTTTGCCTTGGGCGGCGGTTTGGGCCTGCCGGATCGCGACTACTATCTGAAGGATGATGCCAAGTCGGTGGAAACGCGGCAGAAGTACGTGGAACACGTAGCGAAAATGCTGGCGCTATCAGGCGAGCCAGAGGCTGAGGCCAAGACTGACTCAGGCACGGTGATGCGCATGGAAACCGCGTTGGCGAAGGCAACTCTCACGATGGTGGACAAGCGCGATCCGTACAAGCTTTACCACAAGATGACACCCGAGGCGCTGGGGAAGCTAATGCCGGACTTCGATTGGCCGGCCTACCTGGGCGGGGTTGGACTGACCGGAATACAGAGCCTGAATGTTACAGAACCGGATTTTTTCAAGGCCGTGGAAGCGGAGTTGCAGAACGAGCCTCTCGATAACTGGAAGGTTTATTTCCGCTGGCACGTGGTGGACGGGGAGGCGCCGTTTCTCTCCAAGCCATTTGTGGATGAGGATTTTGCATTCAATCGCAAATACCTGCGCGGGGTCGCCGAGCAGAGGCCGCGCTGGAAGCGTTGCGTGGGCGACGTCGATCGACTGCTGGGCGAGGCGCTGGGGCAGGAGTTTGTCCGGCGAACTTTTAGCGAGAAGACGAAGCAAGAGACGGTTCGGATGACCGAGTTGATCGAGAAAGCGATGGCGCTGGAGATCAACGGTCTGGACTGGATGAGCCCGGAGACTAAGAAGCAGGCGCTGGTGAAGTTGAATGGAATCCGCAATAAGGTTGGCTATCCTGAGAAGTGGCGCGACTACAGCGCGGTCCAGATCAAGGCCGACGATTTCTTCGGAAACTTTGAAAGTGCGGCGGCGTTTGAGGTGCAACGCGATCTGAACAAGATCGGCAAACCTGTGGATAGGAATGAGTGGGGCATGACTCCGCCGACGGTCAATGCGTACTACAACCCGCAGATGAACGACATCAACTTTCCGGCTGGAGTCTTGCAGCCGCCGCTGTACGACCCGAAGATGGACGACGCGCCGAACTACGGCAACACGGGTTCCACTATTGGCCACGAACTGACCCACGGTTTTGACGACGAAGGCAGGCTGTTCGACGCAGCGGGAAATCTGAAGGACTGGTGGACCGCCGAGGACGCGAAGAAGTTCGAGGAGAAGATCAACTGTGTGCGCGAGCAGTTTGGACAGTACGTGGTGGTGGACGACATCAAGATCAATATCAACCTGGCCAGTGGTGAGGACGTGGCCGACCTGGGTGGAACTCGGCTGGCGTACATCGCATGGCGCGATGCGACGAAGGACCTGAAACTGCAACCG
>Ga0187847_10004389_pt1 | contig 10403 bp, 8 predicted proteins | sample June2016WEW_4_10_FD_132458 | JGI IMG/M metagenome (GOLD analysis project Ga0187847, IMG submission 132458) | Peatland microbial communities from SPRUCE experiment site at the Marcell Experimental Forest, Minnesota, USA - June2016WEW_4_10 | ecosystem: Environmental > Terrestrial > Soil > Wetlands...
CTGCACGGTCTGGGCATCGGCATCGCCCTCGACGATTTCGGGACCGGCTTCTCGTCCCTGTCGTACCTGGCGCTTTTGAACCCCCGCGTGATCAAGATCGACCAGTCGTTCGTCAGTCCCGTGCACGGCAGTCCCCGCAACGACACGCTGCTCGAGACGATGATCTCGCTCGGCAACAAGCTCGACATGACGATGCTGGCCGAGGGCATCGAGACTCGCGAACAGCTGGACCTGCTGCGCGACCTCGGCTGCGAGCTCGGCCAGGGCTACCTCTTCTCGCCGGCCGTGCCGGCGTCGGAGATCTCCACGATGCTGGCCCTGGCGCCCGGCCACTGGGGCCTCTAGCCCCGTCGTCTCGCGCCGGCCCATACCAGTGCGACGTGGCGAGGCGATAGCGTCGCGTCGTGGTGTCCGACCCCGACCTCGACCGACGGGGCTTCCTGCGCCAGGGCCTCAAGCTCGGCATCCTCGCGGCTGGCGCCCTGGCCACGGCGGGGCTGGCGGAGGGCTGTGCGAACGAGAGCGCGCCACCCTCGACCACGTCGACGCTGGCCCTGGGGCCGCCCACGGCGTCGCAGTGGGCGGCCTTCGCTCGCTCGCTCGACGGCTCACTGGTGCGGCCCTCGAACGGCGCGTACGAGCTCGATCGGCTGCTCTACAACTCGAAGTTCGCGGATCCGCGTCCGATGGCCCTCGCCTACTGCGCCTCGGCCGACGACGTCGCTCGCTCGGTCGACTTCGCCAACCGCCACGCCATCAGGGTCGCCGCCCGTTCGGGCGGGCACAGTTACGGCGGCTATTCGAGCTGCGACGGACTGGTGATCGACGTCAGCCGATTGGCGTCGATCACCGTGGACCGCTCGGCCAACGTCGCCACGGTGGGGGCCGGCGCGCAGCTGATCGACGTCTACAACGTCGTCGGCGCCCACGACCGATTGTTACCTGGGGGGTCGTGCCCCACGGTGGGCATCGCGGGGCTCGCCCTGGGCGGAGGGATCGGCGTCTTCGCTCGCCGCTACGGACTGACCTGTGACAACCTGCAGGCGCTCGACCTGGTGAGCGCCGACGGGGAGCGTGTGCGCGCCGACGCCCACCAGCACTCGGACCTTCTCTGGGCCTGTCGCGGCGGGGGAGGCGGCAACTTCGGCGTCGCCACCTCCTTCCAGTTCACGGTGCATCCGATGCCCGAGGTGGCGCTGTTCAGCGTGCAGTATCCGTGGCCGGCGGCGGCCGCGATGCTCCAGGCCTGGCAGCACTGGATCGCGGCGACGCCCGACGAGCTCTGGTCGAACTGCCTGCTGCTCTGCGAGGGAACGGCCGGTTACCTGGCCCAGGTGAGCGGCGTCTTCTGCGGCTCGACGCAGCGGCTGTCGGGACTGCTCGACGGGTTGACGAAGGCGGTCGCCACGGCCCCGTCCGCGCGATTCGTCGGGTCGAACGACTACATCAGCGCCATGCAGATCGAGGCCGGCTGCTCGGGCCTCACCATCGCCGCGTGCCACATGTCGACGCAGGGCCACGGCGGGACGCTCGGACGCGAGGCCTACTCGGCCAAGTCGAGCTACGTCGACGGGCCGATGGATGAGTCACGGACGCTGTCCATGGTCGAGGCCGTCCAGCACCTCAAGGACCTCGCTCCGACCATCGGAGGCGGGCTGGCCTTCGACGCCTATGGCGGCGCGATCAACCGCGTGGCCGCCGACGCGACGGCCTTCGTGCACCGCGACAAGCTGGCCTGCATCCAGGCCACCTACTCCTGGTCCGCCGAGACGCCCCCGTCGGTCGTCGCGGCCGGGGCGCAGTGGCTCGGCTGGCTGGGGGCCAACGTCTTCGATCGGTCTAGCGGCGCCTACCAGAACTACATCGATCCCACTCTCCAGGACTGGCCGAGCGCGTACTACGGGCAGAACCTGAAACGGCTGACCAAAGTGAAGCGGGCCTACGACCCCGAGGACGTCTTTCGCTTCAAGCAGTCGATTCCGCGCGCCCGCTAGCGGCCCACAGCTCCCTAGGTGTCGAGCGCCTCCTTGACGGCGCGCTTCACCTCTTGCTTCACCTCTTGGCGTATCTGGCGGACCTGCTGCTTGATCTCGCGCGCCTCCTGGTGGGCCTGCTGGCGGACCCGCTGGCCGACCGCCTCTTTGATCAGGCGAGAGCGCTGGCCGGCGTGGTCGTCGCGACCCCGGGCCTCCGCGTCGCTCTTGAGCAGGCGCCACGCCTGGCGGGCCTCCTTGATCGCGAGCAGGACCTGCTTGCGCGCGTCGTCGGACGCCGCGGCCGCCTCTTCGAACTGGCGCCGGCCCCGGGCGCCCTGGACCGCGGAGGTGAAGGACCACAGCCCCGAATCGATGAGCCGGGCGGCCCGGCGCACCTCGTCGAGCACGGCCTCGCTCAGGTGCGCGGCGTCGCGAGCCTCGCTCGAGTGCTTGATGATGGCGCGATAGTAGATACGCCACAGCCCGAGCAGCGCGTCGGCCGCGATCTGGGGCTCCGGCTCGTTCGGGTCGACGCCGGCCCGGGCCGCCATGGCCCGCGCGGCCACCTGGACGAGGCGGTCGATCATGTCGGCTCGGGCGGTCTTGAGGGCCGGGGTGTTCTCGATCAAGTCGTTGAACTTGAGGATCTGGCGCACGTTGGCGTGGTTGGTCGAGTTGAGGTAGGTGACGAACTGCTCCATCTCGTCGCTCAGGATCCCCACGACGGCGTCGACGGGCGAACCGTTCGCGCCCGGGCCGAGGACCCGGCGGATCTCGTTGGCCGAGTCCTCCTCGCGGTCCAGCACGAGGGTCTCCTTGGTGGGGAAGTAGTTATAAATCGTCTTCTCCGAGACGTCGCACGCGGCGGCCACCTCGCTGACGCGGACCTCGTCGAAGCCCCGCTCCAGGAACATCAGGGTCGCGGTGTCGGAGATGAGCTGGCGCATATGGTTCTTCTTGCGCTGGCGTAGCCCCTGGTCCAGCGGGTCGGTGCCGGCCAGGTGCTCGCGCAGGGCGTGGCGGAAATCGCGCAGGTCTGGCCACTGGTCGCTGGGGCGTCTGCTCACCACTCCAGTGTACCGGAAAATTCGACGAATTTCTAGTTGCTAAATCTTTATAGTGACTGTAGTGTTTGGGCCGAAGGGGGTTGTATGCCATCCAGTGAACTAGTGGTCGTCTGTGACGGCCTCACCAAGCGCTTCGGGGAGTTCGTCGCGGTCGACCGCTTCGACCTCGAAGTGACGTCGGGCTCGGTCGTCTCGTTGCTCGGGCCCAACGGCGCCGGCAAGACGACCATCGTGCGAATGTTGGCGACGCTGATCAAGCCCAGCGCCGGACGTGCGACGGTGTGCGGCTTCGACGTCGAGAACGACGGCGACGCCGTGCGCAGCGTGCTGTCGCTCACCGGTCAGTTCGCGGCCCTCGAGGACAACCTCACGGCCAGCGAGAACCTGCTGCTCATGGCCCGCCTGCGTGGTTACGGGCGCCGCTCGGCCGAGCAGGTGACCGAGAACCTCATCGAACGTTTCGACATCGGAGAGTTCCGCGACAAGCTCGTCAAGTCGGTGTCGGGTGGGCAGCGCCGCCGGATCGACCTCGCGGCCAGTCTCGTCGTGCAGCCGAGGATCCTCATCCTCGACGAGCCGACGACCGGCCTCGACCCGCGCAGTCGCCAGGTGGTGTGGACGACCATCAGGGAACTGGTCGGCGCCGGGGTGACGCTCTTCCTGACGACCCAGTACATGGAAGAGGCCGACGCACTGGCCGATCACATCGTGCTGCTCGACCACGGGCTGGCGACCGCGGCCGGCACGCCCAACGACCTAAAGGCCCGCATCGGCGCCCAGCGCGTCGACGTGGTGGCCAGCGACGTCGCCGGCCTCGACCGCCTGATCGCCGGACTCTCGCCGCGCTTCGAGCTCACCGTCGCGCGCGACCAGCGCCTGCTCTCGATCCCCGCGCCCGACGACGTGAACGACCTGGCGGCCGTCGCGAGCGCCGTGCACGAGATACGCGTCGAGGTGGACGAGATCGCGCTGCGCCGACCGACGCTCGACGACGCGTTCCTCGCTCTCACCGGCCAGGCCCGCGAAACGGATCCGATGTCACGCGACCTTGAGGAGTCACGATCATGACCACCATCACCACCGCCCTCGCGCCCTCGAGCTACGAGGCGCTGCCCGCGCGACCGTCGAGCTTCGCCCGCTACCTGCGCGAGACGGCGCTGCTGGTCGGACGGGGACTGCGCACGATACCGCGGGTGCCCACCCGACTGAGCGACGTCACCATCCAGCCGCTGATCTTCACGCTGCTCTTCCTGTACGTCTTCGGCTCGGCGATCAACATCCACGGCATGACCTACCAGAACTACCTGCTGCCCGGCCTGATCGGACAGAGCCTGGCCTTCGGCGTCATCGGGGCCGGGGTCGCCACGGCGACCGACTTCACCAGCGGCGTGGTCGACCGGTTCCGCTCCCTGCCGGTGACGCGCCTCTCCGTGATCACCGCCCAGGTCGTCGGGCAGATCCTGGAGCAGATCCTGGGCATGGTCATCGTGGTCGCCGTCGGCATCGGTCTCGGCTGGCGTCCCCAGTTCGACATCGCCACCTTCTTCGAGTTCGCCGGCCTGCTGCTGCTCGGCCTCACGGCCTTTACCTGGTTCGGCGTCTTGATGGGCATGGTGGTGCGCAGTTCGGACGCCATGCAGGGCATCGGGTTCGCGATCGTCCTGCCGCTCTCCTTCCTCGCCGGCACCTTCGTGCCGATCGCGGGCATGAAGGAGGTGCCGCGCGTGATCGGGGAGTACGACCCGCTGTCGTCGCTGGTGGCGGCGATGCGCCACGTCGCCCAGGGGACCAACACGACCGGCTCGTGGCCGCTGGAGCATCCCGTGGTGTCGATGATCGGGTACTGCGTGCTCATCACCGCCATCTGCGTGCCCCTGGCCCTGCGCCGCTTTCGCACCACGACCTCGGCCCGCTGACCTCGGGGCCGTCGGCGCTTACGGCGCCGCGGACGGGTCCCGGGTCGAGGAATTGAGCGGGGGCACGACGTCGCGCTGGCGCAGCTGGCGAGCGACCAGGAGGGCCCCGGCAACGGCCAACGCGACGCCGGCGATCTGCACGCCGATCGATCCGCTGTGGGACTCCTGGCCGAGCAGCAGCCGCTCATCGAGGGCCCGCACCAGACCCCAGACGATCATGCCCGCCCCGGCCACGACCCCGGCGCGCCGGGCCAGCGCGCGCCGCTCCAGTGCGAGCAGCGCGAGCCAGAGCAGACAGTCCTCAGCCCCCTGGATGAGCGGCACCGGGACCCGCTTGCCCGACTGGCCGGCGTAGGAGAGGCCGAACCACTGATGGGTCAGGTGGCCCCCGCCGTCGATCATGAACTGGGGGCCGAGCACGCGCCCGAGGGCCCAGCCGGCGATCAACGCCGGGACCATGGCGTCGGCGAAGCGGGCGAGCGAGCTCCCGGGCCACCAGCGCCGTTGCAGCACCAGGGCGACCGGCACGGCGAGGGCCAGGCCGCCGAAGCTGGCGAGGCCGCCCTGCCAGACCTCCAGCCACCGCACCGGATGGCCGGCGTAGTAGCTCCAGTTGGTGGCGACGTGGGCCAGTCGTGCGCCCACGAGGCCGCTCACGACGAGGGCCGCGGCGTAGCGGGCGAAGGGCTCGAGGTGGAAGCCGGCGCGCCCCAGGCGCCGGCGGCTGTAGAGGTAGCAGACGTAGGCGGCGATCGCCAGGCCGAAGCCGTAGAGGTGAAAGACCAGCGGACCGAGGTGGAACGACGTCGGGACCGGCGACACCTACCGCGGTCGTCCTAGACCGGCGAAGCCGTAGCCGAGGCGTACGGGCGTGATGTGCACGACCTCGCCCGTCTCGGGCGCCTCGATCATGTCGCCGTGGCCCACGTACATCGCGACGTGCTGGTCGCCGTCGTAGCCGTAGAAGAGCAGGTCCCCGGGCTGGATGTCCCACAGCGGGACCCGCTCGGTGTCCTCGTACATCGCGCCCGAGTAGTGGGGGAAGTAGATGCCGGCCGCGTCGTAGGCCAGCATCACGAGCCCCGAGCAGTCGACGCCGCGGCGCGAGGCGCCGCCCCAGACGTAGGGCACGCCGAGGTAGCTCATGGCGGCGTCGATGGCGATGTTGGCCTTGGAGTCGGGCGGGGGAGCGGGGAAGCTGCTGTCGGCGGGCGTGGCGTCGCGAAGGGTCCCCTGGTCCTTGGCGGCGGCCGCCGCCTCCTCGGCCGAGATGAAGCCGGCGATCTGGCCCTTGACCTTGCCGAGGGTGCGCGAGAGACCGGCCTGGAGCAGTTTGGCCTCGTGGAAGGCGCCGGCGGCCGTGCGGGTGGCGCTGGCCGCCTGGGCCTGCTCGTTGGTGAGGATGCTGCGCTCCTGGGTCAACTCGACCCGGTAGGTCTTGAGCCCGGCCAGGGTCGTGCCGATGTTGCCCTCGGCCAGCTGGTTGTAGATGTTGGTGGCGCCGACCTTGCTGGCGCTGGAGGTGAAGAGCGGGTTCGTGGCCAGGGCCTCGCCGTTGGTGACGTAGGCGAAGATGGCATCATTGCGCAGCTGGGCGTCGCCGGCCTTGACGTCCTTCTTGATCTTGGCGACGGTGGCCTTGGTGTTCTTGATCTGGTTCTCGATGTCGGTCAGCTTGATCTTGACCTCGTCGTACTTCTGACCCAGGGCGTCGACGCGGCCGTTGATCCGGTTGATCTGCTTGTAGAGCACGGCCGCCTGCTCCTTCGCCGAGGTCAAGGTCGAGGCGGTGGCTTTCGTGGTGAGCGTCAGGGTGGTGAAACTCACTGCGCCGACGGCCAGGATGGAACAGGTCCATCGGAACGATCTGAGTTCCCTTGCTGGCTGCAGCGTCGATGGGCGCCCGAAGCGCTCGACGTCAGTCACGGGTCAAGGTTACTGGTTCGCCTCGCGCGCCGTCGGGGCGACATCACCGCGAGGCCTCGAAAGCCCTGGTCACATGGTTTTGGGTCCGTGCGCGAGGCGCGTGACGGGTGGTCATCTCGTAGGCGTGTCGTCTATGAATAGGCTGACCGACATGTCTGAACGTTCTCGCTACCTGCCACGGCGCTCGTGCCTGTCGACACCGGGCTCCTCGGACCGCTTCCTCGCCAAGGCCCCGGGCGCGCTCGCCGACATGACGTTCCTCGACCTCGAGGACTCGGTGGCGCCGAACGAGAAGATGGCCGCGCGGGCCAAGGTCGTGGCGGCCATCAGGGACCAGGCCTGGGACGACCGGGTGCTGTGCGTGCGCATCAACGCCTGGGACACCCCGTGGACGTACGGCGACGTCATCGACGTCGTCGCTCACGCCGGCCCTCGGTTGGACGAGGTGATGCTACCCAAGGTGCAGTCGGCGGCCGAGGTGGTGGCCCTCGACCTGTTGCTCACCCAGGTGGAGAAGAACGTCGGCCTGGCGCCGGGCCACGTCGGCATCGAGGCCCAGATCGAGACGGCCCGCGGACTGATCAACGTCGACGAGATCTGTGCGGCCTCGCCCCGCCTAGAGGCGATCATCTTCGGACCGGCCGACTTCGCGGCCTCGATCGAGATGCCGGTCCTGACGGGCGGCGTCGCCGTGCCCGAGTATCCCGGCGACCATTTCCACTACGTCTTCTCCCGGATCCTGATGGCCGGGCGGGCCAACGGACTCCAGGTCATCGACGGTCCTTTCTTGAAGGTCCGTGACCACGAGGCCCTGCGCGAGTTCGCGATGCGCACGAGGATGCTGGGCTACGACGGCAAGTGGGCCCTCACCCCCGACCAGGCGCTCGTGCTCAACGAGGTCTACTCGCCGACCCAGGAGCAGTTCGATCACGCCTGTGACATCCTCGACGCCTACCGCGTCGCAACGGAAGAAAATAACAGTGGCGCGGTCATGTTTGGCGACGAGATGATCGACGAGGCCTCGCGAAAGATGGCGACGAAGTTCCTCGCGCGCGGCACGCGCGCCGGTCTGACGAGAACGAAAAAATAACTGTCTTAATAGGAAATGTTCCTAGTATGGTGGCCGCATGGCGACTACCGAGTTGGCCTCGGATGTAGGTCGATGGCACCAGATTCGTAACTCCCTCACTCGCGCCGAGTGGCGCCGGACCAAGTGGATGTTCGGATCGATCCTGGCGTTGCACGTGCTGGGCTTCGGGATCTTCATCCTCTACGTCAGCCCTAGCCACTACAAGGGCCTCGGCATCGGCATCGCCGGGCTGGCCTACACGCTGGGCCTACGCCACGCCTTCGACGCCGACCACATCTCGGCGATCGACAACACGACGCGCAAGCTGATGAACGACCGGGTGGCCGAAACGGAGCCGCGGCGGCCCCTGAGCATCGGCTTCTACTTCTCGCTCGGCCACTCGTCGATCGTCGTGGCCATCGGCATCGGTATCGTCGTGGCCGAGCGCACGGTCTTCGCGGCCGTCTCGCACCAGGGATCGGGCCTCGAGCAGTTCGGGACGGTCTTTGGCACGCTCGTCTCGGCGACGTTCCTCTATCTCATCGCGGTGTTGAACATCGTGATCCTGGCCGGCATCATGAAGGTCTTTCGCGCGATGCGCGAAGGGGTCTACGACGAGCCCGAGCTCGAGCGACAGCTCAACAACCGCGGCCTCATGTACCGATTCTTCGGCCGGTGGATGAAGCTGATCACCAAGGAGTGGCAGATGTTCCCGGTCGGGGTGCTCTTCGGCCTGGGCTTCGACACCGCGACCGAGGTGATCCTGCTCGGTACGACGGCGTTGCTGGCGCTGCAGGCGCTGCCCTGGTACTCGATCATGTGCCTGCCGATCCTCTTCACGGCGGGCATGACCCTGATGGACACGATCGACGGCTACTTCATGAACGTGGCCTACTCCTACGCGATGTACAACCCGGTGCGCCGGATCTACTACAACCTCATGATCACGGGGCTCTCGGTCTTCATCTGCTTCATGATCGGCACCATCGAGGTGCTGGGCATCCTGCCGACGGAGCTGCACTGGCGCGGCAGCTTCTGGCACTTCATGGCCAACTTCAACATCAACACCGCCGGCTTCGCCATCGTGGCGATGTTCCTGCTGACCTGGCTGGGGGCGATGATCTTCTGGCGCGTCGGCAACGTCGAGCAGAAGTGGGGCTCGCGCCTGCGCGCCGCCGGCGCCGGTGACGGCGACGAACGGGCCCTCGAACGCGGCGGGCGCTGACCTTCGCCTATTCCGTGCCCTCGAGCAGACGCCGGATGATCACCTTGAGGCAGAGCGTCTCGTCGGCCCCCTCGAAGATCGACAGCACGCGCGCGTCGACGAAGTAGCGACTGACGGGGTACTCCTCGGCGTAGCCCATGCCGCCGTGGATCTGCATGGCCTCGCGCGTGACCCACTCGGCCGCGCGACAGACGTAGGCCTTGGCCATCGATGCCTCGAGGGCCCCGCCGCCGCGTCCCATGAGGCGCGCGACCTCGAGGGAGTACTGGCGCGAGCATTGGATGATGGCGGCCATCGTGCCGAGCTTGACCCGGTTGAGCTCGTAGTTGACGATCGCCTCGGCGAAGACGACGCGGTGGCGCGCGTACTCGAGCGCCGCCTCGTAGGCCGCCTGCATCACGCCGAGGGCGCGCGCCGCGGTCTGGATGCGGCCGTTCTCGAAGCCGGCCATCTGGAAGTAGAAACCCCGGCCGCGGCCGGCGTCGCCGCCGACGAGGCTGTCGGCGTCGACGAACCAGTTGTCGAAGCTCACCTCGTAGGAGTGCATGCCGCGATAGCCCAGGGTGTCGATCGGCCGTCCTTCGAGACGGCCACCCCCCGGGCCGGGCCCGCCCTCCTGGGTGAGCAGGAATCCCGCTGAGTCACTCGGCCCCTTCTCGACGAGGAAGATCGACAGGCCCCGGTGGGCCAGCGAGCGGTCCGGTTCGCTGCGCGCGAGCAGCACCAGCACCTCGGCCCTCGCGGCGAAGGTGCACCACGTCTTGGTGCCGTTGAGCAGCCAGCCGCCTTGGGTCGGCGTCGCGCTCGTGGTGATGTGGGCGACGTCGCTGCCGTAGTCCGGTTCGGTCACCGCGATGGCGGCCAGGACCTCGCCGCTCGCCACGCGCGGGAGCCACCGTTGTTTCTGCTCTTCGGTGCCGCCCTTGACGAGCGCGCGCGTGAGGATCTCGGGGCGCGTGATGAGGGACCCGCCGACGCCGAGCGAGCCCCACGACAGCTCCTCGGTGGCGATCACCATGCCGAGGTAGTCGCTCTCGGACCCCGACGCGTACCCGCCGTATGCCTCAGGGACCGAAAGGCCGAAGCCGCCTAGCTCGCCGAGCCCGGCGATGATCTCCTCTGGAATATCGGTGTTGGCGCGGTGCACGTGTTCGGCGCTGGGCCTCACCTTCTCGACGGCGAAGCGCCTGAAGGTCTCGCGCACGAGATCGAAATCCGGATCGA
>Ga0187847_10004390_pt1 | contig 10403 bp, 13 predicted proteins | sample June2016WEW_4_10_FD_132458 | JGI IMG/M metagenome (GOLD analysis project Ga0187847, IMG submission 132458) | Peatland microbial communities from SPRUCE experiment site at the Marcell Experimental Forest, Minnesota, USA - June2016WEW_4_10 | ecosystem: Environmental > Terrestrial > Soil >...
CCCATGTCATCTAGATGACTGGATGAGAAAGTATAGCGCGTAATTCGCGATGTCAACCTACAAAATCACCGATCTGCAAGATTTTTTTGCCGATTGCCTCCCGCCTGTGAGGCGCAGCAGTCCGATTGAATGCCCTGTCAATTCGAGCGCGGACGGGCCCCATCAACGTTTGCGGCTGGACGGCAATCGGGACTTCGTGCCCATGCGTGCGCGGTTCGCGCGGCGCTCCCGCGTCTCCCGGCCGGTCCCATTCCAGCAGCCAGGGCGGTGCAATTCCGCCCGTGCGTCACACGCAGTCGCATTGGCTGCCGGGGCCCAGCGGACATGGAAGTGTGGAAACATCCAGTTGTATAGATGACTTGAGGTTCCGTAGACCGAAATGATGAAAATCTCACGCTTTTGCTTGACTATGCTTTCGACTCTGATGTATCAGAGATGCTGATGAGCCAACAGGAAATGCAGCATCCGCCGCCGCTCTATCGCCGGAACGGCATTCCCCTTTACCACCAGATTCAGCAATGTCTGTTGGAACAGATCCAGTCTGGAGCCTTTAAGCCGAGTGAACCCCTACCGTCGATTCAGAAGATGGCCGCCCGCATGGGAGTGAGTCAGATGACCGTCCGGCAGGCAGTGAAGGCCCTGTGCGAGCTTGGGGTCATTTACAGCAGGCAGGGAGCGGGAACGTTCATTTCCAGAATCAAGCTAGAGAGAGATTTTCGCCAGGTGCTTTCCTTCAGCGAGGAGACAAGGGCCCGGGGCGCGACACCTCATTCGAGGCTGCTCTCGTTCCGAATTCAGGTTCCGAACCAGGAAATAAAGGAAGCATTGGGGCTGAGCCACAAGGAGAAGATCTTCCGTCTGCGCCGGGTTCGCTATGCCGATTCCGTGCCCATGGGGATCGAGTGCAGTTGCTTGCCGGTGCATCTCTGCCCGGACTTGCTCAAAAGCTTCGATCCGGAGACCTCGCTCTACCAGGAACTGGCGGAGCGGTACGGAATCCACCTGATGGTGACAAATGAAGTCATAGAAGTGGGCAAGGCTAGCGAGGAAGAGGGACCGCTGCTGCAGATTGCCCCGAAAAGTCCGGTATTCCTGTTTACCCGGCTCTCTTTTCTTGAGAGCGGCAATCCAATCGAGCACGTAAAATCGGTCTACCGGGGAGATCGCTATAAGATCGTCAATCGGCTGGTGCGCAACAAACGCGAACTGCTTGCTTCGCCATTAGTGATTTGAAGGCGTTCGGTACGGGAGTTCATTTTTCGACTCGCTTTTTTGTCAATGCCGCTTCGGAAGAGACGTCCAGATTCCCGGCTCTTCTTCGCCGAGAATCCAAGAACAGAATCCTTGCAGCTTGTTCCGTTCGGCGAGTTCGTAGCGGTCCTTGAAGGTGCGCAGATCCCTTATATCTCATCTCCGCCGCGATGAATTCGAGAATACGACGCATCTGGTCTTTTATGATTTTCGAATGCAGGATGAAACTCTTCACGCACTCCCGGGGACTCGATGACGCCTTCGGCCTCCAGCGCGCTCCATCCCGAACCGCAACTACGCAAGTCCATGGGCTTTTGGGATGTGTTGTTGTTCAACGTTGCCACCGTGCTCAGCATACGGTGGATCGCGACCGCCGGTCATAGCGGTACTTCGTCGATCGGCTTATGGGTGCTGGCCGCGGTCTTCTTTTTTGTGCCCAGTGCGCTGGTCATCAATGAGCTTTCCTCTCGATTTCCTGAAGAGGGCGGCTTGTACGTCTGGTCCAGAGAGGCCTTTGGACCCTTTCACGGATTCATCGCCGGCTGGACCTATTGGGTCAATATAGTCTTCTATTTTCCGGGCCTGCTTCTCGCCAGCGCTTCCATGAGTGCATACATTCTGGGCGAGCGCGGCGCCGCGCTCGCCCAGAACCGACCGTTTCTCCTCACGGTCTCTCTGGCCATGCTTCTGATTGCCGTGCTGCTGAACCTCGTCGGACTGAACGTTGGTAAGTGGCTCCAGAACGCGGGCGGGGTGGGAATGTACGTCCCTCTGCTGACGCTGGCGGGCGTTGCCACGGTGGTTTGGTGGCGGCACGGTTCCGTAACGCATTTTACCCTCTCCAACATGTTGCCAGTATGGAACTGGGATACAGTCAACTTCTGGTCGCAGATTACTTTTGCATTTGCGGGACTGGAACTTGTCTCCGCCATGAGCGGGGAGATTCGCGATCCGCGCCGTACGTTGCCGCGAGCCGTATTCGGCGCAGGAGCACTGATTGCCCTCATGTACATCGGCGGAACGTTTGCCGTTCTCTCGCTAGTGCCCGCCGGCGATCTGGATCCGCAGAGCGGTGTGTTTCACGCTATCTCCGTCGGCTCAGTCGGGTTGCGCATCGGCGCTCTCGGCGCACTGGCGGCCATTCTGGTCAGCGTGGGCAATGTAGGCCAGGTGGGCACCAACGTGGCGGGGTTTGCGCGCGTGCCCTTCGTGGTGGGGATCGACCGCTATCTGCCTGCCGCCTTCGGCAAGCTTCATCCCCGCTGGAAGACCCCTTATATCTCCATTCTCGTGCAGGCCTCGATCTCCGGCGCTCTCCTGCTGGTCAGCCAGATCAATGAGACGGCGCATGGCACCTATCAACTTCTGGTCGACGCCGCCATCATTCTTTACTTCATCCCATACCTGTACATGTTCGCGGCGGTCATCAAGCTATCGCGCCGCAAAGACCGTAGTGATAATCCCGAGGCCATTCTCGTACCAGGAGGAATTTTCGGCGTCTGGATTGCCGGTGGCCTTGGATTCATCGTCGTTCTGATCGGCATTTTTGCCTCGCTCGTGCCGCCGGGCGATTCCTCAAATAAGCTTGGATTTGTTCTAAAGTTGGTTGCGGGAACATCTGTATCGATCCTGATAGGTCTGATCTTGTATTGGCGGAGCGCCCGGGCGAAGCGAGCTGATTTGTGACGAACGAAAGGAAGCTGGACGGGTATCGATCGTATCCGCGCGCGTGGGCTGGACCTCAAGTTCCCCAATTGCAGATTGCCGACCAAATTGGCGTTCACAAATCTACGATTACAAGTTGGAAGGGAAGCGGCAGCGGTATGGTAGATTGCATTCATGTTCCGAACGCTGCAGTTCTGCCCCATGCTACTGATTTTGTCGCTTGTTCTTGCGGGCCCGGCTGCATCGGCGCAGAACGACCCGGCTCTCAGTGCAGCGCTTGGATCGATGATTGCGGACTTTCACGGCGATGTCTCCTTTTACGCGCATGATTTGTCCACCGGGAGGACCGTAGCCATCGATGCCGACCGGCCCGTCCCTACGGCATCGGTGATCAAACTCGGAATTCTTTATGAGGCGCTCGATCAGATTCGCGCCGGCCGCGTTCATTTCGACGACCGCATCGCCGTCCGTCGCGAAGATCAGGTCTCGGGCGCGGGCGTCCTGCTATTCCTCGATACCCCGACTGACATTACATTCAAAGATGCGCTGACCCTGATGATCGCCCTAAGCGACAATACAGCAGCCAATCTGTCGATGGATCACGTGGGGATCCAAAACGTGGACGACCGCCTCGTCTCCCTCGGCATGAAGAACACCTGGCTGTACAAGAAGATTTCTCAACCCGCCGAGGGCCCCATGCCTACCGATCAGAAGGTATTCGGCTTGGGCAAGACAACTGCGCGCGAGATGGCCGGGCTGATGGAGCGCTTCGCGACCTGTAACCTGGGGCCTGCGGCCGCCGTTGCAGCTTCCGCAGCCGGAATCCCTGACGATCGGGCGCTCTGTGCTGCCGCGCTCCACATGCTCGAGGTTCAGTTCTATCGCGACGGCATCCCCCGTTACCTGGAAGGCGCCGACGCGCCGAAAGGGATCACGGCCGTTGCCAATAAATCCGGCTCTCTCGACCATGTTCGCAACGATGTGGGCGCGGTATTCACCCGTCAGGGAACCATCGTCATCTCCGAATTCACCAACAACAATGCCGACACCAGCTGGACTGCCGACAACCAGGGCGAAGTGCTTATGGCCAAAATCGCCAAGGCTGTAGTTGCGGCATGGGCACCGGGGAATTAGGACTTCACAATCTCGTCCATCCTGACAACGCATGAAGATTTCTCCGCATGCGCCCAGCGAATTTTCCTCCGCCGGTCTACCCCGTGTTTTGGGCGCGGGTGAGGCTGTCGCGATCTCTGCATTGCGCGCGGCGCTATAGTTGAGACAATGCCTATGAATTCCCCGCGAAAGCTCTTCATTCTTCCGTCTGTTCTCCTCCTTGCTTTGTTGCCGCTCGGCTTCGCACAGCAGGTTAGCTTCCGTATCACGCCGCTTCGTCCCATTGAGGAGCTGCGCGCGGAAGCGCTGCAGGAGCAGCCTCCAAGCGAGCAGGGAGACTTTCTCAAATCCGATCTAGTGGAAGTCACCACGCTCGATCCCACAATCAAGCTCGACATCCGTTACGCTACCAGCAACAATTTCCTCGGGACGCCCGCCTATACCCAGGCGCGTGCCTTCCTTCAGCGACCAGCGGTGGAAGCTTTGCTTCGCGCTAATCGAGAGCTGAAGGCTTACGGGTACGGTTTAATCATCCATGATGGATATCGCCCGTTGTATGTCACAAAAATCTTCTGGGAAGCCACGCCCATCGATAAAAGAATCTTTGTCGCCGATCCGGCAATGGGCTCCAACCACAATCGCGGATGTGCTGTGGACCTGTCGTTATACCGTCTGACAACTGGAGCGGAAGTAACGATGCCCAGCGGCTACGACGAAATGTCCGAGCGTGCCTATGCAGACTTTCCCGGCGGCACGGCCGACGAACGCGCTCGCCGCGGCCTGCTGCGCAAGGTCATGGAGAAACAAGGATTCAAAGTCAACCCGGACGAATGGTGGCACTTTGACTATAAGGATTGGAAAGAGTATCCAATCCTGAATGTCAAATTCGAGGATATTGCACGGTAGAGAAACCGCAGCTGGTCAATGCTCCGGAACATTGGGCGCCGGAGCATTGCTCAACTTTGGCAACTTCCAGCGATTGCTCAACCGCTCATACGCCGGCTTCGGAAGTTGCACCAGGAGTGGCTTGCGCGCCGGATTGAGCCAGAGGAGCAGGGCCTCCACATCCGTTTGCGCCATAGCAGTGCATCCGGCGGTGCCTTCGTTGTGGTTATGCCAAATATGGAGAAAGATGCACGAGCCGCCTCCTGGCTCTGGCGGATCCTGATGGCGTCTTGCAATCGTTCTATTGTGATCCACAACGATCCCCCATCGATATGACACGCCGGTATCCCGCATGTGCTCTGAACTGTTCCAATCGGGAGCCACGGCGGAGCGATCCACGATCCGGTTATAGTGCTTTGAGTTGACATCGTCCACGCATTCGGTCGATTTGGTTAGCGTCAGATATGGAATCTTCTGCCCCGGCAGAGGCTGAGCACTGTATCCAAATGCAGGGCCTAGGTCGAAGATGCCGGCCGGCGACCTTCCGTCACCCTCTTCTTTAACAGGATCGGATGCAAGGCGGACATTGGGATCGTCGGCCGCAGCGAGGCCGATGCCCCACCCCAAGCCATTCTTGCCGACAACAACCGGAATTGGCTCGCCGAAAGGATGCCAGGGCTCATGCACGTTGATGCGCTCAAATCGCTGCAACTGCCCTTCGACCGCGCCCCAATTTGATGTGGCGACCACGATCAGCTGAGTAGAACCAACGAAAGAATCCCGATTGGCGATGCGGGCTTGAGCTGGGGAAAACACAAAGCTGCCTCCGGGCAGCAATAGAAATACGAGAACGCAAACAGATCTCATCATCAGCAGTGTATGTCATGTTGTTCTCTAAACGACAGAATCGAAAACAATGGCGCGGTTTTCTCGCGTTTGGTGCGCATCGCCATGCAACGGCAATACGATTCGGTTGAATTGGCGTGCGATCGGTTCGCAGGCCCGCGCGGCCGGACGGATTTCCGCTGCGCCCGGCACGAAGACCAGAATCTCACGGTCGGCTCTGCGCGCAGGACCTGTTCCACCGTATCCCTCACCTGATGATTCAGGGGCGTCGGCGCCGATGGGAAGCTGGTCCATCTGCATCAGCGCAGACTGACGAATGCGGCGCGCGACATTGCCCACGTAGTTGATTTGTGCGATGACTCTGCGGCCCATGTCCATCTGGATGCAGTGGTGTAGTTAGTGAAAGTCATCGGCCTCGACCCTTGCGGGTTGTTGACCGATACGCTCTGCAGGTTGGCCTCGGAGTTCACGTCGAAGCCCGCGCGGAAGACCGTTCGGGGGTTGGGATTGTAGGCAAAGCCGGCGCGAGGCAGAATTACGGCGAAATCGGAGTTTCCAAAGGTCTTCTTCTTCAATTGGCCCACAAAGACCAGCGCACCGGGAATGCGGTTAGCCGAGGTGTTCGAAACCGGCAGGTCAACACCGCTCCACTCGCTGTTGGTCTCATAGAACGCCCCGACGACTTCCCAGCGGCTCCCTCCTGCGCTGATAAGCCGCAACTTTCAGTTTATTGCCGCAAATGTTCATGCTGCACCAGCGTCGTGAGCCCTTCTTGCTGATATCGAGGAAATGAACGACACAGGACTCGCATTTACGGATACGAGATGTGTTCGACTCCGAAAGAAGATCTGCCGCTGAGTCAATAATCGGCGTCCAGAAGTCTGTAGGCTTGCGCGGCGCGAACTGGACTTCTCTCACGATCCTTCCGTCTTCTTTGCGGAGCGCCGTTTGCAGTGGATATTCTACGAGCCGCGAATTGAGCTCTTTGATAAAGTCCTCGGCCGGGGCATGGCCGCTTTCAATACGAAAGACAGCCTCTCTCAATCGTTCTCTGAAGCGAATTAGATCCTTCAGGAAGGCCGCCGCCTGGGCGGAACGCCGCCAACTTCGCACGAGGGCCTTGGTCTTGGGCGAAGAAGCTATCCCCGACGCTATCAACCATCTTTCGAGCGCGTGAACATCTGGAAGAAGCTCGGTGGGCCCGTTCTCAAGCACGGGTCTCGTGTTCAGGAAATCAAGGATTGGCTGGTTGGCAACGAAAAGAAATCCATCGATCCATTCGCCTGGCTCTCGAGCTGCTCGGCGCATAGTCCCTCTCTAAAAATATAACACCAAAGTATAACACCTGTATTTACAATTTTGTCGGTGTTACATAATCTCACTTTTATCGCTGCACGACGCCCGCGAGGCTACAGCAGAGAGAGGAGACATTCATGACCACCTATCAACACGCAACTGTTCGCGGTCTCAGTATTTTTTATCGCGAAGCTGGCTCGAAAACGTCGCCCACCATCGTGCTGCTGCACGGTTTTCCCAGCTCATCGCATATGTTTCGCGATCTTATTCCGCGACTGTCAGGCAGCTTTCACGTCATCGCCCCTGACTACTCTGGCTTCGGCTATAGCGACGCGCCCGATGTGGGCAAATTCGAATACACCTTCGACAACCTCGCCGCGCATATTGAGGAACTGCTCTTCGGTGTCCTCGGCCTCAAAAAGTTCAGCATCTACGTGCAGGATTACGGCGCTCCGGTCGGCTTTCGCATTGCCGCCAAACACTCAGATGCGATTGACGGGATCGTGGTGCAAGACGGAAACGCCTATGTGGAGGGCATCGGGCCAGCGTTTGATCCAATGAAACCTTTTGGGGCGAACCGGAACGTTGAAACCGAGAAACCGGTACGAGAATTGCTGACGAAGGAAACGACCATCTTCCAATACACGCATGGCGTCTGGAAGACCATGCCGTTAAACATCGGTACTGACTAACGCAAATGTAGCCCGCTTCTTGGTGGAGAAATCTCCTGAGCCATGATAAGTTCCGCGCGTGCTTGTCCTGGTAAATCGCACGGTCGTTTGAGACCATTTAGCGTGTCAGGTTTCAGGCCTGCCGTTTTGACTGTTCATTCGTCCTTGCTATTCCCCGATGCAGACGTGGTAATTAAACTTTGTCCGCCGTCGTCGTAGGGTGGGAAAGTAGAAAACGCGTAGCGTTTTCCAATCCTGCCATAGGAAATCGAGAATATTGCGCATCCTGACCTACAAGTTCTCATCGGCGTTCTCGAGGATCTCCGGCATCTATTTACGCAGGTTGGCCGGACCCTTGCGGAGAGTGACACCTCGTTCAAGCAAGAAGGCGCGCGGTTGGTTGATCACCGCCCTTCGTCGCGATACTAAGCGCTCACGAACTCTGTGAATCGCCTACAGATCCAACTGCTCGTCGGTCTTGATCGGCACAAAGCGCAGGTTTTTGCGTTCGACGGCTTCAGCAATCGCTTCAGCATCGATGAAGTCATTCTTATTTGATTTCACAAAGGGCTTCACGAATTGAGCTGGGATCAGCGGAGCGTCATGACGTTGCTGACGCAATGTGAGGCCCAGAAAATGTGCTCCCGAACAGGCCTCCAGGCCAATCAGCGATGTCTGCAGATTCGCCGTAAAAGCGACCAACTGCTTCTGGGTGAATTTCTTTCGCACTAGCATTTGCCGCGTTCTCCGAGCGCTACCAAGTGGAAGGTCGTCTTGCCCAGACCGATACTAACAGAATGGATTTGCATGCCGATGGTCCTCCTCAAACCTGCCAACAAGATCTACCAAGCTCACTACGGTGATCAATCGGCAGACCATCTCATTAATCGCCAATGCACGTTTCAAACTTCGTCGGTTTTGGAAATGTGGATCGGTTGGCAGACTTGACTGTATTCAATCCCCACCAAGGTTATGAACGATGAAGGCGACTCTCGCCAATTCCCACATCTTCGGTCAGGCAACCGGCCCTTGGCCTTATGTAACTCACCTCGTTGTCATTCTGGTCGTAGAACTTCGTGAGCGAGATGAAACGATTGTATTCTTTGGGTCACTATATGAGTGCGCGTCCAAGTTAGGTCAGGATGAAACGGCGCAGACAAAAAGCAATGAGGAGGCTCCATGGTTTTACAACTCACGCAATTGGCGCTGACGAATGTGAACGATACAGCCGGACGGTGGCAGTTTGAGGGCGGCCAGGTCCTTGAAAAGGAAGCGCACGTCGCCAACTTCGCAAGTATCAAGCGAGTCACCTTCAAGGGCACCGACCAGAACGGTCAAAACACCGCTTCGGTCACGACGACTCTTTTCTTCCTCGGGGCAACCGATCCGCCGCAGAACATCACGTTGGAGGGAGCCCACGATTTCACCACGGGCAATCAAACGGGTAGCGTCAGCGCAGCTTCGCCTGCGCTTGCCGCGAACATCGGCAAGCAGTACACCCTCGCAGGCGCCACAAACACACTCACGTTCTAACGATCCCGCATGAGCTTTCATGCAGACCAACTTCCCTGCTCCAGTATTCCATTTGCGGGTAGTGGACCGGGGTTTTTCCAGCGTGCGCTCGTCCAGTCAGCCCAGTCACTTGTTCAAGAGCCGGTTGTTCGCGCACGCGCGGTGAACACACTTGTAAACACTTGCCTACTCCGTCGAAAATCACCTCCACCAGAACTGGAACCGCGCGTTTTATGCGGGAGCACTGGCCGCAGGAGTGATTTGGACGTTGTAACCGAACTTGCGCAGTTGTTTGGCTAGAGATTTGGCTCGATGGAGGAGAAGCTTCTGTTTGGAGCCGATGCCTTCTTCGATGTAGCGGATTCCCTGTAGCATAAGCCGCCTGGTTCAGCACAGGGCGCAAGTATTTGTTGCCCTTTGCCGAACGGCTACTGGAGTTCTCTTAGCCGCTTGCTTCCTTGCCGGGACAGGTTCCTGCCCAGGAAGTGAACTCGGCCGTGGAAGAAAACGCGCTTGCCGTCACTCCTACTTCGACGATGATCTGCTGCGCCGAATCAATGCCCAGACCGGGCACTTCCGCCGGCCGGATCACCGTATCCTTGTGCGGCTTCATAGCCGATGCGATCAGACTGTTCAGCTTTGCGATTTGCTCATCGAGTAACCGCAGCCGCTCCAGTTCGAGCACGAGCATCTGTCTGTGCATGGGATGCGATCTTCCCGTGAGCGCTTCGATCAGTTGTTCTTCGCTGCACTTCAAGCGATGGTCTCCGAGCGACGCCAAGTTCTTCAAGCCAGTCCAGGTTTTGCTCCCCTCCATGCAAAAGAGAAACTCGCTGCAATCTCGATTAACTGTCACGGCCATTTCCAACTTGTTTTCGACGTCTCTCTTGTCCTTGATGAGCTGGTTCAGGTACGACTCCACGGTCACTGAACCCGGCGACAAAGGACTGACATCTACATCGGGATTCTTTCGGGCCGCCAGGAGATCGCCCTGCCGGACGGCGCTTTCCAGCGCCTCCTTGGAGCCGTAGTGCCTGCATGGTGACCTTGCCCTCAGAATGCGTATCTCTTAACCGGCCGGTTTTTGAGGATATTTAATTGATCCTCGTCATCGTCGTGGGGGTGGGAATGTGGGAATCGGTTTCATCGATTTCCAAGGTTTGA
>Ga0187847_10004397_pt1 | contig 10394 bp, 7 predicted proteins | sample June2016WEW_4_10_FD_132458 | JGI IMG/M metagenome (GOLD analysis project Ga0187847, IMG submission 132458) | Peatland microbial communities from SPRUCE experiment site at the Marcell Experimental Forest, Minnesota, USA - June2016WEW_4_10 | ecosystem: Environmental > Terrestrial > Soil > Wetlands...
CGTTTCTATCTTTCGCTCGAAGACGACTTGATGCGAATCTTCGCGAAGCAATGGGTTTCCGACCTGCTGCAACGTCTGGGGATGGAAGAAGGCGTGCCCATCGAATCGCGGCTTATCAGCCGGCAGATTGAGAAGTCACAGGAGACTGTCGAAGGCCAGAACTTTGAAGCCCGTAAACATCTGCTCGAATACGACGACGTGATGAATAAGCAGCGCGTCGCGGTCTATGGCTTGCGGCGCCAGTTGCTCAAAGGGCTTGATCAGAAAGATCTTATTCTTGAAGATTATGTCTCCGCAATTCTCGGCGACGTGATGGATCAATTCTGCCCGGTGAAGGCGCACGCTGCCGATTGGGACCTGAAAGGCTTGAAGGACGCCGTATTTACTCGCTTCGGCGTGGATATCCTGGCCGAGGGCTTGCAGCCGGAAACCCTCAATCGGCAAGAACTTGGGGATGCCATTTTCGACAAGCTCAAAGCGCGTTACGACGCCAAAGAAGCGCTGATTGGGCCGGAAGCGATGCGCTATCACGAGCGCATGATCATGTTGAGCGTGCTCGATGCGCAGTGGAAAGACCACCTGCGCGACATGGACCACCTGAAAGAAGGCATCGGCCTGCGGGGTTACGGCCAGCATGACCCGCTGGTTGAGTACAAGCGCGAGTCCTTCGATATGTTCGAAGCCATGATGCTGCGCTTCCGGGAAGATACGGTTCGGTATCTGTATCTTATGCAGATCATCGAGCGCCCAACAGAACCACCAGCCGGCGCTCCTGGCGCTCCACCTCCCGCGCAACTAGCCGGAAACGGTAATCGTCCGCCGAGGAATGTAACTACATCCGTGGATGATATTGAAGAAGCTTTCCAGCGCCGCAAGAAACGCGAACTGGAGCAAGCACGTATGGCGGGCTCCGGCGACACGCAAACCGTACAGCAAGTCGTGCGCGGAGAGAAGATCGGCCGCAACGATCCCTGCCATTGCGGGTCGGGCAAGAAATATAAGAAGTGCCACGGGGCCAACGGGTAAGGTAGGTTGAATTTACCGCCGGGTCAAAGGGTCTTATCAGCCTTCTTGTTGTCCAGTCGACGGAATCACCAAACACCTAGCTCCGCAGGAGCGAGATATTCCAGCCCAGAGCATAAGCCCCTAGGGTAGGCATCGTTATTGAATGCTCCGCCCCGCAAGGGGGAAGATAATCGGATTCTTCCGCCCCTTCGGGGCTCTTCCATTGCACACTATCTACCCACGGCTCGCGCCGTGGGCTGCATTCTAGTGCCGCTTCGCGGCTAATCTCATCGTGCGGTAAATCCAAGCGCTGAACGCTCTTGACAACTCTATTCGCGGCCTAAAAATGGGGAGTCTATTTCCCGTGCGTCACGTTAAATGATTTGACCACGATGCTCGTCGGCCGGTTACCCACCGGAATCATGGTCAGCAGGGAATACTCGCCGGGTTCGAATTTCTTCCGGGGAATGCGTTTCTGAATGACCGTGACATCCCCGGACCCGGAATTCAATACCAATAAATAATTTTGACTTTGCGAAAGTGCTAAGCCATCCGGCTCGGCCCCAACCGGCAGACTGGCGATCATCTTTCCCATATCAATGTCGTAAACGGAAATCGTGTTCGCGCCGAAATTGCTCACATAAAGCCGCGAGTTATCGGCAGTGACGAGTTCTCCTGAAGGATGGACGCCAATCAAGTAAGTACCGCCGGCTTCATCCGTGCCGGTTTCGATAATCGAAATGCTGTCTGCATCGAAGTTGCTCACCAGCAGTTCGCCGCCATCAGGCTTTAGAGCCAGCCGAACGGGCGTCTTGCCTACATCAATGAGGGCGATTAGTTTGCCCTGTCTCAGATCGACCGACGCCACCTGCGCAGAACCCGAACAGGCGACATAAGCCTTGCTGGTATCGGGAAGAATGGAAATATCTTCTGGTTGCTTGCATACAGGAATCGTGGCCTTGACGCGCAAATTCGTAGCGTCAAGCAGTGAAACGGTATTGTCGTCGCGATTGCTGACCACGACGGTATGGCCGTCCGGAGAAACTTTTGCCAATCCTGGCGAATTGCCTACGCGAATTGTTCCGACGCCAATTCGCTTCGTGAGATCAATCACAGAAACATTGGCGGAACCGGAATTTGCAACGTAGGCCTTTGTCCCATCGGCAGAGACATCAATGAAATATGGCTTGCCGTGAACACCGATTGTCGCTACGACGGCTTGCTTCTCCGCGTCAATCACGCTGATGTTGTTGGAACTCGTGTTGACTACATAGACCTCATTCCTCTTCGGATTAGCCGCAATTCCTGAGGGATCGCTGCCGACTTTGATGGTTTTGGCCGGTTCGAAAGTTCGCAGGTCAATCACGCTGACTGTATTGCTGGCATTGTTGGTGATGTAGGCGTACTCGCGGTAATACGGCCCGTAGTCGGTAATCTGCTGCTCGCGGAAATACCACCACCCCGTGGCCGCGAGGATTGGCAACAAAACAACGATGAGGAGGAGTTTTTTCAAGTTGGAAACGACGATCTACACGGTAGATGGTTGCTGGGCGCCGGCTTTGACCGTTTTCCCCACTACCGGCGCGATCTGCCGGACCTGCGCCATCAACTCGTCAAACTGATCGGGATAAAGAGACTGCATTCCATCCGATAGCGCTTTGTCCGGCTGATGATGCACTTCGACGATCAGCCCATCGGCACCGACGGCGACCGCTGCGCGTGACATCGGGGTGACTTTGTTTCGTTTTCCCGTGCCGTGGCTGGGGTCAACCACGATTGGCAGATGACTCAACCGCTGCACGGCAGGAATCAGGCTCAAATCGAGCGTATTGCGGGTGTGGTCGGCGAACGTGCGGACGCCGCGTTCGCACAAAATCACGTTGTAATTGCCTTCGCTCATGATGTATTCGGCCGCCATGAGCAATTCTTCCAGCGTGGCCGACATGCCGCGCTTCAGGAGCACAGGTTTGCGCGCCCGTCCAGCGCGCTTGAGCAAAGAAAAATTCTGCATATTGCGGGCGCCGATTTGAATGACGTCGGCATATTCTTCCACCAGTTCAAGCGATTCGTTATCAACCGCTTCGGTCACGATCCTCAGGCCGAAGGCTTCACGCACCTCCGCCATGATCTGCAAGCCTTTTTCGCCCAACCCCTGAAATGAATACGGCGAAGTCCGCGGCTTGTAGGCGCCGCCGCGAAAGAACTGTGCTCCTGCTCGTGCCACGCGCTCGGCTACAGCAAACGCCTGTTCGCGGCTCTCAATTCCGCATGGCCCCGCAATGATCGCCAGAGATGGCCCGCCAATCGTGGCATCTGTTCCCGCGAACCGGATGACGGTATTGTCCGGCTTAATATCTCGGCTAACCAACTTATAGGGCTTGGTGACGCGGATGACTTCCTGCACGCCGGGCATTTCGTCCAGCGCACCGGGCTCGACTTCGCCCTGATTTCCGGTGATGCCAATCGCTGTCCGTTCCGCCCCGGGAATAGAGTGGGCGCGGTAGCCGAGCGACTCAATTTTCTGGCAAACCGCGCGCACCTGCTCTTCGGTGGCGTGGGCCTGCATGACAACTAGCATGGTTAACCTCGAACAATCAGTTTATCGTCCACGCGCATAAACCGGCAAACATGATAGCGCTGGATATACTGCAAAGATGCCGCAAGTGTGGAAGACGAAGACGAAGCCCAGTTCGATGGCGCGTGAGCAAGATACTCTCAATCATCCGCAGCCGAAAGGGCCTCCGCAATACACTTCGCGCCGGATTGGCATTCATACCTCCAGCGCGGGCGGCGTGGAAAACGCCGCGGAACGCGCTTATCGCCTGGGCTGCAATGCGTTTCAGATATTTTCCTCCAGCCCACGCCAATGGAAGGCGAATGACATCAAGCCCGGCAACTGTTCGGAGATAAAGCGTCTGCGCGAGAAGTACGATTTGCGGCCGCTGGTCGTTCACACCAATTACCTCATCAACCTGGCCAGCACGACGCCGCATTTCTTGCAGAAATCCATTGAAGCATTTCGCGGCGAGGTCGAGAGGGCCATCGCCATTGGCGCGGATTTCCTGGTGCAGCATCCCGGATCGTTTCGCGGCGCCGATCGCGAAGTAGGCTTACTTCAGACGGCCGCGGCTGTAGCTGCCGCGACCAGAGACCTTGCCTTGGAAAATTGCGGCCTCACCATTCTCATGGAGAACACTGCGGGCGCGGAATACTCTCTGGGCGCAAGCTTTGAGCAGGTCGCGGAAATTATCGACCGGCTGCGCGGAATTATTCCGGTAGGAGCCTGCATCGATACCTGTCACACCCACGTGGCGGGATACGACATTGTTAGCGAAGCCGGTATGAAGGAGACTCTGGTGCAGCTCCACCAGTGCATTGGTTTGGAAAATGTGCACGTGTGGCACTGCAATGACGCCAAGGCTGCTCGCGGCTCCAAACTCGACCGCCATCAGCATGTCGGGAAGGGGACCATCGGGCTCGAGCCTTTTCGTCGTCTGCTGAACCATCCGCGCTTGAAGCATGCGGCGTTCATTGCCGAGACGCCTATCGACGTTCCGGGGGATGATCTCAGAAACGTGGAAACGCTCAAAAGCCTTGTTTGTTCGCCGAAGTCTTGAATTTCGAGCTCTTTCTTGATATGTTAAACATGTTAAACAAATGCTGGGCATTCGTTTGGAATCCGAACTCGAACAGAAGCTCGAATCGCTAGCCCGGGAGACGGGACGGAGCAAAAGCTTCTACGCTCGCGAGGCAATTAGGCAATATCTGGAGGATCGCGAAGATTATTTGAAGGCAATCGCTGCCTTAGAGCGCCGCGAACCGACCATTACGCTGGATGAATTGGAGCGGCGGCTTGGCCTCCACCGGTAAACCCTGGTCGCTCGAAATCACACGAACAGCCGAGAAGCAAATCACAAAACTGGATCGCCAAGCAAGAGTTGCTATCGTTCGTTTTCTGCGGGAGCGAATTACGAGTGTGGATGATCCGCGTAGAATCGGCAAAGCTTTACATGGAGACAGAGCGGGCCTATGGCGCTATCGAGTGGGAGACTATCGGCTGATCTGTGAAATTCAAGATGCGAAGATCAAGGTTTTATTGCTTGAAGTTGGACATCGCAAAGATATTTACAGGTAGCTCTGCTACGCGCGTGCTCTCAGACAACGTTGTAAAATAGCAAGATTACCTAACCGTCAGAATCCCAGTTATGGAACCTAACGACAAATCGGCTGCGCAGGTCCATACCCAAATAGTGGTCGATGCTCATTCAAGAGACCGCTACGACGCGCAAAGCATCGAGTCCAAATGGTATGACCGTTGGCAGGCGGATGCATCGCTCTACGCGGCCGAGGCTGACTCAGCCAAGAAGAAATTTTACGTTTTGGAAATGTTGCCTTATCCATCGGGCGTCCTGCACATGGGCCACGTCCGCAACTATGCCATCGGCGACGCGCTCGCACGCTACATGTGGATGAACGGTTACAACGTGCTTCATCCCATGGGCTGGGATTCATTCGGTTTGCCGGCGGAGAATGCCGCCATTCAGAACAATACTGCGCCGCGCGATTGGACGTTGCGCAACATCGCCAAAATGAAGGCGCAAATGAAGCGCCTCGGCTTCGCCTACGATTGGTCCCGCGAAGTGACGACCTGTTTGCCGGATTACTACCGATGGAACCAGTGGTTCTTTCTGAAGCTTTACGCGAAAGGGCTGGCCTACCGGAAAAAGAGCCGCGTCAACTGGTGCCCCAAATGCTGCACCGTGCTCGCGAACGAGCAGGTAGTGAGTGGCCGCTGCTGGCGCCATGAAGATACTGTCGTCGAGCAGCGCGAACTAGAGCAGTGGTTCCTCCGCATCACGAACTACGCCGACGAATTGCTGCGCGATCTCGACAAGCTCGAACATTGGCCAGAAAAAGTCCGCACCATGCAGCGCAACTGGATTGGCCGCAGCGAAGGTACGCTGGTGGACTTTAAGCTCGAAAACGCCGGCGATTCGCCGAACGCGACCATCACCGTATTTACCACGCGAGTGGATACGATTTTTGGAGCCACCTCAGTTCAGCTTGCGCCGGAGCATCCGCTTGTTCATGAACTCGCCTCGACCAATCCTGAGCTTCGCGCGAAAGTGGATGAAATGATCGCGGAACAGCGCAAGGCCAAAGAAGTCGGCGACATCGGAGCCATTGAGAAGCATGGCGTGGCCACGGGCCGGGTCGCGATCAATCCCTACAACGGCGAGAAGATCCCCATTTGGGTGGCGAACTACATCCTCATGGATTACGGTACTGGCGCGATTATGAGTGTTCCCGGCCATGATGAGCGCGATTATGAGTTCGCCAAGAAGCTTGGATTAAATATTCGCCGTGTAATCGTGCCCCGCACGTCCGATTCCGACGAAACGGCGGAACTCACTTTGCCGCTTATCACTACAAACGGGATGCTGGTCAATTCGGGCCCATACACGGGGTTGGGCTGCGACGAAGCCGTGAAGAAGATGGCCGAGTATGCAGAGGAAAATGGCTTCGGCAAAGCCACTGTCACATATCGGCTGAAAGATTGGGGCGTTTCGCGCCAGCGCTATTGGGGGACGCCCATCCCTATGCTTTACTGCGAAAAAGACGGCATCGTGCCGGTTCCGGAGAAAGATTTGCCAGTAATTTTGCCGCAGAAAATAGACGTTTCGTTGACGGGTGGTTCTCCGCTCAGTCATGTGCCGGAGTTCGTCAACGCCACGTGCCCGAAATGTGGCGGTCCTGCGCGACGCGAGACCGACACCATGGATACATTTGTCGATTCCTCTTGGTATTTCTATCGCTATACAGATGCGCATAACGAGCGCGCGCCGTTTGATCCCACAACGGCCAACTACTGGTTTCCGATTGATCAGTACATCGGCGGCGTAGAGCATGCCATCCTGCACCTCATTTATTCGCGCTTTTGGACGAAATTCATGCGCGATATGGGATTGATTCAGAACGATGAACCGGTGGAGCGGCTGTTCACCCAGGGCATGGTCATTAAAGACGGCGCGAAGATGTCGAAGAGTCTCGGCAACGTCGTCAGCCCGGACGAAATGATTGCCCGTTATGGCGCAGATAGCGCCCGCATGTACAGCCTGTTCGCCGCGCCGCCGGACCGCGATCTTGATTGGCAAGATAAGGGCATCGAGGGAATTCAAAGATTCCTCAGCCGCGTATACCGGTTCGTCCGGCGCAATGCGCATCCCAATCATGCTGAGTGGCGAAAGCCCGTGCCGGCCGATCTTGCGGCGCCTGAGCGCGCGGTTCAACGTAAGCTTCACAAGACCATCAAGCGTGTCAGCGACGATTTTCAAGGCCGCTGGCACTTTAATACTTGCATCGCGGCGATCATGGAATTGGTGAACGAGCTTTATGCGTTCGAAGAAAGCGCATCCTCTCGTGGATCTATCCCATTACTGGCCGATGTGCAGCGCAAATTGGTAGTGATGCTGGCCCCATTTGCTCCGTACCTCGCGCATGAACTCTGGGAGATGCTGGGTGAAGGCAACAATCTCCTGAAGGCCCCATGGCCGCCATTCGATCCTGCTCTGGCGAAAGAAGACGAGATTGAGATTCCAGTGCAGATCAACGGCAAGCTGCGCAATGTGGTTATCGTGCCCGTGGATGCGACGGAGGAGCAGATTAAAGCTGCAGCCTTGGCCGATGACAAAGTCGCAAAAACCGTTGAAGGCAAGCAGATCGTGAAAGTGATTGTTGTTCCCGGCAAGCTGATGAATATCGTCATGCGCTAAGCGCTGTCGCTCATCCGGCGGTTGCCGCGTTTTGTTCGCGCCCTTCGCGGGCCGTCCGTTCGAGCAACCCGATAAGGTCGGTCTCTCCGGTTTTGCTTTCGAACAGTCTAGATTTCACAAAGTATGCCACCGCGCCTAATGCACGCAGCTTTGCTTCGTTAGCCTGGGGAAGCGCACTGAGTACTATCACCGGAATGCGCGCGGTTGTGCCGTCCTGTTGCAAAGACTGCAATACCTGAATGCCGCTCATTTTTGGAAGCAGCATATCGAGCAGGATGATGTCGGGACGCTTTTCGCGTGCCGCGCTTACCGCTTGCTCACCATCCACCGCGCATATCACCGAAAATCCAGCACGCTGGAGGATGCGCTCACACACCATTTTTTGCGCCTTGTTATCTTCCACTAACAGGATGGTCGTACCCAAGACGCCCGCCTTTTGTACGTTCATGCAGACATTCATCGGCAAGATATGCGTCCATCTTTAGTCGCGGCTTGACGGTTCGCGCGATGCGCCGGCCAGCGCATGATTTATGCTGATGGCATGGTTCGCCATTCGCCCACGCTGGAAGGCTTCCGCTTGATGTGGTCCCGTCCATCGTTGGGACTTGCCGAAATCGCCTGGCGCTGGAGTTTTTGGGCAGCTGCGTGGTTCCTGGTTCTATTTGCCGCCCGCGAGTATTTCGACTCCCTTCGCGTTGGCTCGGCGGATATGGCGTTGCTCCAAACCCGCCAGCCCATGCTCGTTTCGAAGGCGATTTCCCATATTTTTCGAGGCAGCTCGATGAGGGTCGCCGTAAGTGCGTGCCTGGTGTTTCTCGCTCTTTCCGCTGCGTGGGTTATTGTGGCCGCGCTCGGGCGCGCCGTGTCACTCCGAGAGATCTTCGGTCATTTTCGAGTGGGTGAAGCCCCGGCTATATCGCTGCGTTCTCTCATGGGCATCCACTTTTTACGCGCCACGTTATTGCTCGCTGCGCTTGTTGGCTTCGGGACGGCGATGCTTGCAGCTGGTGCCGTGACTTCTCCCAGCCAGCCCCGGCCGGCCAGCGCAATGATTGCATTTCTCGCGGTTACATTTATCGTTGTCGCGACTTGGACTGTTTTGAACTGGATTTTGTAGTTGGCCTCGATTTTTGTAACCGCACGCGGCTGCGATACTTTCACCGCCATTGCCGCCGCCGTAAGAATGTGCGGTACACGTCTCGGCGCGGTCGCAGCAGTAAGCCTATGGTTCGGGCTTGCCCATATGGTCGCCTGGTTTGCAGCGAGTTCGGTCGTAGCCTTTCCGCTGGGATTTGCTTCGGTGTTGCCCGCCGGAATAGTGCTGGGCGGTGTTCTTTTTGTAACTCTGCTCTATCTGGCCGTTGTGGATTACCTCTACCTCGGACGATTGGCTGCCTATATTGCCATCCTCGAACTGCCAGAAGCGGAGACTGTTTTTGTGAAGAACGTCGCAGACCCTCCGTTGTCGCCCCGCGCGCCTTCGAGCCGCATCGATCCCGATGAACTGATCCTTAGCGACGTTCCTGTCTAAGGCTTTGCACGGCCGGGGCTTTACACTTGAAGCCGGAATTTGAGACACTCATAAGTGGATACCCAATCAATCGTTGTCCTCGACTTCGGCGCGCAATATTCGCAACTCATCGCCCGCCGCATCCGTGAACAGAACATCTTTTCTGTTGTCCTTCCATGCAACGCTTCGCTGGATGAAATTCGCAGTTACTCGCCAGTTGGCATCATTCTTTCTGGAGGCCCGTCGTCGGTTTATGACAAAGGCGCGCCGGTCACCGAGAAAGCGATTTTCGATCTCGGACTGCCGATCTTGGGGATTTGCTACGGATTGCAATACATGGTGCATGCTCTTGGCGGGAAAGTGCGTCCCGCGGAGAAGCGCGAATACGGCCATGCTCAAGTTGATCTTCAACAAAAATCTTGTTTGTTTGAAGGCCTACCCAATGTTCTTTCTGTCTGGATGTCGCACGGCGACGAAGCCGACGAACTTCCCGCCGGTTTTGTGTTGACGGCGAAGTCTCCCAATGCGGTCGCCGCGATTGAGAATCTCGAGAAAAGAATGTGGGCGGTACAGTTCCATCCCGAAGTACACCACACGCCGCTCGGGACTGAGATTCTTCGTAATTTCGCCATCAAGATTTGCGGAGCAAAACCGAACTGGACAGCCCAGCGCTTCATTGACGAGACGGTTGCGAGCGTTCGTAAAACCGTAGGCAATGGCCGCGCGATTTGCGCTTTGTCCGGCGGCGTGGACTCCGCCGTGGCCGCGGTTTTAGTTGACCGCGCCATGCGCGATGCGTCAGGGAAGTCAAATTTAGCTTGTGTTTTCGTCAACAACGGTGTCTTGCGCAAGAACGAAGTCCAAAAAGTGCAGCAGAATTTACGTGACAAGCTGGGTCTTCATCTCGTCGCTGTGGATGCAACCGAGCGTTTCATGAGCAAACTCGCCGGAGTGACCGATCCCGAGAAAAAGCGCAAAATTATCGGCAACGAATTCATCGCTGTCTTCGAAGAAGAGGCGCAAAAGATATTAAAGTCAGACGGCCTCAGCGCAACTCGAGGAGGGCCAGAATCTCCAGCGGGTTTAGAAAACGTCTGGCTGGTGCA
>Ga0187847_10004401_pt1 | contig 10389 bp, 11 predicted proteins | sample June2016WEW_4_10_FD_132458 | JGI IMG/M metagenome (GOLD analysis project Ga0187847, IMG submission 132458) | Peatland microbial communities from SPRUCE experiment site at the Marcell Experimental Forest, Minnesota, USA - June2016WEW_4_10 | ecosystem: Environmental > Terrestrial > Soil >...
CGCGCTGCTGACCGCAAGTTGCGCGTCAGCTTTCGCCAGCGAAAGATCCGTGTCCAGTACCCCTAAGACCTGCTGGCCCGCGGAATGCGCGTGGCAGTCGGCGTTCGAGCAACTGGCCTGATTCTCGAGGGGAGTGATAATTCCCAGCACATGCTGTCCGCTGGCATTGCGATAAATTCGAAAGCGATCGGGACGATTCAGGCGAGCCAGGGGCAGTGACTGAGAGTGGCAGCCGTAGCAGGCTTCGCCCTTCTTGTCGAGGACATGGCTGACTTCTGCTGGATCGGTAGAGTAGCCGATTCGTCCCTGTTGATCAAGAATGCGAACCTTGACCATGCCTGGCTCATCGGCGATCGTTTGGATGGACTGGTAGAGTCCATTGCGATCGTTGTGCAGCATGTAGTAAGCGGTGCTGCGGCTGATGACATCGCTGACCCGCTCAGCGCTTGCCAGGGTAGCCGCTTCCAGGTCCTGACGATGTAATCGGATGTTTAAGTATCCGAGAAGTGCGAAGATCACGAGCATGACCGCAAGCAGCGACCCGATCAATTTTGCGCTAATGCTATGAGCCAGACGCTTTGATCCTGGCTCATAACGAAGGTCGCTGCGAACTCGGTCAGTCTCCCGCATGGGTTAATACCGGCGAAGCTAAGGCGCGCGCGGCTTCGACTTCGTTGCGAGGGAGACGCGCCGGCACAGCTTGTTCGTGTTCATCGCCGAAAATCGGTAGATACCTCACCGCTACGCCGAAGAGAGCGAACCCCATCGCGATGATCATTAATGTTATGGAGAACTCGGTCCATTTCGGCACGTAGTGATGTCCGACGTAAGTCTCAAATCCGATAAGAGCAATATTGAGACGGTTAGTGATGAAACCAAGGACAGTAAAGATGGAGGCGAGATACAACCACTGTGGCGATAGCCTGGCCTTTTTGAAACTGAGTATCGCGATCGGGAGCACGAATGTCAGCGTCAGTTCGAGCCAGAGAAAGTACGCTTCGTAGCTGGGCTTAAAGATCGCTCGCAGCAGGCCGCGATGGAAGTAGTCCTCGAAGCGGAGCAAAGCATTGACCCAGAGAGCAACCAGCAAGGCGCCTCCAAGCGTGACCAGAACCGGAAGTTCAAGCTGACGGCCAAAGACCTTGGCGCTTTGCGTGGACTCGAAGATGGTCATGGCCAAGCCCACGGCAACCGCCGATCCGAAGAAAAAGAAAGGCAGTGCCGGCGAGTACCAGAAGGGATGCAGCTTGCTCGGCATGATCAGATAAAGGGAGCCAAGCGAACTCTGGTGGAGAGTGGAGAGCAAAATACCGGCGACAATCAACACCGGGTAAATCTTTTTGATCCACTTGATCGGGGTCTTCCAATTGAGCGCCTCGAATACGTTGGGAAGGAATTCGAAGAAGAGGACTGTGGTGTAAGTCATCACGCACATTCCCACCTCGAACATCACCGAGTGCGGGTTCATGTAGATGAGCTGATGCCAGATGTACCAGGGACGGCCAAGGTCGAACAGCAGTCCAACGATAAACAGCACGTAGCCCAGGAATGCCGTCAACACCGCGGGGCGCACCACCGCGTGCAACTTCTCGACGTTAAAAAGGTAGACGGCGCCGACCATGCAGAAGCCGCCCGCCGCCAGCATGACGCCGCAGAGACAATCGAAGCCGATCCAGAGTCCCCAGGGAAACTGGTCGGTCATGTTTGAAACTGCGCCCAGGCCACGGAAATAACGTATGAATGAGGAGTACAAGCCCAGGCCCATGATTACAATGAAGACAGCTCGCCAAAATGTTAGTTTGAATTTCATCGCTTGCTCCCATTTCTTTCTTCTGCTTCAGCTTCTGCTACTTCGTCGCGACGATGCGAAACCCAGTAGATGCCGCCCAATACCAAAGTCCACACGGGAATAAAATCTGGGATTCTCTCCATAACTTTGCCGGTGTATTCGGGCATGGGTATATCGCCGATTTTCGCCGGCGACGGATAGCCGTATTCCTCGGCCTTCTGGCTGGAAAGAATAAAGACCGACGTCCCGCCAACTTCGTTAAGACCGTAAATATAAGGAAAGTAATTGGACGGATTCTGACGGAGACGATCCTTGGCTTCGGCAATAAGCTCGTCGCGCTCGCCGAACTTAGTGGCTCCAGTCGGACAAATTTCGGCGCATGCAGTCTGCTTGCCGGCGGCGATGCGGTCGGGACACATAATGCACTTGCGCACTCGCGGATTCAGCGATTGCCACTCGTACTTAGGCTGGGCAAACACGCACGCCACCATGCAATAGCGGCAGCCGATGCACTTCCAGACGTCGTAGACCACCGGGCCGGCGGCCGTCTTGTGAAAGGCGCCAACAGGGCAGACCGATGCGCAGGCGGGCTTCTCACAATGCATGCAAAGCCGGCGCATGAATTTGTCATCTTTCGAAAGAACGACGGTGTACTTATGCGCCGATTGAACAGACTCGGCGGCCACCGTGTCGTCATAGGGCAGCTTGTTCTGCTGCGCGCAGGCGCCTTCGCACTGTTTGCAGCCTATGCACATAGTTGCGTCGTACAAAATGGCCTTACTCATGGAAATCGCTCCTCATTGTTCCTCGGTCCCGGGTTCCTGGTTCCTGCTCCCAAGCGGGACTTCCATTCCGGCCGAATATAAGAAGTAAGAGTGCGCTTTACCGGAACGGACTTAGGAACGGCGTATGTGTTGAGTAATACGACTGCAAACAAAAAACCGGGTCCGGAGAATCGTGCATCCGGATCCCGGTTGGGCTGTTCGCTGTGGAAAGGCAAGCAGGTGAGAAGCTTTCCGGCAGGCCAGAGATCAGCCGATTCGCCGATCGATTGACCTCTCCACCAGCGACCGACTTGAGCTGGATAGCTCATGCTTCTCCTCCGCGCCTTCCAATGCCGCTGCTCGTCAGTTTGCGACAGCGGCGCTCCGCACAGAAAATAGCCGATTCCTGCAGACAACGACTACCAATCACAGTTATTTCTGACCACTACTTCTGCAGCGTGCGAATGTAGGTAACGATTGCTTTCGCGTCGTCGGCAGACAAACCCTTTACCGGGGCCGGGTGCTTTGCAGTTCCCGTGATGGCGCTAACCAGATCGGCATCCGACTTTTTCTTTTCATCGTCTGAAATAAGACTCGGAGCCTTCATGGCGGGCTTACCAGCGGCATCCGCTCCGTGGCAGGCTACACATTTTGCTTTGTAGAGAGCGGCCCCATCGTCAGCCCATGACAGATTAGGAATCAGGATGAACATGGCAACCGCGATCATCGTCACCAGCATTAACAGTCTTGTCGTCTTCATGATTTCGTTTTTCTCCTTGTGAAGTTTTGCAACTCGATAAAATAGCGGTTCTCATCGCTGTCGTGCCTATGTTGCGAAAGTAACCACCGGTAAAACGTTTTAGGACGAAACGTAACAAAAATCAGCAACTTACTCGCTGCTAGTTGAGAGTGTCGATGGAATAGGAAAGAACCGCAGTGACCGATATCACCCTTTATGGTGACTCTTACGGAGCAAAGCGGAAAACGAGGTCAACGATCCATTAAACAAGGTCACAGACATGGGTGACTTCAGGCACAGCTTTCGCTTCCATCGGGCGAGATAATCTGACCGGCAGCGAGGTGTGATTATGCCAATTCTCTTGATCGCTTTGCTGGCATTGTTGGTATTTGGTCTTATCGGTATTGTGCTGGCCATCGCAATGGTTTCGGAGCATTCAAAACTTCGGCCTTCGGCAGCAAGCAATGCAGTTCGCTCCAGACCCGATTCCGTTGCTTCTTTTCATTTAAAATCTTGACCCTGCTTCAGGAGCGTGTGGCGACGGGATTACAAGGAATTGGGAAAAGTCCTTGCTTTGCCCAGGCCATCTCGATGAAGTCGGCGTCGGCACATCGCCTCACAATCTTCGGCCACACCGTTGCACATAAGAATGTTATTGCGCTGAAGTAAGTTGCGATTTGGGAGTCCATCGCAAGGGGTAGTCATGGTGACTACCCCTTTAGTTATTGCGTCGTTCTGCGAGACGGCTTTTATCACAGAGGAAAGTGACACGCATCACAGTAGAGGAACGAAAAACGATAGACACTCGTCTTGAGTTACTGGTCTTTAGTTAGGAGATGGCTGGTGAAAGTATTCGACTTGTTGTTCGGCTGTTGTCATAAGCATTATAGTTTTCCCCTGACGGTACGGGGCAGGCGCACTGCAGCCGCTTTTCTTACAGGGACGTATATAGTATGCCTCGATTGCGGGAAAGAGATGGCCTACGATTGGACCAATATGAGGACAATCGATTCCGCGTCTGAAGCCAGGCATTACACCCAATCGATGGTGATTAAGCAAGGGGTGTAAGCGCAGATTGTTTCTAAATAAGAACCGCGAAGGGGAGGTCGTAGCGACTACCCCTTTATTTGCGTTTGTTTTTGAAGAATGCAGGCTAGTGAACCGCCGGAATGCTGGGCGGATAGCTCATGGAAACGACGTCGTCCGAGATAAACGAAATGACGATATAGGTTTCGGTTGCGACCGGCGCGCCATTCTGAAGGTAAGGTCGGTAACGCCATTGGCGAACCGCGCGGATCGCCGCAGCGGCGAGTGCGCGGTTGCCTGAAATCAGCTTTACGGTGTTCACCTTGCCAGCTGGATCCAAACCTGCTCTCAAGGAAACAGCGCCGCGAGCCCGGATGGCCGAGTAGTCTGGATATACCGAATACAATGGCGCTCTGGATGCTTGAAAGCCGCTATCCCGACCGGAAACCGGCAGCTCGGAATTCGAAGCCGCATCGCGAAGCCGTATTGCCTGGTTAGAGCTTGATGCGGCCGTAGCGACGGGAGTTGGGATCGAATTTGGAACGGCTGCGGTCATGGATGCGGGCTCGAAGGCTGCTTGCGGAGCGACTGCGCCCTCGGAGGTAGCAGCCACGGGAGCCGCGGCGAGATTCTGCGCGACAGGTGGATTGGTGCGGGTTTCGGCTTTTGAGAAGTTTGGAGAATTCACCGTGCTTGCTGTCAGTTGCTGATTGCTAGCCTGGGAGACTGGCAATCCTTGAGTTCGATACCATGCAGCCACGGACCCTACGCAGAGGCATAGCGCGGCGACCGCCGTTGCCAGCCTGGTGATGGCAAGCTTTCGCCGATTACGCTGAGCCGTCGTAGGCTGGAGTGGCATCGGCAGCCTGGTGGTCGCACGCTCGGTCGATGCCAGATCGGTCGTTGTCTGCTCCGTCGCTGCAAGCGTCGTTTTAAGATCGGTCGATACGAGATCGGATCGGGCAGGTTCAGGCTGCGACACCGGGTTTGGCCTGGGCGCGATTGCCGCTGGTTGCGTCACAATCGTCTTCTTGTGGTGTATCTTCGCCGGAACCAGTTTCAGCTTCAGCGGAGTTCCGATAGCCTGCTTTGACGATACGAAATTCTCGACGACTCCGATCACAAGCTCTGAGTCTTCGATGTCGGGCATAACCTCCACGCCATTGTCATTGCGGAAGAGGGAATCGACTAGTTCGCGCTGCCGCAGGTTGAGAAGCGCAACAGAGAGGTGGCGGAAGTTGCGAAACGTCCAGAGCAGATAAACGCGCTGCCGGGGAGAGAGGTCGATGCGCGCAAATCCCTGCGGTGTTTCCACCAGTAAAAAACCAGATTGAATCTTCTCAAGAAACACGTTTGCCGTCCCCCTACATGCAAGATGCAGCTTGGATACCACAGCGGTATATCGCAACTCGCAGATAAGAGACTAGTTATTTGCTATAGCGGGAAATTTGGGGCGAACTTATGCAAAGAATTTCATGCACACACCCGCAGAATTCATACCGTCGGCTCAATAGTCCTCAGTCCTCGCGGCCGAAGCATGCGTGGTCACTTTAGCTCGAGCGCCAGCGCCGGTCGGAGCGTCGAGGCCGGCAGATGGCTCTTCAAGGCTATAGACAAGCGGCGGATGCCCTCGCGTATATCGGGGGGAGCAGCGTTGGAAAAATTCAATCGCATGTGACGAGACCCTTCGCGGCCGTCATTATTACGGCCGCCGTTGCTGGGGCCATCGTTACTACGGCCGTCGTTAGTTCGGCCACCGTTGGCATAGAAGGAGTCGCCCGGCACAAAAGCCACATTCTGCTCGAGCGCGGAATTGAAGACGGCTTTCATGTCCAATCCATGGGGCAGAGTAACCCAAAGAAATAATCCACCCTGAGGATGAGTCCAGGTTACTGTGGGCGGGAAGAATTCTTCCAGGGCCTGAAGCATAACGTCGCGGCGCTCGCGATAGATCTGACGAATTATCCGCACGTGTTTGTCGAGGAATCCATCGCGCGCTACTTCATAAGCCACAAACTGGGTGAAGGTGGAAGTGTGCAGGTCCGCGCCCTGCTTCAGTTGTGCCAGCTTACTGATGACTTCAGGAGGAGCGACGATCCATCCCAGTCGAAGCCCGGGAGCCAGAGTCTTCGAAAATGTGCTCAGGTAAATGACGTTGCCGATGGAATAGCCATCGTCCCGGCGCAGGTTCTCACGATCGAGCACGACCAGCGATGGCAGGTGCTCACCCTCATAGCGCAACTGCCCGTAGGGATCGTCCTCAATAATCGGAATGCCATACCGGTCCGCCAGCAACACCAGTTCGTGGCGGCGCGCCTCCGACAACGTCGTTCCCGCCGGATTCTGGAAGTTAGGCAGAACGTACATGAACTTTGGGCCGGACCGCAAAGGCTGCTCCAGCAAGTCGGTGCGAAGGCCATTTTCGTCGATGGGAACGGATTCATACTCCACGCCATACACGTTGAACGCTTGCAGCGCTCCTAGATAAGTTGGCGCTTCCACCAGCACACGGTCTCCGCGATTGATGAACAGCCTGCCGATCAGGTCGAGCGCCTGTTGCGAACCGGAAGTGATCAGGACGTTCTCCGGCTTTGCCTTGATTCCGTAGCGCGTCATGTTGTTGGCGAGCAGTTCGCGCAGTGGCCTGTATCCTTCGGTTTCCCCATATTGCAGGGCTGAGGCAGCGTTTTCGGTGAGTACTTTATTGCACGCCTCTTGAAAGCGCTCGACGGGGAAGACCTCGGGAGCAGGTAGGCCGCCCCCGAACGAGATCATGCCGGCTCTTTGCGTGACTTTCAATAACTCGCGGATTTGGGAACTGGTGATTCCCTTAGTGCGTAACGCATAGCGAGATGTCCAGGCGGTCGACATGATTCCTCCAAACTCATTATCGCGCGATAAGTCGTGCGATGGAGAAACCGTCACCCTCGCTAGCATGGCGACCGGGCGGGAACCCGGCGCTCTGCCGGTTTCGACGCTAAGCGAAGCCGTCAGGCTGACTTACTGCTCCAATGTGCGCCTGCTCATCGATAAACAGGCGGCCGGCAGCGAGCGCTTTGCGATCAATTTCGAGCAGGTCGAGTTTCTTCACCTTATCTTCCAGCACGCTCAATGCAGTGCCAGGAGCTAGACACTCGGTTTCTTCGAGCAACGCCCCCATCATTACGATGTTCGCTGCCTTGGTCGAACCTAGTTTGTCGGCAATCTCCGCTGCCGGGATCGCAATTACCTGTAGTTCCGGGGCACTGAAGTCGGCCGGAAGGCTGGCGCCGTTGTAGAGGACGACTCCCCCACTTACTACTTCGTGCGCGAACTTACGCAGAGAAAACTCATTCATGGCGACGAGCACATCGGGGTGCGAAACCAGCGGCGAGCCGATTCGTTCTCTCGACAAGCAGACATGGCAGTGGGCGCTGCCCGAGCGCATCTCCGGACCGTACGACGGCAGCCAGCTTACTTCCAGCCCTTCGCGCATCCCCATTTCAATAAGGAGTTGACCCAGCAGCAGCACGCCCTGGCCGCCGAGACCGGCGATCTTGATCTTCGCATCCTTGTGATGGGTGCGTTTCGCCTTCGAAGCATCGTGCGCCCCAGCGGTGAGCCCGAGCGGTTTGATTCCCAATACATCGGCCACCGAGTGCTGGGGCGGCTCAATTTCCTTGACTGCCAGCGCGTCCGGACGGTGGTCGCGGAAGACATTCAAAGGAAAGATGGGGATCATCTTGTCCGCAATCCAGCGCCGCGCTTCCACCGGTTCTTTGCCCCAAATTGTCGGACACGGCGAGAGAATTTCTACAAACGAAAAACCCGCTCCGTCGCGTTGGATCTCCAGCGCTTTGCGGACTGCTCGCCGCGCTTTCATGATGTTCTTGTTGTCGGAGAGCGCCACCCGTTCGATATAGACCGGCGCCTCTAATGTGGCCAGAAGCTCGGCCATGTGGAGAGGGAAGCCTTCGTTCGACGGCCGGCGACCCCAGGGAGAAGTAGTGCTCTTCTGCCCAACCATGGTGGTGGGCGCCATCTGCCCGCCGGTCATGCCGTAGATTCCGTTGTTCACGAAAAAGACGGTAATCTTCTCGCCGCGGTTGGCGGCATGAACGATCTCAGCCGTGCCGATCGCCGCAAGGTCTCCATCTCCCTGATACGAGATAACGATTCGACCGGGGCATGAGCGTTTGATGGCCGTGGCCGCAGCGGGCGCACGGCCGTGCGCGACCTGCACGTTGCCAACGTCAAAATAGTAGTAGGCAAAAACCGAGCAACCTACCGGACTCACGAAGATCGTCTTATCCTGCAACCCCAGGTCCTGCAGTGCTTCGGCAATGAGCTTGTGTACAACTCCATGCCCGCAGCCGGGACAATAGTGGGTCTGTTTTTTCAGCTCCGACTTGCGCTCGTACAAATCATAGAACAGCGGCGAACGGGAGTGGATTTCTTCGTATTCGCTGGGGCTGTTTGCAGCGTCGGCTTCGACCTTAGCTTCAGGATTGCGTTCGAGTTTAACTTCGCCCTTAACCTCAGTTGTAACTTCAGTTATGACTTCGGCCTTAACCGGTGGCTTGATTTCCCGCTCGATGACGCCGACCACGCTCTCGTTTGCCATTTTCGTTGTCCTCTTACAACCAGCAGAACTGGTCTCAGACCGCCACAGCCATGCGTGACAACACTTGTTCCTGCAGCTCCCCGACCGACGGCACATTGCCACCTACGCGGCCGTAGAACTCCACCGGCACCTTGCCGTTCAGCGCCAGGCGCACTTCCTCCACCATTTGTCCGTTGCTCAATTCGACGACTAGAACTTTCTGCACTTTCGCGGCCGCTTCCGCCAGCGCTTTCGAAGGATAAGGCCACAAAGTGATTGGGCGAAACAGCCCCGCTTTCACGCCTTCCCGGCGCAGCGCTTTGACCGTGGACAGGAGCACTCGGGACACAATGCCATACCCCACCAGAAGCACGTCGGCGTCGTCGGTATAGCACATTTCGCAGCGCTGCTCGGCCTGTTGCGCGCGGATGTATTTGGCTTCCATCCTGCGCTGGTGGGCTTCGAGCGCGTCAGGTTCAAGGTAGATGGAACTTATTAAGTTGGCGCGCGTTTCCGGGGTTCCTTTTACGGCCCAGAGCTTTTCCGGCAGCGAAATCTCACGGTTGTTGTCGGGATATTGAAGCTCCAGCGGTTCCATCATCTGGCCGACGAAGCCATCGGTGAGTACCACGGCCGGATTGCGATATCTATCCGCGAGTTCGAATGCCAAAATTGTGAAATCGGCCATCTCCTGCACCGATGCGGGAGCGAGCACGAGGTTGCGATAGTTGCCATGACCACCGCCTTTTACCATGGCGAAATAGTCGCTTTGCTCGGGTGCGATGTTGCCCAACCCAGGCCCGCCGCGCATGACATCCACGATTACGCACGGCAATTCCGCTCCGGCCAGGTAAGATATCCCTTCCTGCATCAGGCTAAGGCCGGGACCGGAAGATCCGGTCATGGCGCGTACTCCGGCTGCTGAAGCCCCATAAACCATGTTGATGGCAGCGGTCTCACTCTCGGCCTGTATGAAGGTTCCACCGACCTGCGGGAAGTAGAGCGCCGCAGCTTCGGCAATTTCGCTGGCCGGAGTGATGGGATATCCGTAGTATCCGCGACACCCGGCGAGGATCGCGCCTTTGATTACCGCAACGTTTCCCTTACAGAGCTGGCGCATGTTCGCCCTCCCGCGCAGGTGCTTGCGCTTTCCCCTTGGCTCTTGCCTTTATCCGGTAAACGGTAATCGCGCCTGGCTCAGGGCAGCAATAAAAACAGATTCCGCAGCCCGTGCAATCGCGCCCGGTGTAGTGCGCTGGATGAGCGCCATAAGCGTTTAATTCGGGCCCGAGTTCCAGACACTCGGGAGGGCAGGATGCTACGCAGAGTCCGCATCCCTTGCATTCTTCGACATCGATTGTGACCTTGCCGCGCGCTTGCCCTGCCGGTTGCCCCACCGCTTGACCCACCGATTGCCCAACCGATTGCCCAACCATGGTTCACCTCGTCGTCGCTGGCCGCCGCCGTCTTTGTCGCCGCGGTCGCCCAG
>Ga0187847_10004405_pt1 | contig 10378 bp, 6 predicted proteins | sample June2016WEW_4_10_FD_132458 | JGI IMG/M metagenome (GOLD analysis project Ga0187847, IMG submission 132458) | Peatland microbial communities from SPRUCE experiment site at the Marcell Experimental Forest, Minnesota, USA - June2016WEW_4_10 | ecosystem: Environmental > Terrestrial > Soil > Wetlands...
AAGCGGGTGCCGATGTCCTGAATGTCGTAGACGATGATGTCCACGGAATTCAGAATCTGTAGCGCTGGATGGCGTTTTGCGCCAGTGTCCCCGTAAACGCTATAGATGGGAATCCCGGTGGCAGCGTCCTTGGAATCCGAAATTGCCGTGGTGTCCACGGTCCCGGTGACGCCGTGCTCAGGGCTGAAGATGCAGGCGACTTCGATGCCCCGAGCATGGGCCAGGACATCGATTGTGCGATTGCCGTGTGCGTCCAGACCTGTGTGGTTGGTGACGAGCGCAACCTTGGTTGTGGTTCTGGCTCTGCCGGGTTCGCGGAGTTCGGCGAAATCGTGGCTTTCGAGCACGTCAATACCGGTCCGGACAGAGCCATTGCGCGCAGTGACGAGGCGCGCCGACGACATGGCTTCGTTGTATCCGGTGATTCGCGAGAGGCGCAGCTTTTGATCTTCGGAAACCGTGAGTCCGAGGCTTTGTGCTACCACTGAGGCCACGCGCGCGCGCAGCGATACCACCTCGGAGGATTTACCGCCTCGTGGATGAACCGCGTTGGTCAATATGATGACGTAGCTATTGGTGACTGGATCGATCCATATCGACGTTCCGGTGAACCCGGTGTGTCCGAAGGAACCGACTGGAAAAAACTCACCGCGATTACCTGCGTACGGAGAATCGATGTCCCAGCCAAGACCGTGCAGGGATGACGCCGTGGGAGGTTGCTGCGGAGTCGACATTTTCTCCACCGTCATCGGCGACAGCACGTGGAATCCCGTAAGCATGTCCTGCGCGAATTTTGAGAGATCGTCGGCGGTTGAGAAGAGGCCCGCGTGTCCGGCAACGCCTCCCATGCGCCGCGCGGTCGGATCATGCACGGTGCCGCGCAGCATCTGGTGGTTTTCGTCGTACTGCGTGGGGGCGATGCGCGAGCGCCAAGCCGCAGGCGGGAGGAAGCGCGTGTCCTTCATGGACAGGGGCCCAAAGATATTATTCGCGGCGAATTCATTCAAAGTCAGGCCGCTCACTTTTTCGACGAGAAATCCGAGTGTTTCAAAGTTGACATCGCTGTACAGAAAGCGCGAGCCCGGTGGGAATACGGGTTTTTCATCCATGGCCATGAGAAATGCGGTGTTCCGTCCCTTCCACGCCGACTTCAGGTCGAGGTCCCCGCTGAGTCCGGAGAAATGGGTGAGGAGTTGACGGATGGTTATGTCGGCCTTGCCGTTGCTGGCGAACTCCGGCAAGTAAGCTGCTGCGGGATCATTGAGTCGTACCTTGCCTTCCTGCACCAACATCATGACGGAAGTTGCCGTGGCAATGCACTTTGTGATCGAAGCGAGATCGAATATTGTATCCGCGGTCATTGCTTCTCTGGCCGGTTCCAGCGAGCGCATGCCGAACGCCTTGCGATATACCACCTGGCCGTCGTGTCCAACGAGCACGACGCCGCCCGGAATCGTGCCGCGCGAAACCGCCGCGTTCATGATCGCGTCGATGTTGGCAAACCCCACCTCACGATCGACGACGCGGGGAGATGGACTCTGCGCGGCCAGCGCGCCGCAGCACGCGATGACGATCAAGATAACGAGTGCAAATCGAAAAACTGCAAGACCACGTTTCATTCGTATCCCTGCGCGAAGACAGATACCATCGCTCTAGTTTGACTGAAAGCTTCTCACCGGTCAGTTCAGAAAGTTTAAATGAAAGTTCGCCTGTTTCCCCATGATGTGGCAGGGACATTCCGGGTTACCCGATGAAATGCGCAAAACGGGATTGACATGCCTCCAGCCATTTTAGGTGCTATGGTTTTCTTGATGCGTAATACATTGGCAGTCTTCTTCATCATTCTCGCACTGGGATGTGCAACGGCATCCTCGGCGGAATCCGCGGCGCTATCCGGAAACACGGCGGATGAGGTAGCGGCTGCCGCCGCGGCCAACGATGCAAGCGGCGCGCATTGGGCAGACAGGACTCTGCACAAGATGTCTTTGGAGGAGAAGGTCGGTCAGTTGTTCATGGTCTGGGCCAAGGTGGACTTTCTAAACTTCAACGGCCCAGAGTACCTCAGACTGCACGACGAGATGAAGAAGTACCACCTCGGCGGCTTTGGTATCACGTCTCCAATGGACGGCGGCCTGTTACTCAAGGGAAGCCCGCTGGACGCTGCCGCGCTGACCAATCAGTTGCAGCGTGACAGCGACCTGCCACTTTTGTTTGCCGCCGATTTCGAACGCGGCCTGCCAATGCGATTCCACGGAGGCACGATCTTCCCTCACGCCATGGCGTTCGGAGCGACGAGCAATTCTGAATACGCATATCAGTTTGGCCGTATCTCCGCAGCCGAGGCCCGAGCGATCGGCGTTCATTGGAATTTCTATCCCGACGCGGATGTGAACTCTAATCCTAATAATCCCATCATCAATACACGGGCCTTCGGCGAAGACCCAGCGGAAGTAAGCGCCTTGGTCAAGGCATTCATCCAGGGAGTGCATGACGGGCGAGGCATGGCCACGGCCAAGCATTTTCCCGGACACGGAGACACAGACACCGACTCGCACCTCGCCGTCTCTCGCGTCAACACTACCCGCGCAGGCCTCGATGCAGTTGAATTGCCGCCCTTCCGCGCTGCGATTGCAGCGGGGGTCGACGCCGTGATGGTTGGTCACCTTGTGGTGCCTTCGCTCGAAGCCGATCCAAACCGAGTGGCCACCATCTCTCACAACATTACGACCAAGTTGCTGAAGGATGAGCTTGGCTTTCAGGGCATAGTCGTCACCGACGCAATGGACATGAACGGCATAACCCACATGTTCGGCGGCAACACGCCCCAGAGCGCAGGCCGCGCCGCAGTAGAGGCCCTGAAGGCCGGAGCCGACTACATCCTCATCCCCGGAGACCTCGACGGCGCTTACAACGGAGTGCTCGAAGCGGTGAAGCGCGGCGAGATTCCCGAGAGCCGCGTCGACGAATCAGTTGGAAAGATACTGCGCGCCAAGGCCGCCTTGGGACTGCATAAGAACCGCCTTGTCGATCTCAACGCGGTCAACGATACGGTGGGGCGGCCGGAGAACGCCGCCCTAGCTCAACATATCGCCGACGCGGCAGTTACGGTTGTGCGGGAAAACGTGCGTGAGAATCACAAAGTCTTGCCGCTGGCCGAAGGCACAGCCGTGGCTTCGCAGTATGCCTACCACTCCGCGGTGGCGGCCAGCAACCGGCTTCTGCTGCTGATCTTTACCGACGACGCGCGAGGGGACAACGGACGCGCCCTGGTGCGTGAAGTTCGCACTCGGGTGCCCGATGTGCGTGTGTTTTACGTGGACGATTTGCTGGCCACCTTGCTTGCGCCGCACGTTCTTGAGGCGGCGGTAAATGCCGAGCGTGTCATAGCCGCCGTTTATGTAACGCCATCGGCGGGACGTACCGCAGGCAGCGATGGCGGCTCTCCGGGGCTCGAACACGGACCGGGGTCGGTGCTGGCAAACGTGATTAAAGCTGCCAACGATAAGACCGTGGTGGTATCCCTCGGAAGTCCCTATGTGATCGCACAATATCCAGCAATCCAGAACTACGTATGCACATTCTCCAACGCTCCGGTCTCGGAGCTAAGCGCTGCGAAGTTCCTCTTCGGCGAAATGCCCGCGGCTGGCCACCTTCCCGTCACCATTCCTGGCATAGCCAACCGCATTGGGACGCACGAAGCAGCGCCTCGCTAGCTTTGCGCTCACTGCACGCTCACTGCACGACGGGACTGAGCAGGCGGCTCAGAACGTTGGAATGGCGATTGATCTTCAGGAGTTTCTCGTAGACTTCGCGGGCACAGCGCGCGGCACCGGAGTAGCACTTATTCCAGCGGTGGACAGCTAATAGTTGCGCGCCGAAAGCCTTGTTGAATCGTCCGTAGCCGCTCATGTCATAAACGCTAATTTCCCGATCGACGGCACGGCACATCAATCCCCAATGCAGAAGGTCGTTGGGGTGGAATTCGCGGCCCTCGATTTCGCTGGAGCAATCCCAGAGATAAACGGCTCCGTTGTCAGAAGGAAACAGTCCTGCGGCGACGACTTCGCCAGCGGGATTGCGAACGCCCAACATGAGGAGTAGCCCCCTAGGGTTCAGGTGCCGGACGAGGGCCTGCGGAAACTCCGGAGGAAACGGACACACCGCCCGCTTGCTGCGCAATGCGCGCGACAACTGGTCGTGGACACGGAGGGCGGCATCGTCGCACTCGACGACCTCAAGGCCGTTTCTCTGCGCCTTGCGGATACCAGCCCTGCGTCCATTTGACATGCGATGCATCATCGCGCACTGATCGGAGGATAGCGTCAAACGGTGTGTCCAAGTTTGGTGGCAGACGAATCCTGCGGCTTCATAGGCCCCGTGGGGCATAGCCGGGTACTCGATCTCGATCACGGAGAGGCGTTCGTCACGGGCGAGGTCATCCAGTGCGCGGACGAAGGACTGGGCATCGACGCCCTCCTCAAGAAGGGGGCCGAGGTGGTTGGTACGCCAGGTGCGCAAGGGGCTGCCGAGGATGCGGAACGGCCCGCGCTGGATGATGCCCCCGGAGAAGTATCCGACGGTGCGGCCACTGTCGGTCACGGCCCAATACTTCCACTCGGCCTGTTGGGTTTCAACCAGATAGTCAAACCAGGCCTGGCGGTGAAACACCTGCCGCTGCGGGAATCCCGAGATCAGGGAATCCCACTGAGCAATCTGCCCGAAACTGAGGGGTTCGAGCCTAAGAGACATGTATTTCCTGATTCCAACCCGCCGCGCGAGTTGCGTGCGCTGCTGGTGGGGCGGTGAAGGTGGTCGCTTTCTGGCGTTGGGAGGTACAGGTAAGTTCCACGGCGTTAGTTACTTGCGGGCGATTGCTGGATTTTCGTCGAAGAGGATGATGGTGACCCAGAACAGGCCAGCGGGGTACCGGGGGGTACGGAGGAAGCGGGCACCTACGGTGCATACTCCCGCGCCGCGCAGCGATGCGAGGCGGGCGACGGAGGCTGGGATATCGTCGGGACTGGTGGTGGCGTAAGAGGCGGCGAATCGGGCTCCGGGCAACGCGAGCGAGGCGTGGCTGTCAGGCGTCTCCCGTCCGGCCATCTCCTCGACCAGCTCCTGTACGCGAGGCTTGTCAACGAACTCCAAGGGCGGCAGGCCGAACTGCTGGCGGACACCGGCGAAGCGTTCGGCGATGTGCTGGGCGACTGCGTCGTCACCGAGGGCGGAGATGCGGTGGGCAAAGTCCTCGACTACGTAGAGGATGCCATGCAGGTTGACTACAGCAATGCCGACGCCATCGTAGGCGGCGTTGAGCATGTTGGCACGGTGCGGGAGCGACTTGCTGAAGGCTTCGTGGGCACCTTCGGCGGTGACATCGTAGACGACGTTCTCGGCTGCGGCATCTACGCGCACTTCGCGCCGGGTGAGGCGCTCCAGTAGATCGGGCTCGCCGTCGAACTGGTGAGAGAGACGGCCTTGCTGCGACATGATCTCGGCATGATCGCGCGCTGCCTGAGCCAGACGGTTGTCCCAGTTGAGGGGCTTGAGGCCCGCTTTGCTGCGATCACCATTGATCAGGTCGAGAAGACGCGCTTGTGAGTCCTGAGCGCTGGAAAGAGTGCTGGTGGAGACCGTGAGCATGTCTGGTCGAGGCTTCGTATCAGGGAGCCCTGGTTGCGGCTCGGCTGCGAGAAGTCCGAAGAGAAGACACGCTGCGAATAACACCGTTGCACCCTCCTGCTACAAAGGATGATCGGTTGAGATGCACGCGTGGACAACTTACGAAGGTAACTTTATGAGTACTTTGGACTTACGAAGGTCACGATCTAAAGTTTGGGGGAAATATGGGACTTCCTCCCCCTCCCCCTTATATTTCGCGGTAAAAATTTGAAAACAGGGTAGTTCAGGGGACTGAAAGCCACAGTTACCCTGCGATGCCGCGTTCCCACATTCGCCAAAGGCAGGCGGATGTAGGCCACCCGGTTTCGTCCGGCTTGGAAAACTACTGGCTCTATATTCAGGATAGCAAATTGGAGGGGGTGATCCCCTCACCGGGGCAAAAACTCTATTTGGTTTGGAATCAGGTGGTTGGGAGGAACGGGTAAGAAAAAACGCTTGACAGCGCAAAACGAGGGTCAAAGCGGGGTGTTTGGGGCGAAAAACAGTGCGGTTTCTGAGGTTTAACGTGAAAATTGGAAGAAAAAGGGGCGCTTTTGGGGCGTTGGGGCAGGGCGAAAAAGGCGATTCTTGGGACATTTGCACAGGTATTAGTGCAATTTACGGCTATCGATTAACCCTAAGGGTAATAGTTGACATGGAACAAGATAACTGTGCAGGTAATGACGCAAGACTTATGGCAAAGGCACGCGATGGCGCGCGGGTTATCGACGGAGGCGACGCCTGAGGACACCGCCGATGGCGAGGAGTCCGGAGCCGATGAGGGCGATGCTGGTGGGTTCGGGGGCGGTGACAGGGGTGAGGACTTCTCCGGCGGACATTGTGCCGGAAGTGCTGGCGGCCAATCCGGCGACGACCTGGTCGATGTGCGGGCTGCCCGGTGGCAAGGAGACGACGAAGTCGAGAGGGACGACGTTGCCGGCTTTCCAGAGCGAGGCAAAGATGCCGGTGGAGCTGGTAATGGTCATGGTTCCGAGAAACTCGGGAGAGTTGGTTCCGTCCTTGACCATGGTGAGCTGAATGGTTCCGATGAGGCCATTGTTGTGGCCAAAGTCGAAGCTGAAGTTCATGGTGCCGCCGTTCATGTTGACGGCGAAGACGTTGGGATCGGAAGTGGCTGAGATGAGGGGATTATTGCCGGTAATCCACATGTCATAGGTGCCGGTTTGGTTGCCGAGGTAGGCATAGCCCTGAATGCAGCTTGACTGGCCGCAGGAGCCGACGATGGACATTTGTGTTTCGCCGGCACCGCTGAAGTCTATGGCGCCGTTAGTGCTTGCTCCGACGGTGATCTGCGTCTGTGCAACAGCAGCTACGGTCAGAAGAAACAGGATCGAGACGGCTGCGAAGAGCACTCTGGCGAAACGGCGCATGCGGTGTTGCCTCCGAGCTGAAAAAACACAGCTCTCCAGTTAAATAGTTAGATGCACGTGGAGGGCCAGAGCGAGCCGGCAGGCGGGCGTCGTTTGATTCCAGAGACATAGGTGAGGTGGTTTAGGGGTGAGGGCGAGGTGGATGGAACGGGTTTCCGATATGTTCGTTCCAAAAAGTACCGAAAGTTTGCACAGTGGGTAAGGGCGGTGCGAAGGACAAGAACAAGAGAAAAATCGTTTGCTGGTGGAATTGCCTCTGAGTCCGCGCGGGAGATTTGAGCGGTGCGGGGGTCCTTCGTTCAGGATGACACTTTAGACCAAAGACCAAAAAACCCTTCCGAACACCTAAAAACCCTTCCGTACACCTTAAAGACCCTTCCGATACAGCAACGCTGGAACTGGTCTAGTGCAGTTTGTCGAGGGTCTGGCGGGCGTCGCGGGCGCCTTCGCCGGAGAGTTTGAGGCGAAGTGCAGACTCAAGTTCTGCCTTGGCGCGAGGTTGCTCGCCGGTGGCAAGCAGCACCATGCCGAGGTGGTAGTGAGGACTGGCTTGCTGCGGAGAATCGCGAACGCAATCCAGGAGCAGGGACTTGGCGGCGATGTAGTTTCCCTTTTTGTACTGAACCCAGCCGAGAGTGTCAGTGATGGAATCGAGCGCGGGCATCTGCTGTTTGGCCTTCTGGGCGAGGCCGAGGGCAACATCGAGGTTTTGATTGCGCTGGGCATAGATCCAGGCGAGGTTGGCTTCGGCGATGGCGAAATTTGGATCGATGGCCAGGGCTTGCTCGAAGTAGCGGCGGGCGGAATCGAGATCGTCCTTATCAATGTAGAGGTTGCCGATGAGGGTTTGGAGAGGCGCGTAATTGGGCTGGATGCCCAGGGCGCGGGTGTAGGTGGCGAGGGCGGCGTCGGTCTGGCCGAGCTTCTGTTGAATTGCGCCAAGGGTGAGGTAGGCGGAGAGCAAGTGGGGATCGACGGCGACAGCGCGTTCGGCGGCAGAGGCAGCCTCGGGATAAAGCTGGCGACGGATGAGCACGGTGGCGAGCAGGCGCTGGGCTTCGGCGAGGGTCGGGTGTGAGGCGGCGAACTGACGGGCGCGCTCGACGGCCTGGGCGGGTTGCGGGCCGTTGAGGAGAAACTCGAAGTATTCGCCGAGGAGGGTGGGATTGTCGGGGGCGAGGGCGATGGCGAGTTGGAATTCGTGGTCGGCCTCGGGGCGGTGTTTATCGGCAGCCCAGGCATTGGCCATGCGGGCGTGGGGCCAGGGATCGCGCGGGGAGAGGCGCTGGGCGACGGCAAACTCTTCGCGTGCGCGAGGGTAGTCGTGGGCGGAAAATTGAGCGGCGCCGAGGAGGAGGTGTCCGGCGGCGGAGCCGGGCTCAAGCTGGATGCATCGCTGGGCGTAGACGCGTGCGGCATTGGTCTCTCCGCGGGAGAGGAGAAGTTCGGTCAGGGACCTCCAGGCTTCGACCATTCCGGGGGAGACGCGGACAGCGTTCTGATAGGCATCGCGCGCCTGGTCGACGGCTCCGCGACGCCACTGCGCGTTGCCAAGGACAAAGTCGGCGAGAGCGAGGTCGGGGTTTTCGGCGACCTCCTTTTGGAGAATCTGCACGGCTTCATCGAGGTGGTTTTGCGCCATGAGGATCTGGGCGCGCTGGATGTTGGCGGTTGGGTTGGAAGGACTGTCATGGGTGACCCTTTGGTTGAGGGCCTGGGCCTCGGCGATGCGGTTGGCGCTGAGATAGACGGCGATGATGCGGTTCTGGAGTTCGATGTTTTTCGGCTCGGCGGCGAGTCCGCGCTGGTAGGCGGAAAGGGCGTTCTCATCCTCTCCGAGTCCGGCGTAGAAATCGCCGACGGCGGCGGAGACCTCGGGAATGTTGCCGTGGCCAGCGAGGAGTTTCTGTAATTCGGCTTCGGCATCGGCGCGGCGCGATTGGGCAACGAGGACTTCGGCAAGAAGAACGTTGAGCGGGAATGCCTCGGGGATGCGCGAGATGCCCTGCTGGAGGATGTGTTCGGCGTCGGGCAGACGTTGCTGGATGCGATAGAAGTTGGCCAGATCGGCGTAGGCAACGGCCATCTTTGGATCGACCTGAACGGCCTGGAGGAGGTTGCGTTCGGTGTCGGGATAGTGGTGGAGGCTTAGCTCCATGAGGCCGAGATTGACGTATCCGGAGGCATCGCTGGGAGCGAGTTTGATGGCGTGGGCGAAGGCGTCGCGAGCCTGAGCCTCACGTCCGTCGCTGAAATAGATGGAGCCCAGAAGCTGAAAGGCTTCGACGTTGGCGGGTTCGCGCTGGAGGATGGCGAGGGCCTGTTCCTCGGCCTTGTCAAACTGGCGGGCGGAGAGATAGAGGCGAGCGATGGTGAGGCGAGCGTCGGTGAGGTTGGGATCGAGTTGAATGGTGCGCTGGAGGTTTCCGAATGCGTCTTGCCAGCGGGCGGTGGCGATGGCCGACTTGGAGAGTTGCAGATAAGCCTGGGCAAATCGCGGATCGATCTTGAGCGCGTTGCGGAACTGAATGTCAGCCTGTTGATACTTGCCCTGATCGAGGAACTGCTGTCCGCTTTGCAGATATTGGCGCTTGGCGGCTTCGGGATCCTTTTTGCATCCGCAGGCGAACAAGAGCGAAATGGCAAGGCACGCAAGAATAAGACGAATACGCAAAAAACGCCTCCAGGAAAAAGGGCTAACGCGGAATAACTTCATCGAGTTTGGGCGCGATCAGAACGGCGAAGGCGATGGCGGACTGACGGGCGCGCGCTTCGTCATTCGCAGCCCAATTCGGAGTCGCAGCCGAAGTTGGGATCGAAGTGCCATCGGCATTCCCACCCTCGATCGGGACGGTGATGCGCACGAGCGCCGAGTCAGTGCGATGTAACAGAATAGCGTCACGAACGGTGTAGAACTTGGCCTGATATTCGTTGGCGATGATGCGTCCGTGGGATTGATACCAGTATAGGACGACGAAGCGCTGCTGTTCGTTTTCGACGATGTAGAGATTGACTTCGGCGGGCTTGCCGTGGAGCAGCGGAAGATCGATGCGCGAGGCAGAGACAGGCTGCCAGCCGGCACCGGGAAGACAGTTCTTGGGCGAGTGAACGGAGTCTCCGGCGCGCTGGCTGGCGTAGTAGCCGACGTAGAGGCCGACGTCGGGGGCGGCGTCATTGGACTCCTGACGATAGAGGCGGTTGAGGTAGTCATCGACGCGGGAGGCGGTGACGATGCGTGGCTCGATGGGCATCTCCTGCGAGGTCCATCCGGCGACGGTTGAAGGAAGAGTTTGCAGCGGCGCGTGGGGTGCAGGGGATTCCGTGCG
>Ga0187847_10004409_pt1 | contig 10375 bp, 7 predicted proteins | sample June2016WEW_4_10_FD_132458 | JGI IMG/M metagenome (GOLD analysis project Ga0187847, IMG submission 132458) | Peatland microbial communities from SPRUCE experiment site at the Marcell Experimental Forest, Minnesota, USA - June2016WEW_4_10 | ecosystem: Environmental > Terrestrial > Soil > Wetlands...
CTGGCGCCTGACATGGTGCAGATCGGAAACGAGATCACGAATGGCATGTTATGGCCTGACGGCAAGCTGCCCGACAACTGGGAGAACTTTGCCGATCTGCTGAATGCCGGCATCCGTGGCGTGGCCGAGGGCAGCGCCCCCGACAAGCCGCCGCGCATTATGATCCACAATGCGCGGAGCGGTGATTACGACACCCTCGTGTGGTTCTTCGACAATCTCATTGCGCACCGGGTGCCTTTCGACGTCATCGGCCTCTCCTATTACCCTTACTGGCAGGGCCGGATTGATCCGCTTCGTGGCACTCTACACGATCTCGCTCTCCGCTACCGCCTCCCCATCGTTGTGGTTGAAACCGCGCAGAATTGGACACCCAGCGGCGAATTGCCGAAGAAGGCCGACTTTCCGGAAACGCCCGAGGGACAACTGGCTTTTCTGCGTTCTGTCGATGCGGCAGTCCGCGCCGTTCCCAACGGGCTGGGCCAAGGCGTCTTTTGGTGGGAGCCGGCCGCGGATGGTCAATTACGCAGCCGCAGCTTCTTCGATGGCGACGGGAACGTGCTTCCGGTGATTAACGCCTTCGACCCATCGCCGGCGCCCTGATCCTGCCTTTGCATTTACAGCTGAAAACGCGCAAGCTGGAGGGAAAGCAGTGGACCAGCAGGATGGAATGAAGGAAGCGACAAGAATCAAGGTTCTCGTTGTTGACGATCACCCCATTATGCGCGTCGGCATCGCCGCCATCATCGAGGCCACTCCCGATATGACGGTCGTGGCACAGGCGGGCAGCGGCGAAGAAGCGATCGAACTCTTCGAAAAACATCTCCCCGACATCACGCTCATGGACCTGCGTTTGCCTGGAATCAGCGGCGTAGATGCCATTCGCAGGCTGATGGCGTGCCATCGCAACGCCAAATTCGTCGTGCTCACAACCTACGAGGGCGATGAGGACATTCATCAGGCGCTCCAGGCGGGGGCACGCAGCTACATCATCAAGGGAATGCCGCACGAGGCCCTGGTGAACGCTTTGCGGCGCGTGCATGGCGGCGGCCGATTTCTGCCCCAGCCGGTTTCACGCGCCCTCAATTCGCGCATTCCTAACTCCGACCTGAGCGCACGCGAGCGCGAGGTCCTCGATCTGATCGTTCGTGGCAGAAGCAATAAGGAAATTGCCTCCGATCTCGGTATCACTGAATCGACGGTCAAATGCCATGTCAGCGTGATTCTGATGCGTCTCAACGTTGAAGATCGGACGCAGGCCGTCGTCAGCGCGCTGCAACGCGGGCTCGTGCATCTCTAGATCCAGCTCCCAACCTCACGGATGCGTGGCGTGACCTTCTTCTGCGGCGATTTCGCCGGGCTCCGTTTCGTCGATAGCGTTCCAGGCCGGAGTGGGCTCGTTGAGCAGGTTGCGCACAAAAAAGTCCATCAGCCTGCGCTGGCCGTATCTGCCACCTGCTCCATGGCCGCCGCCGGGCACAACGAGCAGATCGAAGTCTTTATTGGCCTTGATCAGCCGGTCAACCACTTGCAGAGTCGATGAGGGGTCGACGTTCTTATCCATCTCGCCCATGACCAGCAGCAGCTTGCCTTTCAAGCGCCATGCATTGTCTACATTTGAGGATTCCGAATACTGCGGACCGATGGGCCAGCCCATCCACTGCTCATTCCACCAGATCTTGTCCATGCGGTTGTCGTGGCAACCGGAGTTGGAGACAGCCACTTTGTAAAACTCGGGATGAAAGAGCAGCGCGCCCATCGAGCTTTGGCCCCCGGAGGAGGTGCCGAAGATGCCCACCCGCGAAATGTCGTACCAGGGATATTTGGCAGCGACTGCCCGGTGCCAAAGAATGCGGTCAGGGAAGCCGGCGTCTTTGAGGTTGTGCCACGCCACGTCGTGGAAGGCGCGGGAACGGTTATTGGTGCCCATCCCATCGATCTGCACAACCACAAAACCCAGCGCCGTCAGCGGTTCCGCGCGTGCGCTGAAGCTCTTCGGCACAAACGAACCTTGCGGTCCGGCGTAGATGTCCTCAATGACCGGGTATTTCTTTTTAGGATCGAAGTTGAGCGGCCGGTAGATGACACCCCAGATTTGCGTTTCGCCGTCGCGGCCCGCGGTGCGGAACGGTTCCGGAGGCTGCCAACCGGCGGCACGCAACGGTGCGATGTCCGCTGTCTCCACCGTGGCTACCAGGCTCGCATCGGCGCTGCGATGCAGTTCCATAACCGACGCCAGGTCAATACGCGAGTATGTGTCGAGATAGAACCGGCCGTCTTCGGAATAGCTGAGGGAGTGATTGGCTGCCACGCTGGTCAGTTCTTTGAGACCCGTCCCGTCGAATGCGATCTTGTAGCCGTGAACGAAGTAAGGGTCCTCTCCGTCGTTCATGCCGCTCGCGGAAAAGTAGATTTCGCGCGCCTTCTCGTCGACGCGGTCCACTCCTCTCACCACCCATTCGCCGTGCGTGATCTGCTGCTTCACCTGGCCGGTGCGGCCGTCGTAAAGATAGAGATGCTCCCAGCCGTCGCGCTCCGAAGCCCACACAATCTCGCTGCCGTCACTAAGATCCTTGCGGAATCGTTTGCCGGTGTCGTACTGCGTGCTGACCAAATGTTCGTAATTGACGAAGGTTGAGCTGGTTTCTTCGATCAGCGTGCGGGCTTTCCCGGTGGCTGCATCCACTTCGATGACGCGATACACCTGATGCCCGCGCTGGTTATATTCAAAAGTGAAAGCGCGGCTGTCTTTCCACCACTGCAGATCGGAAAGTTCATAGGGATTAGGGAAGCACGTGTTGTCGATCTGGGTTTCAGTTCTTCCGGCGACGTCGAAGAGCACCGGTTGATCGAGCGCCAAGACGTCGCCGGGCTTGGGATAGACCATGGTCGAGTGCTCGGGCTGCAGTTGATCGGGCGGGGAGGATTCGACGTAGTAGATCAGGCGGCGATAACCGGGCCGGATGCGGTAAATGGCGACATGTTTCGAATTGGGCGACCAGACCAACGTGCCGATCGCGTAGTAATTGTCTTCAGAACCATCCTGACTTAGAACGATCGGCTTTCCGCGCTCAGCCGCCTTGACGTCAGGCTTCTGCGGCACAGGACGGACGACGACGTTGTAGTTCTTCACGTATGCCTGCCATTTGCCGTCGGGAGAGGTCTTCGCCAGCGCGTCGCCGTTGATGGCCTTGGGTGTGAAATCGTATTCGTCGCCCTCGAAATCGTCGTCATCGGGCGAGAGATCGGCTTTCTTTGCGCAAACATAGCCTGCGAGATCGCAGCGCCAGCGCACATCGTGGAAGAGGAACTCCAGCGATTTCTCATCGGCGGTAAAACGAAGACGGGCGAGCGGAAGATACTGGGGTTTGACGGGTAGGTTGAGCGCCTTGCTCAGTGCGTCTGCCAGCTTGTCGTGGTCGAAGGCGAGGCGCGACTCGCGGGTGTCGGCATCAAACAGAATATATTCGTGCGCCGGTTCGTTCTCACGCTCGCGGCCTTGTCCCTGGTAGGCGGGCGCCGCCACAGTACGCGAGTAGACAAAGCGATGCGTGCCTTCAATCCATTCTGGAGAAGACGGCAGGTGCAGGGCCAGGTTGCGGTACTTGTCCTGCAAGCCCAAAGCACGCTCGTAATCAGCCGGAGTCACCTGCGCAGCGAGAGCCCTCGCGAGAAGAAGCAACAAACCGATGCCGGCGATTGGGCAGACCGAAACGGCAGCTCGAAAGAACGTACGCATGATGCTGAGCTCCTCTCCTGCAGGGGAATTGCGTGTGCAACCAAATTGAGTGAAAGGCACCTTGAACCGGGGAGGGTACGAAGCAAGCTGACCGACATGATATACAAAATTGTACGCATCGTGCACCAGCTTGTTGTCGCAATTTCCCCGCCGCTTTTCTCGTCTCGAGCAAGGATGGAGCGAAAGGGGTGTTTTGAGAAGCACTTTGACCATCACCGTGAATGGAAAGCCGCAGGAAGTCCTTCAGGGCGCCACAGTGGCGGCTGCAATCTTGCAGGCCGGCACAAACAGCCGGATCTCGGTGCGCGGCGGACCGCGTCAACCTTTGTGCGGCATGGGAATCTGTTACGAATGCCGCGTTGAGATCGACGGGCGGCCGCACCAGCGCAGCTGCCAGATTCTGTGTGAGCCGGGAATGCAAGTGGTGACCGGTTGAATGCCGAATGCGATCTTGCGGTGGTGGGTGCAGGCCCCGGTGGTCTCGCCGCCGCGGCAACCGCTGCCGAGGCCGGCATGAGGGTTTGTCTACTCGACAACAACCCTGCTCCCGGCGGACAAATCTGGCGAAGCAGTGTGCGCAAGGGAACCAACTCGTCGGTGGAGCGGTGGTCGCGCCGCCTGCTTGCGCGGAAGGTAGAGGTGCGATCGGGTTGGCGCGCCGTGTTGGATGGCGGCGCGGATGGCGCCCGAGCCAGGACGCTGCGCATCGAGAGCAACGGCCGCTATGACGACCTCACTTTTGGCGCACTGGTTCTCGCCACCGGCGCGCGGGAAATGTTCTTACCGTTTCCCGGCTGGACGTTGCCTGGGGTTTTCGGCGCCGGCGGACTGCAGGCGTTCGTGAAATCGGGGCTGGATGTCGCGGGAAAACGTATTGGGATTGCGGGGACCGGGCCACTGTTGCTGCCGGTCGCGGCAAATCTTCGCGCGGCCGGGGCGCGCATCGTGGCCATTGTGGAGCAGGCACGGATGGCGCGGATGGCGCAGCTTTCAACGCAGCTGCTCTTCAGCCGGCCGGGAAAACTGATTGAAGGCGCTGCTTACGCGTTGAAGCTTCTGGGAGCGCCGTATCACACCGGTGCCTGGGTCGCGCGCGCTTCAGGCGAATCGCATTTGAAAAGCGTTACGATCACGTCAGGCAGCCATTCCCGAGAGATTGAGACCGATCTGCTGGCGGTGGGATTCCACCTGGTTCCTAACACCGAGTTGGCGCAACTGCTCCATTGCCGATTGGAGCGCGGCTACGTAGATGTGGATGAATATCAGCGGACGTCGGTCGAGAATGTCTATGGCGTCGGCGAAATCACAGGCATCGGCGGCTTCGAGAAGGCCCTGATCGAAGGACGCATCGCTGCGCTGACGGCTGCAGGGCGCACGACAGAGGCTCGGGCACTGTTTCCGGCGCGAGACCGGTGGATGCGCTTTGCCCGCCGTCTCGATGCCGCTTTCACATTGCGCCCAGAGCTACGTGCGCTGGCCGAAGGCGAAACGATTGTTTGCAGATGTGAAGATGTCTCTTTCAAAGATCTTGGCGCGTGCCAATCGTGGCGCGAGGCCAAGTTGCACACTCGTTGCGGAATGGGGCCATGCCAGGGGCGCGTCTGCAATCCGGCAACTCAGTTTCTGTTTGGATGGACCGCTCCGGCTCCCCGGCCGCCGCTGTTTCCGGTGGAGATCTCGGCCCTGGCCGAGAGCTTCGCGCGGCGAGAAGAGCAAGATAAATCTTGTTTCACTTCCGAATCTCCAACCTAATTTGCGACGCGGTCGAGAACCAGAGCCAGACGTCGAGATGTGCCTTAGTGGACAGACAAGAACTGTTACCATGCATTGATTGCGCAGATTCGATTGAAGAAATTCAAGAAGTGCCCTTTGCCTGAGAGCGGACGCATGGCCAATTCGGCGACAACGGAAAAGAAGAGAGAACGGCGTTTCGCAGCGAAGGCAGAGCATGGCACCAGTGTCACCACCGCATTCCGGCAGATTCGCGAATTGATCGTCCATGGCCGGCTGTCGCCGGGAACCTGGATTGTGGAAAGCGATCTGTGCGCCCGCTTGCACATGAGCCGCACGCCCGTTCGAGGCGCGCTTTATTTATTGCAGCGCGAGGGCTACGTGCAGGAGCCTCGCAACGCCAGCAAGTCGCGCATACTGGTTACCTCGCTCACCAAAGAAGACGCCAACGAACTGTATTCCATCATCGGCCGCATCGAGGGCCTGGCCGACAAGCCGCCACGCTACCAGATCCGGCCCGGCTCGAGTTGGCGAAAAAGCTCAGGCACATCAATGGGAATTTGATCCGCATAGCCCAACAACGCATTCCCGAGGGTCTGAGCATATTCGATCTCGATCGTGAGTTTCACCATCTCGTGGTCAGCGCCGGCGCGGGTCCCCGGTTGACCACTCTCCACCAGGCCATTGAGCCGCAGGCCGAGCGCTATTGGCGCCTTTATGCCAGCTCGATCGTCAACAATCTAACGTCTTCGACGCAGGAGCACGAAGCCATTATCGAGGCATTGCTCGCCGGCGATCCGGGCGGTCTTGAAGAAGCCCTCAAGCGCAACTGGGAGAATGGCTGCCTGCGTTTGGCACGCGTCATCGATGTTTTTGGCGAACGCGGAAGCTGGTAAAACGGCGGATTCGCCATCGACAGGCTCATAAAGAAGAGCTCATCAAGCTCATTTCGCGCAACATCTCCGATTCTGCCTCTTCATTCTGGTTCCAGCTCAAATTTATGCGCAACGGGCTGCGTCGTCTTTCTCTGTTCGGCAGCCAGCTCTTTGTCTTTCTCCACAATGGCCGCGGTCGCGGCGGATTCATCTTTGGTTTGAGGCGGTTCCACAGCAAGGATGAAGTTCGCCTCATCGAGCCGCGCGCGCTTCAGCTCAATCCCATCGACGTCCCGTGCCTGGCTTTGCATGGGAGTGGCATAGACCGCCAGGTTTACTCCCGCGGCGAGTTGCTCGCGGTCGAACGATGCGAGGGCATGTCCATCGATCTTCAACGTGTACCGCACTCCGGGCAAATGATCCACATAGAGCATCTCGCGGTCCATCGCTGCGACATCCGAGTTGTCGACAACAAATTTGACCAGCCCATTTTCCAGATCGAGCGGAAGAGGCAGTGAGCCATCCAATTCGGTCCACCGCAGTTTTTCATCGTGCGCCGTCAGGTCGGAAATCTGGGTATTCTCGGTCGCCACCGGCACGTCTTGCGCCGCGTCAAGATGCACACTGCTCACCACTGGCGACATTCCCCAATCTCGCGCCAGTGTGGCGGCCATCACCCATTGCGAAGCCTCGGCCGGATGGATGCGATCGGGAATCAGCAACGCGGCCAACGATGGATTCCTTTTCATCCCGGAATTTGCCAGGTTCGTGACCGCAAGGTAGAAGTCACTAAAGCCGAAATGAGACGACTCGGTCATCTCTTTCACGAATGCGGCATAACGGCTAATCGTGTCGTTGTAATGCGCGAATTCCGTGCCATGGGTGATCTCATCGTATGGCGTTGGCGAAACCAGCGTGATTCTGGCGCCAGGCAGATTCGTTTGGATTGCCGTAAGCAATTTGCGGTAACCATCCCCGTAGATGTCGAGATACTTCTGATCGAATGGCAGGTAGTAGCCGTCGTTCATGCCCAGCATCACGGTGACCACAGTCGGCTGATGCGGAAAAAGATCGCGTCTGAGCCGCACAGAAGCATCGCCGGTATAGCCGCCCTTCACTGTGTCGCCGGGCACTCCGGCGTTGAAGAACATGACATGCAGCTGCGGATAGCGCGTGAGGACGAAGTCCTCGACAAAGCGAGTGTAGAATCGCTGCGCTGTGATGCTGTCTCCGTAAAAGACGACGCGGTCGCCGTCGCGAGGCGCCATCTGCTGGGCGCTGACAGAAAGTCCAGCGACAATGAAGAGAAGGAACAGCAGGAATCGTCTTGACATTGCGGAAAGTGTCCGTTTGGTTTGGGCCGGCATTGCCGACCGGTTGAATTCAGTACCCGACCAGATAGGCCGCGCCCTTGAGCGTAATCGGATCTTTTTCTCCGGAGTGGAAACGCAGCAAGAGCGGCGTCCCAGGAGTCAGGTCATTCACATCGATTTCGCCAACGGCCCAGCTCAGACCGCTCCAGATCACCTTGTCGTAGTCGATGCGAACGGGAACTGAACGACCGTTTTGCGAAGCTGAGAGCGCAAAGACCTTGCCCATGTTTTCACCCGATGGCGGCCCACCTGCCCAGGTTCGGCGCAGCTTCCCATCTGGAGTCATTTCTTGCACAACAATGCGAATCACCCCATGCGCGGGCGGATCGATGGATGCTTCAATCGTTCCTTTGCCGGCGTCTTGAAAGGTAATCGGGAACGGCGAGATGGAGCGCGGAATCACGACATCGCTCTGGATTCCAAAGTCATAGGTCGGGGACGCGTAAGCGCCAAAACCCACGATCGCCATCTGGCCGGGGCCGAGCGAGATTTGCGTCCCGTTGAGCCGAAGCCGAAATCCAGCGTCGCGGAATTGAATGCGGCCTGCACCGAGCGCAGGTTGATCCGGCGCCAGCTTCGGCAACTTGATGGTGGCAACTGTCTGGCCCGGATTGACGACCACGTAAACCGACCCGCGCGTGGTCACGCCTCCAAAGCCGTAGGGTTCGACATCTCCGGGAACGCCGCCGAATGTGTGGATGCGGCCGAGTCCCTGCAACTCGAAGAAAAGCGACTGAGCGCGTGCCATCCATCGCGCGTCCTGGCCATCGATCAGTTCCAGATTGCCGTGGACGGTGTTTACCCAACCGCCGCGCGCCATCATCAGAATGTACGCGCCCTTCCACGCATGCATCGCGCGATAGTAAATCGTGCCTGTTTTGCCCACCATGAATCCTGTTGAGTCGATGCGCTCCAGGGGAAAACCAAGCTGCTCAAATCGACGCACCATGTGATCGCTGTAGATGTCCATCGAGCGCCAGAAATTGGCTTCCGGCACGTCAGAGGGACGCGGGTCGCCAGTGTACTCCATTTGGAAAACTTCGAGCCAGCGCAAATCAGTGGGATCGCTGAATGGCAACGATGAATAGGTGTTGTCGAGCGTACCGCCGAAGCCGTTAAACGCGAGCAGGACGGCCTCGGGGTTCTTTCTTCGAAACGCCAGCAACGCTTCACGAAAGGCTATGGCATTGCGCTCTTTGATCTCTGCCTTGCTCATCCTGGCAGCGTCGGCTGCGGTCGCAGCCGTCATATCGACAAAATCGAACTTGAACATCCGGATTCCATGGTCGTACCAGAACTGCAGCGCGTTCATGAAATCGGGCAGGAAGCCGCCTTCGAAAAACGACATGGCGCCGCCGTCAGCATTGAGCGAGTCCTTCCATGCGGGTGCAGCACGAATCTTCACCAGCGTATTGGTGCTGAACCACAGGCCGGGCAGAACGCGATTCTCACGGCACTTCTGAATCCACGCGTCCGGCCCGTTTGGCCAATTCGGCTTGCGCCAGGTGCGGTAGGCTCCGTCGGGCGCGAACCAGAAGGCGTCCATCATGTAGTAGTCGAAGCGCACGCCCGCGCGCTTCAGGCGAAGCAGCTCATCGAGCTCGCGCATCGCCAGTTTTTCAGTGAGCGGTATATTGTCGGAAAGCTCATCGTACGACGACCAGTTGTTATACACCGAAATGGGAGCGGAGATCGCCGGAGGAACTGGCTCATTCTGCGCCGGAGCCGAAAAACTCGCCAGCATGAAACCGGCGCATACCGCGGTCGAGCAGGCTCTGTGAGTCACCTGCGTACGCCAAAGCTTCATGCGACGAAGCCTGGTCATTCCTGGCCTCCCGGTGCGACAAGTTTTTGCATATGTGAATAATCAGGTGCGCCGAGGCGCGCGCGTACCGCACCGCCCAGGGTCGCGGCGTTCTGGAATCCATGCCACTCGGCGAGCAGGCGCCCAGTGACAGATTCCAACCGAATGGTTCCACCGGATGAAGCATCCTTTGTGATTGAGGCATCGCGTTCGAAATGCAAGGCGCCCGGATAAACACTCTCCAGATCCTCAAGGGCGTTGATCTCGGCGTCGCTCGGGCTTCGTGCCGGTAAATGCACGGTGATTGTCAGCCGTTGGGAATGGTATTGGCCCGCAAGGCTGCGCAGCACCAGCAATTGTCCGCACGGTTCGGGCATCAGCAGGCCGTCGTCATCGAGTGCGGGATCGATGCCGGCTTCAATATGTAGCGCGCTCTCGAGCGTAGGCATCGCCACCCGCTCAAGAGAGCTTCCTGTCTCATTCCCCGCCGATTGCAGGTCAGCGAGACTCACATCGTGCCGGTCGCCCAAGGTAAACACCGGATCGCCGCCGGTGCGATAGTCGTTATGCGATGCGGCCCACGATCCATTCACTCGATACAACAACGCCGAGGTCGACTCAACATGATTCTCGGAAAACACCGCTGGAGCGGCGCCGTCGATTTGCGCGTTGCTGACGATGGCAGCTGCACCCGGAGTGCGCGGACTCCATAGAATGCTGTTCTGCTCAATCTTGAGGCCGCGAATCACGCCGTCATTCCAGGTGGACACGAAAATGGCCCCCTGCAGTTCACCGAGCCGGGGGCTGAGGCCGTTGTCAACGCAAAGATTACCTCGCACCTCGCTGTTGCGAGTCA
>Ga0187847_10004411_pt1 | contig 10373 bp, 7 predicted proteins | sample June2016WEW_4_10_FD_132458 | JGI IMG/M metagenome (GOLD analysis project Ga0187847, IMG submission 132458) | Peatland microbial communities from SPRUCE experiment site at the Marcell Experimental Forest, Minnesota, USA - June2016WEW_4_10 | ecosystem: Environmental > Terrestrial > Soil > Wetlands...
CGAATATTACACGCGGCGGCCAATGAACGAAGAGGACAATAGATTCAAGGCGTGGCTCGAAGATAGACATCCGCATGTGAAACTGCTACTTGATGAAGGGGTCAGCATTGGGGGTGTCAATTTCTTCGGCGGCACGATGTGGACGGATTTCAACGGCGGCGATTTGCGCGCCATGGAGACCGCTCGCTCTCAAATGAATGATTACCGGCTCATCTATAACCCCGACGAAACGCCTTTCACGCCAGCAGACTCGATTGCGTTACATAAGAATTTCGCGTTGAAATTGCTGAGCTGGTTTGGCAAGAATCTAAGTGGTCCGCGCGTCGTTATCAGCCATAATGCACCGGTCATCAATCCCAACTCCAAATACAAGGGCGGCCCTCTCACGCCGGCCTTCAATTCCCTGGACATGGTGGAGATCATTCAGACTCACCAGCCCGCCCTCTGGGTGTATGGCCATACGCATGAATGCGACGATCAGACGATCGGCCAAACCCGGATCATTTCTAATCAGCTCGGATATCCCGGCAACCTTGGCGGTTTTGAATGCAAGGATTTTGATGAAGCGGGTCTGCCAGTCGAGGTAGGCGTTTAGCCCCGAGCTTCATGGCTATCCATCATCTTTGTTAAGGCCCTTCTGCTCCCAAAGATCCGAGCCGGTCAATTGGACCAGAGCGTTTCCGGCGAATTAGTCCTGTCCGGATCAACTGACGCAAGATATCGCGCTCTCGCCGATATCCAAAGCCTTCACCCGCAAGGGCGCGGGAACGCTCCTTGCCGAAGGTTCTTTCCGCCCAGTTCTTCAAGGTCGTTTCATCTGCCAGACGCGCATAGAAAGTATCATCGTCAAAAAATGGCCTCCCGGATGCGTCCGTGGCGTCGGGGTATTGTGATCGTACCCTTTCGGTTTGCGCGACATTTCCACTCAAAAGAGGATGCTCGACCGTCGCGAGTATCTCTTTTGTGATCTCCTCGGTCACCGCTTCATTCAGGTTATTGAAATATTGACCTTGACCATCACGCGCATGGACGAGAAGGCCGACTCTGTATTCCCTCACTTCGGGATGGGCGGCGGATGTTACTTGGACGGCGTTGTACGCTTTGAAGTGAATCATCTCGTGAACGATTTTCTTGAAAAAAATCATGTTGGCTTCCTGCTCACGGAGGGCGATAGCCTGGCATTCGGAATCATAAAATGCGTCTCCTTTATGGTCTTCCGGCCAATTCTCTTCCCTTATTACGTGGATATTCGAAGGGGGAACGTCAAAATCGCCTAGTCCAGCGCCACGGCGGAGCGCATTGGTCACTTCGTTCGCGAGTGAAATGAGCTCTAATTCCGTGGGCGTTTTCGCCCGCTCTTTATGGCGAAGCTCTTCAAATCGCTGGTTGTTGAAAGACTCGCCACGCCCCTGCAGACAGCATCAGGTTCAGGCGTGCTGAGTTTTCCCTAGCTCCGGCTATTGGAGAGACGGCTCCGGTTTGGAGAGAAATCGTCAACAAGTTCGCTGCCAGAGTCTCCTTCACTGGTGAGCAGTTGTAACGTGCGCGACCCAGATATCCGAGCGCTGGCAAGGCCAGCCATTGCAGCCTCCCGGCAGATTCCTCACCGGCTCCGCTTTCTGCGTCCCGCTTGGCTCGGTCTCCGGGCCGTAGTTTATGGGTGCTCCAGCAACCGTTCCGGTGAACGCGGTGTAACTGCCGGCGTTCGAGCCGGAATAACAGTCATCTGCCGGGCACCAAGAATTGCTTGTATTGGAGCCGAGGCTCAGCGTTTGCCCGTTCAACCAAGTTGCGGTGATAAAACCGGACATAGTAACCTGCCCTGGAGTTGTACCGCAGTTGAGCGTGTAGGTGTTCGACGAGACGTAGTAGTATTGCTGCCCTGATGTGGGGCAGAAATTGTTAGGCATCACGATGGTGACGAGGCCGGAGCCATTGGTACTTACCGTCGCGCCGGAAACGCTGGCATTGGATTGCGTTGCCGTCCACGAATCCCAGCAGTTTGTCGTCCCGTCCATGCAGCCGGAGGTCAAGTACCAGTCAGAAGGGAAGGCGATCCAGTTCCCATCATTGCTAATGGTGGCGATGGCGTTCTGGGCATTAAAGTTCCAGGAATTCATCGTCGCAAAGGTGTGCCCCAAACGATAGACGCAGCCTGTATCATAGTCGTTCGGAGGATTATACTCACACCCGGCTGCACCAATAATCCAATCAGCAGTGATCCAGTTCTGAATCGCAATCAGTTCGTTGTTCCAAACCGATTGATAGCCATAGGGAACATAAATGCATTGAGCAGGAGGCGGGTAGTTCGGGCAGCTGTTCGTTGCTCCTGTACCAAGGTTCTGGGAGTACTCGCATGGCCTGCTTCCCGCTCCGCTTGCCTGACCACAGACCCAGGTCGTCGACATGACGACTGGTGGAAGATCGGTTGTGCCTCGGTCGTTGTAAGTGCCGTGCTGGTCGTCCGTGATCGTCACTGGCAGGAGTTGCAGGGTGTATTGCTGCGGGGGCTTCGATGGGCATGGCGAGAGTGGGCCGCCATAAACCTGGCCTCCTGGTAGGCCGCTGGTCGTGCATGGAACGGATGGATTCGTAATATTGAACGCCGTATATAGTTTGGCCCGGTAGTCATTGATATAGCCGCCCGCAGCATGGCCTTGACACTCGGGCGATGTGCAGGTATTGATAACAATCGTTTGCGGATTCCAATAATTCGGGTTCGACTGGAAGCCATAGTTCATGTTGGCGTTACCACCGTTAGTGCCCTGACCTTCGGGAGCGAACAGCGGGCAATATACCGGAACGCCATGGCTGTTGCAATCCGTCGTCTCCGAGTCGTTGTAATTGGACGCGCCGCCTTGCGTGTCTGCAATTACTATGGTGTCACCCGACGAACTGACCGCCACAGTCCAGACAGGACAGTCGTTCAGACTCGTGCAGTTCAGGTATTGGTCATTCGCCCCGCCGAGGTTGTAAAACTGAAGCTGCTGTGCCCCGACGACGCCCGCCGATGTCGCGCTATAGATCGGAGCCTTCCCGCTCGTTGTAATCGTGGTTTGGTGCGTGCTCGCGTTGTAGGCGACGTTGGTTAAGTTCGCGTTCCCTTGCTGCAGCCAACTGATGCTCGTGACCTGTGGATTCGGCGTCTGGGACTGATCGTGCAGCACGTCAGGGAAGTAGAACGGCGGATTGGTCGGCAGCATGGAAGGCGAAGGAGTGATGCAGGCTCCGCTCGTTCCGCCGCACCATTCATGCGTCGAGTCTGGTGGAGTTCCTGTTGATGGGTTGTTGTACACCGCCCCCATGAGAACCGAGCCAGAGGTCGTGACCGGAGCACATTGGAATTGCTGCGACGATCCGTTGACCGTCACGAGGTTCCCCGTGCAATTCAACTGACTCCATGCACCCGTGGACGCTTGGGTCATCGTCTCGTTCGCCGCTGGACAAGGGCCGCCGTAATTGCCGCAGAACGTCCCCGAAACTGTCCCCGTGATATAGGTCTCTTGCCCGATCACTGGCTGCGTCGGCCCCGGCGCTCCAGGCCCCCAGTCGCCGACGATGGTGTTGGTCCAAGAGTTGAGCACGCGGCAACCTTGGCCAGCCGCGTAACTAACAACGTAAATTGGTCCCGTGCAATTCGGAGAACTTGACCCGTGGCACGTCCCTCCCGGCCCATTGACTTGCCCAGTATCCGAGACAACAACCGTAAACTCACTGTCGTCATTTGATCCGCCAAATTGACCTGTGTATCCTGTGCCGTTTGCTCCTGCATCGTAATTTGCGGGCATACAGGTATTGGAACCGGTAGGGAAGTAAGGCGCGCCCATGCCCGAGACATAGTTGAAATTGAACAAGAGGGACCACGAGACCGACCATGCGCTTGGAGCGCCGCTATCCGCAATCGAGCCTTTGTAAATCGTGATAGCGTAACAAGACGTGGTGCCGCAGGCAATGGGAGCCGGGTAAGAATTGCTTGGCGTGAAGGAACAGTGTGAAGTTTGCCCCGTCCACGTGCCAGTGTTGTTCGCACTTCCCGTCACTGAACTCATCTGCACGAAACTGGAATTAACCGCCAACAGCAACGCAGTTGCACCGGTGCCCGTCTGCAACACCGTTTCCGGTGTGACGCAGGTTCCGGTAATAGCGCCCATGAAGGGAACCGTGTTCTCCTGACCCGCGTTCAGCCGGTACATGATGTGTGGCGACACCTGCGACATCGCCGTGCCCGCGCTTCCTGTTATCCCGGAACCGCAGATCGGAGTCGGGGTGACTACGCCAGTCGATGGATTGAAGGCGAGCATCTGGTTGATTGAATCCGTGTTGATGACCAGGAGTTTCGAGTCGTCGATTGCCCATGCGCCAGGTCCGCCGCCAGAGCCCATGCTGAAGGACACACCCATGCTTGGCTGCGTGCCACCGCCGGCAGTCGTGCAGTTAATTCCATAATTCCCAGATATGTTCTGAAGGCTGTAATCCGTCACCCGGTACATGACTGTTCCGAAATCCGGGTCCGTGATTGCCGTACCGATGCCATAGAGATATGAGGCGATGCCATTGATGTTATTTCCGCTGGAACTGCTGCCGGAAACGGGAGGTGTCACGGGATTTCCGCTGCTGCTGAACGGCCCAAGGTAGCTCAGTGCCGCACCTTCTTGCCCCGTCGCGGCGCTGTTATTGCAGCCCAGATTGCTGCTGCCGCTGTTCGGGAATTGTTGCAGAATCGGAAAACTATTGCCGGTCTCGCACATATCAGTGCGCGCCGCCAAAATCAGCGGCGTTCCCGCTACAGTGAAGGAGACGCCGTTACTGGGGTAGCTCCCAGTGCCCGTTACAACTGTTACGACTACATTTCCGTTAGTTGCTCCTAGCGGAACGATAACCGTGATTGAACCTGCGCCCCAAGACATGGGTAGTATTGGGGCTGTCGTCCCATTGAATGTCACGTAGCTGCTGCCCTGTGTCGAGCCAAAGTTATTTCCTGTAATTGTGACCTGCTGCCCCACAGGCCCCGACGAAGAGGACAGATTGGTGATGGTGGGTGACACGGTGAACAGGAGTGCATTGTTGGTATTGGTGCCGCCCGCCGTTGTTGCGTAGACATTGCCGGTGGTTGCTAGTGATGGGACAACCGCAACAATCGTCGTCGTTCCAGTAAAGTCTATAGTCCAGCTCGTCGGTGTCACCGTCTGGCCGTTGAAAAATGTGACAGTGCCTCTTGTCGCGCCGAGGCTCGTCCCTTTGATCGTTACCGTTGCTCCCACCGGCCCTGAAGTAGGCGAGATACTCGTGAGATGCGGAGGAGACTGGCCAAAAGCAGCTTGGAGCGGACCGAGACAAATAACGATCAAAGCTACAAGCTGCCATTTCCATTTCATGATCAGCCTCTCCCTTTTCCTGAATGCGCTAAGTGCGAATTTCAGACTACCTATTCGTCGGCTACGAAGCGACACAAGGAGTTGACCACACTTCGAGCGCACTTAAGAACTCCCACAAGTAACTCCTCGTCTTGATATCCAAAATCTCTCCTGAAAAGATCGCCCAAAACCTAAACGAGTTACAAACCAGTGTCAAGACAATACTGGTAATCACGATTCGCAGCTTAGGTACGGGGAAGCATGCGCTTGCTACCAACGGCGACGACCAACAGATTGGCGTTGACGTGCAGGACTTCCGAATGAAAATCAAGCGCGCATTGCAGTGAAGGTAGCGGCGCGGTCATCGTGGAAGAAGCCAAATAAGCAGAGGACTTGGCGAGTGTTTTACGGAGTTACTTCAAACACAACGCCCGCGTTGCTCGATCCGCCCCATTCAGTTGTACCATAGAGATTGCCCACGCTATCCCAAATCAGGCCGCCATACGGATTCTGTCCAAAATAGTAGTTGAAATTGCACAGAAGCTTCTCTTTGTACTTGCCGTCGTCGGCCCCCAGCTCGTAAACAGTCCCATAGTGGTACCTGCCACCACCAGCTGTAGTGCCGTAAATGTTTCCAGCCGCATCGAACACAATCCCCGCGACCGGAACGCTGCCGTCTTTGCGGCTTCCAAAGGAGTGGAGAATCTTTTCTGTCCATCTTCCTTTCTTTCCAAGTCTCAGCTCATAGATCGTTCCACCGTTGTGGTTGTGACCGCCAGAAATTGTCGTACCGTAGAGGTTTCCGGTCTTATCGAGCACAAGAGTACCCTCTGCGTTGCTGCCATCCTTAGGAGCGCCAGTGAAGGTGTGGATCACAGTCGGATTCCAGCCACCCTTGCCGTTCGGCGACAGCTCGAACACTGTCGAAGGTTCGACGCCAAAGATGTTTCCAGCGGCATCCATGGTCAAGGTAGCAAGCGCGTCGTAGCCACTGTTGTTATCGAACGAATAGATCACTTGCTCCGTCCAGTTGCTACCAGAGGGGCTCAGTTCGAAAACAGTTCCGGTTCCATTCGTGCCGCCGTTGGTGGTTGTGCCGTAGAGATTGCCCGCTGGGTCCATGATCAGACCGCTCATCGGATTGGCACCGTCCGCCCCGTTTGCAAAGCTGTGCAGAACCTTTTCCGTCCAACTTGCTCCCATCGGACTGAGTTCGAACACGACACCATCTTCATTCGCACCGCCTGCTCCCGCTGTTCCGTAAAGGTTTCCCGCGCTGTCGAAGATCAGAGAGGAGTAAGGAGAAGACCCATCCGTGCAGCCCGCGAGCGGACAGAAGTTGTAAAGCACGGCCTCGTTCCAGCCACCATTGCCATTCGGCGAAAGCTCAAATACGGCTCCCTGTCCAAATTCTCCCCCGCTGATGGTTGTCCCATAGAAATTGCCAGCAGCGTCAGAGGTGAGGCTGGAGTAAGGGTTTATCCCATCCGAGCAGCCCGGATCTAGGCAGAAGTTATAGAGCACAGTCTCCGTTTGGGCTTGCACCGGGCGAGTGGCAACAAATAGGGTTGCCAGAGAAAGAACAAGAACCGTAAACCAGCTTCCCACCAAATCACTGAACTTCATAGGTCACCTTCGTGGATTGCCGCACTTACCACATCGAGGATTGGGGAAGGAACAGAACGGTCAAATTGTACGACAAGAAAGTAGATGCAGCAAGCAAGTAGTGTCCTAAGAGCAACCCGTCTCTTTTCCGGCCACGCCCCACACTATCTACAGCTCCAGAATTTGCGTGTCAAGCCGCTCCCCCGGACAAGATTCCTCGTTCCCCCAATCACTTCAATAGGAGAACAGCGATGAAGAAACAAGCAACGAGCGCTGCGAAAAACGGAACACGACGATCAAATCGTGCGGCATGTCCGAGAGCCAAGGCAGCCCAGCTCGCAGGATGGATCTCAGGCAGAGAACAGCATGATGATTGAACTCGACAACGCTTCAAAGGACATTGCTGAGACCGTCGCGAAATTAATAAAGCAGAAAAACTTCCAGCAAGCCGTTCCTTATCCACGTCTCAAAGTCCTTTCGTCGGCCCCTCATGATAATGGCGGCTCGTGATCTAGCTACGCCACCGAGGGGCCGACGAAAGGATTCAGCTCTGCGACCGGCTGAAAGCCATGCGAATCGAAGTGCGACAGTCCAATTGCCGCCGCTGCAAACACGCTCATCCGGTAATGCTCAGGTTTCCAAGGCTTACGTGTCGGTGGAATATACAGCGAGAGAGTGGGAAGCCGACTCGCCACGGCCAGAGCGATCCCATCTTTGTTGCGCGAGTCGGGGAACGCTCTTTTGACGCAGTCGCGAGAGATCGCACGTATCCGCACACGGTGCGCGGTCGCAACTTTGGCGACGGCGAGGAGAGAAGCTGGGAACGACAGGGCCATCATTTCGAAGGCCAGCCCCTCCTCCAGTTTCCAGTCGGAGGAGCCTTGGTAGCCCTTGTAAGCATAGATCAGGGCGGTGAGACACAACGCCAGCCATGTCGTGCGGCCGAGTATTCCGGCGGTCTTTCTCACAATTGAAGAGCGTAACAGCACCGCGTTCTTGCCAACAATATCTCTCGATATGCGTCGATGCATGGTATCGCAAAATCGCTATTGAGCTCATTGACCGGGTTAGACGCGTGGCATCGGCATATTTTGTCGGGATCAATCAGTTGTCCAGAGCGAAACGGTGGGTTCCAGCAGGTGTGCCGTAAGTGTGCCGTGCACTTCGATCCCATGTGCGCTAAAGCGCTTCTTTTCAATACCAGAGCTGATTGCTTCCGTGCGGGCTTGATTGTCGGTAAGTTATTGAATCATAACGGCGATAAGACGCGGCAGACCCTATCAGACTCGCCTACTCTTAATCAGTAGGTTGAAGGTTCGATTCCTTCCGCGCTCACCATCTTTACAAGAAGTTTGCAATAACAAAATCATCGGAAAATCAGTTCACAACCTTGGCATCGTTAGCCCTGCGACCTTCTCTTGTCCAGACCCCAAGTCCTCGGTCGCCACGTGACCATCAAAAGCTTCGTTCTGCCCTCTTTGTGGTCAAAACTGTTGTCCTTATCGGATACACAGTTGAACTGCCGCAAACGCCGAACCACAAAGATGCGGCCTGGGCGGTTGGGTGTTTGTCGGAGATCGCTAAAGAATGTTCACTGCGCGAGCGGCCAGCAGAGCCACCGTGGTCAGGGAAATGAGCGATTGAATCATCATCAGTATTTTGGCCCACGGGGACAAGACGGGACAGTCGGTTGGAGAAAATGCGGTACTGGTATTGAAGGCGAGAAAAAGGTAATCCACGAAACCTGGACTCCAGCATTGCTCTCCCATCTCGCGCTTGGCTTGCTGATCGAGAGTCATCTGCGGAAAAAGGAATGCTCCGTCGGTATGCACGCCGCGCAACTCACGTTCGCGAGGGCCGCCTGCATCCAAACGCCAGTACCATGACGCGAAGACCAGAATGTTCGTAATCCATAAGGCTGCCGCGGAACGCAACAGCTCCTTAGGAGACTGCCGATGTGAAGGTAGAGCCGCGACCAGCAGTCCGAGCGACCAGATCATGTCGAGAGTCACAATGGAGCTCAGCAGATAACCTAAAAACTTATTGAGGTGATCTTTGCCGCGCTGGCGTGCCCACGCTGTGGGAAACAGAAGCACTCCAACAACAACGAGGATCAGCCAGTCTGGGCCCACTGACAGGGATTCGGGAAGAGAAAAACGCAATCCGCCTACGGCAAGCAGAGCAAGCATCGCAGGCCATCGTGGCTCTAAATGTTTTGAAGCTCCTGGCATCGTACTCCGTGGTGCGACGCCGATTTGAAAACAGCAACCCAGCGTCACTCGTCACCAGCGTCACTCTTCAGAAGATTGTCGCATGATAGGACGGTCGCTGACATCGTCGAGGGGCACGGAACCCCGCATCTCAAACCAATTGAAGATTTGAGAGGACTGCGAAAGAGGAGACGAACAGATCGGACAGGACCCTGCTCATTTGATTCCAACATCCGCATGTCCATCCGACTCAGTCATTATCCGGCGGCGATGGCTTCCTTTTGCTGTTGATGAAGAACTCGGCGTCATGGTCAGCCTTGATGGGCTGAAATTTACGCGCACTCTGCGAGAAGTCGAAGAAATCGGACAAGTCGCCCAAGGCGTAGGAATCCGCATACCCTACCGCAGGGTCGATTTGCCCCAGCCCAAACTGTTGCTCGATGAACAGCAGAATGCTGCCGAAATCGTTCTGCTGGTGCGAAACGTACTTCTGCTTCGCGTAGGGTGAAATCACAATGATCGGCACGCGGAAGCCGTATTCGTATGAGTTGGGGTAGGGGCCCGAGTTGCGGATCGGCGGCGCCACGTGATCGTACCATCCTCCCCAATCATCCCAGGCGACGATGATCGCGGTACTGGACCAGAATTGACTCTGGCCGACGGCGGTCACAATGGAGTTGACCCATGCCGGACCTGTTCCATCGTTGATGTCGGCATGGTCAGAATTCGATCCGTCCGGAATAACCCAGGTGACATTCGCAAGATTGCCGGCCTGAATGTCGGTGATGATCTGGGCTCCTGTGCCTTCGAGCACGACATGGCTGTTCCACTGCGCGCCGTTGCAGGCGAGCTGGTCCGGTGGGCCTGTAGTGGGCGTGCAAATCTCCTGGATGGCATCGGGCGCAGTCCAGATCGATCCGTCGAGAGCCGCATAATACTTCCAAGTCAGGTCGGCTTGATTCAGCAGATCGGTCAAGGTGGGATGGTCAAAGCACTCCAGGCCGTCGAGGGGGGTGCCGTTGTCGTTGGGGAAAGGTTGACTGGTATCAAGGAGACCGACGGTGGAGCTTGGTGGAGCAAGGCATCCTACTCCGGCGGTGCCGTCGGCGCGTGTGTTGTTAGCTGGATTGCCGGAGACATAGAACGTGCTCGTGGTTCCAGCGGGGCACGACCCTCCAGGCGTGCAAACTGCCGACGTTCCAGA
>Ga0187847_10004416_pt1 | contig 10366 bp, 9 predicted proteins | sample June2016WEW_4_10_FD_132458 | JGI IMG/M metagenome (GOLD analysis project Ga0187847, IMG submission 132458) | Peatland microbial communities from SPRUCE experiment site at the Marcell Experimental Forest, Minnesota, USA - June2016WEW_4_10 | ecosystem: Environmental > Terrestrial > Soil > Wetlands...
ACTTTCATCGTCCGTCTCCCGGTGGCCACCGAGGGGGCATCCTTTGGAGCCGTTGCAGGAGTAAATCCCCAATGACCCAGTCAGGAACCCAGTCACGAACTGCGACAGGAAGTGAGCCCGCCCGTGCGCCCGTGCTTCTGATTGAAGACGAACCGGCCGTCATGGCTTTGGTGCGTGCCGTTCTCGAAGGCCACGGCTACGCTGTCATTTCCACCGAATCTGGAGCCGATGCCCTGCGCCTCTTGGCCGAGCGCAGTTTCCACGGTGTGATTTCCGACATGCGTACGCCCGGAGGGGTCGATGGCGCTCAGGTCTATGCTTGGATTGCCAAACATCGCCCCGAACTTGCCACCCGCTTGGTTTTTATCACTGGCGACATCGCCAACGAGGAAACCGCAGCCACGCTCCGCCGCACCGGCGCCCCTTGCGTGGAAAAGCCGTTCCGAGTGCACGACTTCATCACCGTGGTCGAGCAGACCATGGGCAAGGCCGCATGATGACGCAGAATTCCAGTACGCAGAATCTCACGGAGCACGACTTTCGCGTCCGATTGTTGATTATCGATGACGAGCAGACCATCCGCCGCCTCTGCATCACGGTCGGCGAGTCCCTTGGATTTCTCTGCCTTGAAGCCGAAAGCGGAGACGCCGCTCTTGCTTTGCTCGAAGAACAGCCCGTGCACATGGTGCTCACCGACATGGTCATGCCCCGCATGACCGGAATCGAATTTCTAGAACAGGCCAAACGTCTTTATCCGCGCATCGAAGTCGCTGTCATGACCGGCCACGGTTCGGTCGAAACCGCTGTCCAGGCGATGAAACTAGGCGCCTACGATTACATAGCCAAGCCCTTCAACCCGCTCGACGAACTACGCCTGTTTCTCTGCCGCATGGCCGACAAAGTCCGCCTCGTCGAGGAGAATCTCTATCTCCGCGAACGCTCCGAAACCGAAACCGCGGTCCATGGCATCATTGGAAATTCCGCCGGTATTCAGAACGTCCTGCGCCTGATTTCCCGGCTCAAAGACACACGCACGCCCGTTCTGATTTCTGGCGAAAGTGGCACCGGCAAGGAACTGGTAGCCCGCGCCCTTCATTTTCGCGGAAGCATGGCCAGCCGTCCCTTTGTTGCCGTCGATTGCGGATCGCTCGTCCCTACCTTGATCGAAAGCGAATTGTTTGGCTATGAGAAAGGAGCCTTCACCGGCGCGCTTCGTTCCAAGCAGGGACTGTTGCAATCGGCCGACACGGGCACAATTTTTTTCGATGAAGTCGGCGAGCTTCCGCTCGAGATGCAGGCCAAACTCCTGCGCTTCCTACAGGAGAAGGAAGTCCGCCCCGTGGGCAGCAATCAAAAAGTTAAAGTAGACGTACGAATCATGGCCGCCACCAACCGCGATCTCGATGCCGAATACCAGAAAGGAACCTTCCGAAAGGACCTTTATTTCCGCCTCAACGTCGTCACCATTTCTTTGCCGCCCCTGCGTGAGCGCCGTTCCGATATCCCGATACTAGCGGCATGGTTCCTTGATCGCCTTGCTCCGGGACGCGGCGTGACCGTCTCCGGCAATGCCATGAAAGCGCTCTTAACCTACGATTGGCCCGGGAATGTCCGCGAATTGGAGAATTGTCTGGAGCGCGCCGTCGCCCTCGGCGATCAGACCATCATTGAGGTCAACGACCTTCCGCCATCCATCGCGCGCGCGCAAGTCCAGACTGAACCGCTCGATTTGCGAGAGGCTCCCGGCACCGATCTGGGCGACATCGAACGCGCTACGATCGAACGCGTTTTCTCAGAAGTCAAAGGAGATAAAGCTCTAGCCGGAAAAATGCTGGGGATAAGCCGAGCCACCCTGTATCGCAAACTCAAACGCTACAACATAGGAGTGAGAGAAGACCCTCCGCAATCCGCTACATTGCAATAATTCCAAGATCGTGTGTTGACGCGACCCACCAGCCCGTCCAGTTGGGCGTGATTCGGTATTCCCGCGAACTCGTCTATATCTAAACATCAGAAATGAGACGACTGTGTCATTTTGATACACGGTTTCCCGATGCCCACAAAATGGGACAGATTCCCCGGCCCTTCAGCGCCCTTAAGTGCTTGTCCCACTTCGACTTGTTCTTAAGGGCATGCCCTTTGAGTTTTTGGCGGTACCCGTGCACTACAGAATACCGATAAAAGCAGGATGGATCTCCTCGTAGCTCTTCCAAACCGGGAAGAAGGGAGACTCGACTGCTTCAACTCCCCAGGATTGAGGTTTCAGTGCCCAACCAGGCAACCGCTCGTGCGCTCGAATCAGAGATCGTTAGCCGCTTGGCGAAATTCTTTCCAGAGGCCACGCCGGTGCGGATCCCGATCCGACTCAGCCGCACCAGTGAAAATGGCAACGGAAACGGCCAGACAAACGCCGGTTCCGGCGAATGCAACAGCGTTTTTTTTCAGAACACCGTCATCGAGTTCGGCACTCCGCGCGAAGTTCTGTTTGTGGTTGACCACCCGCTGGAATTTGCCGATCACGTCCTTGTCGAAAGCAATGACGGCTCGCTGCACGCCGAAGCCTCGGTCGTTGCGGTTCAGTATCATCCGGATCGGACCGTAATCGCGGCCCGCTTCCTCCAACAGGTTCCGAATTGGATTGTGAAATCATGACTGCATCTACCCCGACTCAGCCGTTCTTCGAAGATCAGGGAGTCACGCTCGGCGCCCTGCAGCCTGTTTACGCCGCTCTCGTGCGTGAATTCGTCATTGAAATTTCCGCCTGCCCGGTCGACGAGCATTTTACGACGTCTCCTGAGTCGGTCGAGCACGCCGCTGCCTGGTTCCAACAGGTCGACGCGCAGATTCAGGTGCACCAGTTGCGCCAGTTTCTGCAAACGACGCCTCTGGCCAGCGAAGCCGTGCTGCGACATCTTCTTGTACATCACATGCAGAAGACGTCGAAGTCCTCGAGTGACCGCGACAAAACCGACTTTCTCCTCGTCCAGTATTTTTCCCTGTGCGCGCCTTCGGGCCTGGAAGACGCCGACGTGGATCTCGATTACGTTGCGCAGGTGCTCGAACCCGTCCTCGGACCGCAACAGCCGGAGCTTCCCGCTTGGTTGAGTTCGCTCGACACAATCATGCAGTCGGCGGCGCATTGCCGCCGTCTCAGCGAATTGCTGCACAGCGGCGTCCTCGAACAAGGACGCAAACTGAAGACGCAGAATGCGGCCCGCTATTTCGAGCCCTCGGCCATGGTGGCTTTCGCGCGCTTCAGTTTCATGATCCGGAGGATATTTTTCCGCCTCATGCACGACGATCTGAATGCCATCCAGGACGGACTGCGTGAACTCGAGCGCCGCGGCGTCCCCACCGTCGATTGCCGCCGCGCCCAATTTTCTGCTGAAGAGCCCGTCTTGCGTCTGCGCATGATCTGCCAGTCTTGGAAAGTTATGTTCCACGCCGAATACTCCTCGGGTCAGCCGTTGCGCATGCTGGTTGATCTCCGGGCGGCTGTCGACGATGCACTCCAGAATGGAGCGCACAAGAACCCGCTGGGTGCACGCGCCGTCGCCGCATCCGGAAAATCCGCCGGCGGCACGCAAGAATAATTATCTGTCTCGGCGGGGGCTTGCCCCGTTCCAACGAACGTCAATTTTCCGAGCGAGGGGCAGAAAACAGAAAGCGGAGCGCAGAAAGAACGATGAGAGCATGAATCGCCCGACCGTCCTGATCCTTGCTAGCGATCCGGCCTTCTCGCGGGAGGTTACGGCAAATTGGCCCCAGGACCCCTATCGCGGCGGCCCGGAATTCACCGTGCTTGACCAAGAGTGTTTTGTAGATCTTGAGGACAGTCACTATGACCTCGCGATCGCGGACGCTTCTTCCGCTGAAAAACTTAAGCGACAACGTAAGAGCGAGAGGCCTAAAACCAAGAACAAACCGACGGATCTAAAACAGTCGCTTGGTGCCGCTGGCAAGCCTGCCATCATCATTCATTCCGACGGCGCGCGTGGTTTCTGCAATCTCCAGGGCTCCGTGCTCGAGTTGCGTCGCGATGCCGGAATCTGGCCGTTGGTAGCTGGGCTCATCGGGAGCGAAATTCTGCGCCGCCGTCATGCCGAATCCCGCGCTGTGGAAGCTGAAAAAATCTGCGCCGCCGCTCAAGCCGAGGCCACTCTCGGACGCTACATGGTCGGAATGAGGACGAACATCAACAACGCCCTCACCACCGTACTCGGCAACGCCGAACTTCTAGTGCACGAACCCGGATTACCTGCCACCATCGCAACGCAAGCCGATGCACTCCGCAACATGGCGCTGCGTCTGAACGAAGTTTTCCAGCGTTTTTCTTCGCTCGAAAAAGAACTCGTCGTCGCCGCGCGTGAGTCGGGCAAAAAATCCGTCGCCGCTGGCAGCTGACAAACTCAAGATAGGACCACAAAACACCAGGCGCTTAACTTGCTCCAGCTATTCCAAGTTCGATCGAACCGTCGCAATTCATCCAACTCATCAAACAACAGCGGGACCACTCTCTGCCTGTTCTCTTGCGTTGTGCGCGGAGGGAAGTAGACGGCACTGAGAACCCGCAGAGGGCTGATTCTCAACGGATACACTTCCGGATTACGGTTACCTCAGCTCGAACGAGTCGAAGAACGACTGGATGCCAGAGCGATCCTTGCCCTGCGTCGCCATGCCATCAACCAAATAAAGGCGGTTCTGGCCCTTCATGAGATTCCGGTCCTTGACGAAGATCAGTTTTATGTCCACGACAACAGCATAAGTGACATGCTGAGTGTCTCGATTATTGATGGTGAAGATCGCCGTTGCGACAAGAGCCGGATAGCCCTGAAATGTAGTGTATGAAGTGACGCCAGTCTGGACCATATTGCCGCTTTTGATGACTTCAGCCAGCTTCGCTTCCATAAATTCTTTGGTTACCTCTTTTGGCATCGCGACATTTTTGGTTACTTTCACCTGAACTTCCCATGCGCTGCCCGGAGCACTTGCGTCAAAGAGGGACACGTCTGGCGTAATTTGTGAATGGACAACGTCTCCTGGAAAAGACGCGGCGAACCCGAATTCAGTAGAGATGTATTTGTCGGTGGCTGACGCAAAGGATGCGATCAGTAGCAGGGACAGTGCCAGTGAAATTTTCCTCATAACCCATTTCCTCGGTTTCACTTCCAGTAATAGATGCACGTAAATATACGCACACAATACCCGACAAAATGTTCGATCTGAAACAATCCACGCCCTAAACTCCGCTCAACTCAGGCCGCCGGATGCGCCTTCGTGTCCAACGCTCGCGCCAGTTCCCGGGCCTCGAAAATCGGAGGCTGGCAAGCGAACTCTGCGCACACGACCGCAAACGATCGTCCCCCTTGCAGTGCCGGAAGGTTCGGGATCGTCCCCGCCAGAGCCGGCGGCAGGTTCTGCGCGACAGCCTTATCCGCGTCCAAACGCAGAACCGCTGTACTCATGCCCAATGGACGCACCGCCGTCCGGTACAGTTCCGCTGCCACTTCGTCCCTTCCGACCACGACTACCTGGGTATGCGACTGGAGAAACCGGACCACCGCCAACCCATAGGTTGCCGCGAAAATTCCGTGCTGTCCCGCCACTCCGGCATATACCTCCAGAGTCTGCTCCGCCCGGTCGCGATACGACCCGGCTTGATCCGATCCATCGGCCGCATACCCATGCAGGCGCAGCAGGGCAATCGCCGCCGCCGAGTTTCCCGCAGGAGTCGGCGAATCCTGAAACGGTTTTCGCCGCGTCCCAAGAATGCCAAGCGCAGTCTCTTCGCCAGCCGCCGCGCGCGTATCGAAGAATCCCCCCTCCACGGGATCAAAGAATCCTGCCAACATCGCGTCCGCGATCGACCGCGCGAAACGAAAATAGCTCAGGTCGGCCGTCGCCTCATAGGCGTCAAGGCAAGCAATTACTGCGAAAGCGTAGTCATCCAGCACGCCCGCAGTTTCCCGCTTCTCAGCTTTTGGATCGGAGTAGGCGATGACATGCTTCATCCCGCGTTCTGCGTCCCAACCCTCGGAAAGCAGCCGGTCGAGCGAGCGCAGCGCAAATTGGCGCGCCTCCGCCAAATCCAGCACCTTGGCTGCTTCGAGATAAGCCGAAACGCACATCGCATTCCAGCCGGCGTAAACCGTTTTGTCCACATACGGCGTGGGGCGCAGCAGTCGCGCTGCATACATCTTCTTCCGAGCCGACTCCAGCAGCGTCTCCGCCCGCTCTGATGCGAGATTTAACCGCCGCGCGATCTGTCCCACTGCGCTTTGCCGGTCCGAATCCTGAAGATGGAGGACATTCTTCGCCCGATTGTGATGCATGTCTCCGATTTGCTGGATGCCGTAGTAGAGCGCCGCGACTGCCTCCTCTTCCGGGGTCAGCGATACTTTCGTTTCCTCCAGCGTCCAGGTGAAGTAGTCACCGTCATCATCCATCGAGTAATCGGCATCCTGCGAAGCGTAGAAGCCGCCGTGCGCGCGGTCGCTCAGCCATTCATCCATCCAGCGAATAATGTCGCGCGCCACTCCGGCGAAGAACGAGTCCTGGGTAATCTGATAAGCGTGGATGTAATTCTTCAGCAACTCGGAATTGTCGTAACACATCTTTTCGAAGTGCGGCACAGTCCAGTGCTCATCCACGGAGTAGCGATGGAAGCCCCCCGCTAATTGGTCGTAGACGCCGCCGCGCGCCATTTTCTCGAGCGTGCGGACAAAAATAGTTTGCAGCTCTTCATCGCCGTCTTGCGTGGCATCGTACTGGCTCATCACCAGATCGAGCGCAGCCGGATGCGGAAACTTGGGAGCATTCCCAAAGCCGCCATTGGCGGCGTCAAACATCTTCCGCGCGGATTCCAAGATTGCGTCAATCACAGCCGCGGACACCTTTCCCCCACCCGTCGCCAATGATTCCGCCCGCGAGATCGCGCTCTCCACCATTTGGGCCTGTTCCAAGACTTCGCCATGCTTTTCCCGATAAGCCGCCGCAATCGACAACAGCACGCGCTTGAAGCCAGGCCGCCCGTATCCATCGTTCGGAGGAAAGTACGTTCCACCATAAAACGGTTTGCCGTCTGGAGTAAGAAACGCCGTCAGCGGCCATCCACCCTGCCCCGTAAGCGAGGCCACCGCTACCTGGTAACGGCTGTCAATATCCGGACGCTCGTCCCGATCTACCTTGACCGCGATGTAATGCTCATTGACGATCGCCGCCACTTCCGGATCGTCATAAGACTCGCGATCCATCACATGACACCAGTGACACCACACCGCGCCGATATCCAAGAGCACAGGCTTGTCGGCTGCACGCGCCGCGGCAAAAGCCTCCTCGCCAAACTCATGCCACTGAATCGGCTGGTGCATGGCCGAACGCAGATACGAGGAAGAAGCGCGAGCGAGGGAGTTGTGGGAGCCGGTGTCCATCAGGAGAGTCTACCGCGAGAGCGGGCCAGAAGGAGCATCAGAGTCGGGAATATCGGAGGCTCACCCCCAGGAATCAACGGTCTCGCCCTAGCAGCGCCAGCCGGCGGTTGCTTTCCAGCGTCAAAAGCGAAGGCAAGCTAAGAGCTCAGCCTCTTCGCCATCGCACAATAAATCTCGACAGCCTCCAGCAAATGTGCCTTCTCCACAAACTCATGGTCCGTGTGGGCGACGTGAATCGAGCCAGGTCCGAGCAGCAGTGGCTCTCCCCAATTTTCAAGCGAAGGAATATCGGTGCCGAAGGACGCAATCATTGTTGGCAGGCCGTCGAGCGTGCGCAGCCGCAGGAAAGGAGTTTCGCGAGTGAAGCGCACTTCGGCCAGTTTGCCCACCGCGTCGATAATTTCGCTGCGGAGCGTCTCCGCCGGGCCTACGAGGCGATAGAAAAGGTCAGCCTTGGCGAAATCGGGAATCACGTTGGGAGCGCGTCCGCCCTGGATGAAGCCGACGTTCTTCGTGCAAGGGCCAACCTCCGGGTCGACGGGAAGTTTCATCGCGTGCAAGCGGTGCAACGCTTCCACCAGTTTGTCAATCGCCGAGTCGCCCAGTTCCGGATATGCCGAGTGCGCCATCTTTCCGCGCGCCACCAGTTCCAGTTGCAGCGCACCCTTACTCGCCAGTGCCAGTTTGTTCTCGGTGGGTTCGCCATTGATCATGAAACGCGCGCCGATCGGTTCCTGGTTCGCTACCTTAGCGCCGATCGAGTCCCGCTCCTCGCCCACCAGAAACAGAAGTCCGACAAAAATGCCCGTCTCGCGCAGTTTTTCAGCCGACAGAATCTCGGCGGCAATGATTCCCTTGGCATCGCACGCCCCACGGCCGTAAATGCGCCCGTCGTCTTCGGACGATGCTATGAATGGCGGCACCGTGTCCATGTGGGTAGAGAAAACAATTTCCGGACGAGAATGCCCGGGCCATGTGGCCAACACATTCGCGCGCGCACCCTCGACCGGCATCTTCCGAGCATCGAAGCCGCGACGCCGCAACTCGTCGCAAAGAAAGTCTCCGACTGCGCTTTCATTCGGAGTGATCGATTCGATATCGACTAGCCGTCGGGTAAGAGCAAACAGTTCCATGCAGAAGAAGAGTAACAGCGGATGGCGGAAAATGAATAGGCCCATGGCGCGACAGACGTCCGAGTCCGTATCACACGCGGCTTCGCGGGAATCATGGACAGGTGGGCAACCGGCACTCCATCGGCACGGATGCAAGTGTTGTAATCTGATTCCGTGACGTCCGATACCGCAGCCATCCGTTCCATGTTTCTCACCGGCCCCGCCGGGCGCCTGGAGGCGCTTCTCAACGCCGGATCGCCCACCGCGACGCATGCCGCCGTGGTCTGTCACCCGCATCCGTTGTATGGCGGAACGCTCCACAACAAAGTTGTTTTCCACGCCATGAAGGCGCTCAACAGCTTCGGGTTTCCGGTGTTGCGCTTCAACTTCCGCGGCACTGGATTGAGCGAAGGCGAGCACGCCAGCGGCGTCGGCGAAGTCGAAGATGTGCGCGCTGCTCTCGACTGGCTCCAACGCGAATTCACGCTACCCATTATTTTTGCCGGCTTTTCTTTCGGTGCCGCGGTCGGATTGCGCGCGGCTTATGCCGACGACCGAGTTCGCGCTCTCATTGCCCTAGGGTTGCCCGCTGGTGCGGTCGAAGGCCGAGAAGAGGGTCGCGTCTACGATTTCGAATTTCTGCGCGATTGCACGAAGCCTAAACTGTTCGTAAGCGGATCACGCGATCAGTTCGGGCCGCCCGGAAAACTTGAAGCGCTGGTCAACACCTTCGCCGAGCCAAAGAAGTTGGTTCGCATTGAAGCCGGAGATCACTTCTTCGAAGGCCGCCTGCGCGAGATGCGCGAGGCGATAGAAGCCTGGGTGAGAGAGACCATAAAATAATTATTAATTGCGAAGCCCAGGCGCTTTCATCGCAAATTACAAATCACCAATTCCAGATTCTTCTCTTCAGCCGATGTGGCGCAAGGCCTCGACGATTTTGAGGTGCGAGGCGCGGTAGGAGGGGATGACACCGCTGACCACCCCGACGAAGACCGCAACGACCATGGCAAACGCTGCAACGGAGGCGGTCATGTGCATTGAAACGGGTAGACCCATGCCGGGGCGGGCCATGAAGAGAATGGCTACGCTGGCGAGCACAATGCCGAGCAACCCTCCGATTAAAGAAATGGCGACCGATTCACTCAGCAGCAATTTCAGGATGCTGTCGCGGGTGAAGCCGAGAGTGCGGAGGACGGCGACTTCGCGGGTGCGTTCGCGGATCGACATGGCCATCGTGTTGGCGCAGACGAGCAAAGTTGTGAAGACCACAGCTCCGCAAATGCTGAGGATGAAGGCTTTGACGTTGCCAAGCATGGAAATGAAATCGGCTTTGAACGCCTGCTCGCTCTCACTCTTGGTGGGCACTGGGCTGCCGTGGAACATTTCGTCGATGGCGCGGGCTGCGCGCGGCATGTCCTCAGGAGTGTCGACGCGAATGAAATAAAAGCCAGCTGTGTCTTTGAACCAGTCGACGGATTCCTCGAGGTATTTGGTGTGGAAGTAGAGATTACTTTGCGGGGGATCGATGGTGTAAATGCCGCGCAAGGTCAGGTCAAGATTGGCGGGGAAGATGGTGCCTTGCAGAACGATGTGATCTCCGATCTTCCAGTTATGTTTCCTGGCCAAGTCAGAGTCGACGACGCAGCCGGCGCGGTCGCGCTTCCAGGCGGCGAGTTGGTCGGCGGGCATGACTTTGTCAGCGGCGACATCGAAATATTCGTCGGGGTCGGTGGCCATCTGAGCGAAGTAGTTTTCCGGCTTGTCATTTATATACGTCCCGCCAAACCAGGTCATGGGAACGACGTGGGCTACGCCGGGAAT